>Ga0315281_10007643_pt1 | contig 15190 bp, 11 predicted proteins | sample YL17G07_0_MG_FD_204540 | JGI IMG/M metagenome (GOLD analysis project Ga0315281, IMG submission 204540) | Sediment microbial communities from Yellowstone Lake, YNP, Wyoming, USA - YL17G07_0 | ecosystem: Environmental > Aquatic > Freshwater > Lake > Sediment | place: USA: Wyoming | collected...
CTCCTCGAAAACGTCCCACTTCCCGGCCACGAGCATGGGGATGCCGCAGCAGCTCTCGGCCGTTCCCAAGTAGGTGAAGTCCACGCCGGCCGCGTCGAGCAATGTCACCGCCGCCTGGCCGATGTCGTTCTCGACGTACGAAGCGGTGCAGCCGGCAAAATAGATGTTCTTGCTTTTGACCTTCGGCCCATGCGTGGCCTTGAGCTCGGCCGGGAACCAGTCCGACCTGTTCTTGCGGTAGCCGGCCCAGATGTCGCCCTCGGCCGTGAGCGCCGCGCCCATCATCTCGAAGGGCGGGAAGGTCATGCGCTTGTCCTCGTGGACGAGCTTGCCTCGAAGCTTCATCCAGCTGGGCTCGATGGGCAAGGACGCCGAACAGCGCAGGTTGCACAGCTCGCAGGTCGTGCAGACCAGGATGGTGTCCACCATGAACTGGTCCCACTTGACCTTGCCCTCCATGTACTGCCTCAGCCAGTACCACTTGCCGCGGGGGGATTGGCTTTCCCAGCCCCGGCCGTAAAACTGGTCGCACTCGTCGACGCAGTAGCCGCACTGGGAACAGCTGTAGGCATACCAGGCCACGTCGCCCGGAATGCCCCGGACGGGCTCGGCCATTCGCTCTCCGATTCGGGTGATGACGCGATTGCCGAACGGCCGGACCAGGGGTTCGAACTTTTCGGCCAAGCCGACGACACGGCCGATAAGCTTGCCGCCCCAGACTTTGCCCGGGTTCAAAATTTTATGGCGGTCCGCGGTCTTCTTCATGTCCTTAAGCCTCTTCAGTCTCTCCCTCCCCAGGACCTCGGAGGCATTCTTGGTGAAATACAGGCCGGTGGAATACGGCCGCCCGCCGTATTTTTTAGCGATTTTCATGATGCTGAGCACCAGCCCGAAAACAAAATTATATGAGAATTTTCTCTGGTCGCTCGGAATAAAGCCCAGGATGACGGCCTCGGGCTTCCCGTCCCGGCCCTTCTTGACGATGACCCCTTCCTTGACCACGGGCTGCTTGAGTTTCAGCTCGATTTCTTCCATGACCGCCCCGAGTTTTTCCAGGGGGACGACGATTTCGGCCGGGACGAGAGACGGCCCCAGGCGCTTGACGATCATCAGCTTGAACCGGTTTTCCCACTCATGGTCGGCGATCTCCTGCCGCAGGATTTCGCCCTGGCAGGGTTTCAATATTTCGGGAAGCGCCGTGCGCATTTTCTGCCCGTCTCCTTTGCGGAAGGCAATGGTCGCCACGTAGGCCGCGGGCAGGATGACTTTTTTCTCGGCGGGATGGCCATAATGTGTGCGGACCGGCGACTTGTTTTTCAGCTCGGCCATCCGGGGGTTGATGAACACAACCGACCACAAAGGAAGATCCCGGGCGATCATCTGCTGAAAAACCTGGGTCAGAAGATCGGCCTCCGGGCAGGCGATGGCCACGACCTCGAGGTCCGCAAGTCTTTGAACCCGGAGCGTTACCCGGCTGATGAGGCCCGTCGTGCCCTCGGCCTCGGACACAAGCTCCACGTCCTGGCCCGAGAAATCCCGGGCTTGGCCGGAAGGCAAGATAACCCGGGCCTCGATCACGTTGTCCGCGAACCAGCCATATTCATAGGAACCGATCCCGGCTCCGCCTTGAGCCAGCCAGCCGCCTACTGTGGACGAGGGATAGCTCGTGGGGTAGAGCCGCAGGGTCAATCCCTGGGCCCTCAGCTTGGTGTCGAGCTGTTCCCAGGTGATCCCGGGCTCGACCGTGACGGTCTCGGCCGCAGGGTCCACGGCCAGGACTTTTTTCATCCGGTAGAAATCCACGACCAGGCTTTTCTTCGTAGGGATCACTCCGCCATATCCCGAAGTCGCCCTGCCGCGGGGCACCAGGGGAGTCTTGGTCTCTTCCGCCCATCGGACAAGCTCGGCCAGCTCGGCCTCGTTCTCGGGCTGGACTACGGCCTCGGGGATCGTCGCCCCAATGAGAGGCTTGAACAGCCCGGGCATGGCCGCGATATCGTGGCTGTAGAGCAATCGCTCGGTCGGGTTGAAATTCGACCTTGTCCCGAATTTTTCTTCGAGCCATTTTCTGGATTTTTTGTTCAAGCGTCCCATGGGTCACTCCTTGAGCCGGCCCGGCCGCGGCCGTAGAATAATTCCTATGAATATTATATGTTTTATAAGATATTGGCAAGAACCTTGGCGATATTTCCGGACCATGGGGGGCGGCCCTATCCTTTGAAGACCCGACGGCGGAGGGTCGCTTTCTTGATGCGCTTATCCACCGGGAAGACGCCGATGCCCGGCCCGTCGGGGACCTTGACCGTGCCGCGGCCGGTCAGCTCCACCTCGGGCTCGATGAGGTCCTGGTGGTAGTACCGCTTGCTGGCCGAGAGGTCGGCCGGCAGCTTGAAATTCGGCAGGGAGGCCAGGTGCAGGTTGTGGGCCCGGCCGATGCCGCTCTCGAGCATCCCCCCGCACCAGACCGGGACGCCGCGTGCCTGGCACAGGTCATGGATGAGCCGGGCTTCCACGATCCCGCCCACCCGGCCGACCTTGATGTTGATGATGCGGCAGCTGCCCATCTCCAGGGCTTGGCGGGCGGTCACCTCGGACAGGATGCTCTCGTCCAAGCAGAGGGGCGTCGCCATCATCTTCTGCAGGCGGCTGTGGTCCCAGAGGTCGAAAGGCGGAAAAGGCTGTTCGACCAGGAGCAGGTTGAAGGCGTCGAGCTTCCTCAAGGTTTCGGCGTCCGCCGGCGAATAGGCGCCGTTGGCGTCCACCTGGAGGCGGATGTCCGGGAATCTCCGGCGGATGGCCTCGCAGGCGGCCACATCCCAGCCCGGCTTGATCTTGATCTTGATGCGCTGGTAGCCTTCCTTCAAATAGCCTTCGACCCGCGCCACCAGGCCGGCCAGCGTGTCCTCGATCCCCACGCTGACGCCGGTCGGGATCTCCTCCTGGACGCCGCCGTAGAGCGAGCGCAGGGACACGCCCTTCTGCTTGGCCGTCAGGTCCCAGAGGGCCAGCTCCAAGCCGGCCTTGGCCATGGGGTTGCCGCGGAAGGGGGTCACGGCCCGGGCGAACTCGGCCGGGTCGGAGATCTTTTTCTTGAACAGGACCGGGACCAGGAAATCCTTCAGGATGTGCCAGGCCGTCTCGGTCGTCTCCTCGCTGTAGAGCGGCTTTTCCGCGGCGACGCATTCGCCCCAGCCGATCAAGCCTTCGGCCATGACTTTGACCAGGATGAACCGGCGGTCGAATTCCCGGCCGAAACTCGTCTCAAAAAAATGGACATAGGGAAGCTGCAGGACGAGGAGTTCAATGGCATCGATGGTCATGGCCCTTCCTTCGTCGATCAGGATTTCCGTTCAAGAACGTAGTAGCAGCGGTCGGCGAAGATGAGATCGGCCAGCCGCCAGCCGCGGGCGAAATACCGGCTCAGGGCCCGGCGCAGAGCGCCCTGCCAGGTCAGAAGGTACTCGGGCTCGCGCAGGAACTTCTTGAGGTCGCGGGGAATCTCGACCAACAGCCGCATGGCGTCCAGGTCCCCGCGAACGGGCCGGGGTTCAAGCCTCCCGTTGCCCAGCCGCCCTTCGAGAGCCTTGACCTCGCGCGCGGGGTCGTAGCGGGGATAGGCCTTCTTCTGCCGCTGTTCGACCCGCTTGGAGCCGAGGGCCCATTCCATCTTGAGCCGGTCCGAGTCCACACCCTGGGTGAAGACGAGCGAGGGTACCCGGCCGTAGAAATTCGGGAGGTAGGTGCGCGACGTGGCCCCGAGAGTGTGGAGGTTAAGGCTGGCGTTCCTCACCTGGAGGGGGTCGTAGGTCCAGGTCATGAGGTCGTAACCCAACTTCAGGGCCGCGGTCCGCTGGGCCCATTTGAGCGTCTTCCCCAGCCCGCAGCCCTGGTATTGCGGCAGGACGGCGAGCAGGTGCGAATGCAGACACAGCTTTCCGTGGCAGATCGCCGGGAAGGCGTAGACGAAGCCCGCCAGCCGCTCGTCCACGAAAGCGCCCAGGACGATGGACCCGGTCTCGACCGCGACGCACAACTGGTGGGACGGGGTCAGGTTGGTGCTGCTATGCTTCCAGACTTTTTTCTGGATATCGACGCAGGTGTCGAACTCAGCGTGGGAGGTCAGGTTTTTGATCCGTGGCTTGATCATGCCACCTCACCCTTTTGGCCGCGGCGATCTTGTCATAGACGGCGATGGTCTTGGCGGCCATGGCCTCGGCGGAAAATTGCTGATGGACGAACTCGTAGCCGGCCCGGGCCAGACGGGCGGCCAGCCTTTTATCGTGGTACAGGGTCAGGATCGCTTCGGCCAGGGCTTCCGGGTTGCGCGGGGGAACGAGGAGGCCCGTCTCGCCGTTCTTGACCAACTCGGGAATGCCCCCGGTCCGGGTGGCCACGACCGGCAGGCGGCAGGCCATGGCGTCCATGATGGAACTGCCCAGGCCTTCCAGGTGAGAGGACAGGACGAAAAGGTCGAGCGAGGCCAGGATGCGGGGGATGTCCGCCCGGAAGCCCATGAAGTACACGACGTCCTTGACGTTCAGGTTCTGGGCCTGCTTGGTCAGCTCCAGGCGCAGGGAGCCTTCGCCGACGATGACGATCTTGAGCTTGCGCGTCTTCTCCCTGAGGATGTTGGCCGCCTCGATCAGGTAGCGGTGCCCCTTGTGGTCCTCGAGCTGGGCGACGATGCCGACCAGGTAATCGCCGGAGTCGAAGCCGCACTCCTTGTGAAGGAAGTCGCGGGGAAGGGCTTCGCGGTAAGCGGAAAAATCGATGCCCGAGGGGACGACGCTGATCCGGATTGGGTCGACGCCGCTCTGGACCAGGACGCGCTTGACAGCGTCGGAGATGGCGATGATGGCGTCGGTTTTCTCGAAATATTTCCGCCGCGACAGGAAGTTCTTCTTCAGCGGAAAATCCACGCGCCGGGCGACGATGCGGATGGGCACTTTGGCCAGGCCGGCGGCCATGGCCCCCACGGAGACGGCGTGGGCGTCATGAAAATGAGCCAGGACGCAATGACGCCTCTTCATCCGCCAGGCCAGCCTCACGGCGGCGATCAGCCCGAATTCGCTCCGCATCCTCAGCGGCCAGACGGGCAGGTTCTCGGCCAGGGCTTTTTCGTGGAGGGGCGAACCGGGCTGGACGATGAACCAGACCCGGTGGCCGCGCCGGACGAGCTCCCGGACGAGCAGCAGGGACTGCCGCTGACCGCCGCGCCATTCCCGGCCGGCGTCAATATGGAAAAGGCTCAATCTTCTCTCCCTTCTTCCAGATCTCCCGCAGCTTGGCATAGCGGACGAAAACAGAGTAGCCGTTGAGCACCGAGATCACGAGGCCGGCGAATCCGTCCAGGATCCCGCCTTTGAGGATGTAGCTTTTCAGGAAGCGCGCGCTGGGCAGGAAAAGCAAGTGATACCCGCGGCATTTTTTGCGGCGGGCGTAGAGTTTTTGGGCGCCAAGTTCCGAAAACTTGTTGATCCGGGCCGCGTGGTCGGCGATGTCCCGGTAGGTGAAATGGTGGATGGCCCCGCGGAGCTTATCGATGCGTCCGGCGACGACCAGGTTTTCGTGGACGTACTCGCCCTCCCAGCGGCCGGCGTCGCGGCGGAAGAGGCGCACCCGCCGGTCGGGATACCAGCCCGAGTGGCGGATCCAGCGTCCCAGGTAATAGACCCGGCGGGGGACGGAAAAGCCGGCGCAGTCCGGGTTGGTGCCTCGCAGTCTAAGCAGTTCCTCCCGGAGCTCGGGCGAGACGCGCTCATCCGCGTCCAGGGACAGGATCCAGGGACAGGAGGCCTGCCCGTCGGCGTAGTTTTTTTGGTCGGCGTAGTTGGTCCATTTTCTTTGATAGACCTTGCGGGTGTATCGTTTGGCGATCTTGACCGTTTCGTCGCTGCTGTAAGAATCAACGACGATGATCTCCTTCACCAGCCCGGCCAGGCTCTTGAGCGCGGGCTCGAGACGACGCTCTTCGTTGAGGGTGATGATGACCGCGGCGATGTCCATCGCCAGGATGATACCATAGGCTAAAAAATGAATACAATATGACGAAAGTGAGACGGGTCACGGCTCCCGGTCAAAAAAACCCCCGCGAATGCGGCCGCCGGAATATCACCTTCGCCGAGGGCCCCGATGTGCCCCTACTTCTGGAACTGCGAAACGGAGATGTTGCGGCTGGCCAGGGCCGTGCCGGTGGCCCGCTCGTACTGGACCAGCGACAGGTTGTAGCCCACCAGGGATTTCAGCTCCAGGCTCCGGGCCGTGGACAGCTTGTCCTGGGCGTCGAGGACGAAGAAATTTGTCGAGAGGCCGACGCTCAGCTTCTTCTCTTCGGCGGCCAGCTGCTTCTCGGTCAGCTCCCGGGCGAGCTTGTAGGCTTCGTACCGCTGGGCGTTGATCTCGATGTTGCGCACGGCATCGCTGACCTCGAGGGTGATCTGCTGTTCCAGGGTCTTGAGCTGGGTCTGGCTCTGCTCCAGTTCGAGACGGGTCCGGGCGACCTCGGCCCGGCTGATGACCGTGCTGAGCGGGACGGACAGGGTCAAGCCGACGGTCCAGTTCTTGTAAAGCTGCTTGAACGCATCGCGGACGGAATCCGAGACGCTCCCCGGCAGATGCCCGATGATGACCCCCAGGAAGGGGTTGTTGTCGAGGTAGATCAGCCGGTCGCCGCTGATGCCCGGGCTCCAGTAGGAGGCCTGCAGGTTCAAGCCGGGCAGGGTTTGGTTCTTGGCCACGCTGAAGTTGAGGTTCTTGTTATCGATGTCCTTGCGCGCCGCCCGGAGGCCGGGTCTCCGGTCCTGGGCGAGCTTCAGGGAGTCATCCAGGGAGACGTCCTTTTTGACGAAGCCGGGTTTATCCGCAGGGACGATGGTGATACTGCGGGCGTCGGCCTCGGCCGAGAGGTTGATGATGGTCTTCAGGATATCCTGGGCGCGGAGGATGGCGGCCTTGGCCTCCAGCATATCGGCCTCGCGGGAGGCCACCGTGGCCTGGGCGTTCAGGATCTCGATGGGCGCCAATTGGCCGACTTCCACTTCCTTTTTATTCTTGTCCAGGAGGTCGCGGCCGAGCTTGAGCGCCTGTTCCCGGACCTTGTAGTCCTCGATGGAATACACGAGGTTCCAGTAGGCTTCCTCGACCGAGTAGATCGTGTCCATCAGGGTCGTCTCCAGCTGGCTGTTGGAGATGTCCAGGTTGTTCTCGGCGATGATGATCTGCCGCCGGCTGACCTTGAAGCCGAAATCCTTGAGCAGGGGCTGGTTGAAGTCGAGGCGGAGCGTACTGCCGTAGCGGGGGTTGATGAGCTGGAAGGCCTGGTTGTTGTCATCACGGTAGGTCGAGAAGGACAAGTTGTAGTTGCCGCCCGTGGGGATCTGCCCGGCGACGGCGACGCTGTAGTTTTTGAGTTTATCAAGCAGAGAGCTCGAGCCCTGAAGGAACCAGTACGAGGCGCTTTCGTTGTGGGTTGTCTGAGCGCCCAGCTGGAGCTGCGGGTAGAAATATTCCTTAGCCTGGGAGATGGTCTCGTCGGCGATGGCCGGGTTGTAAGCCTGGACGGCCAGGTTGAGGTTGTTCTTGAGGGCCTTGAGCACGGCCTCTTCCAGGGTCAGGGACAGGTCCTTTTTCTGCGGGACCGTCTGGCTTGCCAGGGGCATGGCAATCAAGGCCACGATGACGGCGGCGGCAATGGCGAATCTTATCCTCACGATCGTCCTCCTCGAGGGATTCTTATAGAGATAGAAAGTCTACCAGATGACCTCTTCATCTTATACGAATTCGGGGGGGCATTAGTTTCGAAGGGTCCCGGCCCGGCTTGACAAGCGCCGATAAGTGGAATATTTAAGAAAATAGTGAAAAAAGGCGCCGGCTGGTTGCGGCTCTTGCTCTTCATCCTGTTCTCGTTGGGTTTGGGGCTTTATTTCGAGCTCTGGGGCCGTCTGCCGGGAATGTCGGTCCTTAAGCACGCCTATACCTGGAGGCTCGACCGGCCGTTCGTAGCCGCCTTCATCCTGTTCCCCCTGATTTTGGGCCTGTGGGTGCTGTCGTCCGGGTTCATGACCATGGTCTTCAAGGAAAAATACGGGCGGGCCATGAACGAGGATTTCTGGACCTATCTGCCCGTTTTGTTTTTTGGGTTCGCGCCGCTCGCCCTGGTCCACTATCTCGACCGGCAGGACCTCTCTTTGCGGCTGACCCTGCTGGCAATGATCATCAGCAGCGCGGTGCTCTATCTCAAAGGGGTGCTGGGCCTGTGGGAGAGCCGGGTGCGGCACGCCGCGGGGAAAGGCTTTGTTTTCAGTTTCGCCAAGCGGTCTTCCGCCAAAAAGCTCGGCCTGCTGTTTCTGGCGACCCTCGTCATCACCAATGCCGGCGCGCTGGTCATGCGGTCCAACGGACAAACGTTTGCGGGGGATGAACCCCACTACCTTCTCGTCTGCCACAGCCTGCTCCATGACGGCGATTTCGACCTGAAGAACAACTACGAGCAGAAGGATTACGAGCGTTACATGCCGGCCGGGATCACGCTCGCGCCGCATGTCATCAAGCGCGCCGAGGCGGGGCCCTGGTACTCCTTCCATTCCCCCGGGGTGGCTTTTGTGCTCATGCCCTTCTATGCCCTGGGCGGCCTTTTCGGGAAGTCGGCTTTCATCTTCCTTCTGCGGTTCGGGATGAGCGTCTTCGGCGCGCTCTTCGGCCTCCAGCTCTACCTCTTCGCCCGCCGGGAGTGGGGTAAGGAAGGGTTGGCCTTGGGACTGTGGGCCCTGGTGAGCTTCACGACGCCCGTGTTTTTTTATTCGATCCATGCGTACCCGGAGCTCGTCGTCGGCTTCCTCAGCCTGATGGTCTACCGGCTCGTCAAGCATCGCCGATCCTGGCCGCCGGCACTGATCATCGGTCTCGGGTTTCTCTGTTCGGCCATCGCCTGGTTTCATGCCCTTAAATACTGGTTCTTGCTGGGACCGCTCTTCCTTTATGCCCTCTGGGTTTTGGCGCGCAAGCTGACGAGGAAGCTTGATCTCTTGTATCTTTTCGCGGCGCCGGTGATCGTCGGCGGCCTGTACCTCTTCTTCCAGTATTCACTCTACGGCTCGATCTCGCCTTCGGCCATTTCCTGGCAGGGGGCCATGTCGGGCGCCGAGTCCGTTTCTTACCTGAAGAATCTTTTTGCCGGCATTCCTTTTCATTACCGCTGGGAGACCCTGGCCGGCTATTTCCTCGACCAGAAGGACGGCCTGCTGTTCTATGCGCCCATTTATTTCTTTTCGTTCCTGGGAATGGTCGAGGTCCTGCGGAGAAAGAAGTCCGATTTTTGGGTCCTGGCCTTCATCACCGCGCCCTATGTCCTGGTTTCGGCTTTCCTCACCCAGCGAACGGGCTACGCCCCGCAGGCCAGGCCGCTGGTGTCGGTCATCTGGGGTATGGCCATCCTGCTCGGGGCCTTCATCGCCCATAACGGCAAGAAGGTCTTCGGCGCCCTCCTGGGAGCGGCGGCGATCGTCAGCCTGATCGTGGTCGTGCTCCTTCTCCTGAACCCGACCGCGCTCTATCAAGAGACGACCGAGGGTTCTGCGGAAAGGGGCGGGGCGCTGTTCCTCCAGTTGAGCAACCTCCATCACAGCCTCAGAAGCATCCTGCCCTCGTTCATCAAGGTCGAAGGGGCGGGGACCTGGTGGCCGAACTATTTTTGGCTGGGAGCCCTGGCGCTTTTCATCGCGGCTTACATCCTGGGAAGGAAGCGCGAATTCAAGCCCGGGTTTGCCGGGCATGCCGCCCTGGCCATGCTCCTCACCGGGGTCCTGTGCTTTTGGTTCGTCTATTTTCCGAGGGACATGCTCCTCGACCCCGTCAAGGTGGACATCCCGTCGGTCGGGAGGCTCGATTTCTATTCCCTATCGCGAAGAGTGAAGATGACCGAGCCGGCCCGGTTCAACCTCCTCGAGGACAACCGCGTCTTTTATTTCAGCTTCACCACAAGCCAGCCTTTGCGCGAGCTGGCCGTGGATTTCGGGTCGACCAAAGGCGATTATGCGGTCGCCCTGGAGCTCTTCGACCAGACGTTTTTCAAGGACCGGACGCGCCGGGAGGTCAGAAGCTTCATCTATGCCGGCCCTCCCTCGTACAAGCTGGGACGGGACCACTTTTATCGCCTGGCGGTTGTCCTGAAGAACAGGTCCACGGTCCGGACCGCCGAAAACCCCTATCTTTTTGCCCTTCGGCCGGCGTGGTAGCTGGTAGGCCGGGCGTCCGCCGGGCGCATCAAAAATATTTTTTAGCCGCCTCTTGACAAACGCTCCATCTGTATTATATTACTAATACAGTGATACAATCGAGGACGGCATGATCCGAGTCAATACCGCGAGCTTCACCCCCTTTTACGAACAGATCAAACAACAGGTCAAAGCCCAGATCGGGCTGGGCGCGCTCCGGCCTGGAGACCCCCTGCCCTCGATCCGCGAGCTGGCCTCTTCCCTGCTTCTAAATCCCAACACCGTGGCCCGCGCCTACCGGGAGCTCGAGAAAGAAGGCCTGATCACGACCCACAAGGGAAAGGGCTGTTTCGTCGCGGCGGGCGCTTCCAAGCTCGCGCGCGAAGGGCGGCTGGACGGCCTCAGCAGGATGCTCGACGAGGTCGTGGACGAAGCGCGACGCCAGGAAATTGCGCCCGAGGCCCTCATGGGCCTTCTGGACAGGAGCCTTAAACTCCGGACCAAAGACCGCCAAGGACGGAAAAAACCATGAGCGAGATTCTCAAGGTCGATTCTCTGCAAAAAAGCTTCGGCCGGAAGAGGGTGTTGGAAGGGCTGAGCCTGACCCTGGAGAAGGGAGAGGTCTGCGGCCTGCTCGGCAGGAACGGCGAGGGCAAGACGACGCTCATCCGGATCCTGATGGGCGTGATCCCGGCCGACGGAGGGCGGGTCGTTTATCAGGGCCGGCCGGTATCGTACGCTGACGCCGCTTACAAAAGGACGATCGGCTACATCGCCGAGGACAACATCTTCTATGACCGGATGAAGGTCAGGGAGCTGATGCGTTTCAACGCTTCCTTCTATCCAAGCTGGAGCAGGCAGAGGGCGGATGATTACCTGAACCGGTTCACTCTCAGCAGGAACGACCGGATCAGGAACCTCTCGCGCGGCATGAAGCTCAAGCTCGGGTTGGCGGTCGCCTTGGCGGCCGCGCCGGAGCTTCTACTCCTCGATGACCCTACGAGCGGTCTCGACGTTCCCACGCGGCATGATTTTTTGCGGAACATCATCCAGGAGATCACGGACGCGGGCACGACCGTCCTTTTCGCCACACACCAGGTCCATGAGGTCGAAAAGATCCTCGACCACCTGGCCATCCTCCACGGCGGGCGCATGGTCCTCGACGAAAGCTATGAAACGGTCAAGTCGCGCGCCATGAAGGTCGTGCTCAACGGCGAGCCAGCGGCCTTGGAAGCGCTATCCGGAGAAGGGATCCTCTCCAAGGAAATCCAGGGCGGCGCGGCCGCCGTGATCGCCTACCCGTGGACGGACGAAGTGCGCCGGAAGCTTGAAGCGGCGAGTCGGACGCCCCTGGAAACGAGCGCCCCCTCGCTCGAAGAGATCTTTATCGGCTTTGTTTCCTGAATGCTCGCGGCCCGAATCGCAGGAGGAACAGGATGTTCGCCAAGATATTCGTTAAAGAATGGAAAGACAACTTTGCGGCCTTTGTCCTGACGATCATCTTCCTCCTGGTCTTGTCCGGGCTATTCTTCGCCCACGCCGACCGGGCCGCGCTTTATGGCGTCGCGATATTCCTCTTATTGTTCCTCCCCCTCATAGCGATTCTGGTCGGAGCGTCGGGCTTCCAACAGGAATTCAAGGACCATACATGGACCTATCTTCTTTCCCGGCCTGTTCGCAGGGAAACGATCTGGGTCGCCAAATACTTTTCTCTCTCCAGTATCATTGTCGTCCCTCTCGTCCTGTTTTTTGCGCTCAAGGCCCTTGTTCCTGGGTCCACTCATCTTCTCGCGGACTTGCACGCCTCCACGGATCTTTTTGACCTGAGCACGTTCGCCATCATCAGCGCCCTACCGTTGTTCGCCCTCACCTTCGCTTTCTCCATTTGCATCCTCTCGGACAGATACCTGAATATTTTTTTCGCCGCGCTCGCAATCCTCGTCGTAGCCCCGGTCGCCCTGGTCAAATACTCGATCTTTTTGGAGAGGACGTTTTATGATGGCTTGAATCTCCCGCTCATCATAGGGCTCGTCCCGGCCAGCTTTATTCTCGCCTCGCTCCTCACCTTTGCCCGCGTCGACCTCTCCCAGCGGCGCAAGCTCATCTTGCGCTTTTCGTTGTGGGCGGGGCTCTTCCTCATCATCTCCTTCGGCCTCCAAACGCTGATCACGGCCAAGGGGAATATCCTTAAAAGCAGAAGATTCGCCGATTATTGGGAGCCCATTAAATCAAGCGAAAAGTTCCTGTTCAGGGTTTATTCCGGTGATTCGAGGGGGATGATCATGTACGACGCCCTTCTGGACCGCGTGGTTCCCTTGAAGGGCTTAGCGAAAGATACCGACTACACCGACTACACCGACTACCGGGTTTCCTCGGCCTCCGGAAAACTGGCCTACTTCACGTACGATACCAGCAAATCGAAGACACCGTTGGCACGGCTTCGCATTATGGACCTAGCAACGCTCAAAGAAGATATCGCCGTTGAGTTTGGCGGGCAAGGATCCTCCTTCGCTGGTCAACGACCTGTCGGCAATCCTATGCTCTCGCCCTCAGGAGACCGGGTGGCGTTCGCGGTTCGGCCCAGGACGGCAGAAGGAAACACGTTTGCGACCCTGTTCTGGATGAGGACAGATGGGACTCATCCTAAAAGCCTTCCGCTCGAATTCGCCGGCCAGGACAGGGTCGACCTCCTTGGCTGGCTGCAGCCTGAGGACGCAATTCTCCTCCGGTTGCAGGACAGGCTTTATTGGCAAAAACAGAGGATCGGCAAGATCGACTTGATCGCGGGAACCGCGCATTGGCCGCAAGGATTGCCGGAGAATGTGGAAGGTTCGTTCCCCTCGACCTCTCCCACCGGCCGCGCCCTTATATTCCAACCCCGCGACTCGGCCGGAGCTTTAAAACACCTGATGCTCATGGATTCGCTGACAATGGGCACAAAGGAAATCATCCCGACAACCGCGGACCCATTCTCTATCTGGAGCACGGCCTGGAGTTCGACGGGAGATCGTTTCGCCCTGAGGCGCAAGGGAGAGCTGTGGGTCTATTCTTCGGCCAAGGGCACTGCCGACCTAGCCTATCAACGGAATGCCGGTTTGCACATCGAAGCAACATGGCTCGATAAGCCCATCAGACTCTGTGTGGTCGAATCCGGCGAAAAAAGCAGGATGTTCTTCATTCTGGATGATGCTTACCGCATAACAAAGAGCATTCCGCTTCCCGAATTCGCGGGAGAAATCCTTGTCGGCGGCACCGGAGACAAGGTTTTGTTCGGCAATAGAAATGGTTCACTGTGGCGGCTGGACCTCAAGACCGAAAAGTGGAAGAAGGTTTATTGAAGCTGTGACGGCTTGATCCTGATGAGCTTGCCGGTTGCGGAGGCCAGCTCCCGGCCGGACTCGTCGCGCATCACGGATTCACATTCGACGATGCGGCCCTTCTCTCCGACCACGCGGCCTTCGATGATGACTCTCTCCCCGATCCTGACCGGTTTCTTGAAGCGGAGCGTCATCTCGGCGGTGACCGCCGCCTGACCGGCCGCTCGAGCCGCGCCGCCCAAGGCGTGGGCGAAGGCTTCGTCGAGAATCGTAGCGATGATCCCGCCGTGCAAGACGTCCTGCCAGCCCTGGAATTTCTTCGGAGGAACAAATTCCATCCGGGAGCGGCCCGGGGCGGGGTATTCGATGTGCAAACGGAGGCCGTCCGGGTTTCGGTCGCCGCAGGCAAAACAGAAGTGGTCGTCCTGAAGCTCGGGTTGGGACATGTCGCTTACTCCTTCTGGGATTCCCCGGAATCATCCCTCAATGCCGCGGCCGGTCGTCGGCTCAGTCAAACATGCGGAAGTGCTTGAAACCGTGCTTGTGGAGCTTGAACTTGATCAGGGTCTTGAGGATGGACAGGCCATAGACGATGCTCCGCCCCATTCCGATCTGGGAGGCCTCGGGGAAATAGCGCGTCTCGATGGGGATCTCGCGGATGCGCATGTTGTGCATGACGCCCTGGGCGATGATCTCGGAGTCGAAGACGAAATCGTCGGAATTCTCCCGGAACTTGACGGCCTCCAGGTACCCCCGCGAGTAGGCCCGCAGGCCCGAGTGGTATTCGGTCAGGTACATGTAGAAGACGGCGTTCTCCATCGCGGTCAAAAAAATATTGGCCAGGTACTTCCACTTGGGCATCCCGCCCTCGAGCGGCCGCCCACCCAGCATCCGCGAGCCGAACACGGCGTCGCACTTGCCGTCGAGCAGGGGTTGGACAAGCTCGGGGATGACCGTCGGGTCGTACTGGTGGTCGGGATGGACCATGACCATGATCCGCCCCCCGCGCTTGAGCGCCTCGCCGTAGAGCGTCTTCTGGTTTCCGCCGTAGCCCCGGTTGACCTTGTGGACGATAACGCTTAGGCCGAGCTTCCTGGCCAGGTCCACCGTCCCGTCGTGGCTGGCGTCGTCACAGAGGATGATCTCGTCCACCCAGCCGCGGGGGATGTCGTCCAGGGTCCTTTTCAGGGTCCTCTCGGCGTTATAGGCCGGCATGACGACGATGACTTTCTTCTTGTGCTTGAGAGGCTTAGCGCTCGCTCGCTTGGGCATTTCAGACGCTTTTATACCATATTTCTTAAAGTATCTCCATTTCCATGAAGGACGCGGCTCCTCCGGGCTTGTGCACACAACCGTTCATCTTTAGCTAGAACTTGACAGGCAGAAGGATGATTTTTCATACTGCAGGTGATGCGCAAGGGATTCCGCCTCCGAGCCGGGTTGCTCCTCGCTGCTTTGGGCCTTGGGCCGGCAGTCTGGGTGTGTCTCCTGGCCCAATCTTCCCGGTTCACCATCCTGGCCCACGAGTTCAGGTTTCAGCCGCTGTTATTCGTCCCCGCCTGGGTCCTCTTTTTTTTCATCCTCGCCTCCGTGTCCATGCGCCGCGGCGCGTCCGCTGAGACTCCCGCGGAAGAGAAGCGCTCCTGGCTTCGGCCGCAAAAC
>Ga0315281_10007644_pt1 | contig 15189 bp, 9 predicted proteins | sample YL17G07_0_MG_FD_204540 | JGI IMG/M metagenome (GOLD analysis project Ga0315281, IMG submission 204540) | Sediment microbial communities from Yellowstone Lake, YNP, Wyoming, USA - YL17G07_0 | ecosystem: Environmental > Aquatic > Freshwater > Lake > Sediment | place: USA: Wyoming | collected...
GCCCTGCACCACCCTGAACCGATAAGGTTCGGGGCACCGCATGGTGTACAGGGCGAAGGGCGCGGCAATCTTACCCCCTCCCAACCCTCCCCCTCGAGGGGGAGGGTTGGGAGGGGGGGTTGCTTCGTCGTCCCACGAAGCGCGGGACTCCTCGCCATGACACTTTTCTTATTGCGTTTGTATTAGTTTTAAATAGCCGAACTTCCCCTAAATTGAATTCACCCCTCACCCTTAAGTGTGCAGGCCTTTAGTTCCCGTAGTTGATTTACGAAGATATGCGCCTGGCGCAAGGGCTCGGGAAGGCGATACCCCCGACCTAGGGAGAGTACGACTTTAACGCTATTCTTTATATCCATCTTATGTCCGGGAGAGACAAAGACAGGTTTTATTCCATCCCGCGTGCGCAAGACCATTCCTACTGTTCGATTCCCTTCGACCAGGGGGACGGAACTTCCTCTACCCATGCTCAAATCTTGGTGGGCGCCGATCAGGCGGCTCTTGGCGCAGCCAATGGAAGGGAGGTCCAGGAGGAGGCCGAGATGGGAAGCGATGCCCATGGACCGGGGATGAGCGATCCCCTGCCCGTCGATGAGAATCAAATCCGGCTTTGTGTGCAGCTTGGAAAAAGCTTCCAGCAAGACTGGTCCTTCACGGAAGGTAAGGAGTCCGGGGATATAAGGGAATGTAGCGTGGCCTTCAGCCGACCCACTTTCCACAAGGATCAAATCAGGGTAGGTAAAGACCAGAAATGTACCATAGGTCATTTCTTCTGACCGGCTGTAGGAGACGTCGCCGGCTGCGATTCTTTTAAAGGGGACCCTCGGAGGCCGGAGGAGGAGTTTTTTTCGGAGCTCTTCCTGGATTTTGACCGCCTCCTTCGGACTGACTTTCCAGGGGTGGAAAAAAGTGGGTTTTTTAGAGGATTCTTTTCTATTGATCATAGAAAATAACCTTTATATTCAGTCCCGGCCGAATCAAATCCAATTTTCTCCCCTCAGCCTTCATCCTCGACCTGCGGCCCTCGGCTCTCGGGCTTGAAAATGAAGCGCTCAAAAAGTTTGTGATACGAAGTCCACCGGGAAGAGTTATCCTTTTCCTTTTCTATCCAGGCCAGAAATCCATTTACCTTAGCATCCAGGTCATCCAGTTGATGAAGGAGGAGTGCCTCCAGGGTCTTGGGGCGTTTGGGCGATCCAAAGGCATATTCCCCGTGATGACTGAGGGCAATGTGTTTGAGGAGCATGGACAGGTCCTCGGGGAATTCCGGGATGGACCGGATTTTTTCATCAATCATCTCTACCGTTAGGGTAATGTGCCCCAGGAGGCGGCCCGGGTCTGTGTAATCGAAGGCCCGGTCGAAGGAAAGTTCGGAGATTTTTCCGATGTCATGGAGGATACCCCCGGTGAGCAGAAGATCCCGGTTGATTCCCCTGTACCGGTCTCCAACGAGGAGGATAAGCTGAATGACAGCGAGAGTATGCTCCAACAGGCCCCCGATGTAGACATGATGAACGGCTTTGGCCGCTGGGGCCAGTTTGAATCTTCTTACGAAATCTTCATCTTCGAAGAAGGCGTCGAGAAGCTCCCGCAAAAATGGCTGCTGGACGGAGGAGGCGATCCCCCTGAGTTCAGAGAACATTTTTTCGATGTTCATCGGCGTCTTCGGGAGAAAGTCATCCAGAAGCACCTCCGCATCGACACACTTCTTCAACTTGAGAATCCGCAGTTGAAGGGTTCCTTGAAATTCGTCCACTTCCGCCCGCACTTTGATAAAATCATCCGGTTCAAAAAGTGGGGCGAAGTCAGCGGCGTTCTCCCAGACCCGACCATCGACTTCCCCAGTGCGGTCAGCGAGACGGAGGGCCAGGTAGGGGTTGCCGGTCTTGGTTTTGGTCAATGTTTTTTCTTTGACGAGGAAGATGCTTTCCACGGTCTGGCCCTTTTTTAGCTGGTTGACGAAAGTCTTTTCCATGTCTTCCTCCTCTTTTGTGAAGCGTGTGTCGCCGCGCGCAAATCGTAAGGCTTTACACCCTACACCCGACGCCCTGCACCCTATATCTTTACTTTATTGCCTACAGCCGCTTGCCCATAACCTATTGCCTATTGCCTATTGCCTATTGCCTGCCTGATTTTCATTCATTCAAATCTTTTCATCGCCGCTTCCGCAGCCTTCATTCCGTCGAGGGCAGAGCTGATGATTCCGCCGGCGTAGCCGGATCCCTCTCCGATGGGGTAGAGGCCTCGAACACTTGGAGATTGATAGTCTTCATTTCGAAGGATGCGCAGGGGTGATGAGGTCCGCGTCTCAATGCCGATCACCATGGCTTCGGAAGAGCAAAAACCTGGCATCCTGCGGTTGAAATAAGGAAGCGCTTCCCGGAGGCTCTCCACCACAAAGGCGGGAAGGCACTCGTCCAGGCGGGCCGGGATGATGCCCGGCTTGAAGGTCGTTTCTCGAATTGAAGAAGGGTCCCGGCTTTGCAGGAAGTCGAGGAGCCCTTGCGCGGGAGCCTTGAAATTTCCTCCTCCCAGGCGAAAAGCTTTCTCTTCCCAACGGCGCTGGAATTCCATCCCGGCTAATGGGCCATTTCCTCCAAAATCTTCCATTCCCACGCTGACGACCAGGGCGCTATTGGCAAAGGGCGAATTGCGGCGAAGCAGACTCATTCCGTTGGTGACCAGTCCCTGATTCTCGGAGCTGGCCGCGATCACAAACCCGCCCGGGCACATGCAAAAGGAGTAGACGGCGTATCCTTTTGAGCTGCGGGATGTTAATTGATATTCTGCTGGGGGCAATCGGGGATGTCCGGCTGAAGGACCGTACTGGATGCGGTCGATGAGTCTCTGAGGGTGTTCCACCCGCAGGCCGATGGCCAAGGGTTTAGGCTCCATGGCCACGCCAGAACTCTGGAGCATCCGAAAAGTGTCCCGGGAGCTGTTCCCCAGGGCCAGAAGGAGAATAGAAGCATCGACCTCTTCTTCTCCGTTAATGATGGCCCCTAGAAGCCTTCCCTGGAAGATTTTCAACCCGGTCATCTTGGCCTGAAATTTGAATTCTGCCCCCTGCTCCTGAAGATGTTGGCGAATGGCCAGGACCACCCGCCGGAGCCTATCCGTGCCGATATGGGGCCTCTGAAGGAAAAGGGTTTCAGAGGGGGCCCCGAAGCGAACAAAGGTTTCCAGGGCAGCTGAAACCCGGGGGTCATGGAGACGGGTGAAAAGTTTGCCGTCTGAAAAAGTCCCGGCTCCCCCTTCTCCGAACTGGACGTTGCTTTCGGGTTCCAGGGTTCCGTCTTGCCAGAACCTTTCCACGTCTTTGACTCGCTTGGGGATCTCTTTCCCGCGTTCCAAGATCAGGGGAGGCAGTCCGCACTCGGTCAGTTTCAAGGCGGCGAAAAGGCCGGCAGGGCCGGTGCCCACGATAACCGGGCGATTCTCGGGCTTCTTTTTGACACGCCCAGGGGCCTGGAGTGGTGTTCCGGAAACCTTTTGGATCTGGTGATGAAGTGATGGCTCTTGGAGAACCCTTTTTTCCTCATCAACTGGGAGCGTTATCTTGAGACAGTATACGAATTGAATCCGATTCTTCCTGCGAGCGTCGAGCGATTTCTTGATGATCTTGAATTCCGGCATCTGCTCGGGGGCAACCTTCAGAATCTCCGCAGCTTTCTTCTGAAGAGTGGCTTCTTCCTCCTCCAGGGATAAGATGATATTTTTCAACAGAATCGCCATGATCCATAATAGCTTCTAAATTCTTTTTACCTCCAGGATAAGGGAATTCTCAAGGGGAGTCAAGGGAAGGGTTATTTTTCAAATGAATGTGGGTTGCATTTCAAATAGCTCTCGGGACCAGTCCCGCCGATGACGGCATTTGCTTGGGCAAAATAAGGCGGGGATTCCTCTGTAGAGAGAGGGGGCGACAACCATTTATCCAAGTAGGCTCTTCGATCCGCTTGTTCTTTGCGGAGACCGAGTGAGGAAATATATCGAACGCTGGTTCCCGGCCGATTTTGGCCTCGCAAATCTTCCTCTCCCTGGGTCAAGAAAAAGATGGGAAGGAAAAAATAGCAACGGATACATGAAAAATTGTGGGCGGCAAGGTTGTGCAAAGGTTGGGGGAAATGTTGACAGAAATGATGACATTGGATAGATTGAAAGCAAAGAGATTTTACAGAAGATGAAACTTTTAAGGAAAGTCCTGGTTCTCGGCCTTTTGTTCCTCCTACCCGGCTGCCCGAGCTGGTTTTTGGAGACTCCTACCTTTACCCTGAAGGAGGTTGCGGTTACCCGCATCTCCCTTGAGGAGATCCATTTCCTATTCGGCATCGAGGTGCAGAACCCCAACCATTTTGACTTGAAGCTGCGGGCCTTAGAATATAAGGCTTACCTTAACGACCAGGAAGTCGGGAAAGGCCGGGTGGAGAAAGAAGTGCAGATCGCCAAATCATCTTCGACTTTGGTCCAGGTTCCCATGAAAACCGATTTCAAAAACCTGGGCAACCCGTTAGGGTTTATTCTCGCCGGTCAGGATCTGCGCTATAAGATCGAGGGAGCTGCGATCCTGAAAACAAGCCTGAGCACCACCACCATCCCGTTTTCCAAAAGTGGAGAAATAAAAATAAGAAAATAGCGCTAGTCGCGAGGGCGTAAGGCTTTACTCCCTACCCACTACCCCCGACACCCTACCCCCTACACCCGGCCGTTAAAACAGGGCTTCGACAAAGTCTCGGGCGTTGAATTCGCGCAAGTCTTCCACTTTCTCACCAATGCCGATGTACCGCAGGGGAATTTTCAACTCATCGGATATGGCGATCAGGATTCCCCCTTTTGCCGTACCATCCAATTTGGTCAGGGCAATTCCCGTGACTCCCAAAGCCTGGTTGAACATTTTGGCCTGGGTGATGGCGTTCTGTCCGGTGGTGGCATCCAGGACCAAGAGAATCTCGTGAGGAGCGCCGGGCATTTCCCGGTCCATGATGCGCTTGACTTTCTTCAACTCCTCCATCAGGTTGATTTTCGTATGCAGCCGACCGGCCGTATCCACCAGAATCACATCGCTCCCCCGGGATTTTGCCGCCCTCAAGGCATCAAAAACGACGGCCGAGGGGTCGGAGCCGCTCTTTTGTTTAATGACCTCGCACCCCGCTCGCTGACCCCAGATCTCTAGCTGCTCAATGGCCGCCGCCCGGAAGGTATCCGCAGCCACGAGGAGGACCGCCTTCCCCTGAGTCTTGAATTTCTGGGCCATTTTGCCGAGGGTCGTTGTTTTCCCCGTGCCGTTCACGCCGATGACCATGATGATGAAAGGGCGGGCGGCCTCGAGGTTGATGGGCTTCTCCTGCTGGCTGAGGATATGAAAAATTTGCTCTTGAAGGTTTTTTTTTAGGAGATCGGCGTCCTCGAGTTCCTTGCTCCGAACCTTGGCGGTAACGTTGTCCAACAGCTCCTGGGTGGTTTTCACCCCGATGTCGCTGGTGATTAAAATTTCTTCAAGCTCGGCTAGGAGATCTTCGTCGATTTTCTTTCTCCCGGCCATGAGCTGATCGATCTTGCTGACCAGGCCTTCGTGGGTTTTGAAAAGGCCGTCTTTCAGGCGTTGAAAAAATCCTTTTTTCTCTTCCGGCATCGTGCCTCCAATAAAAGCAGGGTTCCAGGGACGATTCCTGTTGGGTTTTTGATCGCAGAATGTGAAATGTAAAAATTCGAAATCCGCAATCAAAGATTCATAGAATCCTTGAACCCTGGGACCCTTGCTCTACTTTTAGTTCAATCTCACGGAGACGAGCTTGGAAATGCCTGGCTCTTCCATGGTGACCCCGTAAAGGGTGTCGGCGGTCTCCATGGTACGCTTGTTGTGGGTGACGAGAATGATCTGATATCTTTGGGCCAGTTGCTGAATCATCCTATTGAATCGCCCAATGTTGGCGTCGTCCAGGGGGGCGTCCACCTCATCCAAAAGACAGAAGGGACTGGGGTTGATCAGGAAAAGAGAGAAGATCAGGGCAACTGCGGTCAGGGCTTTCTCCCCGCCGGAGAGAAGGTTTACATTCTGCAACTTCTTACCCGGGGGCTGGACGATGATATCCACGCCCGTCTCCAGAAGGTTGGATTCGTCGACCAGTACAAGATCGGCCCGCCCCCCATTGAAGAGAGTGCTGAAGATTTCCTTGAATTTCGCGTTGACTGCCTCGAAAGTTTCGGCGAAACGCTTGCGGGATGTGCGGTTGATCTTCTTGATGGCCTGGTTCAGCGCTTCCAGGGAGTTCACCAAATCGGCCTCCTGCTCCGTCAGGAATTCCAGGCGAGTCTTCGATTCCTCATATTCCTGAATGGCCAAAAGGTTCACCTCGCCCATAGATTCAATCAGAGATTTCAATTCTCCGAGGCGGGCTTCTACCTCCGGAGAGAAGTAATCCCGATTATCTTCCCGGCTTAGGAGGGCCTCAGAACTAATCCGGTGCTTTTCCTCAATGTTGGCGAGAAGGTGCTTGAGGTTGAGGTCGAGCTCCATGAGCTTCATCGCCAGAGTATTCTTCTGCTCCATGAGCTCCTGGAGCGCATCCCGGCGTTCCTTGTAAGTGTCCTCTGCTTTCCCGAGTTTTTCGCGCTCCAGGAGCAAGGTCTCTTTCCTGTTTCCTATGCTCAATTGCCACGCTTGGTGTTCGGAAAGAAGACGGTGGAGCTCAGACTCAGCCAGCCGCCGTTGCTCTTCGGTGGCGCTGATCAACCGGAAGTTTTCCTGGGTTTCCTCCTGGCGTTTTAAAAGAAGGGATTCAGTGTCCTGGCAGACCCTTCGGGCACGCTCCAAGTTCTGGTCGTGGGTCTGCCTCTTTTCCTGAAGGGTCACCAAGCGCACCCTCGCTTCGGTGACTTCAGCCAGAAGCCCTTCGATTTGGGCTTTCAAGTTTTGCAGGTCCTCTTCCTGACGACGCAAGGTTAATTCTTTATCATTTTTCAGGAGTTCAGAGGCCTGGAGGGCCGTTGTGCTCTTGTGGTCCTGTTGATGCACTTCAACCAGTTCCTCGGCCAGCTGGCTTTGCTCGAACTGTAGAGTCTCGATCTTTAGTATCCAGCGCTTGAGTTCGAGTTGGTTCTGGTCTAGTTCCATCGTTTCGCTGACGATCTTCAGATCCTCCTGATGCAGGGTCTGGGTGAGCTCTGCGGTGGTGGCTTCCAGGTTTTTGATGCGCGAGGAGAGCTGTTCTTGGTTGTGCTCCAGAGACGCCACTTGCTGGCGGAGATCTTCGGTCCTTTGGGTCAAATCGCGGACCTCTCGCTTGCGGTGGAAGGTCCCGGAGCCGATCTGCTCTTTGCTGCCACCTGTGACCACGCCGGAAGGATGGAGCACTTCTCCGTCGAGAGTGACCAGGGTTTTCCAGATGGAGTCGCGGTTCCATAGGTCGATGGCCTGGCGCAGGTCGGGGACGATCCACACCTCCCCAAAGAGATACGTCGCCAGATGGGAAAACTCCTCCCTTACTTTGATCACGTCCAGGAGAGGGATCACCCTTTCCTCGACGGGAGAGGTCGGGGAGAGAGTCGGATTCTGTTTGAGTTGTAAGGGGATAAAGCTCGAACGGCCCGATCCCTGGGCCTTTAGGTAATCGATAGCCTTCAGACTCTCTTGATGATCCTTTACGATAATGTACTGCAACCGCTCGCCCAGGACAGACTCCACTACACATTCGTATTTTGGCTCGGTCTCGATGATGTCCTCAACCAGGCCGTAAATCCCGTTTTGGAACGATCCCTGAGCCTGGCGATTGAGCAAGATCGCCCGCACCCCTTCCTGGTAACCTTCCAAATTTCTCTGTAACTCCAGGAGGGAGTTGAGACGAGAGCTCTCCTGGTTGAGGCGCTCTTTGCCCTTGGCCAATGATTCCTGCAGGTCGATCAGGGAAGATTGCAGTTCTTTGGCCTGGGCAATTTTGAATTCCCGTTCCTCCTCCATCCGGCTGCGGGCGTTCCGGTGATCATCCAGTTGTACAGACTGATGCGCCAGGAGGGCCCGGATCTCCTCAACTTTAAGCTCGGCCTCTTCCCTTTCTTTGGTTATCTTCCCCGAGCGGCGGGAGAGGTCTTCCGCACGCCGCTGGAGGTCGATGAGCAGATTCTTCAAGTGGGCCAAGTGGGTGAGAAGGTCCACCAGTCCGTTTTTTTCTTGAGCGAGTCCCTGTTCGGAGGCGGCCTGCTGGGCTTTTTTCTCCAGAAGAATTTTTTCCTTTCCGGCCAGAAAGTCGGCATCGCCGACGATCCTCCGGTCGAGGTCCTGGAGAACTTCTTCATAACCCAGGATCTCTCGCTCCGCATCTTCCTTCTGCTGACTGAGTTTGCCGATCTCTTCCTCAGCGCGGGAGGTTTGTTTTTGCAGGTTTTCCTGCTCTCGGGAGGCGAGCTCGACCTGATTTTCTCGGTTCTTAATAGCTCCTTCGTTCTCGGAGAGCCTTTCCTGATGGATGGCTAGGTCCCGTTCCAGATCAAGCAAGTTGACCTTAATCCGCTCGACGGAGGCTTCCACCTCTTTGATCCCCGCCGTGGCCTTGACCTCGGAATCCTGGAGTTCTTGCAGGGAAGATTGCATTTCCTGGTGCTGGGACTCTAGGGTACGGCAGGTCTGGGCGGACTGGCCCAACTCCAGGGCACGCATCTCCTCGCGATAGCTTTTATAGCGCTCCGCTTTCCTGGCTTGGCGGTTTAGGGAGTTCATCTGCCGTTTGATTTCGCCGATGACATCGCTCAGGCGCAAGAGGTTTTGCTGGGTGGCCTCCATTTTGCGCAGAGCGGCAGCTTTGCGGTCTTTGTATTTCGTGATTCCCGCGGCTTCTTCTATCAGGATGCGTCTTTCTTCGGGTTTGGCGTTTAAAACAAAATCCATCTTTCCTTGCTCTACGATGGAGTAAGCGCGGTGCCCAACTCCGGTACCCAGGAAAATGTCCGTGATGTCTTTCAGTCGGCAAGGGACCTTGTTGATCGAGTATTCGCTCTCTCCGGAGCGGAAAAGCCTTCGGCCAACAGAGATTTCAGTGAAATCCAAATATTCCGCGATCGGATGCCCATTCTCGTTGGAGAAAGTAAGGATCACTTCGGCCATGCCTTGCTGCTTTCTGCCTTCGCTTCCGTTGAAGATGACGTCTTCCATGGCTTTTCCCCGGAGCTGCTTGGGGCTTTGCTCTCCGAGGGCCCAGCGGATGGCGTCCACGACGTTAGATTTCCCGCATCCGTTCGGACCTACCACCGCCGTTACGCCCGGGGGAAAGTCAATTTCAATCTTTTCCGAGAAGGACTTAAACCCATAAACCTCAATCTTCTTGATTTTCATGGCCACCCCTTCGGTTTAGTATCAGCCAGCAGAAGTCAAAAAATAATCATTTCCCGAGAGCAACTGAGGAAAAACACAGCTACCCTGATCTTCTACAGTTGTCTTGTGGTCGGTTTTTATAAGCTCTTATAATTACTCAGACTGCTCTTTCCAAATTCTGAAAAAGATGCAAAATGTGGTGCCACAGTTTATAGAGATTGTCCTTGACTGTCTTTATTTTAATAGTTAAAATGGGGTGTCATAAAGAAGACACCCTATGTTCGCTAGAATCAAAAAGTCGGGGCTGCATCAATACCTCCAAATCGTCGAGAACCGCCGGGAAGGCCAAAGGACCATCCAGCGGGTCATCGCCACCATTGGCCGAATGGATCACTTGCAGGCAAGGGAAGAGATCGAAAACTTGGTCCGGTCTCTTTCGCGGTTCTCCGAAAAAGTCCTTCTGGTCCTCTCCGGCAAAGGGGACGCGCAGGCCTCCGCTAAGAAGATCGGCCCGGCCCTGATCTTCGAGAGGCTCTGGGAGGAGCTGGGGATCGGTCGAACGCTCAATCACCTTCTTCAAGAAAGGAAGTTTGGTTTTGATGTGGAAAGAGCCATTTTCCTGACCGTTCTTCATCGGCTGATGGTTTCCGGATCGGACCGTTCCTGTGAAAAGTGGCGCTGGGATTATCTCATCGGGGGCGTGGAAGATCTTTCGCTGCATCAGCTCTATCGCGCCATGGCTTTCCTGGGAGAGGAGTTGGCCGATCAGAAAGGCCGAACGCCCTTTGCCCCGCGATGCACCAAAGATTTGGTAGAAGAGGCCCTGTTCCTGGATCGCCGCGACCTCTTTACGACCCTGGACCTTGTTTTCTTTGATACCACTTCGATCTACTTTGAAGGGGAAGGGGGAAAAACTCTTGGAGAGAAGGGGCATTCCCGGGATCACCGGTCCGATTTGAACCAGATGGTGGTGGGGGCGGTTCTGGACAATGGGGGAAATCCTTTGTGCTGCGAGATGTGGCCGGGGAACACACCCGATGTGAAGGCCTTGATCCCCGTCATGGATCGAATCCGGGAGCGCTTTAAGGTTTGTCAGTTCTGTGTGGTAGCGGATCGCGGCATGATCAGTTCCGAGACCCTGGAGGAGCTGGAGCAAAGAGAGATTCCCTATATCCTTGGAGCCCGGATGCGCCGGCTGAAAGAGATCCGGGGAAAAGTCCTCTCTCGTGGGGGTCGCTTTCGGGAGGTGCGTCCGGAAGGAGAATCGGCTCACGACCCCTCTCCCCTCAAGGTTAAGGAGGTATGGATTCAGGATCGTCGCTACATTATCTGCCTGAATCCCCGAGAGGCCCGGAAGGATGAGCAAGATCGTCAAGCCATTATCGAGGCCCTTAAGGAGCAGTTGAAGCGAGATCCCAAAGGCCTCATTGGGAACCGGGGGTACCGCAAGTACTTGAAAATTGACCGGGATCATATCGTTATCGATTCGCAGAAGATTGAAGAAGATGCCCGTTTTGATGGCAAATGGGTGTTGAGGACGAATATGGATCTGCCGACCGAGACCGTGGCTCTCAAGTACAAAGAGCTCTGGCAGGTGGAACAGGTTTTCCGGGATATGAAGTCGATTTTGGAAACCAGGCCCATCTACCATCAGATGGATGAGACGATTCGAGGCCATGTTTTTTGCAGTTTCCTGGCTCTGGTGCTGCGCAAAGAACTGGATCGCCGCTTGGATAAGGCAGGCCACAGCTTCGAATGGGCAGATATCAAACAGGATCTCAGATCGCTGCAGGAGATTACCATTGAGGAAAAGGGTAAGCGCCTGGCCATTCGCAGCGAATGTCGGGGCGTCTGCGGCAAGGTCTTTCAATCTGTCGGGGTTGCCATCCCGCCTACGATTCGGGAGGTGTGACGTGTTACCCATTTTCGTTCTCCAAGGGGAATCTGTGGTGCCAAGAACTTTTTGAAGGGGCCTATGTCCCTATTATTCCATAACGTTATTTTTTCAACTGTTGAAGATCAGCTACCCTGATTTTAGCCGACATTTTACCAGGGCGGATAATTTTTGTAAAGGCAAAAATACAACCGAATGTATATTTAAATATTTAACCCACAAGATGTAGTGGCTTCTGGAGAAAACAAAATCGGGAAAGACTAGCCAAGAGGAAAAGTGGGGATGAGGGGGTTCTTACATTGTAATTATCCTTGAAAAGTCCCCGACCTTGAGAAAGAGTTGGGCAATATTGCCCAGTAAAGACAAGCGGTTGCTTTTGATCTTTTCGTCTTCGGCCATGACCAGCACCCCGTTAAAAAAATCATCCACGGGTTCTCGCAGCAAGGATAGGTCTCTCAGAGCCAAGGTGTAATCTTTTTGGGCAATATTTTCCAGAGCCTTTTTGCCAATCTTTTGATATGCTTCGAAAAGCTGCCCTTCGACAGCGTTCTCGAATCTCCGGGGCTCAACAGCTCCCGGAATATGGGATTTGGAAATATTCACCACTCTTTTGAAGGCGATGGCTAAGGACTCAAAATCTGGCTCACTCCTCAGGTTATGCAGAGCCTTCGCCCTTTCCCGCGAGTCCACGAGATCATCGAAGCCTACACTCAGGGCTGCCTCTACTACGTCGGGAGAGAGGCCCTGAGAGTTAAGCAGGTTTTGCAGTCGGCCTTTGAAGAACTCAAGAACATCTGTTTTTATTTCCTGCGGTGGACGTTCAATTCTTTCCGACAAGAGGGCAAGGCTTCGTTCCAGGAGGTGGCTGAGGGAGAGAAGGTATCGCTTTGCGAGGATGATATGGATCACCCCCAGGGTCTGGCGGCGCAGAGCATAAGGATCGGCCGTTCCCGTGGGAATCAAACCGACGCCGAAGCAGCCGACGATGGTATCCAGTTTATCTGCTATACTGAGGATGGCTCCCGAATAGGAGGAGGGAAGGGCTCCTCCGGCCGAAGTTGGCAGGTAATGTTCGTAGATGGCCAGGGCTACTTCTTCTTTCTCCCCCGAGAGGCTGGCGTAGACCCGTCCCATGACTCCTTGAAGGCCGGGGAACTCCCCGACCATTCCCGTTATCAAATCCGCTTTGCAAAGCAGGGCGGCCCGCTTCACCGTCTCGACCAGAGAGGAATCAATGCCTTTGGCGAGGGTTTCCGCCAGAGCGGATATGCGCATGACTTTTTCGTATGAGGTGCCCAGCTTGGAGTGATACACCACTTTCTTCAGCCCTTCCAGACGCTGGATCAGGGGGACTTTGCAATCTTCAACAAAGAAAAAATTGGCGTCCGAGAGGCGTGCCTGGAGCACCCGCTCGTTCCCCCGGGCGACGACGGTGGGGTCTTTGGGCCTGGTGTTGGAGATGGTTATGAAAAACGGCAAGAGGTGCCCATCCGCGTCGCTGAGAGAAAAGTACCGTTGGTGCTCCCGCATGGCGCTAATGAGGACTTCCCGGGGGAGTTTGAGGAATTCTTTGGAGAAGGTTCCCCGGATGGCTACGGGATACTCTACGAGGTGGGTAACAATTTCTACGAGGTCGTCGTCCGGAAGGATGGATCCGGAGACTTCGCTGGCCGCTTTGTTAACCTCAGCAAGGATGAATTCTCTTCGTTCCTCGGGGTTGACGATCACGAAGGAGTTCTTCAGCCGGCGCAGGTATTCCGAAAGATCTTTAACCTGGAACGAGCCGGGAGCCATGAAACGGTGGCCGCGGGAGAGGTTCGCGGAAGAGACATTCCCGACCTGAAAAGGCACGACATTGCCGTCGAAGAGGCACAGGATCCAATGGATGGGGCGGGCGAAGGAGTTTTCTAAGTCCATCCAGCGCATGGACTTAGGAAAGGAGATGGAGGAGATTAGCCGGGGAAGGATAAAAGGAAGGAGATGAATGGTTTCCTCTCCTTTTTCTTCTTTGCGAGCGCAGATGTATTCTCCCTTCTCCGTGTTGAGGACCTGCAATTCTTCAACGGCAATGCCCTGGCCCTTGGCAAAACCGAGGGCGGCCTTGGTCGGTTGCCCCTGTTCATTGAAAGCGATCCGCTTAGCCGGACCGATGATTTCGATGCGCCGCCTTTCCTGAGTCGGAGCGACCCCCATGCCGGCGAGGACCAAACGCCGGGGAGTCCCCAAAGCCCTGATCTCTTTGTAGAGAATGCGATGGCTTTGGAATTCCTTTTCCAAGAGGCCCTTCATCTCTTCCATGGCTCTGGAGATAAACCCCGAGGGGATCTCCTCGGTGCCAATCTCTAACAATAATTCAGACATTTAAGACCTGTCGAGTGAGGGAACGGATTTTCACAGACCCACCGAGATAACCTTTTCTTGGTTCATTTTAAATGTTTCATATCCCAATCATCTGGATTGATCGGTGTCCAAAATCGAATTTCATATGTTATTTTGCCGGGTCAGGGGGAGTCCTTTTTCAACAACGGAAAGCCCATAGACTGGCGCTGTTTGAAATAGCCCTCCGCCGAAAGCCGGGCTAAGCTACGCACCCTGGCGATGTACCGGGTGCGTTCGGTGACGCTGATAGCTCCCCGAGCCTCCAGGAGGTTGAAGGTGTGGGAGCACTTAAGACAATAATCGTAAGCCGGGAGCACCAGGCCCTTTTCGTTCAGGCGGGCCGACTCTTTCTCGAACATGTCGAAGAGCTGAAAAAGCATGGGTACATCAGCTTCTTCGAAATTGTAAATGGAAAACTCCACCTCACTCCGATGGTGCACATCCCCGTATTTGATGCCCCGGGTCCATTCCAGGTCGTAAACGTTGTCGATCCCCTGGAGGTACATGGCGATTCTTTCGATCCCGTAAGTGATTTCCACGGAGATAGGCTTGAGGTCGATGCCCCCAGCTTGCTGGAAATATGTGAACTGGGTGATCTCCATGCCGTCGAGCCAAACTTCCCATCCCAAACCCCAGGCTCCCAGGGTGGGTGACTCCCAGTCGTCTTCGACGAACCGGATGTCATGCTCCAGGGGTTCAACGCCGAAGGCCTTGAGGCTGTCCAGGTAGATGTCCTGAATTTCCCAGGGAGAGGGTTTAAGAATGACCTGGAACTGGTAATAATGCTGGAGCCGGTTAGGGTTTTCTCCATAACGCCCATCGGTGGGTCGGCGGGAAGGTTCAACGTAGGCAACTTTCCAAGGCTCAGGCCCGAGGACGCGCAGAAAGGTCGCCGGGTTGAAAGTGCCGGCCCCCACCTCAATATCGTAAGGTTGCTGTAGGATGCAGCCGCGATCGGCCCAGAATTTTTGCAGGGCCATGATCAAATCTTGGAAATTCATGGGCGATATACTATCGAAGACTCAGGAAAGAATTACAATTCAATTCCAGAAGGAAAATGTTTAACATTTTGGATGGCGAAAAGTCAAGGCCAATTATGGTTGAAGGAAGTCTTTTCAGAGAGGCGTCAGGGTGACCAGGTTTTCCCCTTCCTCCACGATCTGCCCTTCCTGCACCAGGATCTTCTCCACTTTCCCCCGGAATGGAGAGGTGATGGGCATTTCCATCTTCATCGCCTCGACGATGAGGAGCACCTGATCGATTTCCACTGTCTGTCCCGTCTCGGCTAAGATCTTGATGACCTTGCTGTTCATGGGTGTAGTCACGGACATTTCTTCAAGAAGGGGAGCGGTTTCCCCTTCTTTGGGCGAAAGAGGTGCTTTTTCCCCTGGCCTAAGGATTTCCGCAAAGTAACTCTTTCCTTTTATGAAGATCTCGTACGTATCCCCTTCCTCCATGATGTCCACCTCATAGGATTGTCCATCGCAGATCATGGAGTAAAGATTCTCGGAGACCTCCAAGACATCCACGCGGTGGTCGCGATCGATCAAGGAAACCCGATAGAGGCGATCGCCCAGGGGCTCTACCTGAACGTCGCAAATCGCTTCTTCTATTTTAA
>Ga0315281_10007645_pt1 | contig 15188 bp, 18 predicted proteins | sample YL17G07_0_MG_FD_204540 | JGI IMG/M metagenome (GOLD analysis project Ga0315281, IMG submission 204540) | Sediment microbial communities from Yellowstone Lake, YNP, Wyoming, USA - YL17G07_0 | ecosystem: Environmental > Aquatic > Freshwater > Lake > Sediment | place: USA: Wyoming | collected...
TCCACGACACGCCGGACGAGATCCGCGCGAAGGTGCGCAAGGCGTTCTGCCCGCCGGACTCCGCGGCGTTCAACCCGATGCTGGACTGGGTGCGCAAGCTGGCGTTCCCGCGTGACGGCGAGTTCCGCATCGCGCGGACGGCGGACCACGGCGGCGACCTGCGCTTCACGTCGCCGGAGGAGGTGGACGAGGCGTTCCTGTCGGGGGCGCTGCACCCTGCGGACCTGAAGAACGGCGTCGCGGAGTGGCTGGTGGAGGCGCTGGAGCCGGCGCGCCAGACCTTCGCGGAGCCGCGGAACCGCGCGCTGCTGGAGGAACTGGAGCAGCTGTTGGGGTTGGGGTAGTGATTAGTCGGTAGTCGGTGGTACGTAGTCGGTAGTCCTCAGCTGCTGGCGCTAGCCTGGAAACGCGATGCCTCTTTTTCAGAAGATCGATTGCTTGCGGCTGCCGGTGGCCGATCTCGAAGCGGGGCTGCGGTTCTATCGCGACCAGCTGGGACATGAGCTGATCTGGCGGACGGCGACTTCGGTGGGGATGCGGTTGCCCGACAGCAACGCGGAATTGGTGATCCACACGGAGGGCGGCCCCAACGAGACGGACCTGATGGTGGACGCGGTCGACGACGCCGTCGCGCAGATCGTCGCGGCGGGTGGTCGCGTACTCGAGCCTGCTTTCGACATCGCGATCGGGAGATGCGCAGTGGTGGCTGATCCATTCGGCAACGTGCTCGTGGTGCTGGATCAGAGCAAGGGGCTGCTGGTTACCGATGATGCGGGCAACGTGATCTCGTAATCGGCGACGCACGCTAGCGTAGTGCTTCCGATTCAGCTTTAATTCAAGCCCGGCGGCGTGCGACCCTCACCCCGGCCTTCGGCCACCCCTCTCCCACAAGGGGAGAGGGGATGACGTGGGGATCGGTCCGCGATCGAGGCGGGCGGTGTGAGGGCGGGGACGCAACGGCCGAGGGCGACGGTCCTACGCGCTTGCGCGCGCCCCTTCAACGATGTCACGGCAGCTAAAGAAGCGTTAGAAGCACTCCATCAGAACAGGCGCGGGGCCTGCTCGGGGGCGGCGTCGTTGTCGCTGGCGGGGGCGAGGCAGGCGGGGTCGTCGTTGGCGACGGAGTTGGCGCGGCGGGAGACTTCCGTCGCGACGAGCACGCCCGGCGCGGCGGGCGCCAGCAGCGGCAGCAGCTTCTCGGCGTGCGACTGCTTGTTCTGCGGCGGCACGAACAGCCACTCATCGACATGGTCCGGCGGCAGGATGACCGGCATGCGGTCGTGCACCGGCGCGACGGTCTCGTTGGCGGCGGTCGTGATGATCGTGAACGTGCGGAGCCACGTCGTCGTGGCGGGGTCGAGCCAGGACTCGTAGAGGCCGGCGAAGAGGAACAGGCCCTCGTCCTGCGGGTGGTACCAGACCGGCCGCCGCGCCTCCTTAGCGCCCAGCCACTCGTAGAAGCCGTCGGCGGGCACAACGCACCGCCGTTCCAGGAACGACTCGCGGAACGCCGGGCTGTTGATCGCCGTCTCGGCACGGGCGTTGATCTGGCGGGCGGCGCCCTTCGCGTCCTTCGCCCACGAGTTGACGAGCCCCCACTTCGCGGGCATCAGCTGCCGCTGTTCAAGCTTCTGGCGCGCAATCCAGTGCTGGTCGGTGGGGGCGATGTTGTATCGCGGCCGGTACGCGATGGCATCCGCGCCGGTGACCTCGGCGCCCAGCTCGGCGGCGAGGCCGGAGAGACGGCGTCGCGTGAGGGTGAATCTTCCGCACACGGAGATAGGGTAACAGGTAGGGGGGAGGGAGGTTGGATGTTGGATGTTTGATGTTGGAGGCGGGGGAGAGAGCAGAAAGCAGGAAGCAGGAGTCTGTCGTCGACCCGCCCACAGCCAACCGCCAAGAGCCAACAGCCAGCGCTACTGGCGGGCCATGGCGGGGCGGATGGGGTCGGGGTGGAACTCTTTCCAGACGTCGCGCGCGAGCAGATCCACGCGCGCCAGTTCGCCGAAGACGTAACCGTCGCTGGCGTCGAAGTGGAACAGCACCTGGTCGACGATCCAGTCGGCGTGGGCGTCCCACCACGGCTTGGGGATGTCGCGCGCGCTCCGGCCGCGGGCGGTGACGTAGGGGCTGGTCTCCATCGCGAAGTGGGCGAAGTCGAGGGGGCCGCCCTGGTCGAAGGTCCAGCGGACGTGGCGGCAGTACTGCATCGGCAGGTTGTCGGCGCCGCAGATCGGGCAGCGCACGGGCTGCTGTTCGTGTCCTTCGGCCGCGTCGCTCATGTCCGGCATGTGGCGTGCCCCTCGACTTCCAATGGAGTGCGTCCCGTAGATCCAAACGCAGGGGGCGGCGGGAGGTTACAGGGGGAGTTGGAAGCTGGAGACTGGAAGCTGGACGACAGCAAACAGCAAAGGGCCGGGCGCAGAGCAGAAAGCAGAGAGCAGAAAGCAGACGGCTGCGCGGCCAAGAGCCAGCAGCTAACAGCGCCAGCCGGCCGTTACGCCTGGAGCGCCTTCAGGTGGGGGAGGAAGGCTTCGATGACGGCGGCGGGGGCGGCCATGTGGGCGGGGTGGACGGCGAGGATGGCGTGGTGGATGCCCATCTCCTTCAGGCGGGCGAGGCGGTCGGCGGTCTTCTCGGCGTTCTCGGGCTTGAGTGTGCCCGCGCCCTCGATGCCGATGACCAGCTTCGAGGGGTCGCGGCCGGCCTTCGACGCGGCTTCCTGCGCGACGGCGAAGTCGTCCTTGAGCGACGGCAGCGACTTCGCCGTGGCGAGCCAGCCGTCGGCGTACTTGCCGACGCGCTCGAGCTGCTTGCGGCTCTCGCCGCCGAGCCAGATGGGGATGCCGCCGGGGCGGTGCGGCTTCGGGTTGCAGGCCCAGTCGACGGCCTCGTAGAACTCGCCCTTGAACTGCACGAAGTCTTCGGTCCAGAGCGCGCGGATCAGCTGCAGGCACTCGTCCATGCGCTTGCCGCGCTTCTCGAACGGGACGGAGAGGACCTCGTACTCCTGCTGCCACCAGCCGACGCCGGCGCCCAGCACGAAGCGGCCGCCGGAGAGCGCATCGATCGTGGCCATGATCTTGGCGTGCAGGACGGGCTGGCGCATCGGCAACACGAGGACGGACGTGCCGAGGCGGGCGCGCTTGGTGTGGCCGGCGAGAAATGCCAGCAGGGTCAGCGGCTCCAGGAAGTCCATGGTGGGAGGGAAGCCGAGCGTGCCGTCGGGCGAGTAGGGGTACTTGGACTGCTGTTCCTTCTGTAGGACGACGTGGTCGAAGACCCACAGCCCGTCGAAGCCGGCGTCGTCGGCCGCGCGCGCGAAGGCGGCGATGTTGTCGCGCGAGGCGAGCGGCCCCACCTGCGGTACGTGCAGTCCGATCTCCATGTGTTGCCCCTTCTGATGGCCGCCCGCGGCCTCTGCGCCTGGATCTGGATCTGGATTGTGAGACGGTACCCGCTGGCGCGCTTACGGTCGATGCGGACCTAACCCCCGGCCCCTTCCCTGGGAGGGAAGGGGAGCGGCATCACGAGGATCGGAGTGCGCAAGGCGCCACGCGCTCGGCTGACGGAACGCCGGAAAAACACTACGCTAGACTGAGGCGTCGAACGCATCGCAACGCCGGAATCGAGGAACGCATGCCCACGGCCAGCATCAACGGCGTCGAGCTGTACTACGAACTGCACGGCGAGGGCGGCGAGCCGCTGGTGCTGGTGCACGGGTACACCGGCGACGTCACGGACTGGCGGCACCAGCTGCCGGAGTTCTCGAAAACGCACCGCGTGCTGATCATGGACCATCGCGGGCACGGGCGATCGCAGGCGCCGCCGGACCGGTCGGCGTATTCGATCCGGCAGATGGCGGCCGACGTGGAGGCGCTGATCGCGCTGGCGGGGTTCGAGCGCTATCACCTGCTGGGGCACTCGATGGGCGGCGCCATCGCGCAGGAGATCGCGCTGCGGAGCCCGGGGCGGCTGATCTCGCTGACGCTGCACGACACGAGCCATCGCTTCGACATCGGGCGGAGCGAGATCGTGCGCAAGTTCATCGAGCAGCGGAACAGGCTGGCGGAGGAGCAGGGCATGGCGGCGATCGTCGCGCTGCCGTCGCTGGCGCCGCCGCCGCCGCACATGACGCAGGAGCGCAAAGCAGAGACGGACCTCCGGCTGGCGGGAATGTCGGTGGACGCGTACATCGGTGCCTGGCAGGGGCTGGACGGCTGGGAGGGCGCGACGGAGCGGGCGCGGCGGATCGCGGCGCCGACGATGGTGGTCTACGGCGAGCTGGACGCGAAGCCGCTGATCGACGCATCGCTCTATCTCGCCGCCGAGATCCCGGGCGCGGTGCTGGAGGTCGTGCCGGAGGCGGCGCACTCGCCACAGCAGGAGCGTCCGGAGATCTTCAACGCCGCCCTGCGCCGCCATCTCGATCGCAACGCGGGCGGCGCGGCGAAGTAGCGCGGGAGCAGCTCTCTCACGCGGGCCGGAGCCTGGCCACGGCGAACAGCTCGGAGAACTTGCGACACCAGACGATCGCTGTGCGGTAGCTGGCGATGTCGGTGCCGGCCGGGATCTCGTAGTTGAACGAGCCGTCGGTGGCCTTGAGCCCGCCGAGGTTGACCGAGCCGTCGACCGACTTCCCGTCTTCCGCCGGCGTGAGGTAGACGAACAGGTCGGGGCCGTTCTGCACCGAGAACTCCTCGACGCGGAGCACGTAACGCCCCGGCGCGCTCTCGATGATCATCACGCGGCCGCGGCCGAAGTGCAGGTCATCCGCCCCGCTGAACTCGCCCGCCCTGGCGACGCGGGGCACGAACGTGATGACGGTCGCGGTGGGCTGCCCGGCCCCGAGTGCCGCCGGCGACGCCGCAGCGGCCAGCGGGCTCGCCTCCTCAAGATGCGACCGGCGCCAGAAGGGCGAGATCGTGTAGTAGCCGACGGGCAGAGCGACCGCCAGCAGCGGGATAGCGATGGCGGCACTCATGAGCCTGTGGCGCCACAGGGCCGCGTGCACGCCCCGGCGCATGGCGACGGCGAGCAAGGCCACCAGCACGACGATCAGCGCGATCGTGATCGGCCATCGGTAGGGGTACAAGCCTGAGGCGAAGCGCTCGAGATCTCCGAGTAGCGACATGGTGAGCCTTGCTGCGCCGGGAGCGCCTGGATCGCGCCGCCGGTGGCGGCACGGCGCTCCCTATACGGTACACGACGGCGGGCGGCGACGTTCAGCCCACGCGCTGCCAGGTCGTCGTCGCTTCAACGGCAACGCCGTCGGCGGCGACGACGCTGTCGGCCAGCGTGAGGCGGTCGTCGTCGATAACAAAGCGGCGCGGCACTTCGTGGCCGACCCACGCTGGGAAAGCGCTGCCGGCGACACGATGCGTCACCGTGCCCGCGCCGTCGTCGATCTCGTAGGTGCCGAAGTAGGCGATGTAGCCGGGTATGGCGTTCGCCATCGCCGTGTCGATGCCGGCGTGCGCTTCGGGCGGCGGGGCCGGGCGGCCGGCGCGCATCACCTGCGCGGACATGTGGCCGGCGGCGTCGTAGATCAGGATGCCGGCGGCGCCGGGGCCGAAGGGGTTGGCGTGCCTGCCGTCGGCGCGCCGCCACTCCGTCGCGACGAGCGCCCACGTGCCGACCAGGGGGTGCGGCATGCGGGCTACTCCTTCTGGCGGCGCGAGCGCAACTGGTAGGCGAGCAGCATCTGCTCGCGGTCGGCGTGCGCCGCCTGGCCGGGCACCATCAGCTGGGCCATGGCGTTGGTGGCGGACTTGGTCATGGCCACGGACATGGGGTCCTTGGCGAGCAGGCGGGCGGCCATCTTGCGCGCTTCGGACAGCACCTGGCCGTCCGGGTAGACGTGGTTCACGAAGCCCCATTGCAGCGCCTCGCCGCTCGTGAAGCGGTCGCAGAGCATCACCAGCTCCTTCGTGCGCGCGGGGCCCAGCTCGCGCATCAGCCGCGGCAGCGTGCCCCACGTCAGGGGCAGTTCGACGTCGACTTCCGGGATCGAGAACCAGGCCGATTCGGCGGCGAGGCGGATGTCGAAGCAGCTGGCGATGGCGACGCCGCCGCCGATCGTCAGGCCGTTGATGGCGCCGATCGTCACCTGGTCCAGCCCCTCCACCAGCGCGCACGTGCGGTCGCCGGCGCTGACGCGGTAGCGGCGGTCCAGGTCCGAGCGCGGCTGGCCGGGGCGCGTGCTGGCCAGCTCGGCGCCCGACGAGAACGCGCGGCCGGCGCCGGTGATGATGACGACGCGGGCGTCGATGTCGTCCTGCAGCTCGCGGCAGACCTGCTGCAGCTCGTCGTGCATCGTGACGTTGATGGCGTTGAGCTTCTCCGGGCGGTTGAGCGTGATCGTGACCAGTCCGGGCAGGTCGGTGTCGCGTTCGACTAACAGCGTCTCCATGGTCGATCCCTTCCGTGTTACGGCTGACGGCGCAGGCGGCACCCGCATCGAAGGCGGTGCCAGCACCCCGGGGCATGTGTACCGGTACCGGGCGCTACGATCGACTCCGTCGCGCGTGCGTGCCGCGCAGCTTTACGCGCGGGCGTCAAATCAGGGATGATCCTGCCCCAAGGCAGTGTGTTCACCCTGATATAATGAGGTTGCTTCGAGGCTCCCCGCGCCGATACATCTAGTGTCCGAAGAGTCGCTGCTGACAGACCGGCGGCGGGCGGACGCGGCATGGACGTCAGGGCAGCAGCTCGCAGGATGCGAACGTCGATCAGGTGAGCGAACACGAGCTGACTGGACGAATATGACGATCGACTCAGACGCCACGCGACGCCCCAACGATGCCACCGAACGCGCGACGCAGATCATCGCCGAGGCGCTCGCGCAGGGGTTGATGGAAGCCGAAGTGATCATCTCCGCGGACCGCGACGCGCGCGCCCAGAGCGTGCCGCCTGAAGTCATGTCCGCGCTGGAGCGGTTCGGCACGGTGCTGGCGCGGCTGGTGGACCACACCGAGCAGCTGGCGGAGCGGATGGCCGACCTCACCGAGGCGGTGGCGTCGCTCGCGGAGCACCAGGCACAGCAGGCGCAGCATCCGGCGAGCGCGCCGCCGCCGGCGGCGAAGCCGCAGCTGCCGGAGATGGAGCCGTCGTTCGCGCCCGGCGGCGAGGGCATCGACGTGACGATCGCCGCGGTGCCGGGCTTCCAGGGGCTGATGGAAGTACAGAAGGCGCTGGTGCATCTGCCGCAGGTGCAGTCGGCGGCGGTGCGGCGCTACCAGGACGACGAGGCGGCGATCCAGCTGGTGCTGTCGCAGCCGATGACGGCGACCGCTATCGCCGACGGCGTCACGGCCGGGACGGGCAAGCGCCTCTACGTCGACGACGCGCGGCCGGAGTCGCTGCGGCTGAAGCTGCGGTTTCTGGCGGAGTAGCCCTGCTGGTCGCTTGTCCGCCATACATCAGCCCCCTGCCTCCCAACCCCTTCTTCTCGTTTCCCAGACCGCCCGCCGGTACCCTACCGGCGATGTACCTGCGCCACCTCTCGCTGACCAACTTCCGCAACTACGCGCGGCAGGAACTGCCGCTGGGGCCGGGCGCCGTGCTGTTGCTGGGGGAGAACGCCCAGGGGAAGACGAACCTGCTGGAGGCGGCGTTCCTGCTGGCCACCGGGCGCTCCGAGCGCGCGGACAGCGACGCCGACTTCATCGCCTGGCCCGTGCGCGGCGACCCGCAGCCGGTGGCGCGCGTCGTCGGCACGGCGCAGCGCGGCGACGCCGAGGTCTCGGTGGAGGTGGCCGTCGCCGGGCGGGAGGGGGCGCGCGGGGCGCTGGTCGCATCGAAGCGCTTCAAGCTCAACGGCGTGCCGAGGCGGGCATCGGACGTGATCGGCGCGATCACGGCGGTGCTCTTCACGACCGACGACATGGAGCTGGTGAAGGGCTCACCGTCCGGGCGGCGGCGGTACCTGGACGTGATGCTGTCGCAGGTGGACCGGCCGTATCTGCGGGCGCTGCAGCGGTACACAAAAGTCGTGACGCAGCGGAACGCACTGCTCAAGCGCGTGCAGGAAGGTGCGTCGCGCCGCGACGAGCTGACGTACTGGGACGAGGAGCTGGCGCGCGACGGCGCCACGCTGCTGGTGACGCGGGCACGGGCGGTCGCCGACCTGGCGCTGAGCGCGGCGGAGGTGCACGGGCGGCTGAGCGGCGAGCGCGAGCACTTCGCGCTGGCGTACGCGCCGCGGTTCTCGGACGCGTGGCCGCCGGCGCGGCTGGCGGCGGCCGATGCGGCGGACGCGGCGTCGGCGCTGCTGGATCGGCTGCAGCAGACGCATCCGCGCGACGTGGCGGCGGGCGTGACGCTGATCGGGCCGCATCGCGACGACCTGGGGATGACGCTGGGCGGCGAGCCCGCATCGGCGTTCGCGTCGCGCGGGCAGCAGCGGACGGCGGCGCTGGCGCTGCGCCTGGCCGAGGCGCGGCTGCTGCACGAGCGCGGCGGCGAGCGCCCGATCCTGCTGCTGGACGACGTGCTGAGCGAGCTGGACGAATCGCGGCGGGAGAGCGTGCTGGAGGCGATCGAGGCGGACCAGGTGCTGATCACGAGCGCCGACCCGGACCGCTTCGGGGCGGCGTACGTGGCGGGGGCGCAGGTGTGGCGCATCGCCGGCGGCGTGGCGCAGCGGGAGTGAGCCGGCGCCCCGGCGCCCGCCGTCACAGAGGGGTGGGGGCCGGGGAACGACGGGATCCACAGATTTCACAGATTGACACAGATGTTGTTGGTGGGTTGAGCGAGGCATCGCTGCGTGATGTCGCGGTGGCGGCGGCACAGGCACCTCACCCCGGCCTTCTCACCACGGCGAGTCTTCGACGGCCACCCCTCTCCACGCTGTGGAGAGGGGCTCAGGCGGGAGTGTCGGTTCGCCATCGATGCGGGTGGTGCCACGTGCGGTCGGCCTTATGTGCGTGCTGCGCGCGCTTTCGCCATGATCGCGGCGATGCAGTCGCTCTTCCGGTCGGTGTAACCGATTTCGGCGTTGCTCTGCGGCGTCAGAGTCGCGTTGTACTCCGCCGCGACCGAGCGCTTGACCCGCTCGTACTCACGCAGGTCGTCGGGCGATACGCGGAGGAAGTCGCGGAACATGAGGTGGTCGCGCCAGAAGTCGCTCGTGGTCTCGACCATGTGCATGTGGAACGCGCGCTCGCCGGCCACATCCTTGCGGAAGTAGCGGCGGTGGGGCAGGCCCTCATCAAACGCGGTGGGCCGCTCGCCCTCGGGTGCGTACTCGTAGCCGATGGACGCCAGCAGCGGGATCAGCGGCGGCGCGTCTGCGAGCGAGCGCAGCCCCGGCATGATGTCGATGATCGGCTTGGCGCCGAGGCCGGGGACGGCGGTGCTGCCCATGTGCTCAATGCGCACGAAGGCGGCGACGCCGCACGTCGCCAGGATCAGGTCGCGTTCGCGCTCGAAGCGGCGGGGCCAGGCCGGATCGTATTCCGCGATGACGATCGGCTTGCCGGTGCGCGAGGTCACGGCAGTTGCGAGCCGGTGGCGGCTTCGATGATGCGCAGCCCCAGCTCGATGCCGAGCGGCAGGCACGCTTCGTCGAAGTCGAATTTCGGGTGGTGGTGCGGCGCCGTGATGCCGCGGGCGGCGTTGCCCGCGCCCAGCATGAAGAACGCCCCGGGCGCGGCCTGCAGGAAGTACGCCATGTCCTCGCCGCCGGTGGTGCGGCCGTCGCGCACGTGATCGGGGCCGAGAAACGCACCCGCGACGCCGGCCACGAGCGCGGCGGCTTCGGGGTCGTTTACCGTCGCGGCCAGCGTGGATGTGTCGAACTGGTACGTGGCGCCCCAGGCGGACGTGATGCCGCGCAGGACCTCCTCGACGCGGCGCAGCACGCGCGCGAGGACGTCGTCCTCGAAGGTGCGGACCGTGCCGGACATCATCACCTCACTGGGGATGATGTTGCCGCGGACGCCGCCCTGGATGCGGCCGATCGTGAACACGGCCGTGCTCTCGGGATCGATGCTCCGGCTGACGACGGTCTGGAGCGCGACGACCGCGTGCGCGGCGACGACGATCGGGTCGACTGTCTCGTGCGGGGCGGAGGCGTGGCCGCCGCGGCCGCGGATAATGATGCGGAAGTGCGTCGCCGCGGCGAACACCGCGCCCGGCCGCACCAGCACGGTGCCGAGCGGCGCGGGAGCCCAGATGTGCAGGCCGTAGGCGTGGTCGACCGGCGGATCGAGCATGATGCCCTCGTCGATCATCCGCTGCGCGCCGCCGACGTGCTCTTCGGCCGGCTGGAAGGCGAATCGCACTGTGCCGGCGAGGCTTTCGCGCGACGCCTGCAGCACGCTCGCCATCGCCAGGGCGATCGCGGCGTGGCCGTCGTGGCCGCAGGCGTGCATGGCGCCGTTCTCCGACGCGAAGGGCAGCCCCGTCTCTTCGGCGAGCGGGAGCGCGTCGATATCGGCGCGCCAGAGCAGGTTGGGGCCGGGCCGGGCGCCGCGCACGATGGCGGTGACGCCGGTGTCGGCGGACGCCTGCACGCCCTCCACGCCGATGCTGTTCAGCCAGTTAAGGATGACGCCCTGCGTATGCCACTCCTCCGTCGAGAGCTCGGCGTGGCGGTGCAGTTCGCGTCGCGTGGCGACGACGTCGTCGATCAGCGCCTGGACGGCGGGGCGGGGGTTGGGGGTGTCGCTCATCGTCGGAAGGGTAGCGGATGTTGGATGTTGGATGTTGAGCCGGACGAGGATGGAGGATGGAAGATGGAAGATGGAGGGTGGCTGCTGGTGCTACTAACGCTTCGTGGCTGGATGTGCCGTTCGGGGAAGCGGGAGTGCAGAGGGCGCAGCGCTCTCTGTCGTCGAAGACTCGCCGCCGAAGGCTCGCCGTGGCGAGTCGCGAGGGGGTCCGGGGGCGTCCCCGGGATCTCCTCTTCTTCTCTCTCTTGCGGGGTACGCGCCTGCGGACACCGCCGTATCGGACGCGTGCGCTCATACGTGAGACGCCGCCTGGAACGAAGGCGAGACGGGAAGCACTGCACCAGCCGTAGCTAGCCGGCGCGCTCGTCGGGCATGAGCTTTGCGCCGGGGTCGAGGGTGTAGTTGGGGGCGACGGTGGCGCCGTTGCCGAGCACGGCGTCGGTCAGCGACGCACCGTCGCCGATCGTGACGCCCGCGGCGAGGATGCAGCCGGTGACGCTGGCGCCGGCGCCGATGCGCACGTCCTCCCAGATGACGCTGGCGACGATATCGGCGTCGGCGCCGACGGTCGTGCGGTCGCCGATGACGGTGGGGCCGACGATGCGCGCGCCGGGGGCGATGCGCGCGCCGGCGGCGACCAGCACGTGGCCGACGAACTCGACGTCCTCCGCCAGGTCGGCGCCCTCGAGGACGATCACTGCCTCTGCCAGTTGCCGCGCCGTGCGCTCGAGCAGGAGCTGCGTGGCGCGCAGGTAGCGCTCGGGCGATCCGACGTCGACCCAGAGATCCTCCTCGAAGCCCTGCACGCGGAGGCCGGCGTCGATGACGCCGGGGAAGAGCACGCGCTCGGAGAAGCCGTCGCGCACGGCGGACTCGTCGCCGGGGATGCGTTCGAGGACGGCGGGCTCCCAGAGCCAGGTGCCGCCGTTGATCAGGTTGCTGGGCTCTTCGCCCTGCGGCGGCTTCTCGACGAAGTGGCGGATGCGCAGGTCGTCATCGACGGCGACGACGCCGAAGTGCCAGGGGTCGTCGACCGAGGCGAGCGAGATGCTGAGCGTGGCGCCGGTGGCGCGGTGCTGCTCGATCATCGCGGTGAGGTTGACGTTGGTGAGGATGTCTCCGTTGCAGACCACGAGTGTGCCGGTGGCGCCCGCCGCCGCCGCCGCTTCCTTCACGGCGCGGCCGGAGCCGAGCGGGCGGTCTTCGTAGCTGTAGTGGAGGCGGATGCCGAGCGCCGAGCCGTCGCCGAAGTGCTCTTCGATCTCGCGCATGCCCTGCGAGCAGGCGAGGACGATGTCGCGGACGCCGTGCTGCTTGAGGTTGAGCAGCCGGTATTCGAGCAGGGGGCGGTTGAGCAGCGGCACCAGCTCCTTGCGCCGCGCGTACGTGAGGGGACGGAGTCGCGTGCCGGCGCCGCCGGCGAGGATCACGGCGAACATGGGGGAAGAGTACGGTCTGCGGCACGGTGAAGGGAAGTCCGAGGGCGGACATCACCCGATCGTCCGTTGACCGAAGCTCGACCACGGCACACAATGCCACCACTGCCACCTGGCATCGATTCCGCACCTACGGGAGGCGCTCCATGGAATTCAAAGAGGTCATCGGCCGCCGGCGCTCCATCCGCTTCTTCGACCCCGACCGCCCCGTGGAGCGTGAGAAGATCCAGAAGATGCTGGAAGCGGCGCGGCTGGCGTCGTGCGCGGTGAACGCGCACTGGGCGCGCGCAATCGTCGGTTTCCGCGATGACCTGACCGAGGACCAGCTCAACCGGCTGAAGACGCCGGTGGCGGGCCTGAACACCGAGCTGGCGCCGGTGCACATCCACTGGTTCAACGACCTCGGCATCGTCAACCGCATCGAGGGCTCGCGGCTGAAGGAGTTGGTCGACGTGGGCGCGCTGGCGCCGACGCACGGCTGGAGCCACAAGTTCGTCGACGACTTCGTGTACCCGCAGATCCTCAAGCCGATGACGCAGAACCCGGGCTACCCGATCCCCTCGACGATGGACGTCGGCATCGCCATGTGCCAGGCGCTGCTCACGGGCGTCGACGAGGGGCTGGGTGTCGGGCTGGTGACGCTGAACGGCGCGGTGCTGAAAGAAGTCTTCCACACGCCCGCCGACTGGATCCCGCTCTCGACGATCCTCGTCGGCTACCCGGCGGAGTCGTGGGACGGCGGCGGCCAGCGCCCGCGACCGCCCTTCGAGGAGCTGTACTTCGAGGGCGAGTACGGCAAGCCGTTCGCGCGCGACCAGAAGGTGGTCGACGAGCTGAAGGCGGCGAAGATGATCCAGGAGCCGGCGAAGGCGAACGACCCGAAGCGCATCGAGGAGATCCGAAAGCTGGCGGAGAAGTACGGGCTGCCGATGTGAGTGGGGAGTTGTCAGTTCACAGTTCACAGTTCACAGTTCACAGTTGTCAGTTCGCGCGTCGCGCCTCGTGTTGAGGGGCTTGCGAGTTGAGTGATGATGCTTCGCAGCAGGAAGCGCCGGTCGAGCTCAAGCCGCTGCTGGAGTATGTCTCCGTGCAGACGTGGATGGACGGGCTGGCGCAGCATTGGGGCGGCGACCCCCTGACCGACGAGCCCGAGCGGCTGCCGATGTTCGAGGCGTTCTGCCGCTACGCCAACCGCGACCCCGACCAGATCATCAAGGAGACGACGATGATCAAGGACGGCGAGAAGCGGATCCGCACCAAAGGCCGAGAGCGCTACTCGACGCTGATCGACGAGTGGCAGGCCCTGCAGGAGGGCTCGCGCCTGCGCAAGGGGAAGTGGGGCAACACCGTGCGGAGCTTCCTCATCCACAATGGCGTGCTGCTGGCCGCCGGCATGCAGGCGTAGGTTGTAGGTTGTAGGGGGTAGGTTGTAGAGGCCTGCGGGCCGCTTCACTGCGCGCCCGCGACCTTCTGCTGATCGAGGCATCGCATGGCTGCTTCGGTGGGCGTATGATGCGATACGGGGCAACTCCAGTCGGGGGCGACAGTACCACGAAGGGGTGACCTATGATCTTCGACAGGCGGGCGCCGATGAAGTTGATGTCGGTGGTGCACGAGTTCTGGTACCGCGCGACGAACGGCGTGATCGGCGGCAACGTCCTGGGGGCGCACATCCTGCTGCTGACGACGACCGGCCGTAAGTCGGGCAAGCGCTACACGACGCCGCTGCTCTACGTCCGCGACGGCGACGACCTGGTCGTGATCGCGTCGAACGGCGGCGCGAAGAGCGATCCGGACTGGTGGCGCAACCTGCGGGCCGATCCCGCGGCGATGGTGCAGGCCGGCGACAAGTACCGGGACGTCCACGCCGAGGCCGCAAGCGGCGAGACGCGCGAGCGGCTCTGGGCGGCGATCACGAAGCGCTATCCGGTGTACCGCGGCTACGAGCGCCGCACGGAGCGAGAGATCCCGGTGGTGCTGCTGCACCCCGGCGCTGAGTGAGACGCTGGAGGTCGGAAGTCGGAAGCCGGGCTGAGGACGGTTGGAACCACAGATTTCACAGATTTCACAAATGAGACCGGGCACTCATGGCGCGCTCCCCTTCCCTCCCAAGGAAGGGGCCGGGGGATAGGTCATGCCGGGGGCGCGGACGGTTGGAACCACAGATTTCACAGATTTCACAGATGAGACCAGGCACTCGTGGCGCGCTCCCCTTCCCTCCCAGGGAAGGGGCCGGGGGATAGGTACCCCGACTACGCTGCGGGGGCGGTCTCGGCGGGGGTGGCGCAGACCAGCTCTACCAGCTCGGGCAGGCGGAAGGGCTTGGCGATGACGCCGTCGGCGCCGCACGCCGCGGCATCGACCTCGCCGGCGTTGCCGCTCATGAGGATGACGCGCGGCGCGTGAGGGTTCGTCTTCAGGGCGCGGCAGACCTCGGTGCCGCTGAGCTTCGGCAGGCCAACGTCCAGCAGCACGATGTCGGGCTGCTCCAGCCACGCCGTCTCCAGCGCCTCGCAGCCGTCGGCGGCCTCGGCAAGCCGCAAGCCCGCCGGCTCGAGCGCATCCCGCAGGAGCGCCCGGACGGCGGGCTCATCATCGACGATCAGGATCGTGCGCTGCGGCTCCGTATGCCTACCCCTTCCGCGCGTGCGAGAGGGAGAGCGTCAGCCGCACGTCCTTCAGCACGTTCTTCGCGGCTTCGCCGTGGCCGATGTCGATGCAGTCGCAGTAGGCGGCGAAGATCGACCGGTCCAGCAGGCGCAGCCCCTGCTCGTTCAACTCCTCGAAGTGGTCCCGGCGCAGGCGGAGCAGGCGGCGCAGCCGGGCCAGGTAGCCGTCGCGCAGCTGGTCGGGCTGGGCGTGGGCGATCTCTTCGATCTCCGCGCCCAGATCCTCGATGGGGCGCTTCTCTCGTGATGCGCGTGCGTTTGCCATTTAGCCCACTGCCTGTTCTTCGCTGCTGCTGCCCAGGTCCGGGCCGCTGTCCAGGCCGACGATGCCCTTGCGGATGGCGTAGCGGATGAGGTCGGTGCGGTTCTGCGCGTGCAGCTTCGACATGATGTGCGCCTTGTGCGCC
>Ga0315281_10007646_pt1 | contig 15188 bp, 13 predicted proteins | sample YL17G07_0_MG_FD_204540 | JGI IMG/M metagenome (GOLD analysis project Ga0315281, IMG submission 204540) | Sediment microbial communities from Yellowstone Lake, YNP, Wyoming, USA - YL17G07_0 | ecosystem: Environmental > Aquatic > Freshwater > Lake > Sediment | place: USA: Wyoming | collected...
GGGTCCGGGAGTTACGGATCAAAATACAAAATGAAGCTCGCACGATGGAGCTTACGGACCTAAAAAAACAAAAGCGAACCCATAATCAATATTCAATCTCTGCAAAAACCTAACCGGACAATGCTGACTTATTCGATGCGGGGGTTTTCAGGTCTTTGAGACCCCAGGGGCCCTTAGACCGCCCGGAAGAGACGGAGGGACAGGCCCTTGAGGGGCTCGTGGCCCAGCATCTTCGGGCTTGGTCGGCTTATTCCCGCTTGAAACCCAAACTGTTCTACTGGCGTACCCAATCCGGCGTGGAGGTGGATTTTGTTGTATATGGGCCGGAGGGGCTATGGGCCCTGGAAGTCAAAAATTCGCAAAAAATTCATCCCGCCGACCTTCGCGGCTTGAAGTCTTTTCAGGAAGAGTTTCCGCAGAGCAAGGCTTTGTTGCTTTATCGGGGCCAAGACCGCCTTAAGAAAGATAAAATCCTCTGCTTACCCTGCCGGGATTTTCTGCAAAGTCTACATCCCGATCGGTCTCTGGATGATATCCTTTCGTAACCAGTCCCCTTGTTGAAAGAAGATTGGTCGGAGAAATGGGACGAGAGCCATAACGGTCTATGAAAAGAATGCTGTTTTGTATGGTTGTTGCATTAATTTTTTTGCGAGCCGATAAAAGAGGCATATCCCATACATTACCATGCATTTCCACATACATCGTCCCAAAGGTTAGACAAACCGCTCTCGTAATTAGATGTGTTGTATGCTGTAAGTGCGATGCAGTATCTCTCGTCCTTAATAAGGTTTGTTATCGTATAAACTACTAGATCCACTTCCCGGGTGGCCATACCCACATCGATCGAGTTACTGAAGGTCCCCTCGGAGCCGGTCCCATAATAAACCCGGTAACCGGCCAGGTCCGATTCAGTATTCGGGTACCAGCCTATTTTGATTATTCCTCCAGACGACCCATTCCCTCCGCCGTTCCCTCCGCCATTCCCTCCTCCGCCGCACCCCGCAACAATCAGCAGGGTGAACATCAAGAGAGCAAAAAATTTAACATGAACCCCAAAAATGATATTTTTCATCATAATCCTTAATATTTTGAGGGATTAGTCTTCCCCATGGAAAGATTAAACAACTGCAATAAGGGAAACCCTATGATCTCCGGTTCCGGTGGGAAAATAATATTTTTCATTCTACCACGAATATTGTTAATGACTATTTTGCCAGATTCAGTTCCTGCCGGATCTTATCCGATATCCAGTGCCGAACCAAGGTCTGATAGGCCATAGACTTGATTGTGGCCAATTTATTTTTTCTCCGGCCCCCCCACCCACGCAATCGCCCGCATAACACTGGAGCTCGACACCCCAAATTGGCGTGCAAATCATCCCCAGGCATTCCCAATTTTTAACCACCGCGATACCATAGAGAAAATGGGCCATGGCTAACGGTTACGATTAATTATTTCGAAGCCGACTCCTTGAGTATTTTTTCGAAGAAAGGTTTCAGCGGGGGAATATCTTTTTGAACCGCATCCCAGACGATTCTTAAATTTACCCCAAAATATTCGTGAATTAATTTGTCTCTCATGCCCGCCATATTTTTCCACGGTATTTCCGGATACCGATTCCGGACGGACGCGGGGATTTTTCTGACGGCTTCTCCAATGATTTCCAAAGCTCTGACTACGGCATAAATTGTTTTTTGATCTCTTGTAAATTCCTCGTATTTCATCCCTCGGACAAATTCTTCCGAATTGGACATGGCCTCAATTACATCTTCGACATAATCCAAAAACTCCCTTTTCATAGATATTCTACTTCTCTCAGAATGTGCTGTCCAATCCTAGGCTTTAAGGCACTTTTCATGACCAGATCTACTTTGAGTCCCAGGGTATCGGCTAAATAATTTTCAATTTCAATGAATTCAAGGAAACTGGGATACTTTCGGAAGTCAATAAGCAAATCCACATCGCTTCTCTTGCCCTCCTCCGCTCTTAGATAAGAGCCGAAAATCCCCAACTCCTTAATCTTATACTTCTTCAGCAGGAAGGGCTTTTTTTGTTTCAAGATTTTTCTTATTTTCTGAATCTTGGCCATTCATGCCCCCGATATTTACAAGAAGGATTCTACCAGAATTCGGTAAAAAAGGAAACGGTCACAACGTACAGGTGATGTAAAAAGAGAGACGTTGATTCTGAAGGAACTTTAAGGTATTTCTGGATATCAATCTTACCGGATTATTTTGCCAGATTCAGTTCCTGCCGGATCTTATCCGATATCCAGTGTCGAACCAAGGTCTGATAGGGCATAGACTTGATTGTGGCCAACTTCCGGATGGTGTTGACCTGGAGCGGGTCCATCTTGATGGTGACATTTTGGAGTTTCCGTTTCCTCTTTTTATCAAGGATATCCTGCAGCAACTGATTGTCCAGGCTGAATTCGGCAGGTCCCTCAATCAACTCCATCAGAATATCTGCCTGGTCATAATATTCTGCCCACTTTTTGGCGTTGGTTCTATTTTTCTTCATCCGCTTCCCCCCTACCCCATATGCTTCTTGCAGTATTGAATTTCTGCACCTTTCATGTCCCAACCGGTTATGACTCGAGCCACCCCCTTTGACCTCCAATCAAATACAATGGCTAAATATCTACCGGCGATAGTTGGACCAAAAGCTACGTAATGTTTCCTTTTTGTCCGTCGATAAAGCGGCCGATTCGCAAAAACCTCCTCGGCTTCTTCGGGGGTAATGCCGTGTCCAAGCTCTAAACGGAGCGTATTCCCTTCATCCCACTCAAAATCCGATATCTTCAATCCCTGAATCCTCCAATTGAAGTCATACATAGTATGACCTTTACTCCGCCAAATGTCAAGCTCTTTCAAAAAGGCGAATCAATCCCGTAAATCTATACCGATATTTAAATGAGTATGAGTCAAGAGCAGATTTGCCCCCTTTGTCGAGTCCCCCATCAAGTACCGACGCGGTAGGGAGACCGGATGTTCTTCAAGGCGGCCAGGACACTGAGGCAGGCGAGGTAGCTGGTTTTGGGGTTGGCCGGGGCGGGAACATTTTCTTCCGCCTTTGTCACCCATCTGATCCCGTGGGCGAGGGCTTTATTCTTTTCTGCCGGGCGCTCGCTTCTCTGGCAGATCACGACCAGCTTCGCCTCATCGATCTTCCCTCCCACCAAGGCATCGAGAACGAATCCGCCGATAACCCCGCAGCCGGTCAACCCCACCCTTATCTTCTTTCCCATGAGCCTTCCCCTCTATACTACTAACGTGCAGACTCTCTAAATTTTGTAAAGAATATTTGGGTGGGAAACGCGTCTCTAAAATCCCCCCCAACCCCCCTTTAGAAAAGGAGGGGGAAGGGGGGATTTCTGGGATCACCCGATCCTGGCAGCCCCTCCATTTATTCTAGTCGATCGCTCCATAGCATCGGGCTAATTCCTCTTTGAGGATCTTGGCTACATGTGGGGCGCCCCTTTCCACCTGGCCGGCGGAGGAAATCCGGAAGCGCTCCTTTTCCAGGGCCTGCCGGACGGCATTCTCCAGAAGAAGAGCCTCTTTCTTCCGCCCCAGGTAGTCCAGCATCATTCCCGCGGCCAGGATCTGGGAGAGGGGATTGGCTTTGTTCTTTCCCACAATGTCCGAGGCCGAGCCGTGGATGGGCTCGAAGTAGGCCCGCTCGTCCCCGATGTTGGCGGATGGGCACATGCCCAGCCCGCCGATGGTGGCCCCGCCCAGGTCGCTGAGGATGTCGCCGAACATGTTTTCGGTGACCAACACCTGGAAATGCTCGGGGCGCATGACCAGAGCGGCCGAAGCCGCGTCCACATAGAGATTCTCCGCCTCCACTTGGGGGAATTCCCGGGCCACCTCAGCGAAGATCTGGCGGAAGAAATAGAAGCTGCGCAGGACGTTGCTCTTTTCCACCAGGGTGACTCTCTTCCGCCCGTCCTCGGGGGCCCCTTTGGGCTTTTCCATGGCCATCTTGAAAGCAAAACGGCAGATCCTCTCGCATCCTTTTCTGGTCAGAAGCAGGGTGTCGCTGGCGGCCTGTTCGGTGATAATTCCGCGGCCGCGGGAGAGGTAGAGGCCCTCGGTGTTTTCCCTCACCATGATGTAATCGATGCTTCCCGGCGGGCGGTCCTTAAGGGGGATGGTTACTTTGGGAAAGAGCTTGATGGGACGAACATTGGCGTAGAGGTCGAAGCCGCTGCGCAGCACCCCGCCCAGGACGCCGGCTTCCGTTCCGTCCGGAAACCGCACCCCCGGCAGGCCCACCGGCCCCTTCATGGTGGCATCGGCCTTGCGGATCGCCTCCAGGGTTTCCGGAGAGATATTCACCCCGTTCTTCTGGTAGTAACCCGCGCCCGCTTCATGAAAGGCATAAGAGAAACGAAAATCCCCGGCCAGTTCCTGGATTTTGTCCAGCACCTGGATGGCCGCGTCGAGGAGTTCAGGCCCTATGCCGTCGCCGGGGATCATTACGATGGTGTAGGCTTTCATAAATCGTTACCTCAACTTTCCTCTATTTTATCAGTTTAGCGGTTTGAAAAAGGCTTCTCCAGAAATCCCTCCCGTCCTCCCTTTTTCAAAGGGAGGAGAGCTTTTTCTTCTGGGCTCGATGATGAACCGAGCTTATTCCCCCTTTGAAAAAGCGGAATAAGGGACGGGTGCTGGCTTCTCAAAAGGCTAAAGGGTTCCCTCTTTTTTGTTTCATTGTAAACCAAATCATGATTCCAGGCAAAAGTTTATCCATGGGCCCGTACTGCCTTCCGCTATCCGCACGCGGGGTATCCAGTGCTTAATCCCTTACTGGCTAAATGGACGCCAAAATGGTCACAAATAGTAGGGGCAATCAGGAGTCCCTGGACAGCGGGGAAGAATGGAGGGAGATCGCTTCCCAAGCTGATATTCTTTACATCACCCAGATCCCCCGGGACCGCTTCGGCGATCGGGTGAGTGATTATGAACGGTCGAAAGAAATCTTCCGGGTGACCCCCGGCATTCTGAAAGCCCTGAAGAAAGATACTTACATCCTCCATCCCTTCCCCAGGGATTATGAACTCCCGCCGGAAGTGGACTCCGACCCCCGGGCGGTCTATTTCGATATGATTCAATACGGTCAGTTCCTGCGCATGGGGCTGCTCTGCCTTGTCTTGCGGGCCCAGCTGGCCTGAGAGCCCTATCCGATCCGTCCCAAGAACCGAAAATAAAAAAGCGAGGCCTCCATGAAGCCTCGCCTCTGCCTTATTTAAGGATAGAAAGAGATTATGAGGTTTCTCATAATCTCTTTTTTACCGATTTTTCTGGGTCGTCCGGCAGTTGAAAAAAATAGATTTACTTTTTGAAAATCCGGCGGAATCCAAAAATCCCAAAGACCCCCGCAATAATCAGAAGAAGGCTCGTGGGTTCAGGCGTCGCAATCGGCGCGAGGGCTGAGGCCATACCAGGAATCAGGACCAAAGAAAGGACGGAAAGCAGCAAAAAGTATAATTTTTTCATGGGTTTACCCTCCCCCACCAATATTCTAAGAATCCTGGGTACAGAGTGATAAAACGACCGCAGGAAAGTGATTATAGGGAACTTCTCCAGAATCGTCAACAGTTATTTTGGGCTTTTTGGGGAAAAATGATTATGCCTGCTTTGGCGTTAGGGATGAACTTTTATGGAATCGAGGCCCGAAGTCATCCGCAAAACTTGTGTATGCAGGGGGTTTCATATTAGAATTGAAACAATCTAAACAGCGGAATCGCAAGATCGCGGCACGGAAGTACTTATTCAAAAAATCCCTAATAACTGCGCAGGCTCATAGAGTGAGAAAAAGGAGCAGCCTATGCTGAAGAAGATTGATCCGATAAAAACAAAGGCCTGGAGGGATCTCGGTGGCCATTTTCAGGAGATGAAGAACGTCCAGATGAAAGACCTCTTTGCCGCAGACCCGCAACGGTTTGAGAAGTTCTCCCTCCGCTTCCAGGATATCCTGGTAGACTACTCCAAAAACCGGATCACCCCGGAGACGATGCAACTCCTGTTTTCCCTGGCGGAGGAAGTGGACCTGCGGGACGCCATCGAGAAGATGTTTACCGGCAACAAGATCAATGAGACGGAAAAAAGGGCCGTTCTGCATGTGGCCCTGAGGAATCGATCCAACACTCCCATCCACGTGGATGGGGAAGATGTGATGCCCCGGGTGAATGGGGTCCTTGAAAAGATGAAAAGCTTCTCGGAAAAGGTGATCTCCGGTGAGTGGAAGGGATATACGGGGAGGCCGGTCACGGATATCGTCAATATGGGAATCGGAGGGTCGGACCTCGGGCCGGTCATGGTAACCGAGTGTCTCAAGCCTTACGCCCGGGAGGGTTTACAGGTTCATTTCGTCTCCAACGTAGATGGAACTCATATTGTGGAAACCCTGAAGAAGCTGAACCCGGAGACCACGCTTTTCCTCATTGCTTCCAAGACTTTTACCACCCAGGAAACCCTAGCCAACGCGTTTTCCGCGAGAGAGTGGTTTTTAGCCCGGGCCAAAGATCCAGGTTACGTGGCCCTTCATTTTGCGGCCATCTCCACCAACACGGAAAAAGTAAAAGCCTTCGGGATCCATCCCGAAAACATGTTCATCTTCTGGGATTGGGTGGGAGGGCGTTATTCTCTTTGGTCGGCCATCGGATTGTCCATCGCCTGCTATGTGGGGTTTACAAATTTTGCCGAACTCCTGCGGGGAGCCCACGAGATGGACCGCCATTTCCGGGAAACCCCTTTGGCGGAAAATATCCCGGTGATTCTGGCCCTGATCGGAATCTGGTACAACAACTTCTTCGGGGCCGAAACCGAAGCCATTCTCCCCTACGACCAGTCCATGCACCGCTTCCCCGCCTATTTCCAGCAGGGGAACATGGAGAGCAACGGAAAATCCGTCGATCGGAAGGGGCAGAGAGTGTCGTACCAGACGGGCCCGATTATCTGGGGAGAACCGGGAACGAACGGTCAGCACGCTTTCTATCAACTGATTCATCAGGGGACCAAGCTCATCCCGGCTGATTTTTTAGCCCCGGCGATCAGCCACAACCCGATCGGAGATCATCACTCTATCCTTCTCTCCAATTTCTTCGCCCAGACCGAAGCCCTTCTTCAAGGAAGAAGCAAGCAGGAAGTGATCGAAGAATTAAAAAGGGAAGGAAGGACCGACGAGGAGATTAACAAGCTCTGGCCCTACCTGGTTTTCGAGGGCAACCGGCCGACCAACTCCATCCTCTTCAAGAAATTAACCCCCCGGGTCCTGGGTAGCCTCATCGCCATGTACGAGCACAAAATCTTCGTTCAGGGGGTCATCTGGAACATCTTCAGCTTCGACCAGTGGGGCGTGGAGCTGGGGAAGCAGCTGGCCGGGAAAATCCTTCCGGAATTAACGGATGACCGCCCGGTTCATTCCCATGATTCCTCAACCAATGGGTTGATCAACGCGTTCAAGGATATGAGAAAAAATGAAACACTTTAGCTCTTTGAAAAAGGTAAGTTTTGCCCTCTGAAATGACCCCCCAGAAATCCCCCCCTTCCCCCCTTTGCAAAGGGGGGAAGGGGGGATTTCAGCGATGGGCATTTCAATCGATATGGCCTCGACATGATTTTCAAGCGGCTAAATTGATACGAAAAAATGAGGAAGGGAAATGAATAACATTTCCTCCGCGGAAAAACCGAAAGGGTGGTTTAACCGCTTCATTTCCGGCAACCGGACGGCCTTGGCCCTGCTGGTGGCTCTAGTGGTCCTTGTCCTGGCGTACCGGAGCCGTCTCACCTACGGCTTATTTACGCATCCGATTAGACCCTTTGATTTTTCTCCCGGCTCCCATCCCATCCGGTTTGCCCTGGCTTACGGGTATTCCGATCTGGTTGTGATTCTAACCTGCTTTTTCCTTTTCTTGCTCCTCTCCCAGGGGCGCTTTCTCCTGAAGGGCCGGCCGATCTTCCTCATTTTTCGGGTCGCGGGGATGGCTTTCCTCCACCTGGTCCTGGGAAGTCTCCTGTTCCTTCACCTGGGGCATTTCCGCTTTCTCTTCGACGCCCAGACCGGGTTCGATTTCGGGGTGATCCTGGAGTCGGTGTACAGCGTCTCGACCCTCGACACCCTGAAATTTCTGGAGGTCCGGGACTGGTTGTTCGTCCTCTTCCCCGTGGGGGTCTTCTGGGTGGTTTGGCTCCTCCCCCCGGGGGCGCGGGCCTGGATGGCGAAGGTTTCCCTTGGGGCCATGGTTTTCTGGGGAGCTTTCTCCCTCTTGGTTTCTCCGGGACAGAAGAATGCCGTTCCGGCGGAGATCCGGGTGAACCCCGGCATTTTCTTCCTTTCCGACATGGCCGAGCACTTGACCAGGTCCTCGACCCAAGATGGAACGATGGTCAAGGTTCAGGAAACGGAGTCCGGCATCAGGCTCACCGGGCCTCTCTACGCCCATTCCATCCGGGCGGTGAAAAATCTTCCTCCTCCAACTAACCATCCCTGGAATGTGGTCTTCCTGGTCCTGGAGTCCGTGGGGACCCGCTACATGCTGGGGGGCTCTGACGGGAGTCCGGTCCCCATGCCCTTCCTGAATCAGCTGGCCAAGGAGAGCTGGTTCTTGAAGAATCATTACACCACCTCCAACGTGAGCACCAAGGCAATGTTTTCCGTCCTCAGCGGCCTCTACGAATTTTTCAACCGGAGAACCCTGGGAGTTCAAGAGGACACCCAGATTCCTTCCCTGCCCAGTTTCCTGGGCCCGAAATACGATTCCTTCCTCGTTTCTCCCTCTTCTTCCGCCTGGTACTTCCCCCTTCCGTTCCTGAGAAACGGGGGGCTTCGGGAGATTTATACCTACGAAAACCTGGACTTCAAGATCCGGGAAGAGTTGAGCACCCTGGGCCGATACATCGCCCGGGATGAAATCCAGACCGTGGATTTTTTCCTCCAGCGAATCAGTGAGGCCCGGGAACCCTTTCTGGGGATGTACGTGAGCTTTGTCGCCCATTTCCCCTATTTCGACTACGGACCTGAGTACCGCATCGTAGAGAGTGACGGAAAATCGATCAGCCGCTACCTCAACAACCTGTACCTCCTGGACCGGATGGTGCAGCGGATCTTCGAGCACCTGAAGAAGCAGGGCCTGCTGGAGAGAACCCTCCTGGTCATCGTGGGCGACCACGGGCAGGCTTTCGGGCAGCACCATCCGGACAACTATCTGCACTACCGGTACAGCTACAACGTGAACCTGGAGGCCCCGGTGATCTTTCACCAGCCGGCCCTCTTCAAACCGAAGGTTTTTCAGGTTCCGACCAACCATGCCGATATTTTGCCAACTCTTCTGGACGCCCTGCGGGTTCCCTACAACTCCTCCCTCCTGGACGGGGAGTCCTTATTCCTCCGGAAGCTGAGCCGAAAGTACCTCTTTTTTTACGGGCACGAGGAGAGTATCTCCTCGCTGAGCACGGAGGGGATCAAGGTTCAGGTTTCTCTGAAGAAGGACCGGTGCTGGGCTTTTGACCTGAAGGCCGACCCCGGGGAGAAGAACCCCCTTGCCTGCGGTCCTTACCAGACCCAGCTGGATGCGCTCCGCAATTTCGTCCGCCACCACGATGCCAGTCTGATTCAGTACAACGCGGGCAATCGGGAAGGGAAAGACTTCCAGGGGCAGAAACACCCCGCCCTGGCAGCTCCCCCGGCCAGCTCTCCTGCTCTTATTTCCTCAAAAGGTCGATGATCTCCATCCGGTTGTTGGCCTGGGGGTGTTTCGTCGAGGGCCCTTCGGTGAGGACCACCAGGTTTCCCTCCACCTCATGGTCCTGCATCCATTTGCGGACATAAGCGTTCCAGTCGTCGGGATGATCCGGCTCGCACAGGGGATAAACGCCATAGGTAAACTGAAGGCGCTGGCAGGTGGACTCCTGGGAGCTCACGGCGGTGATCCATACGGGAAGGCGGAAGCGGGCGATGGACCGGGCCGTGGCCCCGCTGTGGGTCGGCACGAATACGGCGGCCGGGGCGATCCTCTCCAGGGTGGTTTCCACGCTCAGGGCAATCAGGTCGGTGAGGCTGATCCGGCCTTTTTGCCCGATCCCCCGGAGGGTTTCCCGGACATGGTAGGCAGGCCGGTAGGGCTCGATGGCGGCGGCAATCCTGGCCAGCATGGCCACCGATTCCACGGGATACCTGCCCATGGCCGATTCACCGGAGAGCATGATACAGTCGGTCCCATCCAGAATCGCATTGGCCACGTCCGTGGCCTCCGCCCGGGTCGGACGCCGGTTGTTGGTCATGGATTCCAGCATCTGCGTGGCCGTGATGACCGGCTTGCCCAGCAGGTTGGCCTGGCGCATGAGCTGTTTCTGGACCAGGGCGATCTGCTCGATGGGAATTTCCACGCCCAGGTCGCCCCGGGCGATCATGATTCCGTCGGCCGCCTCCAGGATTTCGTCGATATGGGCGAGCGCCCGGGAGCGTTCGATCTTGGCGAGGATGAAGGGGCTGAACCCGAGAGAAGCGGCGGCCCGGCGGACATTCTCAATGTCCTCCCCGCATTCGACAAAGGACTGACTCACCGCGTCCACCCCGTTTTCCAGGGCGAACTGCAGACAGCGGCGGTCCTGGTCGGTGAAAGCGGTGATCCCCAGGTCGACACCCGGGAGGTTTAAACCCTTGCGGGAGCGCAATTCTCCCCCCACGATCACCCGGCATTGAACCTCCCGGGCCTGGACGCCCAGGACTTCCAGCTGGATGAACCCGTCGTTGAGGAAGACCAGGTCCCCCGGTTTAACGGACTGGGGAAGGGTGGAAAAGCTCACCGAGACCCTTCGGGAGTCTCCCGCGATCTCCTCGGTGGTGAGGGTAAAAAGGTCTCCGGGCTTCAGTTCAACCGGCTCTTTGGCGAACTGGCCGATCCGGATCTTGGGCCCCGGCAGGTCGGCCATGATGGCCAGCCGACGCCCGGCGGTCCGGGCCGTCCCCCGGAGATTCTCGATCACTTTTTTATGGCCCGCAAAATCTCCGTGGGAAAAATTGAGACGGGCCACGTTCATTCCCTCCCGGATCATCTGCCCCATTATTTCGGGGGACTCGGATGCCGGGCCGATGGTACAGACGATCTTGGCCTTATGAGTCGGCAGTTTCATGGCTTCTCCGATCGATATTCTGGGAATCATCGCCGAACTGTTTGGTGATATCCTTCTACCCCGGGCCTATGGATTGCGGATTGCAGATTTCGGATTGCGGATTAAAAATGCGATCCGCAATGGATCGATCGCCTCAATCCTTTGGCGATGTTTTCCAGGAGGCCTGAAGGATGGTTCCCCGGCCCTGGATGGATTCAATCGAAAAGGAACCCCCCGAAAGTTCCGTCCGTTCCCTCATGCTGGTCAGACCGAAACCGTATCCGGTCCGTTCTTCCGAAAGAACTTTCCGGGGGTCAAACCCGGAACCATTGTCTTCGACCCGGAGCTGGATCCATCCATTCTTTTTGGCCAGGGAGAGACGCACCCGCTTCGCCCCGCTGTGCTTGGCGACATTATTCATGGCTTCCTGCAAGACCCGGTAGATAACGGTCTTTAGATCATGGGGAATTTCATTTTCCCGGACTTCGATCTCCTGTTCGATCCGGATTTCGGAGTAGATCCGCTGGTACTCGCGGCAGAACCAGGATAGGGTGGCCCGGATCCCCAGGTCATCCAGGGTCGGCGGGCGAAGGTCGGTCTGCATTTGCCGGACTTCCTCGATGGCATTCTGCAGCATGGGAATCATGCTCTCCAGCGGCTGGAGGTCGCCGGGAGCAGAGTTCTTTTCCATCATCTGGAGACGATTTTCCAGGAGGAACTTAAGGGCCGAGAGAGACTGCCCGATCCCGTCGTGAAGCTCCCGGGCGATCCGTTTCCTCTCCTCTTCCTGAACGGAAAGGAGCCGGGTGGAAAGACGCCGAAGCTCTTCCTGCGACCGCTGGAGCAGCTCTTCGGCCCGCTTTCGCTCGGTGATGTCTTGAACGGTGCCGATCATGCGGATGGGCCGTCCCCCGTCGTCAAAGGTGACCTCCCCCCGCTCATGGACGATACGTTCCGAGTGATTCGGCCTTACCACCCGGTGTTCGGTGCTGTAGGGGGCGGATGGGTCGGCCAGACTCCGGTTGACGGCCTCTTGAACCGCTTCCCGGTCGTCGGGGTGCACGAATTCCAGGAAGGCATCGTAAGTGGCCCCGAACTCCTGCGGATGAAGGCCGAAGATCCGGTAGACTTCATCGGACCAGGCCAGTTCATTGGTTTCGATGTTCCAGGTCCAGTTGCCCAGGTGGGCGATCCGTTGCGCTTCCGCCAGGCTCTCATCCTTTTTGTGGGCCGCCTCTTCGGCCAGTTTCCGCTCGGTGACGTCTCGGTTGCTGACTCGGTAACCCAGGAATTCCCCTTGAGGGCCTCTCATCGACTGGCAGGCATGCTCAATCCAGCGGATCTGGCCGTCCGGTTTGCGGATGCGGAACTGAATTTCGTGCGCCTGGACTCCCCGTCGGCTTTCCTGGAAGTGCTGATCCCAGGCTGCCCGGTCGATGGGCAAAATGATCTCTCTGATTAAAGAAGGATGATCAATGAACTCCCCGGGGGGATACCCCGTGATCCTCTCGCAGGATGGGGACATGTACCGTATGCTTCCATCGGGGTTGGCCCAGTATTCCCAGTCATAGGTAAAATCGGCCACCGTCCGGTATTCCAGTTCGGCCCGGCGGAGTGCCTCTTCCGACCGCTTGCGGGCCAGGGTGCTGGCGAAAATCTCCCCGACCAGACGAACCCGCTGAATCAGATCCTCCGACCAATTCCGTTCGGCGCGGACAGCCCCGAAGGTCACGGCCCCGAGGGTATTTTCCCCCACGGTCAGAGGGATCGCCAGGGAGGACCGATTTCCGAATTTCTTCAAGGTCTCCCGATCCCGTGCCGCTTCTTCCGGGAGATCGTCGACCCGCGGGATGACCAGCATTTCACCCTTCCGCAGCTTCTCGCTGAGCCAGGGAAACTTCTGATTCTCCAGGATGGGCGCTGATTCGGGAATTCCCTCCATCCCCCAAAAATATTTACGAGAGATCCGGGTCCTGTCGCCGGAAAAGATATAAACGCCCCCCCGGTCAACCCCCAGAAATTCGACTACCCGGCGCAGCCCCTGCTCAATCTCCCGTTCGATTTGTTCAGCCGGAAGATTAACCAGATGGGTGGAGATTTCCGATAGCAGCTTCTCGAAACGAATCATCTCTCCCAGCTGCTGCTCTTTTTCACCGAATGCTTTGACCTCCCGCCGCAGCCGGGCGTTCTTTCGGGTCAGCTCCCGGATTTTCTCCTGCGGACCTTTTTTCTTTTCTGTCCGGGATTTCGGAGAAGCTTTTTTCGTCTTTACCATGGGAAAAGCGCCTCAAGTGTATCCATTTAGTTGTTTGAAAATCGTATCAAATTATTGGGCAGGAAAGCCTGTCCCCCCTGAGGAAAGGGAAATCCAGGCTTGCCATGGTCTCAACCTGAAAAACATCCAATTTTAGCCAAGCTATATCGTTTGGGAAACCCACCGCTGAAATCCCCCCCAACCCCCCTTTGGAAAAGGGGGGCGAAGGGGGGATTTCTGGGGGGATCTTTTCCGAAGGCTGAAGAGTTGCCTTCTTGCAAAGAGCTAAATGGGAGGCTTTTGGTCTTTGCCTCAAGCGAAGCGCTCCTCGAGTCAATCCGAAGGCTTGACGGTCCTCAAGGCCCGCAGGGCCGATCTGTTTTCATTCCGCATTCGCTTAGTATCCGATGGCCGCGCCGTCGCAGCGCGGGTCCGACCCTCCCATGCGCAGGCCGTTTTCCGGATGGATCAGGATGCCGTGGGCGCTGCCCATGGACTGATCGATCCCGTCGACCACCTGGATTTGATGCCCCCGTTTCTTCAACTCCTCGATCACCGGCGCGGGGAATCGCTTTTCCATCATGAGCAGTCCCTCCGGTTGATGGAGCAGATAGCGGCCCGCCACCCACCGCGGCGCCTCGAGGGCCGCCTGTATGTCCAGGCCGAAGTCGAAGACCGCGGTCATGGCCTGGATGTGGGTCTGGGGCTGGCCGTCGGCCCCGCTGGTTCCGAAAACCAGGAAAGGCTTCCCGTCGCGAAAAGTCATGGAAGCCATGAGGGTGTGGAAGGTGCGTTTATGGGGCTGCAGGCAGTTCACGTGATCCGGGTTCAGGGAGAAATAGGCCCCTCGGTTCTGGAGGACGATCCCGGTGTTCCCGGCCACCACCGCCGAGCCGAAGGAATAGTAGAGGGACTGGATCAGGGAGACGGCGTTGCCCGCTTCATCGACGGTGCAGAGGTAGATCGTATCCCGGCCGAAGATCCCCGGAGAGACGGCCTGAGGGTCCAGGGCCTGGTCTTTCCGGATGAGCGTGCGGCGCTGGGCCGCATAGTCCTTCGAAAGCAGCTCATCGACGGGAATCTTGACCTTCTCCGGGTCGGAGATGTACCGGTTCCGGTCGGCGAAAGCCACCTTCTTGGCTTCCACCATGAAGTGGAGATGGTCGGGAGACTGATAGCCCATGGAGGCCAGGTCGTAGCCCTCGAGGAGGTTCAGGATGAGGAGGGCGGTCAGGCCCTGGGAGTTGGGGGCGGTTTCGTAGACCGTGTAGCCCCGGTACTGGGTGGAGACGGGTTTACTCCAGTCGGACCGGTGGTCCAGAAGATCTCTCTCGGCCAAAAGGCCGCCGTTTTCCCGGGCGAAGCGGACGATCTCCCGGCCAATCTCCCCCCGGTAGAATCCGTCTCTTCCCTCGCGGGCGATCTTTTCCAGGGAAGAAGCCAGACCGGGATTGGTCAGAACGTCGCCCGGCCGGGGGGCTTTTCCTCCGGGGAGAAAGAGGCTCTTGGAGGTGGAGTAGTGGGAGAGTTCGCCGATCGCCTCCTGGATCTTGAAGCTGAGGACATGGCTGATGGGATACCCCCTGCGGGCATAGGCGATCGCGGTTTCGAGGAGCGCGGCCATGGGCAGTTTGCCGTAGCGCCGGTGGGCCTCAAACCAGCCGTCCACGGCCCCGGGGACGGTCACGGTCAATGGACCCCGGACGGGCATGGAATTCATTCCCGCCTTTTTGTAATGATCGATCGTAGCTGCATGGGGAGAACGGCCGCTGGCGTTCAGGAAGGCCAGGTCCTTTTTGCCAGCGTCGTAGACG
>Ga0315281_10007647_pt1 | contig 15188 bp, 12 predicted proteins | sample YL17G07_0_MG_FD_204540 | JGI IMG/M metagenome (GOLD analysis project Ga0315281, IMG submission 204540) | Sediment microbial communities from Yellowstone Lake, YNP, Wyoming, USA - YL17G07_0 | ecosystem: Environmental > Aquatic > Freshwater > Lake > Sediment | place: USA: Wyoming | collected...
AACCTGCTCGATCCGCAGGCCTGCGGACGCTTGCGGCTTGTGCCGGTGGGGGTTGCAATGACGGCCTATCACCCTTTGGAAGTGCCGCAACTGATCGAAGAATGCTTTCAGCAATTTCTCGATACCGCCACGGCAATTGAAGATCCATTCGAGCAATCGTTCTTTGCCATGGTGCATCTGCCTTACTTGCAGCCCTTCGAGGATGTAAACAAGCGCGTCTCGCGGCTGGCGGCGAACCTGCCGCTGATACGCGGGAACTTGTGCCCATTGTCGTTCGTGGACGTTCCCGAGCGCGCCTATGTCGACGGCATCCTGGGCGTGTATGAATTGAATCGCATCGAGTTGCTGCGCGATGTGTTCGTCTGGGCCTATGAGCGATCCTGCGCGCGTTATTCGGCGGTGCGCCAGTCGCTGGGGGAACCGGATAGCTTCCGCCTGCATCATCGCCTGCTGATTGCCGATACCCTAGTTGCAGTCGTGCGCGCTGGCATGCACAAGAAGGCGGCGACCGCCTTGATCCGGAAGCGCGCTACCGAGAAAGTGGCGCAGGAGCATTGCGCGCGTTTCGTCGAAGTAGTGGAAACGGAACTGATGAGCCTGCATGAGGGCAACATTGCCCGCTATCGCTTGCGTCCATCCGAATATCAGGCATGGCGCAAAACATGGCGCTAAGCTGAGGACATGGCGACCAAGCCCGGCGAACACAAAACCGTCCAGGCCCGCATCCTGCACTATGCGCAGGAGATCGGCTGGACTTACGTGCCGCGCGCCGAGGCAGAACGGCGGCGTGGCTTTGATCCGGCCGGAGCGTCGCCAGAGGAGCGGGCGCGTAACGCATCGCTGTTCTTCGGCGACCTGCTGCATTCCAAAATCCGCGCCTTCAATCCGAAATACAAGGAAGCCGAGGGCGCACTGATCGGCCAGTTTCAGCGTTTCCACGCCGACATCTACGGCAATCGCGATTTCCTCCAGGCGCTGCGCAACCAGCACAAGTTTTTCTGCGCCGAAGAGAACCGCGAGCTGGACCTGACGCTGATCGATTACGGCGACCTCGACCGCCCGCGCGAGCAGTGGCGCAACGTGTACGAGGTGACGGAGGAGTTCTACACCCACAACGGCAAATACGGCACGCGCGAGGACGTGGTGTTCCTCATCAACGGCATCCCCGTGGAAGCGATCGAGTGCAAGAACGCAAGCAAGGACGAGGCGATCGCGCTCGGAGTGGACCAGATTCGCCGTTACCACGCGGAGACGCCGGAGGTGATGGTGCCGCAGATGCTCTTCACCGTCACCGAGGCTATCGGCTTCGCCTACGGAGTGACCTGGAACACGGTGCGGCGGAACCTGTTCAACTGGAAGCACGAAGAGGTCGGCAATCTGGAAGCCAAGGTCAAGAGTTTCTGCGCCGTGCCGCACCTGCTGCGCATCCTGAAGGATTTCATCCTCTTCGCCGAGAAGGAGGAGGAGCTGCAGAAGGTCATCCTGCGGCAGCACCAGACCGGCGCGGTGGACAAGGTGGTGGCGCGGGCGCTCGATCCCAGGCGCACGCGCGGCCTGGTGTGGCACACGCAGGGCAGTGGCAAGACCTACACCATGATCAAGGCCGCCGAGCTGCTGTTCAAAGCGCCCGAGGCGGAGAAGCCGACCATCCTGCTGATGATCGACCGCAATGAGCTGGAAGATCAGATGCTCAAGAACCTCGCTTCAGTGGGGCTGGGCAACGTGGCGCACGCGAGTTCCATCGCCGAGCTCAACCGGTTGCTGAATCAGAAGGGGCAGGATTACCGCGGCATTATCGTGACCATGATCCACAAGTTCCGCGACATGCCGGCCAACCTGAACCTGCGGCGGAACATCTTCGTGCTGATCGACGAGGCGCACCGCACGACGGGCGGCGACCTCGGCAACTTCCTCATGGCGGGTCTGCCGAACGCGAGCTTTCTCGGCTTCACCGGCACGCCGGTGGACAAGACCGCCTACGGCAAAGGCACGTTCAAGACCTTCGGCTGCGAGGACGACAAAGGTTACCTGCACAAGTATTCCATCTCCGAGAGCATAGCCGACGGCACCACGTTGCCGCTCTACTACAACCTCGCGCCGAACGAAATGCTGGTGCCGCACGAGATCATGGAGAAGGAATTCCTCGCGCTGGCCGAGACGGAAGGAATCGCTGATATCGAGGAGCTGAACAAGATTCTCGAACGCGCGGTGAACCTGAAGAATTTCCTCAAGGGAAAGGACCGGGTGAAAAAGGTGGCCCACTACGTGGCCAACCACTACCGCGAGAATGTGGAGCCGCTCGGCTACAAGGCATTCCTCGTAGCGGTGGATCGCGAGGCGTGCGCTTACTACAAGGAGGCGCTCGATGCCATTCTGCCACCGGAGTATTCGGAGATCGTGTTCACCGGCAACAATAACGACCCGGCGCACCTGAAGAAGTGGCATCTCGAGCCCAAGCGCGAGAAGCAGATCCGCAAGAACTTCATCAAGGCCGGCGAGTGGCCGAAGATCCTGATCGTCACGGAAAAATTGCTGACCGGTTTCGACGCGCCCATCCTCTACGCGATGTATCTGGACAAGCCCATGCGCGATCACACGCTGCTCCAGGCCATCGCGCGGGTGAACCGCCCCTACGAGAACGAGGCGGCCGAGATGGTGAAGCCGCACGGTTTTGTGCTCGATTTCGTCGGTATCTTCGACAAGCTGGAAAAGGCGCTGGCCTTCGACAGCGACGAGATCAATGCCATCGTCAAGGACATCGGCCTGCTCAAACAGCTGTTCAAATCGAAGATGGAGAGCAAGGCCCCGGCCTATTTGGCGCTCGTGACGCGGAACTTCGACGACAAGGACGTGGACAGCCTGATCGAACACTTTCGCGACAAGGAACGGCGCAAGGAGTTCTTCCGCGAATATAAAGAGATCGAGATGCTCTACGAGATTGTCTCTCCGGATGCGTTCCTGCGGCCGTTCATGGACGCTTACGCGACGCTTTCCTCGATCTACGCCGTGGTGCGGAACGCCTACGCAAGGAAGGTGTACGCGGACAAGGCGTTTCAGAAGAAGACCAACGAACTGGTGCAGAGGCACATCGGAGCGGCAATCGGTGAAAAGGCAGCGGAATACATTGCGATGGACGGGGCGACGATTGAGACGATCAAGCAACGGCTGGAAGGCAAGGCGACCAAGGTGATCAACCTGGTCAAGGCGATTGAGAGGGCCGCCGAGGAGGAGAGCGACGACCCGTTCCTCGTGGCGCTCGCGGAACGGGCCAAGGCGGTACAGGAGAGTTTCGAGGAGCGGCAGACCAGCACGGAAGACGCGCTGGCCGCTTTGCTCAGGGAAATCGGGAAGAACGAACAACGGAAGAAGGAGCAGGCCGCGAAAGGACTGGATGGACTGAGCTACTTCGTGCTGTGCAAGCTCACCGACGACGGCATACCCAACCCCGAGCAGGTCAGCCGGAAGGTCGCCGGGGAGTTCGCGAAGTTTCCGAACTGGCGGCGCAGCGAGGCCGAACTGCGCGAGTTAAGGAAGCAAGTCACGTTTGCCGTCTACGCCGAGGAAGACGACCTGGAGAAGGTCACCGCAACGGTCGAGGCCTTGTTCACTTTGCTACAGAAGAGCTACCGCCCATGAGCCTTCCGCCGGGCCGCCCCAAGGAAGGCTCGCTCCCGCTTGGCGGGAAGGCGCGTAGCGCCAAGGGTGCACCAAGCAGCCGGTGGCGCGACAGGGAGGAGTTCAAAGCGCGCGTGCTGGAATGGGCCGCGAAATTCGAGGTGAAGGTCCATGGCTTGTATGTCCGCCCGATGCGGAACAAGTGGGCGTCTTGCTCTACGACTGGAACCCTGAGTTTCAACGACGAACTCCTGGGGATGGAGCGCGACCTGGGAGACTATGTCATCGTCCATGAACTGCTGCACTTCCCGGTGCCCAACCACGGCAAGCTTTGGAAAAGCCTGATGCGCGCACACCTTGGGGAGTACGAGCAACTCGAAGCAAGGATGAAACATGCCGCGCGTGACAGCAGATCGCGGTGAACGGTTCACGCCGCAGGTGCAAAGGGCCCGTGGAAAGTTCGGTCCGGGCGGCATGTCCTTTTGCCGTAAGTAACCATCCAGAACGCAAATCCATGACCGCATACACTTACCGCATCGCCCACGAGATTTTCCAACGCTTCCCCGGCTATGTGCGCGGGGTGGTGATCGCGCACGAATTGACGAACGGTCCCTCGCCGCCCGCGCTGCTCGAGTTGTTGCGCGAGGCGGAGGCAGCGGTGCGCGCGCGTGTCAAACCGGAGGCGGTGGCGGAGGAGCCGCGCATCAAGTCCTGGCGCGAGGCCTACCGCGCGTTCGGCGCGAAGCCGGCGGAGTTCCGTTCATCCATCGAGGCCATGGCGCGGCGCGCGCTGAAGAACGACCGCCTGCCGGCGATCAGCGCCTTGGTCGATATTGGCAACTTGATTTCGCTGCGCCACGTGCTGCCCGCCGGCGCGCATGCCATCGATGTGCTCGCTGGGGACATAGCCCTGCGGTTCGCGACCGGCGCGGAGGAATTCCTCGCTTTCGGCTCAAGCGAAACCGAACATCCCATGCCGGGCGAGGTTATCTTCGCCGAAGGTGACACAGTGTTGACGCGGCGCTGGACCTGGCGCCAGGCGCAGCACACGCTTACGCTGCCGCAGACGCGCGCGGTTGAATTCAATATCGACGGCCTGCCGCCGTTGGCGCCTGCGGAAGTGGCGCAGGCGGGAGCGGAAATCATGGAACTGGTGCAGCACTTTTGCGGCGGGCGCGCACGCTTCGTCTTGCTAACGCCGGACAATGCGTCGGTCAGCCTCGCAGGCTGACCGCAGCTTGCATGTGCAGGTCTCGATGTCCTCTATCCAGCCGGTCCTGATCGCCTCGGTCATCTTCGCCGCCATTCTGGCGATCCGCGCCTACTATCTCGATGCGGCGCGGCGCTGGCAGGCATATGTATTCAAGCCGCTGGCCACGCTGCTCGTCCTCGCGCTTGCCCTTGCCCAGCCTGCGACCCTACCCGCCTACCGCTGGGCGCTGATCGGTGGCTTGGTGTTCTCCATGGCAGGCGACATCTTCCTCATGCTGCCGCGCGACCGCTTTGTCGCGGGACTGGTGAGCTTCCTTGTCGCGCACTTGTTTTACATCTACGCATTCAGCATCGACGTGCCGTTTGGCGTAGCTCCGCTGCTCTGGCTGCCCTTCTCTGTAGCCGGAGGCGTCGTGGTGGCTGCGGTCTGGCACGGCCTCGCGCCCGCCCTGCGCGGCGCGGTGATCGCCTACGTTGTGGTGATCGCCGCGATGGCGGGGCAAGCCGCAGGGCGTTGGCACACCTTGGGCGGCGACGCGGCGCTTTCGGCAGCCCTGGGTGCCGCGCTTTTCGTGGTATCGGATTCGGTCCTCGCGATCAATCGTTTTCGCGCGAAATTCCATGCGGAGCGGGCTTTAACGCTGGGCACTTACTGGATGGCGCAGATGCTGATCGTGCTCTCGATTTAGGCCCGCCCGTTTCCGGCGTAGCTGCCGCGATAGAATGCGCCATGGCTCGGGACAAGAAAGCAGACATCGGAATGGTTCGCCGGCTTGCCGGCTTCGCAGCCGTTTGCATGTCCCTTTCTCTGGCCGCTGAAGCGCAGGGGCAAGCGCTGCGAACGACGGCCGAACTGGACCGCAAGGTGCAGGACTTTCTCGACACCGAACGCAACAAGTGGGACTACCTGAACGTGCCCTACCAGGACGGAAAGATTCTGCATGATCTGGTGGTGAAGAGCGGGCACAAGGCGATCCTGGAGATCGGCACCTCCACCGGCCATTCCACGGTGTGGCTCGCCTGGGCCGCGTCGAAGACCGGCGGCCGCGTCCTTACCATAGAGATCGACCGCGGCCGGCATGAGCGTGCGCTGGCGAATTTCAAACGCGCCGGGATCGCCGGGTACGTCGATGCGCGCCTGGCCGACGCGCACGACCTGGTGAAGGCGCTGCCCGGCCCCTGGGACTTCGTGTTTCAGGACGCGGACAAGGAATGGTATCTGCAATATTTCCGCGACCTGGAAGCGAAAATGGCGCCGGGCGGCTGTTACACTGCGCACAACGTGGCGCGGCCTTACGCGCGCCAGGTGATCGAATTCCTGGATTACGCCAAAAAGCGCCCGGGTGTCAGCTTCCGTTTCGCCGAGGGCGCTTCGGGCGAAGGCATTTCCATCAATTGCTGGGCCCGCTAGCCGGCGCGGCACGGCAGAAGCCGGCATTCAGAAAATAGAGGACTGCACACATGGCGAAGAAAAAAGCCGGCGAACCGAAGATCATAAAACCCGACGACGTCAATCCACACTACAAATGGGACCGGCCGATCGGGGCGCCGGGCCACACCCAGGTCGATTTCGAGGAACGCGTCAATTTCCGCCGCCTGCACGACTACCGGCTGGCGCGCACGCGCGCGGCCCTGGCCAATTCCGGGCTGGGCGCGCTGTTGTCCTTCGATCAGCACAACATCCGCTACACCACCAGCACGGTGATCGGCGAATGGGCGCGCGACAAGCTCACGCGCTATTCGCTCCTGACCGGCAACGGCGATCCCTACATCTGGGATTTCGGTTCCGCCGCACGGCATCACAAGCTGCATGCGCCCTGGCTGCACCACGACCATTGCCGCGCCGGGATGCTCGGGATGCGCGGCGCGACCGGCGCCGACATCACCCTGTTCCGCAACGCGGCGAAAGAAATCAAGTCGATTCTGGACGCCGAAGGCGTGGGCGGGATGCCGCTGGGTGTGGACATGGTCGAGCTGCCGATGATTTTTGAATTGCAGCGCGCGGGCATCGAGGTGCGCGACGGGCAGCAGACCATGCTGCAGGCGCGCGAGGTGAAAAACATCGATGAACTAACGCTGCTCAACATGGCCTCGGCGATGGTGGACGGGGTGTACCAGGATATCGCCGAGGCGCTGAAGCCCGGCATCCGCGAATCCGACATCGTTGCGCTGGCGACCAAGCGCCTGTACGAAATGGGTTCGGACTGCGTCGAGGCGATAAACTCGATCGCGGGCGAGCGCTGTTCGCCGCACCCTCACAATTTCACCGACCGGCTGATCCGGCCCGGCGACCAGGCGTTCTTCGACGTCATCCAGTCGTTCATGGGTTACCGCACCTGCTATTACCGTACCTTCAGCGTCGGCCGCGCCACGCCGTCGCAGCGCACGGCGTACAAGAAAGCGCGCGAGTGGATGGACGTCGCCATCGACCTGCTGCGCCCAGGCGTCGGCAGCGACCGCATCGCAGCCGCGCTGCCCAAGGCGGAGCAGGCGGGCTTTGCCAATGAAATGGACGCGTTCGGCCTCAACTTCTGCCATGGCCTCGGCCTGGGCCTGCACGAACGTCCTTTGATTTCGCGGCTCACCTCGTTCAAGGAGCCGATCGAGCTCAAGGTGGGCATGGTGTTCGCGGTCGAGACCTACTGCCCGGCGAGCGACGGCGTGTCGGCTGCGCGCATCGAGGAAGAGGTGATCCTGACACCGAAGGGCCCGCAGATCATTTCGCTGTATCCGGCAGAAGAACTGCCGATTGCCAACCCTTATTGAGGTCACCGCATCGTGACAAGGAAGAAACCGAAGATCGGCTGGATCGGCACAGGCCGCATGGGCTTTGAAATGGCGCTGCGCCTGGCCAAGGCCGGCTGCGATCTGACGGTGTACAACCGCACGCGCGCCAAGGCCGAGCCGCTGGCGAAATACGGCGCGAAGATCGCGAACCGGGTGACCGAACTCGCCAACTGCGACGTGGTGTTCTGCATGGTCGCCACCTATGCCGATGTGAAGGAAGTCGTCGCCGGCAGAGACGGCCTGCTGTCGCAGGCGAAAAAGACGGCCAAGCGCAGGCGCGCCGCGCCGCGCATCCTGGTCGAGTGCTCGTCGATCTCGCTCGAAGGCTCGGCCGAGCTGCGCGAAATCCTGGCCGGACACGGCACCATGTTGCTGGCCGCGCCGGTGTCGGGCAACGCCAAGGTGATCAAGGCGGGCAAGCTGTCGTTCGTCTGTTCCGGACCCAGGGCCGTGTTCGACGAGATTGCACCGCTGTTGAAGCTGATCGCGCCGGCGGCGAGCTACGTCGGCGAAGGCGAACTCGCACGCATCGTGAAGATCTGCCACAACGTGTTGCTCGGCATCGTGATCCAGTCCCTGTGCGAGATCACCATCCTGGCGCAGAAGGCGGGCGTGCCGCGCCACGCCTTTCTCGAATTCATCAACCAGAGCGTGATGGGATCGGTGTTCTCGCGCTACAAGACGCCGGCCCTGGTCAACCTCGATTTCAAGGTCACGTTCACGCCGGCCCTGCTGCGCAAGGATATCGACCTGGGGCTGGATGCCGGGCGCAGGTTCGGGGTGCCGATGCCGCTTGCGTCGATCACGCGCGATCTCATACAGTCCATGATCGGCAACGGAATGACCGAACAGGACTTCGCCACGCTGCTATTGCAGCAGGCGCGGGCATCCGGGATGGAACTCAAGCCCGAAAACGTGCCGGTGAGCGACGGTCTGGTTTGAGCGGTGCGGAAACAGCTTTATTGCAAGACTCACAACAGGAGGAGTTTGCCATGCAAGGGATGAGGAGATTTGGCGCGGTCCTATTTTGCGCGCTCATGTTCGCGCTGCCGGGTGCAGTGTGGGCGCAGGCGTTTCCGGCCAAGCCGGTGCACGTGATCATATCGTTCCCACCGGGCAGTTCCACCGACATCGTCGGCCGCATCGTCACGCAAAAGCTGTCCGAATACTGGGGCCAGCCGGTGCCTGCGGAGAACCGGGGTGGCGCGGGCGGCACCATCGCCGCCGCGCAGGTAGCCAAGGCGGCGCCGGACGGTTACACCCTGCTGATCGATTCCTCCGCGCACTCGGTTTCGCCGGCGATCTACGCCAAGCTTCCCTACGACACGCTTAAGGATTTCGTCGATATCGCATCGCTCGCGGGACAGCCCAACGTGCTCGTGGCCCTTCCTGGATCGAAGACCAAATCAGTGGCGGACCTGGTCGCCGACGCGAAAGCCAATCCCGGCAAGATCAATTTCGCCTCCGCCGGCATCGGCAGCGGCACCCACCTCAATCTGGAGAAATTCAAGCTGGTGACCGGCGCCGATGTCACGCATATCCCGTACAAGGGCACGCAGGAGGTGATCACCGACCTCCTCGGCGGGCGCGTCGATTACTACTTCGCGCCGATCTCGGCGGCGCTTTCCAACATCCGCGACGGCAAGCTGCGCGCGGTCGCCGTAAGCAGCGCGAAACGCTCGGGTTCGCTGCCGGAGGTGCCCACGGTGGCGGAGTCCGGCGTTCCCGGTTTTGAATTCACCCTCTGGTTCGGCGTGTGGGGACCGGCGGGCATGGCCGCCGACGTCGTCGATAAAATCTCCAAGGACGTGAATCGCGCACTCGCCGACCCCGGCGTGCGCGAGCGGCTGGCGAAGCTGGGCAACGACCCGATGAGCATGACGCCCGTGGAGTTCGGCCAGTTCGTGCGCAGGGAGGTCGAGGATTACGCGCGCGTCACCAAGGCAGCCGGGATCAAGCCGCAGTAAACGCGGTTAGGGACACCAACAAGAAGGGCGTGGGGGGTTTCATCCAAGATCGCCGATTGCGCACGGACATGCTTTTCGTCCGTGCGCGATCGGTGATCCGCGCGGACGGGGCGCCGTCCGCGCAAGTTCGAGCGACACAGATCGAGCTATCCTCCTGCGTCGATCAATGTCGGCGAGCGACCATTGCGCGCTCCGCGCGCGAACCCTGTTTTTGGTACGGATGAAAAGCGTATCCGTACCAAAAACACGGTTTTGAATAAAAGCAACAACGGCTAGAGTCTAGTTTCTTGGACAGCAGCGTCGATTGCGCGGGGACGTTTTCTCGTCCGCGCAACAGACTAACCGCTCCAGCCTATAGAACGCGAAATCTTTTCCGCGGTCCCCTTCACCAGCTGCGACCAGCTTGTTTTCATGCGCTCCGCGGGCGCCGATACCGACAGCCCGGCGATCAGGGCGCCATCATCGTCGCGTATGCCGGCGCCGATGCAGCGCACACCGAGTTCAGCCTCCTCCTGGTCCAGGGCGTAGCCTTGCCGGCGCGCCTTGTCCAGATCCTTTTCCAGCGCGCCGAGGCTGGTCAGGCTGTTGCGCGTATATCCGGGAAGTCTGGTGCGCTTCGCGTATTCGCGCAGACCCGCGGCGCCGTCCTCGAGCAGGAACAGTTTTCCGACCGCGGTGATGTGCAAGGGCGCGCGTCCGCCGATCACGTTGACCACGCGCATCATGGAGCGGCCGCTGGAGGAGCGTTCGATATACACAATCTCGTCTTCGCGCCGCACCGACAGGTTGACTGCTTCGCCCGTGGCCGCGTGCAGTTCGCGCATATACGGTAGCGCGTGCTCGCGCACGCTCACCCGCGATTTGGCCAGATTGCCGAGTTCGATCAGGCGCATGCCCAGCCGGTAGCTGCCCTGCTCGACACGCTCGACCATGCGGTCGTTGACCATCGCGCTGAGGATGCGGTGCGCGGTGGACGGATGCAGTGCGGCCGATTGCGCCAGATGCTTCAAGCTTGCCGGGGTGGGCGAGCCGGCGAGCGCGTCCAGCAGGCGCGTCATGCGCTCGATGACCTGAATGGAATTCTTGGATTCCGACCGGGGCATGCGTGGCGGGATTTATCGAATTGCAGGATTCTATACCACAATGCGAAATCCGGATGGGGCCTAAATGCGGCTATAGTCAACGCCGTCGCGTCCAGTCGTGGCATACTTACGACTCACGCAAGCAAATGCAACGAGCCCGAATTGCCGACTGTCTCACAGGGCTGGGGCAGCAATCTTAGGAGACTAGCGATGAGTGCCCGAGATCTGAAGCTATCTGCCGGCGACGAACGCAAGCAGACGAGCGTCAAAAGACTGAAGTTTTGCGTCAACAACGAGTGGGTCGAATCGAAGACCGGCAGATACATGCCGGTCATGAACCCCAGTACCGGCGGACAGATCGCCGAAGCGCCTTGCTGCACGCTGGAAGAAGTCAATGCGGCCGTCGACGCCGCGGCCGCCGCTTATCCGGCGTGGCGCAATACGCCGATTCCCGAGCGCATCCAGTTGATGTTCCGCTTCAAGCAGCTTCTCGATCGGAATCTGGACGAACTCACCACGCTGGTGGCCACCGAAATGGGCAAATGCCTGGCGGAAGCCCGGGGCGACGTGCTGAAGGCGATCGAGGTCGTCGAGTGTGCCTGTTCAACCCATTACCTGATGCAGGGCGACACCTGCATGAATGTGGCGACCGGATATGACACCGTGTCCTACCGTGAGCCGCTCGGCGTGTTCGCCGGTATCGTCCCTTTCAATTTTCCGGCCATGATCCCGATGGGCTGGATGATTCCGTTTGCTATCACCACTGGCAACACCTTCGTGCTGAAGGCCGCGTCGATGGTGCCGCAGACCGCCATGCGGATGCTCGAACTGCTGATTGCAGCCGGCATGCCCAAAGGTGTGGTCAATCTGGTCACCTGCAGCCGCGTCGAGGCCGACAGCCTCCTGGTGAATCCGTACATCAAGGGCATCTCTTTTGTCGGTTCGACTCCCGTGGGAATGCATATCTACAAAACCGCTTCCGGCGCCGGCAAGCGTGTCCAGGCGCTCACCGAGGCGAAGAACCACGCACTGGTCATGGAAGATTGCGTGCTGGAGCGCTCGGTCAAGGGCATTATCAATTCGACCTATGGCTGCGCCGGTCAGCGCTGCATGGCACTGCCCGCCGTGTGCGTGCAGGAATCCATCGCCGATGCTTTCGCCGCGCTGCTGAAGAAATATGCGGCGGAGCTGAAGATCGGCCCGGCCTACTTGCCCGAATCGCAGCTTGGTCCGATGGTTTCTCTCGGCCAGAAGGAATCAGTCGAAAAGTGCATCGCCCGTGGTGTGGCGGAAGGTGCCGAGCTGATTCTCGACGGTCGCGGCGTCAGGGTGCCCGGCTATGAAAACGGCTACTACCTCGGCCCGACCATTTTCGATCATGTGCAGCCCGGGCACTTCGTCGGCGACGAAGAAATCTTCGGTCCGGTCACCAGTATCAAGCGCGTCAAGGACTTCGAGGAAGGGATGGCAATCATGAATGCCAACCGCTTCGCCAACGGGTCGTGCATCTATACCAGCTCGGGCCGCCACGCCCGCGAGTTCGCCCAGCGCTCGGACGCCGGCATGGTCGGCATCAACGTGGGCATTCCCGTGCCCTTCTCGATCTTTCCGTTCAGCGGTCACAAGGACTCCTTCTTCGGCGATCTGCACGCGATGGGCAAGGACGGCGTGGCCTTCTATACCGAGACCAAATCGGTCACCTCGGTGTGGTTCACCGAGGACGACTCCAAGAAAGCGGTCAGCACCTGGGATGGCACACTGACACGCAAGTAGCGGAGGGGCGGCAACCTCTACAGAAACGCGGTCTATGCCGCGTTCCTGCTGTAGGCCCGCCCCGAAGTTGGTGGATAATCGCCGCGCCGCTTGGTCATCGCCAAGCGTGGGTCCGGGAGCGCAGACCGGCCCTCTCAGCGCGGTATCTGGAGATCAAACCATGAACGCAGCGCAGCAGTCGTCGCAGCCGCTCGATCTCGAGCACTACTGGATGCCTTATACCAACAACCAGGCGTTCAAGCGCTCGCCGCGGATGATCGCATCGGCCGAAGGCATGTACTACACCACCGTCGAAGGCAGGAAGGTGCTCGACGGACTGGCGACCCTATGGTGCGTCAACGCCGGGCATTGCCGTCCGAAAATCGTCGAGGCGATACGCAAGCAGGCCGGCATCCTCGATTTTTCCTCCTCGTTCTCCCTCGGCCATCCGCTGCCGTTCGAAGTCGCGCGTCGCATCGCCGGGCTCGCGCCCGAGGGCATGGAGCAGGTGTTCTTCGTCAATTCCGGTTCCGAAGCGGTGGACACGGCGCTGAAAATAGCGCTCGCCTACCACCGCCTGAAGGGAGAAGGCACGCGCACCCGCTTCATCGGCCGCGAGCGCGGTTATCACGGCGTGAACATTGCCGGCATCTCGGTCGGCGGCGTGCCGGCGAACCGCAAGGCCTTTGGCGTGATGATTCCCGGCGTGGACCACCTGCGCCACACGCACGACCCCGCGCGCAGCGCCTTCACGCGCGGCCAGCCGGCCGCGGGCGCCGAGTTCGCCGACGAACTTGAGAACCGCATCATTCCCTTGCATGATGCTTCGAACATCGCGGCCGTGATCGTCGAGCCGGTGTCGGGCGCGGGCGGGGTGCTGATCCCGCCGCAGGGTTATCTGCAACGCCTGCGCCAGATTTGCGACAAGCACGGCATCCTGCTCATATTCGACGAGGTGATTACCGGCTTCGGGCGCCTGGGCAAACCGTTCGCGAGCGAATATTTCGGTGTCAGCCCGGATCTGATCACTTTCGCCAAAGGCATCACCAGCGGCACCGTGCCGATGGGCGGGGTGATCGTCAAGCGCGCGATCTACGACAGCTTCATGCAGGCTTCCGGCAACGGCATCGATTTCTTCCACGGCTACACCTATTCCGGGCACCCGCTTGCGAGCGCCGCAGCGCTGGGCACGCTGGATACCTATGCCGAAGAGGGACTGCTGACCCGCGCGCAGACGCTGGCCGCCGATTTCGAGAACGGCGTGCATTCGTTCAAGGGCCTGCCGCACGTGGTCGATTGCCGCAACCTCGGCCTGATCGGCGCGATCGAGTTCGCGCCGCGCCCGGGCGCGCCGGGCGCGCGCGCGAAGGAAGTGTTCGAAAAATGTTGGGACCGCGGCGTGTTCGTGCGCCCCATAGGCGACAACATCGCCTTCTGCCCGCCGCTGATCGTTGAGAAGCGCCACCTGGACGAAATGTTCGGCGTCACGGCCGAGGTGGTGCGCGAGCTGAAGTAGATGCGTCTGGAGAGGATGCGGGCATGAATGCGGACATCAGAATCGACGCCGAGCGGCTATGGAGTTCGCTCATGGACATGGCGAAAATCGGCGCCACGCTCAAGGGCGGGGTGAAACGGCTGACGCTGACCGACCTCGACCGGCAGGGGCGCGACCGCTTTGTCGGCTGGTGCAAGGAGGCGGGCCTCGTCGTCAGCGTGGATGGCGTAGGCAATATTTTCGCGCGCCGTGCCGGGCGCAACAACGCCTTGCCGCCGGTGGTCTCCGGCAGCCATCTCGACACGCAGCCATCCGGCGGACGCTTCGACGGCTGTTTCGGCGTCATGGCGGCGTTGGAAGTCGCGCGCACCCTCCACGACCGGGGCATACAGACCGAGGCCCCGTTCGAAGTCGCGATGTGGACCAACGAGGAAGGCACGCGCTTCCTGCCCGTGATGGGCGGCTCGGGCGCGTTTGCGGGCGCGCATACGGTAGAGGAAATTCTGGCCGGGCGCGATCTGGACGGCGTTTCGTTCGGCGACGCGCTGCGCGCGATCGGCTACGCCGGCGCCGCGCCTGTGGGGGGGCGCAAGCTCGGCGCTTATTTCGAGGCGCACATCGAACAGGGACCGCTGCTGGAAAACACCGGCAATACCATCGGCGTGGTCACCGGCGCGCTCGGGCAGCGCTGGTTCGAGGTGATGGTGCGCGGCATGGACGCGCACGCCGGCCCCACGCCCATGCACCTGCGCCGCGACGCGCTCTTCGGCGCAAGCTTCCTCATCCAGGAAGTCAACCGGCTCGCCAAGGTGACCGAACATTCGCGCGGCACCGTCGGCATGATTCTCAACCGGCCCAACTCGCGCAACGTCGTGCCCGGGGAAACCGTGTTCTCGGTGGATTTTCGCGACACCGATGTTTCCGGCCTCGACAGGATGGAGCAGGGCTTGCGCGCGGCGGCGGCAGGGATCGCGCGTGAACAGGGCCTGAACATCGACATCCGCCAGACCATCTTTTTCCCTCCCTGCCACTTCGACCAGAGCTGCGTCGCCGCGGTGCGTGCCGGGGCCGAGCGTCTGGGCTTCAGGCACATGGATATCGTCAGCGGCGCCGGCCACGATGCCGTGCATATCGCCGGCGTCGCGCCCACCGCCATGATCTTCGTCCCTTGCGAGGGCGGCATCAGCCACAACGAAATCGAGAACGCCAAGCCCGATGATCTCGCCGCCGGCTGCAATGTGCTGCTGCAGGCGGTGCTGGCGAAGGCCGGCTAGTTTG
>Ga0315281_10007648_pt1 | contig 15188 bp, 14 predicted proteins | sample YL17G07_0_MG_FD_204540 | JGI IMG/M metagenome (GOLD analysis project Ga0315281, IMG submission 204540) | Sediment microbial communities from Yellowstone Lake, YNP, Wyoming, USA - YL17G07_0 | ecosystem: Environmental > Aquatic > Freshwater > Lake > Sediment | place: USA: Wyoming | collected...
CACGTTGGATAATTCCATAACAATCTCCTTGCCGCCTTCCCTGATAGGTACCCACTCATCATTGGGTTGCGCGGTAACCTCCGGTTTTTTACCCCTCTCCTTTTCAATCTCTTCAAGCGTTTTCAGAGGGACACCGCAATCCGCACAGGTAGCAATATGCGCATAATATTCAGATCCGCATTTCGGGCAAAGTTTTATTTTTGTGGTAGACATACCTGGTATTATCCGGAAAAATCCGTAACAGATCAGCCGAATATTTCAATTTTTTGGATACCGGTTGAACCGTTAGAAAAGGTTACGTTTAAAAAAATGTACCGTAATCACGGAGTGAGAAAAGATTTTATCAAATATAGTTGTGGGGTGCAAGCGTTATGTGTACTATACGGCAGGTCAACCGCCTCCGGTTGCCATTATAGTTTTTACTTACAGCACCCCTGGGAAGCGGCAAATGAATCCCTACAAAATATCCTGTTGCACGTCCCATCCTTATTTTGTTATTATTTACACACTTCGCAGCATCCTCCACTGTACCATAAAGGGAGCGCTCGGAGGTACCGTCTATGTGATTATCAAGTTTGCAGCACAAACCCTGATTTTTATAGTATAAATAATGTTGTGCTATCAATAATGCACTCAAAAGGACAAGAAAAGGGGTTCAAGCTGCAGACTTGAACCCACAACTTAAGGAATGGGGAACCACAGGTGAGCAAAAGGATACTCATAGTTGAAGACGAAAATGAGTTCTTCTTTTTCTATACGATGATGCTCGAGGGAAGCGATTATATCGTCGAACGTGCCTGCAATGGGAATGAGGCATTTGAAAAAATAAAAGAAAACAAGCCACATCTGATCGTTTTAGATTTATTGCTGGATCAGATGACCGGTGAGGAATTTCTGGACCAACTAAAATCAGAGAGCGCATATACCGATATCCCTGTTATCATAGCCAGTAGTTTTTCTCCCCGCGCGTGTAAGCCGATACTTGAACTATATCCACACCTTGGCTTTCTGGAAAAACCTTTTACCCAGGAACAATTACTTGCGGAAATCAGAACAAAGATAAAATAATTTATGAAACATTTTCCGCAGGCAAAAAAATGGTGTATCGTGCTTTTTGTTTTACTTATTGGCTGCCACTCACTGCAGCATATTGATTCCAACGACGAAAAAAGCCAGAACAACCTTGAAGTATCTCTGATACAGGACATTGCAGATACGCATCTGGATATGCCGTTTGGGGAGGCATGCCTTATTGCGTCAGGCGTGAAGACGGCTAAAAAAATGCGGGAATACCGGGGTAAGCTGAACCACCTGATTTACCTGATAGGCATGGAGACCGGCGTCGCCAAAACAAATGACCCATTTGAGAAGGCTCAGATAATATTTGATTGGCTACAGACGAATGCCAATGAAGGGACGTACAAGGATTGCTACGACGTCAGAGACACGCTTAATCTCAAAATCGGAAACTGCCTTTCGTATGCGGTACGGTTCACCGTTATATGCCGCTATTATGGCGTGGACGTCAAAAACATCTTTATACCGGGCCATATTTATACCCTGCTGGAAATTAATGGACAAATACGGTATTTCGAACATACACACAGTGACGGCATTGTAAAGAAAATAGATAAAGACGTTCTTCAGAAAAAGGTGATGAGGGACGAAGACGTCGTTGCAGAAATTTACCTTTATAGGGCGCACAATGCCAACAATGATTTGCAATACGAGGAATCATCAAAGGACTGCCGGTTAGCATTAATGTTTAAGCCCCGTGACAGCCGGTTTATTATCCTGCTTTTGGACAATTACATAGCAAAAAAGAACTATCATGAGGCATTCCTGTGCCTAAATAAATATCTCGATCTCTATCCCGACGATAAAAAATCACTTAATAATACCTACAATCTCCTGCAAAGATTGGACAAAAAAGGGGAAAACAAGCTCTAACAAGACAGGGACTCAAGCCGTTTTAACCACCGAAACAGTTTAAACTTAAAGGAGGAAAACCATGGCTACGTACAAATTTATAGCAAAAGATTTAATGTCGGAAAAAGTTGTCTGTGTTAAACCGGAAGCCCTTGTTCCCGACCTGTTAAAAATACTGGTGAAGAACCGTATTCACGGCGTGCCTGTCGTAAACAAAGAGGGAAAACTAGTAGGGGTTGTGTCGAAAACTGATATTGTTAAGTATGACAAGAAAGCGGCCAAAAAACAAAAGGCAGACGACAGGTGTTCGTTTTATGTGGACAACGGCGGCGACGGTGACGGAAAATTGATGAAAGCGCTTGACGAGTCGATAAAGGCAAATGACCTGGAAAACACGACTGTGAAAGACATCATGACGTCTCATGTTATTACTGCGCAGACCACTGATACCATAGATCGTCTCGCAAAGATAATGTACGACAAACAAATCCACCGGGTAGTCGTTGTGGAGAAGGGACGGGTTGTCGGGATTGTAAGCACCCTCGATATCCTTCATGCAGTAAGCACTATGGGGTACGGAAGTAGCGCATTTGTTACTGATGAGGCAATCCTCGACTTGCAGGAACGTCTGGAAGAGGCAGAAAAGTCTATACAATCCCTGTCTGATATCTTAAGCAAAATCCACGGTGAAAAATGAATAAAAAGGCCGCTATCCTTTTAGGCGCTGTTCTGTGCCTGGTTTTAACGGCAGCAATGTATTTGTTCACAGGACGCCAGAACATGCGCGGGACGGACGATAATAACGAAATTAGCTTCCAAAAAATAGTACACGGCGTAGGTATCGGCGCCACAACTAAGCCGGCGTGGTGCTATATCAATTTCGATCCGAGAATCGACTCGCGATGTCCATGCATCGAATGGCCCATCCCGGGCGGGTATTGCTATTGTCCCGACCATGCCGGCACTGTTTCGTACATCGCAGACAACACAGAACTGGGAGTGGCAATAGAGATTATAAATAACCGTTAGGCGCTTAGTAGCTTATTTCAATTGTGTAATATTTTCATTTTATTTAATCGGATTTTTGAGGTGGCATGGACAGACACCGTTTGCCTGTGCCTTTTAAATGCATCTTATGAAGACATCAATCAAGTACGTAATATTGGCATCGTTACTTTTGGGCATAACCTTCCTCTCGCACCAAAGCATGGCCGAAGGAGAGAAATGGAAGTATTTTGCCACCAGCGAAGACCGCACAAAGCACTATTATGACCAGGGCAGTATAGTGTTTATCTCCGATAATATTATAAGGGTGTGGGACAAGACTACCACTTCAGAGGCTTCCGGCTCTCTGACAACGGATTTGAAAGTCCTCAGAGAGATAGATTTACCAAAGCGGAAACATCGTGTGCTTGCAATGCGTGCAGAGTTTAGAGATGGTAGTGAAAAAGAACAGTCATTCCCCAAACCCAGATGGGCAGATATAGCAAAAAATACGTGGCTGGACTCCCTTTATGATATTTTGTCCAAAAGAAAAAAATAACCGGGCAGCATTATTTGTCCTGTGTATAAAAAAGTATTTAAAAACAACCTGCACTTTGTTATTATTTAATTCTGAAAAGGACAGCCAGAACCACGGATCACACAAACAAAAAAGAATAATTTTGGTGGTATAAAACAAAGAAAGAAAATTGCCATCTCGTCCCACTTCTTTATGGGGCGTTTTCAAAGTCCTCCTTAGAAAAAGGGAAAACAGGATGTTGTTTTCCACTACCACAGGCACTGCGCAAACTGATACTGAAAGTTTGAAATAATAGAAAGGGCAACCCTGCAAGCGATGTCTACTATAGTTGAAAAAATACAGGAATTAAAAACAAAGAGAAATGCCGTTATCCTTGCGCATAACTACCAAAGAGGCGAGGTGCAGGATATCGCTGATTTTGCCGGCGATTCTCTCGGCCTTTCCCAGCAGGCGGCGAAAACAAAGGCAGAGGTGATCGTGTTTTGCGGCGTCCACTTTATGGCAGAAACGGCTTCCATCTTGTGTCCTGACAAGCTGGTGCTGTTGCCGGACGAAAATGCCGGATGCCCTATGGCGAACATGATAACCCTTAGAGAGCTTAAGATAAAGAAGAAGGAATGCCCCCAGGCAAAGGTCGTTTGTTACGTAAACAGCACCGCCGCCATAAAGGCGGAAAGCGATATATGCTGCACCTCCTCTAATGCAATAAAAATCGTGTCTTCGATACCGAAAAACGAGGAAATCATCTTTGTTCCGGACAAGAGCCTGGGTGGTTACGTGGCATCTCAACTCAACAGGCCTATGATATTGTGGCCGGGATACTGTCCTACGCATCACCGGATTTTGGCGGAACACATAATCAAGCTGAAGGCAGAATATCCCGACGCCAAGGTGGTGGTACATCCTGAGTGCACGGCGGACGTGATTGCATTAGCGGACCACGTGGCCAGCACCACAGGCATTGCCAAGTATTGCAAGGAAAGCAGCAGCAAGGTGTTTATTATTGGGACGGAAATCGGCATTTTACATCGCCTCAAAAAAGAAAATCCTCACAAACAGTTTCATGCCATTGCGCAACTTGCCGACTGCACGAATATGAAGCTCATTAATCTGGAAAAGGTGCTATGGGCTTTGGAGGATTTAGTTTATCAAGTAAAAGTGACCGGGGAAATTGCATCAAAGGCGCGACTGGCGATTCAAAGGATGCTTGACCTGTCATAACTTAATTTATGGTTAAATTTTGGGAAAACCCGTTATGAGTACAATAGAAAAACTACAGAAATTAAAAGACGTTATAAAATCACTGGAGAGCGTGGTGGTGGCTTTCTCCGGAGGAGTGGATAGCTCCCTTGTCGCAAAGGTGTGCTTTGATGTGCTGGGAAACAAGGCGTTGGCCGTTACTGCACGCTCCGAAACGTATCCCTCCCATGAATACGAAGATGCAAAGAAAATAGCCAAAGAGATCGGCATCAACCACCTCACCATCGATACCAGCGAGCTTGGCATTGAGGGGTTTTCCCAAAACCCTCCTAACAGGTGTTATTTTTGCAAGTCGGAATTATTCGGCAAACTCAAAAATATCGCAACAGAAAAGGGATTTAAAAACGTTGCGGACGGCGCAAATCTTGACGATACCGGCGAATATAGGCCTGGACTTGACGCCGCACGGGAACTTGAAGTGCGAAGTCCCCTGAAGGAGAGCGGGCTACGAAAGGCCGACATACGTGAGGTATCGAAACATCTAAAACTTACGAATTGGGACAAACCGTCCTATGCGTGCATGTCTTCACGGTTCCCTTATGGACAATCCATAACCGAAGAAAAGCTTGTTATCGTGTCGGCGGCAGAAGATTATCTGAGGGGGCTGGGTCTGCGGCAATTTCGCGTGAGACACCACGACACCATCGCCAGAATTGAACTCCTGCCCCAGGACTTCGCCTTCCTTCTCCAAAATGACAGACGCGTGGCGCTTATTAAAAAATTTAAAGAAATTGGCTATAAATATGTCACCATCGATATAGAAGGCTACCGCAGCGGCAGTATGAACGAAGTCCTCACCATGACAAGTGTCGCTTAAATTGCACGCTTGTTACGGTGGTTTTGTTCGGTCAAGATGAAACTTCCAATGCCACCCATAATCTCTGATTACAGGTTCAAGTTTTTTCTCATTCCCAAGCTCCTGCTTGGAAACGTGCCTGTATCAGAAGATTCTGCTTCATTTCTTAACTTAGCGCCCTCGCCAGCGGGAGACATGCAGGAAGCAACTTAACTAAGGGTTAATGGTAATTACTGATTCCGTTTTCTTAAAAGCAGTCTTGAAAAGAAAATTGAAGGAGCTATACATTGTCAGAAGCGAAGCGCAAGATTAATGTCCCTTTTGCCGTTATCGGCGGTAGCCAGGCCTACGACCTACTCAAGAAGGGCGCAATCCAGGGGGAACGAATCGGTGAGATAGAGACTCCTTTCGGATGCTCGCAGCCCGTGTATCATATTCGCAACAATGACGATGAGATGCTCTTTCTCTCCCGCCACGGAGAGAAGGGCTATAGCATCACGGCGCCTTTTGTTAACTATCGGGCCAACATTTATGCGTTGAGGGATCTTGGCGTCAAGCAGATCGTTTCGTGGTCAGGGCCGGGGGCGATTAATGCTTCATACCCCATTGGAGGTTACGTCCTGGTAGACGATATTGTGGACGAAACGCACGGCAGGGAATCTACGTTTTTCAAAAATAAGGGCATCGGTTTTGTCCGCCAATCGCCTGTATTTTGCCCTACATTACGGGACGGCATCAAAAAATCGCTGCAATCGCTCCGCATCGAATTCCGCGAGAGCGGCACGTACGTGTGCACGCAGGGACCCCGCCTGGAGACGCCCGCCGAGATACGGAAATACAAGTCTTACGGGTGCGACCTTGTCGGCATGACCCTTGCCCCCGAGGTTTTCCTGGCAAAGGAACTGGAGATGTGCTATGCGGCCATCTGCTACGTGACAAACTACGCCGAGGGTATTTTGGAAAAACCCTTTAAGGCAGGAGAATTGTTTGAGGGACTCTCCAGCGACGCCGACCGCAAGGCCGTAGAGCAGGCCGTATCCCGCTTCCCTGCGGTTATTGCAGAGGTTGCAAAAAACATAAAACAACAGGCCATGCACTGCCCGTGTCCTTCCTTAATGCAGCGTTACAAGAAGCGCGGGGATATCGGGGCGGACTGGCATGACTGGGTAACAAAACCATGATCATAATAAAGGCAAAATATCTTATCCCAACACCGGGGAGTTGTATTGAAAATGGGGCTGTAGCCGTTACGGGCACGAAAATCCACCGTGTCGGCGCCTGGGGAGAAATGGCGTCGCTCCCCGGCATCGAAAAGACCATTGACTTAGGCAACGCCATTATTATGCCGGGGCTTATCAACACACACACCCACCTTGATTTGAGCAATTTACACAACCGTATCAAGCCCACGAGTAATTTCACCCACTGGGTCTTTCAGGTGATTGGGGCCAGGATGCGATGGAAGGAAGAGGATTACGTCTCTTCCATTGAGAAAGGGGCCAAACTCAGCATAGAATCGGGCGTCACGACGGTTGCCGACATCTCCAACACCGGCCATGCGTTCTCAGTGTTAAAAAAGTCTCCCTTACGTAAAGTTGTTTACAAAGAAATTATCAGCTTGAAGCCTGAGCATGCGGCGGACATCATGGAAAGACTGAAAGAGGAACTCCCTCAGATAAAGACGGATACGCTATTGAGCATTGGATTGTCTCCTCATGCCCCCTACTCCGTTTCAGGAGAACTCTACCAGGCGTCGTGCGGATTTGCCGGAGAGTCACGGTTGCCGGTGTGTACCCATCTTGCGGAGACGCAGGATGAGATTGAGTTTTTGACAAAGGGGACGGGCAACTTTCCGACCTTCCTGCGACAGATACGCGCCTTGCCTGACGACTGGAAACCGCCAGGGACAACGCCGATCCATTATCTCAATAAATTGGGAATAATAAACAATCGCACCTTGCTGGTCCATTGCAATTACGTATCCGACGAGGAGGTTGCTATCATTCAATCCTCCGGCGCCAGCGTTGCTTTTTGCCCCGGAAGCCACCGTTTCTTCGGACACACCAACCACCCGATACGGCGATATCTGGATGCGGGAATCAACGTGGGCATAGGCACCGACAGCCTTGCCAGCAACGATAGCCTGAGCGTCCTTGACGAATTAAAATACCTGTCTACAAACCACCCCCTTCCCCCCCAAACCCTAATTTCCATGGCCACCGTAAATGGCGCGAAAGCCATCGGACTTGAATCGCAGGTAGGCCAACTCCGTGAGGGCTTCGAAGCCGATATCTGCGGAGTCGGTTTGCCGGAACAACCTGCAGAAGCAAGCACCGCAAGCGGAGACGAACCCGTATATCAACGCCTGTTCAGCCCCGCATCGAAGAATATCTTTACGATGATTGCGGGTGTTGTTCGCTACAATGCCGCAACGTGAGAGTCGTGTTCAAGGTGTATTTCCCTTTCCATGCGCCACTTTGTAACGCCATCAATTTTTCATTCAACACAGTTGGTTTTTTTAGGCTAGGCAGGTTTGATAGGTTTTTCCGGCATGTTTACACCCCCTAAAGTAACCCTAAAAATAGAGAATTAAGAACCGGGACGTCTAGGGAAAACATCCTTTTCACTTCGCCAAGCTATCCCTTAATTGTGATTGTTATTTACAGTCTCTTCTGATATGCTATTATGCGTCATAAGGATTTCAAGCTAAATTTTGACAATTTGGATAAATGGTAGTAACAGCCCCTGTTTTACAGGGAAACATGGGGTTTGATATATGTCAATCTTAAAGGAGGAAAGAGATTCTCATAGGTCTTTTTATTTCTTATTATAGCATTACTTGCGGGCTGTATGCTGCAAGACACACAGCCAGTATACAAGAGAGATTGCAAGGTGACCGATTAACAGTCGGGACAGTGCAGAAAGAAATTAGAAAGTCTATGTCTGGAGCGGAGGTGGCAGAAGTGTTAGGCTCACCCAACATTGTTTCTACAGATGAACAGGGTCGGGAAGTATGGATATATGACAAAATATCTACATTCCTGATAATGCGTCCAAAATTTCCAGGATAACGCCGTTATGGTTATTGGGCTACCAACAAGAAAAGTGGTAGCCAGTTCGACGAGTTCCAGTGCGAGCCTGGGAATATCCAGGTTGGTGACCACAATGCCTGCCAGGGTGTGCGCAATAGCACAAACAAACCATGATTGGTTGGTTTATCCTGGTGACTTATTCCTCTTTTGTGGATATCTCCTCGCCTGATTTATCCGCAGGATTTTGTTCGGGTAAATTTTGGGTATACCAACAGCAGGGCTTGTTTATGAACAAAACTTATCCTTCCGGCACCCCGGTCAGTAGCAGCGAAGTGAATAAGATTTTGAACAAATCACCACTGTTTCGCGGCATCGATCTTGAAACAATTCAATACTTGTTGCCGGATTGCCAGATTCGCTCTGTCCGCAAAGGAGAAGCGCTGCTTTCGCAAAACCAACCCAATAACTGCATCTTTATTATTCTCTCCGGCTACTTTTGCGTGAACCTGATCCAGTCCGCCGATTTGGCGGTCGCCACCATCGGCGAAGGTGAGTGCGTGGGAGAAATGTCGGTGATTGATGGCGGCACCACCTCTGCCGGCGTAATCGCCAAAACCGACTCCTGCGTTTTACAAATCCCCCAAAGCATACTCTGGTCTATGGTCAACGCCTCCCATGGCGTAGCAAGAAATTTACTTTATGTTTTGTCCATGCGCATGCGCGACGATAACAATCTGATCGTGGAAAATTTTCACGCACGCCGTGAATTCGAACAGGCAGCCCAGGCTGACGCTCTGACCGGTCTGCACAACCGTCGCTGGTTCAACGACGCTTTTGCCCGGCAAATCGCTCGTAGCCACGAAGATGGCGCACCGTTTTGTCTGATGCTGATTGACGTCGATTATTTTAAAAGGATTAACGACAATTACGGACATGTTGCCGGAGATCGCACTTTGGTTGCAATCGCCGAAGTGCTGATCAACCACATTCGCCCCATAGACATGCTGGCTCGCTATGGAGGTGAAGAATTTGCCCTGGGCTTGCCTCACATCGACCTGGACGAGGCTTTCGCCGTCGCCGAACGTTTGCGACGGGCGGTTGAATTTTTGCCGCTGCCGTTCCGCATAGGAGAACCGCTTCCCCACCTGACCGTATCCATCGGAATTGCAAAAATGTATGAAAATCAAACGCTCGACGCCATGGTGTCGGCTGCCGATAAATCCCTTTACCGCGCCAAAGACGGGGGCCGTAACCGGGTGGTGATTTGATGGAGTCCTTGATTTTTTATCGCGATAGCCGGGCTGAATAGTTAGAGGAAAGGTTTTGTAACCAACAATACGTCCATATCATCCCCGAAGGCCTTATGACTCCCCGTTGTGGAGGTTGCTTAATAACCATTTCGAAAACTTCGAACACTGCTATGAAGAACGGTTTGAGCAGAAGTACGGTTTCTTTCGTCCTACCATAGGAAAGGTTGTCCAGAATTATTTAACCTGCGGTGACCTGAAAAATGGCTGTGCGGCAGTGATTGCAGCGCGGAATATCTGCTTGCCTTTAGCTGCAAAGGCGGGTGGTTTTGCCCATCATGCCATGCGAAAAAGGTTGTTCAGCCGGGTAGACATAGAATGTCTTCATAACTGTATAAACCGGAATGGATAATTTGGCGAACAGGCAGAAAGTGCTTAATGCGAAATACGTTATAATACGCGACAAGAAGACACGGCAACTTCTTATATATATTGAGATAGTCTGTGTTTGCCGTTTTATACAGACTGTATAATCATTGTTAGGCTTTTAAATGTAAAACAAAGGAAAAGGTGAATAAGTGTATGTTTAAAAGGCATATGAAAATGATAATTGTATCAATTCTGTTTGTTTTGCTTTGCTGCATTACGCCAATAGAAGCAAAAACCTTTAAAGTCGCAAGCTATAACTTGGAAAATCTCTTTGATCTTACCATGGATGGAACGGAATACCCGGAGTATATTCCGAATACCGGCTATGGCTGGACTAAGGATATTGCAAATATCAAATACACCAATATTGCCAGAGTGATGAAGGACCTGGAAGGCGATGTTGTCGCTTTGCAGGAAGTCGAGTCGAAAAAAGCCCTTATTACTTTACGTAACAAGCTGAAAGACTTCGGCGTAGATTACCCTTATCTTGAAATTGCGGACTCTATGGCCACATCGGTGAAATGCGCTGTTCTGTCTAAGTTTCCAATTGTTGAGAAAGAAGAAATACAGGTTGATTTGGTTGATAATGAAATTGCGAGAAATATTCTTAAAATAACTCTTGCTATCGAGGGTAATCGTATCATCCTGTTTATCAACCACTGGAAATCGAAACGAGGTCCTGAAAGTATGAGAATAGCTTACGCCAAAACGCTTAGGAGAGAGATTGACAAACTAAAAGAGGATGTTGACTTTGTACTGATTGGTGATTTTAATTCGAACTACAATGAATACAAAATCATTCGAAATTCTGGCAGATTAAATGATACTGGCGGTATCACGGGGATCAATCATATCCTAAAGACTATCAAAGATGCAGAGATAGTCGATGAACAGGAACTAACGAAGCAGCCTGCGAATGAGTATTTGTATAATTTATGGCTTGAAGTCAGTGAAGACAGACGTTGGTCTTACACTTTTTTCGAAAAGAAGGAGAATCCGGACAATATTATCGTATCCAAAGGACTTTACGATGACAAGGGAATTTCCTATAGCGATAATTCGTTTAATACGTTCCAACCGGACTACCTGTTCGAGGGAAAGACCATCTATCGCTGGCAAAGGGCCGAAAGTGGCATGGGCAGGCACTTGGGTAAGGGATACTCGGATCATCTGCCGATTTTTGCGTATTTTTCCACTGAACCCTTCCATTTTAAAAACAATGACAATGTTTCCAGCGATATCGCTCCCTTAAAGTTGGAAAAAACCAAATCTCCGCAAGGACTGCTTGACCTAAACACTGCCAGCAAGGAAGAACTTATGTCTATCAATGGAATCGGCCCTGTTCTTTCAGCGAGAATTATTTCAGGGCGACCTTATAAAACCGTAGATGATTTGCTCAAAGTAGAGGGAATTGGCCCAAAAAAACTTGAAACTATTCACCTTTATTTTGTTGTAGGTAAAAAATAGAGGAATAGCATTGGCCTAACCATTCATTCCAGCCGACCGCATAACAGCGGCGGCTAAATTTAATCGTTAGGCAACTTCATCATCTAAATAGGAGATTTTGTGAAATTCGCTGCGTTTGATTTGGAAATTGCTAAAGACATACCTGAAAACGGAAGATGGCAAGATGTAGCTCCTTTGGGAATAACTTGCGCCGCTGTCGCATTCAGCGACAACAAAGAGCCTGTTTTTTGGCAAGGTATTCCCAAAATGACTCAATTGGAATGCCAAACTATGTTTACTAAATTACAAGAAATTGCCGATTCCGGCTACACTATCGTAACGTGGAATGGCTGCGGCTTTGACTTTGCGGTTTTAGCGCAGGAATCAGGGCTAATAAAAGAGTGTGGAGCGTTTGTATTACAGCATGTTGATTTAATGTTAGTGGTAACTTTTACAAAAGGTTGGTATCTTAGTTTGCAAAAAGCCCTTTTAGGCGCCGGCTTGAAGGGGAAACGAAAATCAGTTACTTTGTCGGATGGCACAATACACAATGAAATGGGCGGAATAAAAGCGCCTAAAATGTGGGCAGACGGGGAATATGCTGCCGTACTGAGTTATCTAAAAGATGATGTTGTTGAACTCATTAATCTGGTAAAAAGAATAAACGAAACCAAGAAAATCCTTTGGGCAAGTAATAAGGGAAATCCTATGTTTGTTGATGTGCCCTATTTCCCAAAGGTAATCGAATGTTTCGATATTCCAGAACCCGATGTTTCATGGATGACGGACGCACCCACACGCAAACAATTTGTGGAATGGATACCTTCCACGATAGTCGGAAATTATTGACCGAAACGTTGCCCAACAAAGCATGCAGCGTACGGTGGTGATGCTGCGCTGCTTTCGAGTATTTTCTGGTTTCGATTTTTTCCTGCTCTCAAACAGAATCCACGCCCTACACACCGCCACTAACGCAAATCGTTAGCTGGACGCTCTGCGAAGAATAATCATATATCTACGTTATTAAATACAATTAGCTTAGTATCAAAGCGTTTTGCAAATATTCTACTCTGGATTAATATTTCATAGTGCTGGTGTATACTCAGAGTGTACACGAGTGCAAATTGGAGGAAGAAAAATGGAAATAACGGCAAAGGAATTACGTGGTAAACCTGGTCAAATTATAGAGCAAGCATTCCGCGGGACTGAGGTTGTAATTACCTTACGAGGGAAAAAAATGGCTAGACTTATTCCCTATAAGACCAGTATAAAAAATAACGATCAGGAAATTGAGTTGGAGGCTAAAATATTCGGGTTATGGAAAGAAAGAGATGATATTGAGTCTGTCGATAATTATGTCAGGTCGATAAGAAATAGATGTAGCCGGCAAAAATAAAAGATGTAGCGGTTGCAACAAGGACAACCCGTATTCTCAAACTCCAGAATGTCTTTTTGTGATGCCCTTCCAACTCTCGTATTGTAACCGTCTAGCCCCCCCTTTTTTGTATTTCAATCATAGACGGCATAGGCGATACAGTTCTGTCTTTTTCGTCGTATATCAATCACCGCGGCCAAATAATTCCACAGTGATACGTTGCACTTTCGGCAGGCTTCAATAACGCTTGCCAACAATGGGAAGGCTCGATTTTTCTTTTTGATTTACAAAGCCACCCTTAAATTAGGGGGAGACAAAGGATTGTCGGAACCACGTGAACCGCTACGCTAAAACAAAAAGCCCACGATGTATAACACACCGTGGGCTTTTTTGATTACTGATTAAACACATTCGAAAAGTAAAAACTGCTATTTTGCAACGGTCTTTTCGATACGAGCTTCTCTACGCAACCTTGCCGCCTCTCCCTGAATCTTGGTAAATTCCATCATCATAGGAGCCTGACCCCACCACCACGAAATGTCCTGTTGGACGTGCGCGGTACCTTTATAACCTTGTAGTTTATACCAGAACCACAATCTGTTATACATGTTTTCAATTTCAGATGGGTTGTTCTGTTGCTGCAAGAACATACCGTAAACGCCCAATATCGGACCGACTACAGGGAATTTACCGCCAAGCGTCTTGAAGGCGTTGTACACGGGTTCTCCAAGGAATGCAGGACTAAGTTTTGCTACGACTCCATCGCTTAATGGGAATGGGTCTTTCTGATCCCAGCTTGGATATAAAACGCCGTCCGTTATCAAATCCTCAACAACCTTTTGTGCCTCGTCCGCCAGCTTGTGCGCCTGGAACATGAACTCGTCAAGTGATTTCAGATAGGTATCTGCAAAACGATCACTATGACACTTCGAGCACATTTCAAGCCAGTACGACCTCTTTGCGACGTTTTCCTCTGAATAAATGTCTACCTTATCAGGGATAATCTTGATGCCGTAAGGATAATCCTTCAAAGAAGACTTGTATTCAAGGTTCTTTGGTGGCGCAGTACCCATACGCCAGATACCTTTCATGACCGGGTTATGGACAAATCGGCCATTCTTTTCATAAAAGTGGCAGAACTGACACGTTGGCGTGCGATAATCCTTGCCTGGCCTTACTTCCGACAACGGCCTCGTGAAATCAAAATGCTCTTCTTCTTTATGGTAGATTACACCATGCTTTGATTCACCATAGGATTCTGAATCCGGATGATCCGGTCCCATGTGGCAGGTGATACACGCTTCCGGCTGTCTACCCTCTTTTGCGCTGAATTTGTGCCTAGTGTGGCATATATCGCACTTTTCAGAGCCGGAGTGGCATAAGTCGCAACCATGCTGACCATACAGGTAGCCTCTTCTTGCTGCCTCAGCATACCATGGCACAATGACGTTGGCCTCCCATGATTGAACGTGGTTTGGACGTCCCATTTCACGCTCTCTCAGGAAGTCATCGAATTGAGGTCTATGGCACTCGCCACAAATCTCACCGGTGGGCATTCTGATCTGTTTCTTCTTCGTATCGGCATGGCAATCGAAGCAATGTACTTCGTTTAATACCCTGTTCGTACGTTTCTCAATTTCAGCGGTTCTTGCCGAAAGATATGGGGTGCTTTTTGGATTTTTATGTCCTGAAGACCGCCAATCGTTAACAACTCCAGGCGTAGCCTCTTCATGACAGGTTACGCACAAGTCCCTTCTTTCCTTTTCAATGAAGATGGAATGGTCCAGCTTCTTCATGGGTTCATAATGCCTGGTCGGCTGCCAGTACATATCCAGGATCATAGGCTTATAATAATCCTTAAAAGGACCGGCACCTTCACTCAAACCAACGTGATCTTTAAAAACAGCCTTATACCAATCCGGAGTTCCTTCATACAAATCCGGAGGCGATTCCTTCTTAGCCGGCTGCTCTGCTGCCCAGGTCAAAGAAGTGAATGCCATTATTGCAGACAAACACAAACCTAATCCAACTTTTTTCATTTCGTTTCCCTCCCTCGGTATTTTCAACCTAATTAGATGCTATTTATGCGGACATTCTTCCGGCTTAATGAGAGACAATACATAATGGGTTAAACTCCATCTTTGCTCGTCGG
>Ga0315281_10007649_pt1 | contig 15188 bp, 18 predicted proteins | sample YL17G07_0_MG_FD_204540 | JGI IMG/M metagenome (GOLD analysis project Ga0315281, IMG submission 204540) | Sediment microbial communities from Yellowstone Lake, YNP, Wyoming, USA - YL17G07_0 | ecosystem: Environmental > Aquatic > Freshwater > Lake > Sediment | place: USA: Wyoming | collected...
TCCTCGAATTTTTCGATGATCACGCTGGCGCCATACGGGACCTCGTCTCCCATCAGCCGGAACAGCTTCTCGCGGATCAACTCTGCCGCCAGAAACCGTTCGTCGCGGTCGGTGAATTCGTCCTCGGAAAACATTGGCGCCTGCTGCGGCAGGAACTTCTTGATGGTGCGCAGCAGTTCCCTCAGGCCTCGCTGGCGCTCGGCACTCACCGGAACGATCTCGGCAAATGGCGCCTGCCTAGCCGTTTCCTGCAGGAATGGCAGCAGCTTCTCGCGCGGCGTCCGGTCGATCTTGTTGACCACCAGCAGCAGCGGCACGCCTGCCGGTACGAGCTTGAGGAGCCGGCGGTCCGCCTCCAGAAAACGCCCTGCCTCCACGACCAGAAGCACGCAATCGACTTCGCCGATCGCCTGCCCGACGCCGCGATTCATGAACTGGTTGAGCGCGCTTCGGTGCTCCATCTGGTAACCGGGCGTGTCGACGAACACGAACTGCGCATCCGGCGTGGTAAGGATGCCGCGGATACGATGCCGTGTCGTCTGGGGTTTTCTTGAAGTAATGCTGACGCGCGCGCCCACCAGCGCATTGAGCAGGGTCGACTTGCCAACGTTCGGCCTGCCGATAATTGCAATTGCGCCACAGCGGAATGCCCCATCCAGGGCCTCGTCCCGACCCTCGTAGCGGGATATCATTTTTTGAGCTGCTCGTAGGCACGCTGCGCCGCCGCCTGCTCGGCCACGCGCCGACTGTTGCCGCTGCCGGTGGTACAAACCGACAGTTCCGGGATGACGCATTCCACCTCGAATTGCTGGCTGTGCTTGGCCCCGCTGGTCGATACGACGACGTATTTCGGCAGTGCGATATGCCGTCCCTGGAGGAACTCCTGCAGCATCGTCTTGGGATCCTTGCCGGTTGCTCTGGGATCGACTTCGCTCAGCGCGTTGCCGTACAGGCGCAGAATCGTGCCCTGAGCGGCGCCGAAACCACCGTCCAGGAAGACCGCGCCGAACAGGGCCTCGAGAGCGTCAGCGAGGATGGATGGTCGCGTGTAGCCGCCGCTTTTCTGTTCGCCTTCGCCAAGGCGCAGGCATTCGCCCAGCGAAAGCCCTTGCGCGATCTGATGCAATGTCTCCTGCCGCACCAGATTGGCGCGCAACCGCGACAGATCGCCTTCACTGGCGCCGCCGAATCGACTGCAAAGTTCGGCCGCGACGACGCAGTTGAGAATGCTGTCCCCGAGGAACTCGAGGCGCTCGTTGTGGGGCGTGCCGTGGCTTCGGTGCGTGAGCGCCTGCGCGAGCAGCGCCGGCTGCGCAAAACGGTAGCCAATGGCCTGCTGCAACCGCCCCCGGTCCATGCCCTACCGTGCGGGCACGGGGGTCACTGGTTGCTGGCCCCGGCAAACTCGATCAGCAGGCTGACGTTTCCGAACAGTCCCACTTTTTTGGAGTAGGAGAACGAAACCACCACCTCGCCGCCCTCCTTGGAGACTTCCAGGTCATTACCGCTGATGACGTCGACGTCGTCTATCTGCGCCCGCCGGTCGAAGCCCTTACGCACGTCCGCCACGGTCCCGGTGCGGCCTTCCAGAGCGACGGCGGCAACCGCCTTCTTCACCTTTCCGTACTCCATGTAGGCGGGTCCGATCTTCATGCCGCCAATGGCCCCGAATATTATGACTACGGCGACCACCAGTAAGGTCGTCATGCTCAATCCACGCTGTCTGCGGTACATAGCGGCACCTCTCACTTGAAGCTGCCGAACCGACTCGGTTCGCTAAAGTTGAACCAGATAAAAAACGCCCTGCCCACGATGTTCTCTTCGGGGACGAAACCCCATACCCTGCTGTCGGCCGAATTGTCGCGGTTGTCGCCCATCATGAAGTAGTGGCCGGGAGGCACCGTACATTCGACACCGGCGCTATTGTAGTGGCAATTCTCGCGGAACGGGAACGACTTGGCGAAGGGAATCGCCGCGGGCGCGTCACCCTCGACGAGGATCGCATGTTCGGCCTCCCCGGTCCTTTCGGCGTAGTGCTTGGAGTAGTGGATGCGCTCCGGGTCCAGGTAATCGGGCAGCTCCCGGCGCGGCGCCTCGACGCCGTTGATGAGCAGCCGCTTTTCGATCCAGGCGACCCGGTTCCCGGGCACCCCGACCACGCGCTTGATGTAGTCGACCGAGGGGTCCTCGGGGTAGCGGAACACCATGACATCCCCCAGCTTCGGCGTGCCGATGTCGATTATTTTCCGGTTGATGATCGGAATGCGGATGCCGTAAGTGAACTTGTTGACCAGGATGAAGTCCCCGACCAGCAGCGTCGGCAACATCGACTTCGAGGGGATCTTGAACGGCTCCACCAGGAATGAGCGCAAGACAAAAACGATCAGAATCACCGGGAAAAAACTTTTCCCGTACTCGACCCACCAGGGCTCCTTCTCGCCCTCGCTGCGCCGCCGGGCCAGCCACAGGCGGTCTGCGAGCGCCACTGCGCCCGTCACCACGAGCAGCGTGAACAGCAGCAGCGCAAAGTTCATTTACTCTCCACCTGCAGGATGGCGAGGAACGCCTCCTGCGGGATTTCCACTGTCCCAACCTGTTTCATGCGCTTCTTGCCTGCCTTCTGCTTCTCGATGAGCTTCCTCTTGCGGCTGATATCGCCGCCATAGCACTTGGCAAGCACGTTCTTGCGCAGCGCTTTCACCGATTCGCGCGCGACGATGTGGGACCCGATTGCGGCCTGCACCGCAACATCGAACATCTGCCTGGGGATCAGCGCGCGCATCCTCGACACGAGGTCGCGTCCCCGGTACAGGCTGTTATCGCGGTGAACCATGAGCGAGAGCGCGTCCACGCGCTCTCCGTTGATGAGTATGTCCAGCTTCACCATGTCGGCAGCACGGTACTCCTTGAACTCGTAGTCTAGCGAGGCATAACCGCGCGAGGCGGACTTCAATTTGTCGAAGAAGTCCATCACCACCTCGTTCAGCGGCATTTCGTAGGTGAGCATTACCTGCCGGCCGACGTATTGCATGTTCTTCTGCATGCCGCGCTTCTGGTTGCACAGCATCATGACCGCCCCGAGATGCTCCTGCGGCACGAAGATGGTGGTCGTAATGATCGGCTCGCGGATGTCCTCGATTTTCGACGGGTCGGGCATTTTGGCGGGGTTTTCCACCTTCAGCAAAGTGCCGTCGCGCAGCAGCACCTCGTAGACCACCGTAGGCGCAGTGGTGATGAGGTCCATGTCGTACTCGCGCTCCAGCCGCTCCTGCACGATGTCCATGTGCAGAAGGCCCAGAAATCCGCACCGGAAGCCGAAACCGAGCGCAGTCGAGGTCTCCGGCTCGAAGTGCAACGAGGCGTCGTTCAGCTTGAGCTTCTGCAGCGCGTCGCGCAGGGCCTCGTACTGGTTGGATTCCACCGGGTAGAGGCCGGCGAACACCTGGGGCTTGATCTCCTTGAAGTCGGGCAAAGCCTGCTCTGCCGGCCGGTCGGCGTGCGTCAGGGTGTCGCCGACCTTGGCCTCATGCAGTTCCCTGATGCCGGCGATGACGAAACCCACTTCGCCAGCCGTTAGCTGCTCGCGGCTCTGCGACTTGGGCGTAAATACACCGACCTGCTCGCACAAGTGCGCCGCGCCGGTGGACATCAGGAACAGTTTGTCCTTGACGCGCAGCGTGCCATCGAACACGCGCACCAGCATCACCACGCCGACGTAGTTATCGAACCATGAGTCGATCACGAGCGCCTTGAGCGGCGCCGTCGGGTCCCCCGAGGGTGGCGGTATGCGATGCACCACGGCTTCGAGAATGTCGTCAACACCCTCGCCGGTCTTGGCGCTCGCCCGGATGGCATCCTGAGCCGGTATGCCGATCACATCCTCGATCTCCCGGATCGCCTGCTCGCAGTTGGCCGAGGGCAGGTCTATCTTGTTCAGCACCGGCACTACATCCACGCCCTGCTCTATGGCGGTGTAGCAGTTGGCCACTGTCTGCGCCTCCACGCCCTGCGAGGCGTCGACCACGAGCAGCGCGCCCTCGCATGCGGAAAGCGAACGCGACACTTCGTAGGAGAAGTCGACGTGCCCCGGCGTGTCGATGAGGTTGAGTTGATAGATCTGGCCGTCGCGCGCACGGTATTGCAGCGACGCGGTCTGCGCCTTGATGGTGATGCCTCGCTCGCGCTCCAGATCCATGGAGTCGAGCACCTGCTCCGACATCTCGCGGTCCGACAGGCCGCCGCAGCGCTGGATGAAGCGGTCGGCAAGCGTCGACTTCCCGTGGTCGATATGGGCGATGATCGAAAAGTTGCGGATATGCTGCATCTAGGGCGCGGATCCAGTGGATCAAGGGGGCGATACCCCCTCGACAATTCCTAATTCAGAGCAAGAAATCCTAAAGAAATCCCAGTAGTATGAAAAAAGGGTGCGCCGGGGCACCCTTTGTCGTCCAACGCTCTGAATTTTAGCTGATATTGTGCAGATACGCACGAAGAGCGGAGGAATCCAAGCGCCCGCGGGCGAGTTCGCGCTCCCCGTGCATCAGAACCGGCACGACTTCGTTGTAGCGGCGCTCGAGTTCGGGCTCCGCATCCACGTCGATTACCTCCAGGCCGAAGCCAAGCTCGCCGCGCAGCACCTCGAGGGCGGCGAGCATGTCGTCGCAGAGGTGGCAGTAGTGCCGGCTGTAAAGGACAAATTCCGGGCGCGGCTCCGTCGGATCAGCCACCGCCCGAGTCGCCCCGTACCGTCACGAACACATTGCTCTCACCGCGGCGCACGTGCAGCGTAAGCGTGACGTTACGGTCGGTTGGCGACACCAGCTTGTTGAACTGCTCAGCCGTCCTGACCTCGGTCGTCTGCCCCTTGCTGGTCACCGCGGTAATAACATCGCCGGGCCGGACGTCGGCGCGCACGTTCTGGCGAACTTCCTCCACCAGGACGCCATGGTCGAGTTTCATGTCCCGTTTCTGCTCGGCGGTAAGGTTGCTCACCACGAAGCCGAGCCGGTTGACCGCCTGCTCGGTCGGGCGGCTGCGGCCGCGCTGTGGGCTTGCGACTCGATCCTCGGGCATCTCGCCTACGGTGACAGTGATCTCGCGGCTGGAGCCCTTGCGCCAGACCTCCATGCTCATCCGGCTGCCGGGTTTGGCGTTACCGACAAGCCGCGGCAGATCGCCCGAATTCGACACTGCCTTACCGTCGAACTTCAGAATGATGTCTCCGGTCTCGACGCCAGCCTTCTCCGCCGGACCGCCTTTTTCGACGGCGTTGACCAGCGCACCAGCGGGCTTGGGCAGGCCGAACGACTCGGCAAGCTCCTTGGACACCTCCTGGATCACGACCCCGATGCGCCCGCGGCTGACGCGACCGCTCTGGCGCAGTTGCGCCTGAACATCCATAGCAACGTCGATCGGTATGGCAAACGACAGGCCCATGAACCCGCCAGTACGGCTGTAGATCTGCGAGTTGATGCCCACCACCTCGCCTTTCATGTTGAAAAGCGGCCCGCCCGAATTGCCCGGGTTGATCGCGGCGTCGGTCTGGATGAACGGCACGAAGTTTTCCTGGGGCAGGCTTCGGCCTTTTGCGCTGACGATGCCGGCGGTTACCGTGCTCTCGAAGCCGAACGGCGAGCCTATCGCCACCACCCATTCGCCGACCTTCAGTCTGCTGGGATCGCCAAGACGTACCGTGGGCAGACCGCTCGCTTCGATCTTGAGCAGCGCGATATCGGTACGCTTGTCGGCGCCGATCACGCGCGCCCTGTATTCGCGCTTGTCGGTGAGCTTGACGGTGATTTCATCGGCGTTGTCGACGACGTGGGCATTGGTGAGGATGTAGCCGTCGCCGCTGATGACGAACCCCGAGCCGAGCGAACGGCTCTGAAATTCGCGCGGCCCCGGGCCGGGCTGGCGCGGGATGAAGCGGCGGAAAAATTCGAACATCGGATCATCCTCGTCGATGTTCGGAAACTGCGGGAGGCCGCGTTGCCCGGTCTGCGCCTGCGTGGTGCTGATGTTGACCACCGCCGGCCCCTGCTTCTCGGCCAGATCCGTGAAGTCCGGGAGATCCCGGCCCTGTGCGTTGGCCGCGCCGTGGGTACCTAGGGCAGCCAGCGCGAACAGCAGTGTCAGTATTGCTCTTGCCATGATGGCATCCTCTTCGAAAGTCGTTTTGTCATAGCGGGTGTGGGCACCGACGGGCTGGGATATCCCGCGGCATTAAGGCAGAAATCAGCTAGGGTCTTCGATGCTCTACCGCATTGGCGATCAGCTTCACGCTCTCCGCCGGTGCGTCCCCGACCACGGTAATCCAGTGGCTATCAACCTGGCGTACAAACACGTTGATCGCACCCTGGCGCGACAGTCCGGGCTGGCGTGCGGTGTTGCGCGCAGCCGTGGACTCAATGAACACCGACACGGCGGCTAGGCCGTCGGAGAATACGATGTGGCCGACTCCGGAGGTCCCGTTCAATGTGCGCGTCATTTCGGTCACCTTGCGGAAGCCCGGCGGCTGTGACCGGACGGTCCATCCCGCCTGCGTCAGATCCGCTTCGGTGGCGCCCGAGTCCTCAACGCGCCAGTCCTTGGCCTGCGCAACAAAACGCGGCTTCACCTTTTCGCGATCGATGTGGCCGCCTATCCTGAGTTGCGTGAATGCGAACGTTTCCAGCATGTCGTTCTTCTCGCTGAAGGTCTTCGCCTTGAGCAGCATGCCCGTCGCGAGATCCGCGCAAAGCTTTTGCCCGTAGCGCAGATTGTCCCTGGGCTCGAGCACGATCACCTGGCAGTCATAGCCTGCGACACGCTCGACCTCGCCCTTGCGTACCACGTAGCTTTCCGCAAGGTCCTTGAGCTGGTCCGGAAGTATGAGCGGGAACGGATGGCGACCGCCCTGCTTGTCGATCTTGATGGTCATGATCGAGGGCAGGTAGCACACGACCTGGTCGCGGCTGCGGATAATCTCGCGCGGCATCCCGTCCAGGATCTCCAGCTTCTCGACCGGCCCCGAAGCAATCACGATCCGCGTGATTCGCGAGGTCTCCACCTGGTCGTCGTGGTGATAAACGAATGTACCCGTGTAGGAAAGCCTTTGCGTCGACGAATAGATGCGCTGCAGCCACTGCATGGCGGCGGGATCGCTTTGTGCAAATGCCGCCGAAAGCGGCAGCAGCGACAACGCACTCAGCAGCAGGCGAAGCAGCATCACTTGCCGCGACCCCCGCGTTCATCGGCAACCGTGCGCACGTAAGGAGCAACGCCCTGCATGGCGCCCGCGGGCGAGAAGCTCTGGTGCGCGAGAAGATAGTTCTCCACGCCCACCGCAACCGGCGTGACCGCAGGCACAGACGCGGCGGCCGGCGCGCCGGGTGGTGCGGAAGCGGCGACCTGCTGCGGCTCGGGATTCAGCCCCGGCAGTGCCAGCCACACAACCAGCGCGACACCGGCCGCGCCTGCAGCGGCGGAAAACGCGAGCTGCGCAATTTTCCCCCTGGGTGCCCGGCGCTGAGGCGCAAGCACGGTCGGTTCGGCGGCAAGTCGCTCAGACACCCTCGCGGCAAACGCGGGCGCGGCGTGCCCACGGAGAGTATCGCCAATCAGATGGTAGGTGTCCCAGGTGCGCCGCAGACCGCCGTCGCTCCTGAGGCGCATCAGATCCCGGGTCAGTTCCGATTCATCCTCTTCGCCGTCCATCAGCGCCGAAATTCGCTCGTTCATCATCACCACCTCTTGTCACCCTGCGTGTCGAGCAACGGACGCAGCCGTTCGGCAATCGCCTCGCGCGCCCGGAAAATCCTGGAACGAACCGTGCCGATCGGGCACTCCATCGCCACGGCGATTTCCTCGTAGCTCAGCCCCTCGATCTCGCGCAGCTGGATCGCCGCGCGCAGCTCTTCGGGAAGTTGTTCCATGGCCTCATTCACCGTGTTCGCAATCTGCTTGGTCATCAGCAGGCTCTCGGGCGTATTGATGTCCCGCAACTGGTCGCCGCCATCGAATTCTTCGGCCTCTTCCGCATCGAACTCCGTCACGGTCGGTGCCCGCCGGCCCATCGCCACGAGGTAATTCTTCGCGGTATTGATGCCGATGCGGTACAGCCACGTGTAAAACGCGCTGTCGCCCCGAAAAGACTGTAGCGCCCGGTAAGCCTTCACAAAGGCCTCCTGCGCCACGTCCTCCACCTCGGTCTGGTCCTTGATGAATCGGGACAGCAGACGCGACAGCTTGCGCTGGTACTTGGACACCAGAAGCTCGAAAGCGTGCTTGTCACCCCGCTGCGCACGCTCAACCAGCTGCCGGTCCAGTTCCCGGTCACTCATCAGCCGCCATCCCTGTCGAAGCCTGTACTGTTATTGGGATAACTATCCACAGGCGACGGCCAGTATAACCTGACGGCCTTTGTAACCGGCCTCCCGGTAAAGACAAAGCCATCGGCGAATAGTTCACTCTGTGTCAGGGGCTTTCTTGCCGGGCCGCCAGCGCAGCCATACCCGCAACCGCCGCCGGTCGTCGCCGCTCGCCGCATCCGGCGCTACGACGATCCATTTGCGTCTCCATCCGGGACCGGCCAGCGCCACGATTATCAGCCACTGGGACACGTACGCCCCGCTGGTGAGGGACGTCTCGTGCCAGCGGCCGCGCCTGTCCCGCCATGCTCCGCGTCCGTCTTCGCGCAACTCGAGTTCCAACGGAGACTCCGCCCGGCGCTGTAATGCCTCGGCGGCGGTCACGATTGCCGACAACGCCACGCCGGCCGCCCCCAGCACGAACGCAAAGCCATCCAGGCTGACGGCCAGGGCAAGGAGTCCGAGCAGGTGACCGACGATGAGCAGCACAGCGAGTACCGGCGAGGGCCGGAGGCAAACCGAGAGCGGCGCCGAGTTCAAACCCGCGTGAAAATCAGCGTTCCGTTGGTCCCGCCGAAGCCGAACGAGTTGGATAGCGCCGCGCGAATCGGCATTTGGCGCGCCGCGTTGGGCACGTAATCCAGATCGCAGGCAGGATCCTGATGGATCAGATTCGCCGTCGGCGGGGCGACCTGTTCGTGTAAGGCAAGCGCCGAGAACACGGCCTCCACGCCTCCGGCTGCGCCCAGCAGATGCCCGGTCATCGACTTGGTCGAACTCACGGCGAGCTTCCTCGCGTGGTCGCCGAAACAGCGCTTGACCGCGATGGTCTCGGCAACATCGCCCAGCGGCGTCGAGGTGCCGTGCGCATTGATGTAGTCAATCTGGTCCACGTTGAGTCCGGCATTGCGTAGTGCATTGGTCATGCAGCGCGCCGCACCCTCGCCGTCGTCAGGCGGCGCAGTCATGTGGTGGGCATCTGCACTCATGCCAAAGCCTGCAAGCTCGGCGTAGATTCTCGCGCCGCGCCGCTTGGCGTGCTCGTACTCCTCCAGCACCAGCACGCCGGCACCTTCGCCGAGCACAAAGCCGTCGCGGTCCTTGTCCCAGGGTCGGCTTGCCGTCGCCGGGTCGTCGTTGCGCGTGGACAGCGCTCGGGCCGATGCGAATCCGCCGACCGCGAGCGGCGTAATGGTGGCCTCAGAGCCTCCTGCAATCATCACGTCGGCGTCTCCGTATTCGATCAGCCGGCCGGACTCCCCGATGCAGTGGGTGGCCGTGGAGCACGCGGTGACCATAGCCAGATTCGGGCCCTTGAGCCCATACATGATCGACAGGTTGCCCGAGATCATGTTGATGATGGTTGCTGGAACGAAGAAAGGAGAGATCTTGCGCGGACCGCCCTTCAGGTACTCGTTGTGGGTTTCCTCGATGATCGGAAGGCCGCCGATCCCTGAACCGATATTGACGCCGATGCGCTCTGCGTTTTCGGGTCTCACCTCCAGCGCCGAATCACGCAGTGCCTGGATCCCCGCGGCTATACCAAAGTGGATGAACGTATCCATGCGGCGCGCTTCCTTCGCCGACATGTACTGCGTGACATCGAACCCCTTGACCTCGCCGGCGATCTGCGCCGAAAAAGCGGAAGGATCAAAGTGCGTGATGCGGGAAATGCCGGGCTTGCCGGCGAGAACGTTCGGCCAGGCTTCGGTAACGGTGTTTCCGACCGGGCTTATGATCCCGAGGCCGGTGATGACGACTCGACGGCGGGACAACACGGCTCCGCTATGCGTGGGTTACGGAATGTCAGCCCTTCTTTGCGTGGCCGATGATGTAATCGATCGCCTGCTGCACTGTCGTGATCTTCTCGGCTTCCTCATCCGGGATCTCCATCTCGAATTCCTCCTCGAGGGCCATCACCAGTTCGACCGTGTCGAGCGAGTCGGCGCCGAGGTCATCGACGAAGGAAGATTCGTTCTTGGTCTCGGCCTCGTTGACACCCAGCTGCTCGGCAACGATCTTCTTGACCCGCTGTTCTATGTTTTCCATGTATAGCTCCTTCTCCCTTGCTTGGCGACGCGCAACTTCAAAGGCGCGCATTGTATCAGATCACACGCAGCGTGAAGAAACCCACCCTAATTCATGTACATGCCACCATTTACGTGAATGGTCGTGCCGGTGACGTAGCCGGCGCCCGGCGAGGCGAGAAACGCCACGGCGGCAGCGATGTCCTCCGGCTTTCCCAACCTCCCGAGCGGAATCTGCGCAAGCAGCGCATCGCGCTGCGCGTCCTGAAGCGCGCGAGTCATGTCGGTATCGATGAAGCCCGGCGCAACACAGTTGACCGTGATGTTGCGGCTGGCGATCTCGCGCGCGAGCGCCCGTGTCAGCCCGGCTATGCCCGCCTTGGCGGCGGCATAGTTGATCTGCCCGGCATTTCCGCTGGCGCCCACCACCGAGGTGATATTGATGATGCGGCCGGTACGCGCCTTCATCATGCCGCGCAGTACCGCCTGGGACACCCTGAAGACGGACTTAAGGTTGGTGTCGATGACCATGTCCCACTCCGACTCCTTCATGCGCATGGCGAGGTTGTCCTGCGCAATGCCCGCGTTGTTTACCAGTATCGTAACGCTGCCGTACACCTTCTCGATTTCGGCGATTAGTGCCTTGATCTGCGCGCTGTCCCTGACGTCGAGCACCATGCCGCGGCCGCGTGTGCCGGCGGCGACAAGGTATTCGGATATCGACGCGGCTCCGTCCTTGGTAGTCGCAGTTCCGACTACCGTGGCGCCCCCCGCAGCCAGTTCGATCGCGATGGCTTCTCCGATTCCACGCGATGCGCCGGTTACGAGCGCGATCTGGTTCTCAAGCATGATCAGCCTCTCCTGCATGTCTACCGAAGATCAGCAGCCCCTGGTCGATGCCGGCACGGTCCGCGAGCGCCAGCCCTTGCAGGTCGCCGGAGATGCGTTTCGCCAGCGGCGCCAGCACCTTGCCCGGCCCGCATTCCAGCACGTGAGTCACGCCCTGCTCCGCCATCGCCTGAATGCATTCTACCCAGCGCACGGGATGGTCGGCCTGCCCCACCAGTGCGTCCTTGATCGCCTGACCATCGCCGTGGCTCTTTACGTCAAAATTGTGGACCACGGGAATCCGCGGCGCACTGAAGCGCAGCATCGCAAGCGCCTCGCGCAATTTGCCCGCCGCCGGGGCCATCAGCGAGGAATGAAACGGCGCGGAGACCGGCAGCGCAACCGCACGCTTGGCGCCCCGGGCCTTGCATGCCTCCATTCCGCGCTGCACCGCCGCCGCATGCCCCGCGATCACGACCTGCCCGGGCGCGTTGAAGTTTACCGCTTCGACCACCTCACCCCGCGCTGCGTCTGCGCACGCGCCGCGCACCTCGTCCTCGTCCAGACCCAGAATGGCCGCCATCGCCCCCGTGCCCTGCGGGACCGCTTCCTGCATCGCTTGCGCACGCAAACGCACCAGCGGCAGGCAGTCGGCAAACGTCATGACACCGGCGACGACCAAAGCGGTATATTCGCCCAGACTGTGCCCGGCGACCAGCTTTGGTTCGATGCCACCCAGTTCCTTCCACGCCTGATAGGCCGCGTACGCCGCCGTAACCATGACGGGCTGCGTATTGACAGTGCGGTTGAGTTCTTCCGCGGGACCCTCTGCCATGAGTTTGCCGATGTCCTGCTTCAGCACCTCGGACGCCTCCGCGATCACCGTTTTGACCGAGGCGAGATCGCCGTAGCCGTTCATCATTCCGATGGCTTGCGAGCCTTGACCGGGAAACACCATGGCGAGTATGGCCATCGCTTACATCTCCACCAATGCGGCGCCCCAGGTAAAACCGCCGCCCACGCCCTCGAGCATCACGCGCTGCCCGGCCCTGATGCGCCCGTCGCGCAGCGCCAAGTCCAGCGCAAGCGGCACCGAGGCTGCCGAGGTGTTGCCGTGAATGTCGACGGTGATCACCACCTTCGACGCATCGATTCCCAGCTTCTTCGCCGTCGCCTCGAGTATGCGCACGTTGGCCTGGTGCGGAATCAGCCAGTCAACGTCCCGGATCGTGAGCCCGCATTGCGTCAGGGTCTCCCGCGCCACTTCGTTCAGCACCTTCACGGCGAACTTGAACACGGCCTGCCCGTCCATGCGCAGGAACGGCGAACCGATGATATTGCCCCCGCAGACGTTGCCAGGCACCGAAAGAATATCGGCATGGGAACCGTCGGCGTGCAGTACGCTCGCCATGACGCCCGGGTGTGAGTCGGCACGCAGCACGACCGCGCCCGCCCCGTCGCCGAACAGCACCGCCGTGCCACGGTCGTTCCAGTCGAGGATGCGGGAGAAGACTTCGGCCCCCACTACCAGGGCGCACTGGTGCTGGCCTGAGCGAATGAACTTGTCCGCGACCGCGAGCCCGTACACGAAGCCGCTGCACACGGCCTGGAGGTCGAACGCCGGGCAGCCCCTGATGCCGAGCTTCGCTTGCAGCAGGCAGGCAGTGCTGGGGAAAATGTAATCGGGGGTGGAGGTCGCGACGATGATCAAATCCACGTCCGAGGGCGCAAGCCCCGCTGCTGCCAGCGCCTCGCGGCTCGCCGGCAGGGCGAGGTCGCTCGAGGTCTGCGACGCCTCGGCAATGTGCCGCTGGCGTATCCCGGTGCGCGTACGGATCCACTCGTCGGAGGTATCCATCCGCACCGCCAGCTCTTCGTTGGTAACGATCTTCTGCGGCAGACAGCTGCCCGTACCGACGATTCTCGAATAAATCACGCCGCCGTCTCCACCGTTCCGAAGCGCTGCATCAGCCGCTGCAGGACCTCGCTCTGGACCTCCTCCATGGCGCGCATAATGGCACGCTCGAACGCGAAGGCGTCGGCCGAGCCGTGGCTTTTCACCACGATACCGCGCAGTCCGATCAATGTTGCCCCGTTGTAGCGGCGGTGATCGAAGCGGCGTTTGAACGCCGAAAGCACCGGCATGGCGATCAGGGCAGCGAGCCGCGTGAACCAGCCGCGCGTGAATTCCTCGCGCAGCGACGAGCCCAGCATTTGTGCCAGCCCCTCCGAGGTCTTCAGCGCGATATTGCCGACGAATCCGTCGCAGACGACGACATCGGTCTTGCCCTTGAAAATGTCGTCGCCTTCGACGTTGCCCTGAAAATTGAGGCCGCTCGAGCGCAGCATTTCCGCCGCCTGCTTGACGACCTCGTTGCCCTTGATCGTCTCCTCGCCGATGTTGAGCAGGCCGACGCTCGGCCGGTCCTTATGCTCGACGGCGGAAACGAGGGTTGCACCCATGATCGCGAATTGCAACAGATGTTCCGGGCCGCAGTCGACATTGGCGCCAAGGTCGAGCATATAGGTGCTGCCCTTCATGTTCGGCAGAACCGAAAGAATGGCGGGACGATCGATTCCGGGCAGGGTCTTGAGCACGAAGCGCGAGATGGCCATCAGGGCGCCGGTGTTGCCCGCGCTGACGCATGCCTGTGCCTCCCCGCTCTTGACCAGATCCACGGCGATCCGCATGGAGGAATTCTTCTTGTTCTTGAGGGCAGCTGCGGGTGATTCGTCCATCAGAACCACTTCGTCAGCGTGGCGCACGCGCAGCCGCTCGCGCGTAGTCGCCCCGAGCTTTGCGAGTTCGGCTTCAATCGCGGACTGAAGCCCGACCAGGATGATTTCGGCCTCGGGGTGCGAGGCCGCGAAACCCGCCGCCGCCGGGACGGTGACATGGGGCCCGTGGTCCCCACCCATACAATCGATCGCTACTGTGATCGCCATCCGCCGCATGCCGCGCGCAGAATGCGCCCGGACCTTCCCTCGTTATGCGACCGGCCGTGTAGCCAACGCGTTACGGCGGCTACTCGCCGCGTGCCTTGGCGACCTTCTTGCCCCGGTAGAAACCGCTGGGGCTGACGTGGTGTCGCAAATGCACCTCGCCCGTCGTCGGTTCGACTGCGAGCGGGGGATTGGTCAGGAAGTCGTGCGCACGACGCATACCGCGCTTGGACGGCGACTTCTTGTTCTGCTGAACAGCCATGGAATTACTCCTTCAAATCGATTTCGCGACCCTGACCGGCCCAACCCGGTCATTGAATCCGTTTCAACTCCGCCAGCTTCGCAAACGGCGAAGGCCGCCCTGTCTCGTTGCCTTCCCGCTTTCCGCCGCACCGTTCGTGCCTGGGCGCCAAGGGCAGTGCCAGCAGCACTTCATCCTCGACGATCTGGCAGACATCCATCGCGTTGCCGGCCAGCACCCGGTCGATGTCATCGTCGGCCGCCTCAATTTCGCGCTCGCTCGCTGTCAGCAGCAGTTTGCTGCGAAGTGCAAGCGGAAACGCCAGAGGCCCCAGACAACGCTGACATTCCAGGGTAAGCGTGCCGTCTGCCGAAACCAGGAGCCAGCATCGGCCATCGGCATCGGTTCTGCCGCGCAATTCATAGGACAGGTCTGCGGTCGCGCACCCCATCCCGGCCAGCCGCGGAAGCGCCGACAAATCCAGCGTCCCTCTGAGCGTTTCGGCCCCGCGGGCGAACTGGAGGCCGTCGATCAGCCCCGGTTGCGACATAGGCCGCGCATGATATTATGTCCGCCCGCCGCTGTCAAAAGAAATTCCAAGTTGTTCAGAGCGTTATCTCAATTTTTCCGTTGCTTTTGCGGTATTTCCCGCAGGGTAACACGCCCTGTGCCGGTAGACGCTCACGCAACCGTGGGGCCATTGTCGCACCGGAGACCACCACGGGCATGAAAATCGTCCTCGCATCCACCTCCCGTTACCGTCGGGAACTGCTGGACCGGCTTCAGATACGGTTTTCCGCC
>Ga0315281_10007651_pt1 | contig 15186 bp, 11 predicted proteins | sample YL17G07_0_MG_FD_204540 | JGI IMG/M metagenome (GOLD analysis project Ga0315281, IMG submission 204540) | Sediment microbial communities from Yellowstone Lake, YNP, Wyoming, USA - YL17G07_0 | ecosystem: Environmental > Aquatic > Freshwater > Lake > Sediment | place: USA: Wyoming | collected...
GGCGTAGGCACCTTCGTCATTCCCGCCACGGTGCCGGGAGCGGCGACGTACGCATCCGAAGTCGCGTCGCGGTACAGGATCATGGTCTACAGCCTGTCGATGTTGCCGAAAACGGCGCAGGATCTTCGGATGCCCCGAATCGCCGTGGACGGGGACTTGGATTTCCTGTTTGTCCTCCGGGACTTGGGCTTCGATTATGACAAGGTATCGTGGACTGAGTTAAACAGCGGCATTGATCTTTCTGCATACGATGTGTACATTGAAGGCTACTCGTCGTCGGGGCCTTCCGCCCCCACCCTTACGAAACTTGGGATAGCTACCCTTCGGGGATTCGTCGAGAATGGTGGCAACTTCATCGGGATCAGCAAGGACGGTGTCCACGTGGCCGTGCAGGCCGGACTGGCAGACGTTTCCTACAAGACGGGATACGCGTGGTACGGCGGGATCGTGCGCGTGCGGTATGCGGCAAGCGATATCGTCGCGGCTCAGTACCCTGCTGATGGCTACGCCTTTGTCTCTGGGCCAGTATGGTTCACGAGGTACGGGAGCGACATGAAGGTAAGCGCCACACTTCCCGCGGTTGACTTCTTCGTGGCGGGCTACTGGCCCCATCGGGATGCCGCAGCGGGCTATCCAATCATCCTGTGGAAGACGACGGGCGCCTCGAGTGTGGTCCTCATGGGGATCGACCCAACGTTCCTTGCCTATCCGATGGTGACCTACCGGCTTGTCGCGAACGCGCTGTACCTAAACTAACGGCACGTGATTGGTGGAATCGCTTTCCGTTCGCGTATCAATAGCTAGTCTCACGCCCATGATTCATTAAGAGGCGCACGCACTCAGTGGGCAGAAGGGTAGGAATCCTACCTTTACAGCAGAGGCCAGGCATTTGAGTGGGCCCAACCGAGCCAGAATCTGCGACGAGCCAGACAGCTCAATCCGCACTTCAATTCACGAACGATGGCGTGAGGCTAGCCCTCCAATCACGCACCCATCGCTCAAGCACCGATGTGCCTGTCCCCCCTGGGCGTTCCTCGGCTGAGGATTCGTTGTAGTCTGGGGTCAAGGGCGTATCTGCTCAGGAACCATTGAGGAAAGAAGATGTCATGCCGGATTCATGCATCAAGTCGTTCCAGGGTATTCCTTTGTGTCCAAGTTCTCGTACTCATCCTCGAGAATGCTCATCATGACGAAGTCGCTATATTCGCCGTTGCAGTGGTACCCATCCCTTTGGACACCTTCTTTCTTGAAGCCAAGGCCTTCCCAATACCCTAGCGCCCTCTCATTAAGAGCTACCACACCTATCGAGACCCTGTGGAAGCCCAGCCGTGTGAAGGCGTAATCAAGAAGGAGACGACCCGCCTCCGTTCCATAACCTTTTCCCCATGTATCTTTCTCTCCGATTATGATGGTCATGTCCGTGCACCTCCAAGGCTTGAACATCCGCAATAATCCAGCCTCGCCTATCACACGGTTCCCTTTTTTCAAGACAATTGCAAACCATATCCGATCCTTGGCAGCGCGTAGTTCTTTGTAGAACCTTCCAGCCTCCGCACGGCTCATAGGCGCCACCTCGCCCGTCATTTCTCTGATTTCAGGATCGTTAGACCACTTCTGAACATATGACACGTCAGTCCTGCCAAAAGGTCTCAAGAAAACCCTTTTGCTGATCAGTGATTCTTGTGTTGCGCTTTCTCTCTTCTTTCGAGGCATATTCTCGCACATCCGACCATTTCAGAATGCTGTTTTCTTGAAAAGTGTTCTCTTCCTAGGTTTTCTGTTTCAAGCATCTGGGTTATTGTATGGAGGAACAAAGGATGATCCTTGTTCTCAATGTAGTGATTCCTCAGAACCCTAAGATTATAGAACCTTCTCTTGAACACTGCATGACCAGAAGGTTCCGTTGCTGCCGAATTCTGCCCCACATGAAGTCATAGGCATTGAGTCACATAAAGCCACCCCTGTTGCTGGTGTTGGGATGCCCCCGGGCCAGCTAGATTGAAATCAGACTTGGCGTAAGTAAAGAAAGGGGTTTGGGGCATTCCCCCGATTTCCAATCCTGTCAAATAGGAAAAAGGCCTAGGGATTGACCATAGCTTCAGCATTTGCCATTGCAGTTGTAGTCACATGTCTTTTGCCCGCAACACTGTATGTCAACTCAGCTGTCCAAGGTCCAGTCTGATCTGTCGTCTTAAGAGTATATGTCACCGTATCCGTAAATCCAGTCGGAAATGCATCATACGAGTACATTTGGGATCTCATCACAACTTGTCCACTTGGGTTCGTCAGCACTAGCTCAAACCACCCTTTAGTGGCATGACCAAAGGATCCATCGAAGCTAATTGACATTGTCTCTCCTAAAGAGTATGCAACCTTATCGAAATGGCATGTGCCATATGGTCCTGTATAGTGTTTTCCTGCAGATACGAAGCCCGAAAAAGAAAGGGCTGAAAAGACGAACAAAAAGGTTACAATCATGGGTACCAGCATGCGAATCTTCTTTCGATTTCTGATTCTTCCACCCTCCTGAGAGTGAATGAAGATAGGCATATTAAGAACCTCGGTTATCGAAAATGATAAGATTCAATTCCCAATATCACTATAATAGAATATTATCGTCAAATTGAGCATATGTTCAGAGCCGAGTTTGAGCCAAACAAGCAACTCAATTTGTGATTAAGAAAGAATGTCAAGGGGTTTGGGGCATTCACACCGAATTTCAATTCCTGCTGATTGAGAAAGAGCCAGTAAGGCTAGAGTGGGCCCAACCGGATTTGTGCCCACCGGAACTACTGGCTCGTCGTCGGAAGGTACGACACCCCGAATATATGGCATCTTCGGAAGGGTATCAGAAACGAGGGGTTCGTAGCCCCTCACAAACCATTACTCCTCAATAGACGGGGATCGAACTCCGACCTAAACCTCATTCCCTTTTCGGACAGGTTCACTAACGCTTGGGCATTCTATGCGATCATGTTTGATTCTTGCCCTATTTCTGACAACGGCAATCCTTGTCAGGGTTTCTGTGATGCTTTGTTGCCACGGTCTAGACGAAACAGATACACAACCCCGTTCGCGTGGGTGTTGTCATAGTACGACGCCAAATTATCGTGGAACGTGGCAACTCGTTCGAAGCCCATCTGCTCATAGAACCTCCAATTGCTCGTCTTGTCGTCCGTGTACACGGTTACAACTCTCGCGCCCGAGCGGGAAGCCGCACCCAAGAATCTCTCAACGAGGGCTTTTCCAATACCTCTGCCTCTGTGTTTCAGGTCCACTGTCAGGAACGCGATCTCCGCATCAGTCCTGGGTCTTCTCAGGGCCAGTTTGGTCTCCGTCATGAGAAACTTCCACGTGAGGACCACGGCAGTGGTCGGATTTCGAGGCATTTTGTTCAGAGATCCAACGAGCAGCGGGAGTTCTTTGAGGATCATCCAGAAGCTCTTCGTCCGGTTCCATTCGGTGTCGACTCTGCCGAAAAGAACGCCAACGACTCCATATGGGTCGCAGGCAACCTCCGCCCAGTGGGACCACAGTCGGGCTGACTGCACAAACCCAATCATCCAATTGTGTTCGTACGGCTGCGAGAGACGTCCGCGTCTGTACGGCCAAGACTGCTCGGCAAGCTTGGCACAAGCATCGAGGTCGTTTGGCAAGTATTCCCTGAAAACAATGTCATGCAGCTTGAATTCAAGCCCAGTCGTATTCGCTCCCCGCCACATTGCTGGAATACTCAAGTCGCATATATCCAACTTGTCGAGAATCCTCGGGCGGGCATCGCCTTTCCTCCCCTAAGGGTTTTTCGGAATGGGTTGGCGAGAAGAAGTGGGCCCAACCGGGCCTGAGCCAGACACGAGCCAGATAGTTGCTTTCGAATTCCAATTCAGCGGCGATAACGCAGGGCCAGCTCTCAAAACCCTTTGTTTTCTTTTTCCAACCCCGTATTCAGTACGCAGTCCAACAATGGTCATTTTCCTGGATGTAGGGGGCCTCAACCAGGGTTTCAATTTGACGCAATTGAAGATTGGCTAGATAGGGTCGGAGTGGGATAGGTCCGCTTCGCTAGCACCTATGCTGGCCGAAAATCAATCAGCCGGGATTGAGTACAGGAGAGCGCACCAAACCTTTTCTATTCTTTACCAACCTCCTCTTTTCAGAGACTGGATCCAACTGGTCTGTCCGCCTCGAGCCCATGCTCTGACCCTGCATCAACGCCTCATAGGCGCCTAGGAGCGACTGACGCAAATTGAGTCGTGTGCATACTCGTAAGTCTGACCGTTTCTTATCTACGGTCTTTTCGAAGCTGACGACCAGAATTATGCGTACTAGACAAAGAATGGAGCACTTTCGCATTGCCTGGACTGGCGCTATTAAGAAGGTAGGGAGTTTCTCACGAAGGTTATCTGGAAGTGTATTCATAAGAGGAGAGGCATATGACGTGCAGGACTGGCGGGAGGAATCCTAGATGGACGGGCGAATGATATTCAGAGGACGGCCATCCCTGGGGGTAGTATACACGAAGCCGTCAGTGGTGTCATTCGTTTTGGACCTGATTAGCTACGTCCCATCCAAGAACATCTCGGATAAACGGATCCTTGACGTGGGATGCAGCTATGGCCAGTTCATTGACGATTGCGCACACCACGAGGAGGGAGCTTCTTCCCAGGATTCATGATGTTCTGAGGGTCGAGCTCCCTCTTGATCGCCCACATCGTGTCGAGCGCGACCTCAGAGAACTCGAAGCCAAGGTCGTCCCTGTGCTTGAGGCCAACGCCTGTGCAGCTGGAGATCGAGCCGCCGAGGGCGGTTGCGAGCTGGGCCACCTCGCTCTTAGCTTTTCTGTAGCTGTCCCATCCCTGCTCCCCTTCGGGCACATAGAGCCGGCTATACGCCATCCTGTACCGGCCGACATCGAGGCCGTACCTGCTACCGGGAACTGGGCGTATTCCATGCTTCGGAACAATCTCGCTCCAGACCTTCTCATAGAACTCCCTGAGGCGCTCCATTGGGACATAGGCGTTTATCTCGTCCTCCGGGCCGAGGAGAGCCCTCTCGCCGCACCAGCGCATCGTGTATCCGTCTATGATCCGCGCGGCCTCCTCCCTGCCCCCGAGCACTCCCCTTGCCTCCTCGAGGATGTTCCTCACGAACTCGACCTCAGCCCTGACCTCGCCGGAAGTCCCCTCAAAGGCTATGCAGAAGGCCACCTTCTTGTCGGGAGGCGCGCCCGATGAGGCATCTGCCCCAAGCTCGTAGAGCTCCCCTCCCGCGAAGGTCACGCAGCTCGCCATGACCTTCTCCGCTGCGCCGAGCGCCTCCCAGAAGTCATCGTAGTAGGCAAGCAGGACATCTTTTGACTCCGGCAGCGGCTCGACGCGAAGCGTCGCCTCTGTTATGATCCCGAGAGTGCCCTCCGCGCCGACGAACAGCAGCTGGAGCCTGTAGCCCGTCGATGTATACAGCACCTTGGGGCCCGTCCTGAGCACTCTCCCGTCCGCGAGCACAACCTCGAGTGACATGACCCTGTCGGCGATTGTACCATACTTCTGATGCTTTCTGCTGAACCCGGCTGTGGAGATCGCCCCTCCAACAGTCGCGACCTTGAAAGAGCCCTGCTCCTGATTCAGAGCAAGACCGTGCTCAGCCAGGTGTTCTTCGAGCTCCTTGAGCGTGATGCCCGGCTGGACGGTGACATACAAGTTCGGGGTGCTCACCTCGAGCACCTTCGCCATCTTGATAGTGTCGACTATGATCCCGCCGTGGATGGGCACAAGCATGCCGGTCCTGTTCGACCCCCCGCCCTTGGGGATGAGAGGTATCCTGTGCTTCCCTGCGATGCCGACTGTCGCCTGAACCTCGGACGTCGTCTCGGGCAGGACCACGAAGTCGGGGAAGTGTTTGTAATCCTCATCGAACCTGATCCTGTATGTGTCCTTGGTGTACGGCAGGAGGTCCGCCTTCTTCCACAGCACCTTGGGCTCCCCGAGCGCCTTCACGAGCTGCTCCCTGACTTCGTCACGGAGCTTCGGGTCGATCATCTCGGGCCACTCCCTTTCTCGGCGATTTCCGCAAGGAACACCGCGAGCTCCGCGACCTTGAGCTGCGAGCCGACCGCCCTGGCTGCGTCGGAGAGCGTCTGGACGCAGAACGGGCATGCTGTCATGAGCGTGTCCGCGCCGGTCCTCTCCGCCTCCCTCAGCCTCCTGATGGCGGCCTTCTGCGACAGCTCCGGATACGCCGTCTTGACGCCCGCGCCGCCCCCACAGCACCGGGCCAGCTCCCTCGAGTTCTTCATCTCGATCAGGCTCAGGCTAGGGACCGCCCGGAGGACCTCCCTGGGGGCGTCGTAGACCTCGGTATGCCTGCCCAGGTGGCAGGGGTCGTGATAGGTCACCTTGGCCTTGTGCTCGCGGAACCGGAGCTTGCCCTCCTTGACCATGAGCACGAGGTATTCGGTCGCGTGAAGGAGCTCGAGGGCCTCCGCAAGCTTGCTGTAGTCTTGCTTGAGCGTCTTGTAGCAGCCCGAGCAGGCCGTGACGAGCCTCTTGACGCCCGACTCGCGTATCCGCTTCTCGTTCTCCGTCCTCAGCTTCTGGAACAGCCTCTTGTCGCCTATCCGCTTCACTGTGGAGCCGCAGCACAGCTCGTCCTCAAGCATCAGGCCGTAGCTCTCGCCCGCCATGTCCATCAGCTTCGCGAGTGCCCTCGGGCTCTCCTGGAGCGTTCTGTCGAGGGCGAACGTGCAGCCCACGTAGAACAGAGTATGCGTCTTGCCGGGCACGAGCCGCCTGTCTTTAAGCCCCCTCGCCCAGCGCTTCCTTGCGCTCTTCGGCTCCTGCCACGGGTTGCCGTAGTTCTCGAGGCTCTTGATCAGGACAGCGTGCTCAGGCAGTGGCTTCTGGCCTTTATCGATCAGGTACCTACGGAACTCCTCGGTGGCATCGGCGTTCTTCAGCCGGGCTGTGCACGACTCTTCGTCCCGCCTGCACAGGAGGCACGAGTAGGCGATCCTCATGACCCTCTCGTCCGGCTCCGCGACACCCTGCAGGACTGCGCGTATGACCGCATTTCTGCCCTTCGGGGATATCGTCTCCTCCAGGATCTCGGCATACATGGGGCAGCCGTCTTTACAGCAACCGCACCTGCAGAAATGGCACATGTCCGAGATCTTGAGCATCTCCGCGAACTCCGAATCCATGTTAAGCAGCCTTCGTCACTGGCCCGGCGTGCCTGAGCGCATGGCCTGGGAATGAAGGAGGTCGTATTTCATCGTTTGGCACTGACTTGTTGCATAAACCTAGCATGACCTTTTCTTGCCCCATAGATTCTTGAGGAGAGACGCCCTCGGGCGCAACATTCTTCAACAACAGATTCTAGGTCGAAAGGCAGGCGGCCCCCTAGCACTCATTGAGAGCTCAGCACATCGACCAACCAATAGCCGTTTCTCATAACAGAATTGCCGGTTATGATCTTGACATCCCACTTGAAGGCAGGACCTCCAAATACAAAGCTGTGGTATTCGCCATTCTCGCGAATCGCACAAGATCTAGATTCGTCGATTTCCTCCGCTCGCCGGTCTCAGAATCCACCAGGTCAACCGCAAAACCGTCGGTGCATATCGCTGGCGTGTTCACCGCGGGGGCCGCTATGTCGCGGTTGCCATTCCTCGATGCGAGGACGAGCTCCTTCGGTGCGCTCTTGATAGCCTCGTTGACAAGACTCTCAGGGATCTTGGCAATTCGTGTGCGGTTGTCCACCTGGCATCCTGCCTCCCGAATCAACTTGAGGGCAGCGTCGCCGTTGACTCGCATGCCGATGTCAGCAAGCACAGAAAGTGCGGCCTCATGCATTCGCTGTGCCTCTTCTCTCCGGAGGACGAAATACGAACTCTTTGCCATTGGTTTGACCTCTGCTGCTAGACGGCGGACTCAGTGTGGAATCTTCTCCTCGCCTTCTTTGACGATCTTCGCAAGCTCTTTCTTGAGGTCTTCTGGGAGCGGAGTCACTTCATGGGTCTCCAGGATCTCCTTTGCCTTCGCCCTTGCATGATCCACTGCGGACTTCGACCCCGATGCCTTCCATGTCTGATAGGGCTGACCGTCAGTCACGATCGGCTGCCACATCTCTTTGAAGTGCTCGATGGTATGCTTCTGTCCAAGGAAGTGACCCTCGTGGCCGACCTTCTTGACGACGTCAATAGCCATCGAATCCTCGGTCACCGGGAAACCCTTGAGCATATCGACCATCATTGTGTAGATCTCGTAGTCTATCAGAAGCTGCTCGTAGGATAGCACCATCCAGTTTTCGAGGAGGCCTGGCCCTGATGTGATATCCGTGCCTGAGAGATAGTAAAGAAATGCCGAGAGAACCTTCTCATATGCCGCCTGAGCGTCCGGCACCTTCGAGCATGATCCCCATCCGCCGACGAATATCGGTATCTTGTAGTATCGAGCCATCTGAACGTGTGAGGCTCTCACCATGTTCGCTGCCGGGAAAAGGCCCTCGAATATGCCCGTTTGGACATCCATTGCCATAGGCTCAGTGCTGTAACACACAGGTGAGCCAGGGGCGGCCAACTGGCAGACCGTAGTTAGTGCCAGAACCTGGGCGTTGCCGAGCAGGACTGCACCTGCAACGGTCATGGGGGCTGTGGCGCCCACAAGAGGCATCGTCATCATCATGGGAGGGCAGCCAGCCCTGACGAACTCGATTGCAGCGTCCGTGGTCATTCCCAGGACCATCGGAGAGGATGTGCAGGTGACTGCGGAGACGATTGGCCGTCTCTTCAGTTCCTTCTCTCCACCTACGACAGCTGCTGCCATCTTGAGCTCGTACTGCGCCTCCTCCCTCAAGTATGTGGCTCCGCTTACAATGTGTTTCTCGCAGTTGTTGAAGGCAGCCTCGAATTCATGAACCGTGTGGGCGTGGTTCGGGACGTCCATGGGCGTGACGAGCGGGTAGTACATGTTCATGAACTCGAGATAGTCCACAATCTTCGCAGACTCAGCCACGTCCCGCTTGGTCGATGGTCTCCTCACGCCCGTTTCGAGGTCTATCGTCGCTAGTCCCGTTCCGTCTGTACATACATAGCAGTGCTTGCCGTCGAGAACGAGGTCGTTCTTCGGGTTCCTCGCACATAACCTGACAGGGCGCTTGCATTTTCGCACTGATTCCATGACCAGATGCGAGGGTATCCTGGCAACCTTGGTTTTCTCATCCACGTCTGCGCCAGCAGCCTTGAGCAGCTGGAGCGCTTCGCTGCTGACGACCTTTATCCCCATGGCCTCGAGGAGATGGAGCGAGTTGATGTGTATCTTCTCAGCTTCAACTGGGTCCATGACCTCGATAGGTTTCATCTTGTAGAGGCCTCGACCCATCGGCTTTCCCATGGGTTCATCCTCCTTTCCCGACCAACTGCTTCGCGATGCCGACCGCCGAGCTCGCATCTGAGGAATAGACCGCCCCGATCTCCTTCGCCCAGGTCTCAGTGACCGCGGCTCCTCCGACCATCACGTGCGACTTGATGCCTGCACTCCTGAGCGCGTCCACGACGTCCTTCTGGACGCCCACTGTGGTCGTCATGAGGGATGAGGCGCCAATAATCTCGGCCTCTGTCTCTTTGGCTGCCGCAACGAAACCATCTGTCGGAGCATCCTTTCCGATGTCCTTCACTTCGAACCCGCCAGCTTCGAGCATGATGCGTACGAGATTCTTCCCGATGTCGTGTATGTCTCCGGCCACAGTGCCGAGCACGACCCGAGCAATCGAATGTCTCTTCTCCTTGCTCCTTTTCATCTCGGGCTCGAGGACCTTGATCGCCTCCTCCATGATGGTCGCTGCGTAGATCAGCTCGACAACGAACATCTCCTTCTTCTCGAACTTCTCACCAACGATGCGAATCCCCTTCGCAAGCCCATTCTCAATCGCTTCGACCGGGCTTACGCCAGCAGCGAGGGCTTTCTTCGCGGCCTCGACAGCCGCCTCCTGCTGAAGGTTCTTCACGCCGTTCTCCAGCTCCGTCAAGATACTCTCCTTATCCGATGCCATTTGATTCACCATTCTCTCTGACAACTTCCCTACGAAATGCCCTGCGGGTCATTATCGACATTCATCTTGGAATCGCCTCCTCCCCCTCATGGATGATTCTCGCGAGGTCGTCTTGGAGGGCGCGCGACAACGGTTCTACCTTGTGGGTCGCGAGTATCTGCTTGGCCTTCTCGCCTGCCACTCTGACAACGTTCTTTGAGCCATCCTTCGCCCATGCCTGGTAAGGTCTCGGGTTGCTGAGCGTGGGCATCCAGAGTTCTTTGAAATGCTGTATCGTGTGCTTCTGCCCGAGGAAGTGGCCCTCATGACCCACCTTGGCGCACACGTCCATGGCTATCGTCTCATCGGAGACCTCGATGCCTTTGAGCGTCTCGAGCATCATCGTGTACATCTCATGGTCCAACATGAGCTGCTCGTAGGAGAGGATTGTGTAGTTCTCCAGGAGGCCAGGTCCGGAATTGATGTCGGCTCCGGCCAGGACCATGCTGTAGCCCATGATGGACTTCTCATATGCCGCCTGCTCATCAGGTATCTTCGAGCACGAGCCCCAGCCACCAACTAATATTGGGAGTCGATAATGCTTCGACATCTGGATGTGCGCCAATGTCACCATGGTCGCTGCCGGGAACGCCGCGGCGAAAAGGCCGGTCATTGGTTCCATCGCCATAGGAACAGAGGAGTATATTACCGGAGAACCTGGCGTGTCCAGCTGCAGAACAGTGATCAGAGCCAAGACCTGCGCGTTGCCAAGAGTAACCGGCCCAGCGAGCGTGACCGGCGAGCTCGCCCCGACCAGCGGCATCGTCATCACGATTGGCGGAACTCCTGCTCGGGCGAATTCGATCGCAGCATCGGTCGTCAATCCCAGGACGAGAGGCGACGATGTACATACGACGGCAGACAACAGAGGCCGCTTCCTGAGCTCGTATTCTCCTCCAGCCACGGCCTGAGCCATCTTCACAGCGAAAATCGCTTCCTCTCTCAAATAGGTAGTGCCACTGGTCACGTGTTTCTCGCAATTGTTGAAAGCCGCATCTAGCTCGTGAAGAACGTGCGAATGCTTCGGGACATCAAGCGGAGTTACAAGCGGAAAGTATATGTTGAGGTACTCGAGGTAGTCTGCAATCCTCGCGCAATCCTCGACATCCTTCTTCGTCGAGGCTCGCCTCTGCCCGGTCTCCAGGTCGAGGACACCTATTCCACTTCCGTCGGTGCAGAGGTGTACATGGTCATCATCAAGAGTGAAATCGTATTTCGGATTCCTTCCACAGAGTCTCACAGGTCTCTTGCACTTGTCGAGGGCTTCCTGGATCAGGTGAGACGGGATCTTGGCAACGCCCGCTCCGAAGTTGACATCCGCCCCGGCATCGTTGAGGATGTTCAGTGCGCGCTCACTGTATATCTTCATGCCAATCTGGTCGAGCACATCGAGCGAAGAGTTGTGGATTCGGTCCACGTCCTCTGAAGACAGGATTCTGAAAGGTTTAGTCCTCACGACTCCTCTGCTCATGGGTCTGCTCGGCATTGTGTGACCTCCCCGCCAGTTGCTCTCCGCCAATGACGTGGTCTTGTCCACGAGCACAAAGGAAGAACAACCATGTGCCCGCTCCCCCTATCCAGATTCATCCTGCTGGCGAACGCTAGAGGTCACGTGTATTGTGACTATTTAACGCCATCGAAGGGAATTTCCGAGCGACGTCCGAGCAGCAGGTCCTGAGCTATGAGTTGGCAATGCTAGGTAACATCTGATGCCATCGAAGATCTTCAGACCGCACGCATACGAATCCATCGCATTCTTTCGTTATGCGTTATGTTTGTCTGCCTCTCTGAGCAGTCTTCGAATTTCCTCGTGAACAGCGGATGGTAACTCCTCTGGCTGATGCGAACTGAGAATGCGTCTAGCCTCTTCATGAGCCCGCTCTATTACGCTCTTGCTGCCAGTAGCACAGGGAACTCATCTTCCGTGCGTTTTCATACAACACGGGGAGGTTGGAGACTCTCTTTTTGCTCTTCATCGAGGATTTCTACAAAGCATTGCGGTTGCAGCTTTTCGATTCTAGCGAGAGGGAAGGCAGCGTGACTTCTCCAATCTAACTCGACAATCCCTGCGAGACGATTCTGATCTTTTGCGAGAAACAAATAAAGCGAACAAACTTATCATAGTTCGCCATTCATCCTCCACGAAACTCGGAGGGGCTTACGATGGTGAGGGCTTGCTTCTCGGTTCTTGAGAAGGAAGAAACAGAGCGAATACACGAAGGATCACTGTGGATTCTTGCCAAGGTTGGTCTTCGCATCTGCAGTGCAAAGGCACTCAAGCTTCTTGCTGACGCGGGCGCCGAAGTGAATAACAAGGGTTTCCTGGCAAAGATACCAGAGCACTTAGTGGCGGAGGCAATTAGGAACTGCAAGAAGGAATTCGCGCTCTGTTCGAGAGACGGCAGACATGACCTGCCAATACCTGCCACCATCAGGCCATGGGTGTCGACTGATGGAATCTGTACTGACATAATCGATGCACGCACCAGCGAGAGAGCAATGTCCCTGAACGATGATCTTGCTAGATTCGTCAGACTAGCAGACGCGCTCGAACCTGTTGATTTCATTTGGCCAATGGCCAACCCAGGGGATTTTCCAGCAAGAGTTCAGTCGCTCCGTGCTTTTTTCACCACACTCGAGAACACGGGAAAGCACATTCAGCACGAAGCGTTGAACGCCCATATGGCAAGAGTAGAGATTCAAGCGGCCAGTATGTTGACTGATGGAGAAAAGGAACTTATGCGGCGTCCGATCTTCTCGGCAGTCCAATGTTCCATTGCACCGCTTGTCTTCGAAGAAGGTATGATTGAGGCCTCGATGGAGTTTGCGCGGTCAGGCATACCTGTTGTCTACATGTCAATGCCCATGATGGGAGGTTCTGCTCCGGTGACAATAGCAGGCGCTCTAGCTCTGGGCCATGCTGAGACTCTTGGTGGAATCGTCATCTCACAACTTACGAAGAAGGGATCTCCTGTCTTCCATTCGATTCTCGCTGGACCGATGGACATGGAGACCGGCGTATATGCTTCTGGCTCCTGCGAAAGAGCGATTGCAGACGCGGCTTCAACCCAGTTGGCAAAGCATTTGGGTATTCCCAACGAGGAGGGAGGGTTCTCCACAGCAGCGAAGGTGCCTGGAATGCAAAGTGGCTACGAGAAGATCGCGACTATGATACCCCCTGCCATGGCGGGTGCAGACCTGATCACTGCGATAGGCTCCCTAGACAGTTCGATATGCATATCGATGGTGCAGGCTGTAATGGATGCGGAAATGTGGACATATGTTCAGCGAATGCTCAGAGGAATCAAGGTCTCCGACGACTCCCTGAGTCTGAAGTCGATAAAGGAAGTTGGACCTGGTGGGTTTTTCTTGAGGCACAGGGAGACTCTGGCCAAATACAGATCCGAACTATGGGTTCCGACATTGGGCCAGCATCAGCCGTATGAGAAATGGGTCAGCGACGGCCGGATTGACATGGTAGAGCGTGCAAGAGACAGAGCTTTGACGCTTTCCTCGAAGCCATCCATCGATGAGCTGCCCAGAGAGATCAAGAAGGATCTGGAGGATATGTTCGAAGCAGAGGTGAAGGCGCTATAGAGCACAGCGAATCGCAGCTTCCCCAGTTCAGCCTTAGCACATCACCCTGTGCATGTCCTGGGAATTCCAATTCTCATGTTGACCCTGCTCATGGAACAGAAATACGGCCTTGTGCAGCATGCAAGAACGCCAACCCCGAAAGCAATAACAAAACCTGTGACCGTCGTGTGCAATTGTACATAGTCTTCGTGGATCACTTTCCAAGCAGTCGACAACCGGGGAGAGATCAAGAATGAGAATATACAATCATCCAATCTTGGGGTCGTTGAAAAGAGGAAAAGTGGTTACTGTTTTTGTTGATGGAAAGGATATTGAAGCCTTCGAAGGAGTTGCTCTGTAGAAATCCTCGATGAAGAGCAAAAAGAGAGACTCCATCCTCCCGGAGTTGTATGAGAATGCCCGGAAGATGAACTCCTTGTGCTGCTGGCTCGTGTCCCGAGCCAGCACATGCGAGCCTATGGTCCGCTTCTCCACCGAGTTCACCGTCTCCACCTTCGGTCGGTGGTTGTCGCATACCATCTGGTCGAATCCCTTCTTCTGTCTCCTCCTCCGCTTTCCACTCATCTTGACCTTCGGACGCGATGCTGCGCTCACGGGTATCGCCATCCGAGCGCCTAGGACCTTCAGGGCGTATTCGTGGCTCCTCTCCGCATCATGATCCTTGTCTGCCACCACCAGCTTCACAGAACGCTTTGCCGGAGGCACCTTCTTCAGCGTCCAGACGACGTTCGGCGAGTCGTTCGACGGACCCCGCTGTAACTTCACCGCCACTATGAGCTGATTCCTCGCCTAAATCGCCGGAGTCTGCTTCGGGTAGCGGCGATTCAGGACACCTCGACGATGCCCTCCCACTCTGCCTCCTCTGGACTCGAGCACCCTCGCGTAGTAGGTGACCGCGGATGTGGAGCTGAAACCCGTCGAGTCCACAGCCAAATAGACCACCATCACCTCCTCAAGGAATGCGATGAGGAGGCGCTCCAGCCTCCTCGTGTCAGACCTCTCCGAGAACTTGTGCAGCGTCGTTCAGTGAGGCACCCCTCCTCAAGCCCAGTTCCGCGAGGAGAAGGGTACAGACTTCCACGATCTCGCAGAAGTCCCTGTACGACTTCCTGAAGTGCTGACAGAGCGCCAGCAGGATCACATGCTGGTGGTCTGTGTGCAGGTTGTTTGCATACCTCGATCTCCTGAGAGGATACCGAGCCCTCTTCAGGACCCTCTTCTATCTGCGAACAATGCAAACCAGTTTATGCTGGTTCACTTTCTTCCCATCCCACGGCACAAGACCATCTCATCCTGGAGTCAAGGCAGCTCCGTGACAAGCGTCTTGACTCTAAGAAGGAGCCATGCTGTGCCGACGTTTAGCCCTTTCCAGGACGTCGCTTTTCAAGGGTTTCTGCAGAGCAGCCTCTCAGCAACATTATCTATCAAATCGCATATTCATGGACGGTTGACCTACATGTCGAACGGAAGATTCGCGGGTAAGGGCGTGGTTGTCACGGGAGG
>Ga0315281_10007652_pt1 | contig 15186 bp, 24 predicted proteins | sample YL17G07_0_MG_FD_204540 | JGI IMG/M metagenome (GOLD analysis project Ga0315281, IMG submission 204540) | Sediment microbial communities from Yellowstone Lake, YNP, Wyoming, USA - YL17G07_0 | ecosystem: Environmental > Aquatic > Freshwater > Lake > Sediment | place: USA: Wyoming | collected...
GCACCGCGGATGCACGTACTCGGCGAAGTTCGTCAGGGCTGTGTCGAAGTCCGCGCAGGACAACACGCGCTGCTGCCATGTCGGTGGCGGCGGCCACGGTGCAACCTTCAACCGGTCCGCCGCCTCCGGGTCCGCCATCTGCCGGATGATCTCCTCCACAGTGAGGTCATCGGCGTCGAGCGGTGCACCATCAGCGCCGACGACACCACCCTCGACCTCCTCCTCTTCGCCCTTCTCGCGAAGATCCTCGACGGCCTGCCTCCAACGCGCGAGGCCGTCCCCATCGGGCCGCCCTTCGATTGTCAAGCGGTCTGTCTCACCGTCCACGAGCCCGCAGCGCACATGATCCATCGCCGCGCCGGGGCTGCCCCCCTCTCGATCCGAGAGGTACGCATCCTCGATGGTGTGGTTCCAGTGCGTAATACCATCGACGATGGAGGACCACCGACCCAGGAGACCGTTCGGCTGACGGAACCAGTACGACACTAGGTCACCTTCCACTTGTGCATTGCGCACAGGTTCGTGAGGAGTTCGGCGTCGGCGATCGGGAGTGTCACAACCACGCTCCGGTGCGTCCGACCCTTCATCCACTGCTTGAAGTTCGTTGCGAAACCGTCATGCTTGACGAAGGGGTGGTCCAGCCCCTCAGGGGGGCTCATACCACCGCCGTGCCACGCGATCGGCCACTCCGGGACTTCCACCTTCACGGCGAGGTCAACGAACAGAGCCTCGAAGTCGGTGTCCAGGTCGTCGATGTACCACGCGGCTGGGGACGGGTTGTCCCACAGTGCAGGATCGTCGAAGAACGCCTTGACGTCGGCAGCGAGGGCTTTCACGGCGCACCTACAGAGCGTCCAAGCAGGCCGTCCAGTTGATGGAACCCGTACGGCATTAACGGCCCCCGGGAAGTGGACAAGCCCGACCCACTCGGATAGCGGGGTGTTGCGGCTCTAGCCGCATGCGTTGAAACACGGCCAAGATGCCCGGCGCGAGGTCCGCCTCCGCGCCGGGCAGCCCCCAAACAGGGAATCGAGATCGCTCATGGCGTCCTCCGTCGAGGAACCTGGGGTACGACCTCAATCACGAACTTCGCCGCACGCTTCTCCCAGCCGCGTCCTGCACACATCGACGCTCGGAACACGTCCCGGCCGGGCGTCAGCACCTGGACCACCCCGCCGCGGCGCGTGCAGACGAGCCCGTCGACGCGGATCGCGTCGGTCCCCACGTAGGTAGCCGTCGCCTCGGAGCCTGTGACCGCCGCGGCCCACGCCTTCGAGCCGTCGCGGATCTTGACCGTGCGCGCTTTCACAGGCGCTCCCGCTCTTTGAGCAAGGTCTGGGCGTCCGCGAGGGAAACCCCGCGCTCCAGAAGTTGCTGGAGCGCGTCCTCGCCCGATTCGGCGACGATCATGCCGTAGTCCGGCGGCAGGGGTCCGGGTATGTAGTCGCTGGCGTCGATGTCGAACCAGCCCGGCATCAGGGCGTCGAGCGCGCACCGCAGGCTCCGCGCTTCCCGGTACGCGGCCAGATCCGCTTGTGCCTTCTGAAGCGCGGCCACCAGCTCCGCTTCGTAGCGATCGCACTTTGCCACGTCCGCACCCACGGGCTTCGCGCCCCGGAGGTACGCCACGTAGAACAGGCGGTAGACCTCGCGGGCCGCGCGCCGCCGCGGGTCGTCGGAGGGCATGGGGGACTCGTCGGGCATCGCGTCTCCTTTTCCGCTCGGCGGCTTCAGGGTCTTGCACATAGCGCTGCGGTAGAACTGGGGTAACCGGGTGTAGCCCGAGAGGCAACAGAAATCAAGGGGTCGGCAGGCCGACGACCATCTCGGTTTGGAGATCGTCGGGAATCCACGGAGCCCCCACCCCATGGACGAGCGCGGCCCTCTGTGGGGGCCACGCGGGCGGCGGACCCCCGTCGGGGCTCGGTGCACGCGGTTTGATCGTGTGCGTGTAGGTCGCGTCTCCCGAAAGCAGCACGGTTTCTTCGTACTCGCCAACCTCCAGACCCACGATGCTGCGCAGCGTAACGTGGGTTCTGGAAGCCTGGGGGTTCACGGGCCACGCCCACACCTGACCCACGGCAGCTCGGGGTGCCAGTCCGCGCGCGTTATTCGGCATCTCAGCGCGGTCCCGGTACGCAACACCGTGCCGCGCGAAGGCGTCGCACAGCCACCACGGCAAGACCCCATACCACCACCGCATCCGGTCGACGTGCTTCTCGCAAACGAAGGTCGGGCGGCTCCACCGCAGGCCCTCGTCGGGAGCGTGCCTCACTCCCACGAAGCGTGCCCCCGCCTTGAACTGGCACGGGGCGAAGGGGGTCCCGTCCACGTCGATGCTGAGGTTGCACGCGTGCGGCCCGCGATCCCCCGCCAAGCTCGAACCCCTGAACACGCCGCCCTCGCGGGCCTCGTCCACCGTGAGCAACCGGAATGTCATGGTCATGTGGCATCTCCCTCGGGTCGTACAATCTCGGTAAGCTCCCACGGAACCGCCCAGTTCACGTAGTACCGTCGCCAGTCGTTCGACTGGATGGAGTACAGCCCCAACGCCTGAAGCGCCGCGTCTGCGCTCCGTCCGGTGAGATCGACGTGAGCCGGGTTCATTGCACGCCCTACATGGTTCGCACAACGGCCTGCCGCGGGCAAAAGGCGGACGGTGGGGCACCGATCGATTTTCGGGCCGTCCGGCTCCAGGTACGTGATCAGAATCCGCTCGTTGCGCCGCTGTACCATGAACGGGTTGTCGTAGAGCCCGGCAGCCTTGTTCCGCTCATCTTGTGCCGGCCAATCAGCTATCTCGGCCTCGCGTGCCGCCTTCAGCCGGGCGTCCCCGGCCTCGAAGTCGCGGTGCGGTGGAGGCGGCGCGGGCTTCACGGCCTCGATGTACTGCTCGCGTACGTCCAGCCACGCGGCGATGTACGCTTCCCACCGCCACTGCGCGTTCACGACGTCGCGAAACCGCTTCGGGGGTTCGACGCCGTCGGACCGGCACGAATCCCACAAGCCCTCGGGGGTCGTCTCGGGACCGGTGTACCCCTGCTGGATCCCAACACCTCCACCGGGCGCAGCTACGACCGTACCGACATCGCGCATCGAGTACCCGAGCGTCAGCCCGAACGCGACGAGGCCCGCGAGGAGGATGAGATCGTCGGGCGTGGGCTCGAACCCCGCCTCACGACTCCACGCCGCCACGAGCGCGCGCCCGGTCTCCTTGCGGTGCAGGTTGCCGACGATGTACTGCTCCGCGGACAGGCCGATCCGACGGGACAGCAGGTTCGGGCGGGTCGTCATGCAGCACCTCACAGTAAAGTCCCAGGACTCCGCCCGAATCGCGTGTCCCAGGCTACGGGCTGCCACGCGAAAGACACGCCCCCGAGGGTCGAAAACCGCTCGGCAGCAGGCACAACCGGGGCCACGAAGGTCCGCGAAGAGCCGTTCAGTACGAACCGGGGGCCCTGCGGACTGCCCGCCATCGTTCGCATCAACGATGGATCCCCCGTGGACAGCATGCACTGGACATCGGCGTCCCCTGGCGCGGAGAGCAGCGCGACCTCGACCTCAATCGCCTCCGCCGTCTGCGGGATCACAATCCGCGACCAACCGGAGGTTTCGAGATCGAGCCGCCCCTCGCTCGTCCACACCACCGGCGCGAACAGCAGAGCCTGCCGCTTTCCGCTCGCTTCCAGGATGTCGATCCGCGATATCGAGAACGTCGCAGATCGCGACCAGAACCACCATGCGTTGAAGTGCTTCACGAGTCGGCGTTCCAGACGCCTCCCGCCCCGCCGCCCCTCGCGCCGTGTGCGCGTGCGGATAGCCCCCAGGAAGCCCGCACGAATCGCGTCCGCCGACTGCACGTCGAGGTCCAGCACCGGACGTAGAGCGCCCTCCACCCAGCGACGCTCCTTGCGGCGTTCGTGCGCGTTCATGGCTTGCTCTCCGCGACGTCGACCTTCAGGGCCTTCCGGGCGTTGATCTCCTCGCACTGGGTGCACCGCACGGCATGCGTGAAGAACACGGGGTTCCCGCACTGAATGCAGTGCATCGGCCGGACCGCCCCGTTCGCGGTACCGTCCTTTTGCCGGCGCGTTCGGTTCTTGCGACCCTTGTATCCGCCACTGGCCTTGCTCATGTCCCGTCCCCTTCCCCGGAACTCTCGGTCGCCTGCTTGAGTTCGGCGCGCTCAGCCAGCACTGTCGACCCCGGTTCCCGCCCCTCGATGCCGTCGAGCAGCGCGCTCGCCTGACAGCGTAGGCACCACGTCGCCGAGTCCTCGCAATGAAGCCCCATCGTCTCGTACTCGGGACGCGTCGGGTCGTCATCGCAGTCGCAGCTCCCCTCAGCAAGTCCCTCGGCGAACGGGAGCACGCCTCCCGCCTCGGTAACCGTGTCGCTCTCGATGCCTCCGATCAGATCCTCGACGAGGCCGTGCAAGTCCGTGCTCATCGCGTACGTGCCGCTCCAGGCGCCCGTGTGGATCGGAGCCGTCGAAGGCAGCGGGCGTGCGAGTCCGCGCTGCACGAGCGCGACCATGGCCTCCTCGGCGTCGTTCGGCAGCCACCCCCTGCGCCGCGCGATGTCCACGGGGTCCACCGGCGAGAGTGTGAAGGTACCGTTCGCGGCGTCCATGAGCGCTTGCAGGAGCACGCGCTCCCGATCTGCCGCTGGAACCTGAACTGCCGCGAGCTGCCTCAAGTCCGCGACCAGCTCGATCCAGTCAGGATCATCGGTCCACGGGTTGTGGTTGCCCTCGATGGCCTCGGCGTGCTTGATGTAATGCAGGAAGACCGCCGCGTTCATGGTGAACGCGCTCAGCGTGTTTCGGACGTCGTGCAACGCCTTTCCCAGCCGCTCGACCTCGGCGAGAAGGGCCACACGGTCCGCCTGCCCCTGTTCGGCGCGGTCCCGCGCGCAGCGCACGCATACGTCGACCCCCTGCGTCCAGTCCTCGTCGGAGCGGTCGACGATCATCGCCACGCCGCAGCCCGCGCAGGTCGTCCCGAACTCGCGGCCCTCGGGGTCCGCCTCGACTTCTTTGCCGGAATACGCGGCGGCCCGCGCCTGAATCTCGCGCCGCTCCGCGGACGTCATGGTCATGGGGCCTCCCGTACCGCGGCAGCGAAGGCTGCATGGAGCGTCCGCAATGCGTCCCGTGCCCGCATCGCGGCGGCCTCCCGATCCACACGGCGCGCGGGACGAGCGATCGCCTCCGTACCGACGTGCGCCTCGTCGAGACCCCGCAGCACCACGAGAACGGCGTCCGCCGGCAGAGCGATCGTCTCCTTGTCGAGCACCCACCCCGAGAGAGGAGCGCAGGGGTAGCCCGCGTAGTCATGGCCGTCCGAGAACTCACCTTCCCGGCCGTCTGTTGCGGGATAGAACCGCCAGTGGTCCCAGTCCACACCGTCCTCCACGCGGGCCCGCGTCAGGTTCGTCGCCCGACGATTCAGCAGCACGACGTCATCGCGGATGAGGAGGCTCACGGCGGTACCTCGCGCCCCGTCTTCGGGACGATGCGGACGAGGTGGCTGCCTTGCAACAAGCACACCGCGATGTACCCGATCTTCGGCTCTCTGTGCTCGTCCGCGATGAACCGCCACAAACCCGGGGCATCCGGGCGGGCTCCCGTCTCGTTCTGGGGGAACTGCTCCTTCAGGACCTGGGCGAGCCACTCCCGCCCCATCAACCCCGGCACGGGGTCGCTGGGATCATCGAGGACCAGGGACAGGAGGTACCCTTCCAGGCGCACTTCGCTGAGCAGCCGCCCGAACGTCCCCGGCAACCACAAGCCCTCGGGGGCGTCCGGCCGCATCCATACAGGCGGGCGGCCGCTGCCGCGCATGTTGCAGAACAGCCGGTCGACCAGCTCGGGCTGGTCCGCCGGAGGGATGTAGCAGGTCACAGGAGCGTAGTCGTACGTTTTGAGATCATCGGTCATGGCGTTATCTCCTGGCCGGTTGAGGGGTCGATGAAGACGAGGCGCCCGCCGACACGGGGGATGATGACCTCCAGCTCCACGAGCAGCCCGCTGAAGGGCAGCCCCAGCATCCACCCGACCCGGTCGTGAGAAAGGCGGGTGATGCGCTCGAAGCGATGGACGCCCATCTCGCTCGCTTCGTCGTCCGCAGGGTCGTGGAGAACGAGCGCCTGCTCAAAGCCTCGGATGTAGGCGGAGGGGTTCCGCGGGATCATGGCGTGCCCGGGGGCCCAGGGCTCCCAGCCCCACCGCTCGTTGATCGACCGCTCGTACCGGAACCATGTAGGAACCGCGCCGCCCCCGCGCGTCCCGGCGAACACCTTGAACGCCTGCTCCGGCGGGTCGCCTGGAGGGATGTAGCCGAGCACAACGGAACTCATGGCGCTACCCACACGATCATGTTGTTGATTCCCACACGGTCACCGAGGGCTTCGTCCATCACACGTCGGTGTTCCTCGCAGGTCACCGCGATGGTGTTCCCGTCCTTGTCGAGCCCTCGGACCGTGCAGGGATCGAAGCACGCGGGCTCGCCGTCGATAGGGTCGAGGTACATGCAACGGCCCGTGTTGTCCGCCGCCTCCGCGTTCTCTGCACGCTCAGTCTCCTCGTAGTCGTGCGTCCAGCAGAGACCGCTCGGCTCGGTGGCTTCCTCGCTACACAGGACGAGGCCGTGCTCGGTGCTCGGCTGGCACTTCACGCGGCACCGCGTCGGGGTGTGATCGGAATGCGGCGCTCGTCGAACGGCGGGGTACCACGGAACGGCCCCGTGCGAACAGCTCGGCGCCCCGCTTCGACGAGGCTCCAGTACCGTTGCGGGTGCAAGGCGGCCCACTCCTCGGCGAGCGCCACGCGCGGCGCACAGGGGCCACCGTAGATCGCGAGGGTGTTCTCGGGAACGGCCGCATGATCGAGGACTTCACGACCGAGCAGGTGTTCGTACAGACCCGGCCACCCGCAGACTGTGCCGTCCATATTGCAGCCGAGGTAGACGACACGTCGGCAGCACACCAGCAGCGTCAAGAGTCCCGGCAGAACCGTACTCACCGGCCACGCGACGAGCGCGACGTCGATGCCCCCCTCCGGCGGCTTCACGTCCTCGAAGTAGTGCCCGATGTACTGGATGTTGGGGTCGTGGATCTTCGGGGGCTTCCACCGGTACTCCTTGTCGACGGCAACGACCGCGCGCGCACCCATCACCCGCAGTTGAATCGCACGCTGGAGATCCCCGGCACCGAGGTCCCACACTTCGGCGCCCGCGACGTGCGGCGTGAGCGCGCGTTTCATCTTGGCAGTGAGCAGTCCGAACGGCATGTTTGTTTCAACGCTCCCCGACTTCGGCCAGGATCTCCCGCACGTCCGCCGTCAGCTCCGGAGACCGCTGCATCGCCTCGCGCAGGTAGTAGAGCACGGCGCCCCACCCGAGACCCGCTGCCTTCTTCGCGGTCGGGCCACCGAACACCGCGAGCATCCACGGGTGCACGAACCCCGGTCCCGGAGGTCCCCCCTTCCAGACCGCGTCCGTGAACATGGTTGGGGTGTGCTTGTAGTCCCCCTGCGTGTACGAGAGCTTCGAGGGTGTCTCGACGGCCATGCAGTCCCCCTGTTTGCTTGCTTCGGTGGTGTAACCGGACGTGGCCGCGGAGGCAACAAAAAACTATACGGCGCGTCCATACCGCCAGATGGTAAGCCGCCGGATACCGCGAGTAACGCGCGACAGCGCGCTCAACGTCTCCTCGTACACGAGATCGCGGAGCGCGAGGTCCCCGCGCCGCCACAACACACGCGCGATCCCCGCCGTCACCCGCGAGTCCACCTCAACCTGGGCCATGCCGTGCAGATACTTCCGGTTCAGTCGTGCGATCACCGCCGACTCCGGGTACGCCTCGTGCGCTGCCTCAACGAGCCGTGCCTTGAACGCCGGCCCGTGGTCATTGATGCCCGAAACGTGAACAGCCTCGTGCAGCAGAGTCGCGAGCAGCGATGCGTCCGAGCGGCCCTCCGGAGCATACAACGTGATCCGCGAGCCCTGTGCCGAGCCCATACAGGGCCCCGAAACGCGCAGGATGCGTAGCTCCACAAAGCCCGGCTCCAGCGGCGTTCCCTGAAACGCGCGAAGGCCGCAGAACAACGCCAGCGCTCCGCGGAGAGCCGCGTCGGTCACGGCGCGACCCGTTTCACGGTGTTTTTCTCGGTGCGGGCTGCGCAACTTCGCAGCATGCCTCGTGGACGATACGTGGCTTGTAACCGTGCTCGCTCGGCGGGACCGGCACGCGCGGCGTCCACCCGCGTGCAAGGCCGTGTTCGGGGCACGGCACCGGGTTCTTCTGCGTGAATGCCGTATCGAGCACCGACGCGAGCCAGAGACGCGCGTCGGACACCGTCGCGTCGTCGGGCATCTCGACTTCGAGCGTCAGGTGGAACTTTCGGGACATCAGACCCGCCCCCGCTGTACGACGGCCACGAACTCGGATGCCGGGATCCCCAGCCACCGAAGCATCTGTCCGATGACAACCGACGGCATGTACCGACTGCGGTGCTTGCCGCCGAGCGTGAACTTCTTGCCCCCCGGGCGGTACACCGTGACCTCGGACCCCTTCGAGGACTTCACCTCACAGCCGAAGTGGCGTTCCATCAACAGCAGCAAGGTGTGCGCCCGAACCTTCGGGACCCGATGACGTGTACGCGGACCCCGGGATGCCCCTTCCTCGGTATCGGGATCGTCGGCGTCCGGGTCCTGCTCCGCGAGCACTTCACACGCGACCGCGACGGCTTCCCCTTCAGAGACAGCGTCCATGACGGCCTCCGCAACGGGCGTGGGCCTCTCGACGGCACACCAGTCCGCGACGAGCCGATCGCGGACTGGCCGGAGCAGTCCGATAGCCCACCGTACGGCCTCGTCCCCGAGGTCCACCCACGGGAGGAGGGTCTCCTCCACGCGGCCGTCGAGGCCGATCGTCACGAAGTTCTCGTTGGCTCCTTCCCCAAACGGTTGATGAAGGGCCCCCACCGTTCGACCCAGCTCCACGGAACCAGTCAACTGGCCCGTCTCCCAGCTCCATGCTCCTACGATCCCACCCGGGAGTGCGATCGGACGCTCCGTAGGCCGGTAGCCCCGGATCAGGAGCGCTTTCACATCACGCAGGTCGTTCGCGATGGCCGACAACTCCGCACGGAGGTCGACGACGTCGCCGGTAACCTCCTGGCCCACTTCGGGGAATGCACGTATCACCGCTCGCGTCACGCCTGTCGCGTCCCAACCGAAGAGCTGGATAATCCGAAGGGCCGTGTCTCGGAAGTCGGGCTTGATACCTCGTATCTGCACTATTCCATGACCGGCGGCCTGTCGGACCTCCACATTGCACGACCACGTCGCTTGGAACAGCTCCCACACGATGCGCCGGTGCGTACCCCCGATCACCGCGTAATGTCCTGGGGGCCCCGCGCACGAGAGATCGTTGAACCACCAGCCGAACTCGCCCATGAGCCGAAACCACCGCTCGAAGGGCTGGTCGCGGTCTCGGACCGAGGGCTTCCCAAGCCGGTCCTTCGCGTGGGCCAGCATCACGTCAGTGAGCGCTTCGCGGAGGAATAGCACGGTCTCGTCGCCGTTGGTGAGCACGCCGGCTTCGAGGCTCGACATGCCCGTGAGCCCCGTGCAGTACCCCTTCAACTCGGTGAGCAGCTCACGCAGTTCACGCAACCGCACCGGGGCCATCGTTTTCGCGAAGTGCGCCGGAAGCAGGTAGTCGTCGTCGACGGGCGCCCGCAGCAGAGCGGCCATCCGCGCATGCGCGACCTCGAACAAGCGATGGGTTGGATCGTGCTCCGGCACCCGTCGTTGCAGCGCCTCGCGTTGTTCTTGTAGGAAGGCCGCTTCGTCCTGAATCGGAGATCGCGTCACGACTCACCCCTCAGCAAGCCCCGATCGTCGGGGAAGCAGCCCCCATCGCCACCGTCCCACGGTCCTTCGAGACCCGCGAGGATCAACGCGTGTTCGTGGTCCCCCGTACGGAAGCGCAGGGATCCCAAGCCCGAACCCCCGAAGATCGTCAGCCCGAGGGCGCGGGCTTCCCGCGCGAGGCAATCGAACCGCTGCACCAGCGACTCGATCCGCGACGGGTCGATGCCCGCCTCCGCGCACTCGCGCTCGTTGGCGCGCTTCACGGCGCCTCCCCCAGCACGCGCTTGATGCGGTCCAGCAGGTCGTCCTCGTGGCTCCACGCGATCCCCTGATCGCGGGCTTCGCGCAACAGGTCGCGCAGCGTGCGGGTCTCCTCACGCGACTGCTGCAGTGCCACGTGCGTCGACACGCGGGTCCACGCCCCGCAGCGGTCCCATCCCTCCTGGTCGCCCTCGATCCGCCAGTACGCCGGCTCGTCCCCGAACTCGTCGTGTTTGCCCCGCGCAACGCCGCACGCGTCACACCGCTCTTCGTCGGAGGTGATCGCAAGCAGTTGTTCGCGGAGCGCGTCGCGTTCCTGGCGGGCCTCATCGCGCTCGTCCACCATGATCTCGGTGTAGGTGCGCTTCGGAAGGCCCCCGGCGACCTCCGCCTTACGGCGCTCCGTGAACCGTTCGATGGCTTCATGGAGCCGACGGGCGTAGGCGTTGGCACCCCCGATGACGTCGAGCAGTTCGCGGACGTCGTGTAGGTGTTCCTGGGAGAGCACCTGTGCGCCTTCCCAGGTGCCCCCGCTGTATTTCGGGGGCGGGTCGATGCCGACGCGAACGAGCTTCGCGTCCAGAGCGCGCAGCACAGGCTCGGCCTTCTCCACGATCGAACGGTAGCGCTCGGCCATCACGATGGTGTACCGCCGATCCTGGCGGTCGAGGTCCGTCTCGACCGCTACCCTGAACAACGTGTCAACCTCGGCCGACAAGAGGCCGTGTGTGGGATCGGGGGAGCCGTTCGCCCGCCGGTGTTCTACTTGCTCAAGCACCTCGGAGAGCGTCGGGAGCCGCGTGACGATATAAGAGGTGTCCCGCTCCGCGATGAAGGCTTCGCACTGCGTACACGCGCCGACCTCCAAGAAGGCCACGAGGTCCGGGATGCGGGCGACCGCGTCTCCGCAGCAGGGGCACTGGAAGGGTACGATCTTCCCCCCGAGACGGAGGGCTCCTTGCTGCTCGACGGCAGCCGCCTTCGCTGCGTCCAACGCCGCCTGCGTCGGACGCGCGTTTCGTCGTTGGATGTAGCAGCCCGTGCCGGGGAGGCGGTACCACAGTGTCGGGTAGGTTTCGGCAACGGGGTCCGGCGGAGTGGTAGTCATTACGGTTCTCTCCCAGTGTTCCACCCATCGAGGTCGCCGTAGGACTCGACGAACCGCTTGTACTCGTCCGACTCTCCGTCTACCCCTGACTGCATGTCTTTCGGACATCCCGTCAAGCGTCGGACGATCTGATCGATGACCCAGGCTCTGTCAATACCTGGGTTTGGCCCGAAGCTGCCCGCGATTTCGAGCGCTGCCATTCGGCGCCAGTTGAGAGTGGGGTCGAGATCGACGAAGGGATCGACGGCAGGGTCCCTCGGCGCCGTGTGCGCACTGCGCGGTCCATCACAGATACCGCAGCACGAGGCGTCGTAGGGGTGATCGGTAATCGGCGGGCGTTTCTTGCTCATTGGGAACCTCCGGGAAGGCCCGGCGGCGTCATGTCCGTCCGGGGGATGCACATGAACGTCGTGCTGCCCGTAATACGCCAGCAGGTAACGGCATCATCACGCAAGCGGTCGATGGTTAGAAACCGCTCGCTGCCCGGGGTCAGGGTGTTCACCTGCAACGCTTCCCATGCCGGCGGCGTGGGGGACACAGGGCACACCGGGCAGGTAGTCACAGGGCAGGCTTGCCACTTGTCGACCATGTCGCTGATACCGCCCCCGACTGCGACGGTGACGCCAAGGGCACACCCCAGTCCCACGAGCACACCGACAAGCCAGCCACACCCCTTCTGCTCCTTGACCGTTGCCAAGGCATTCTCCCCAGCGCGGACGGTCTGGTTTCCCACCCACGCTTCCACGTTCTCCCGATCCTCGGGGTCCAGCATCTTGAGCGTGGCCTGGGCGCGCTGCTCGATCAGGTCTTCGGGCGTGGGGGTTGACTTGCTCAAACGACACCACGCTCGAAGTTCTTGACGACGAGCTTGAGCTTGTCGAGGGCTTCGTTCACGAGCGCTTGGTTCTCGGGGTCGAGGTACCGCCCGTACACGGTCAGGGATCCGATGACCCCCTTCACGAGGGCGTGGGCCCAGTTCCGGCGGGAGGCGGCGGTCTGGGCGGGGGTATGGGCACGGGCCCTCACGAGCGTTCGGGCCACTCCCCCGCTCGTCTCCGCGTACTTCCACACCCACCCGACTGGGGGGATGGCCAGGATCGCCCCTGACACAGCCACGCGGGTTGTGATCCTGGCGCAGACCAGGGCCCACGCTTCAGGGGAGACACCCGTTGGGGGGAACTGAAGGGCTTCCTGCACAGCATTCTGGCGCAGTTCTTCGATGGCCTCTTCCTCTCCGGGGGTGGGGGTCATGGAACGACCACGACGCAGCGGACGAAGGCGCACCGGGGGTCTCCGTACAGGATAAGGGGCTTCGCGAAGACCGCGGCGACCACGACCAGCACGATAGCCAGGACGATCCCCACGTAGGTCAAGGTGTCGTACAGCTTGTTCATAGCGTCTCCACGGTGCCTTCGGGCACGTTGACTCGGATGTGGGAGCCGGCGGGGAAGGCCGTGAGGGCGCCCCGAACGACGGCGAGGAGGGGGAAGTCGGCGGAGTCCCGCCCGACGGTGACGAGGTGAGCGGTCTCACCCCCCGCCTCGGCGAGGATCATGCCCCCCTGGCCAGCGGAGGCCGCGGGGATGTAGTAGTCCGGGCCCATGTGGGGCACGATGCACAGGGAGCCCCGGGGGACTTCCTGGTCGCGCTCGGGGTGCAGGACCACCCCCTCGATGATTCCCACGCCCGGAGGGGCCAGCAGGACCGCGAGGGGGCGCTTGGCGGGAATGGGGACCGTCGCAGGGGCTTGGGGGATTGCGGCGTACCAGTCGGCCACCTGGAGGTCGAGGGGGTTCTTGTACCCGCTCGGCGAGGTGAGCAGGTGGGGATCCCCCCCGTCGAGGTAGTAGGTCTCGACAGCGTTCCAGAGCGCGTAGAACGCGGAGGTCCAGGCCTTGTCCGCCGGATCCTCCGAGGACTGCTTGGCGTAGAAGGCGTTCGGGTCGGTCACGAACAGGGGCTCCCAGAAGCCCGTGGTCGTCCCATCAGCATGCTTCTCGGGCTGGTCCATCCGGTTGGCCGAGAGGATCCAGTCGGAGTGCAGGGGGTTGTCGTTCAGCAGCTTGAGGCCCGAGGGGGAGATGGGAGTCCACTTCGGGGCGTTGGGCCCGTTGAGGATGGCCTGGGCCTTACCCCCCAGGTCTCCCTCGAAGAAGCGCGCCCGGTTTTCGAGGACCCACCGGTCGAAGGGCCGGCGGAGTACGCAGTACACGTTGCCATCCTCCGCAGTGAACTGGCGCCAGTCGTTGGGCCCGAGGTGCCGCGCGGCAGCCCCCGCGGCGTCGAGGATCTGCTGACGGAGACTGCGGAAGCCAGCGAGGCGAGCAGCCTCGGTCTGGGCCCACTTCGCGTCCTCCTCTGCAGGCGCTTGCTTCGCCAGGGCATTCACTTTCCACACCCCCAGTGCCCCTGCCTTGTTCTGGGTGAGCCATTTCGTCCGCTGCATCCCCACGTCGATTGCAGCGCTGAGGCCGATCCCTCCTGGCTCCTGGGCAGCCTCCAGGCGGTTTCGTATCTCGGCGGCGTGCTCCCACTCGGTGTACTCCCTTTGAACGGGGTTCTGCTCGGTGTAGCCTCGCCGCCCGAAGTGATGCCCTGTGGCAAGGGCCTGATCGACGGCTTCCGTTACGGTCTTGGGGGGATCGATCCACCGAGGAAGGGCCTCACAAGCCTCGAAGAAGACACAACACGAGATCGGGAGGCACTCGCTCGCGAACACGGCACGGTTCGTGACGACTGCGACTTCACCCTCCCGGGCGTAGTGGGCAGCGCGCTGGGCGAGGCGAGCCCGGTGTTCACTCTTCCAGCCCGAGTCGAGCACGTTCGTCATGATGTAGCGGTCCCCAAGGACATAGTCCGCGCGCGTCTCTCCGATATCGCCAGGGCCGATGTTCGTGACGGCAGCGCAGGGGCGCCACCAGCCCTTGCGGCCGGGAAGCCGGATGCGGCCTGCGAACAGGTACGTGAGACTCTCCTGGTAGGCCGCCCTGGTCTCAGCACCGACCGGCACGATGGCGTCGAGGGCGGGGTTGAACGTGGACTCGCCCCTGAGGATGTCGAGGGTCTGTTCCCGGGACAACCCCTCAATCTCGCCGAGGATTCGCTCGGCCGCATCAGGGCAATCCGAGAGGATGGACTCCCGGACGTGGTGGCAGAGCCATTCGCCGTCGAGGGCGAAGGCCACCTTGCGGGAGACGGTGTCAGTAGCTGCATCAGTCACGGGGCACCTCGGCCCATTTCGTGTGAGGTCCCGCCGGGTCCCAGCGTACGCCGCCCCGGGTCCGCCGCCGCCGCCGGGCAACCCTCCAGGTGTTCGTTCGGGTCAGGGTTGTTCGTGCCGCAGGTACAATCGGCGGAGCAGGCGTCCTCCGGTTCGCTGGGCTCGGCCGCCCGGAAGTCGAACTGGATCGCGTCATACCCCTGGAACCCCCCAGTGAGAGTCGGGTGGATGTTCATTGCGTGCCAGCCGATGAACGCGGCGACGGCGTTCGCGACACTCACCTCCACCGTGTTGCCCGCGAGGTCCCCGGAGTGGGACGGACACAACACCACGACCCCTGCAGACAGGTCGGGGGTTGCCGACACGAACGTGAATGCCCCCACCCGGTGTTCGAGCTTCGGGGCCTCGAATATGGACTCCCGCTGCTGGCTGATCGTCAGCTTCACCACGCGGAACTGGTGGTCAGGATGGTACTTCGCGAAGATCGCAGCGAGGTCTTTCGCCCGTCCGGGCGTGTAGCTCCCCATGAGACCGGTCTCCTGCCAGCACCTCCCGCTCGCCGAGAACGTGTGGAACGGCTCCCGGTCCTTACGATCGTGGGACTTGCCCTCGAAGCGCAGCTCACGGGGCACGCCTGCAGGGAAGTGGTCGAGGCTCGACCCGACCCACCGCCCCTCGGGGTAGGTCTCGCTCGGCTTCTCCCGATGCTCAATGAT
>Ga0315281_10007653_pt1 | contig 15185 bp, 16 predicted proteins | sample YL17G07_0_MG_FD_204540 | JGI IMG/M metagenome (GOLD analysis project Ga0315281, IMG submission 204540) | Sediment microbial communities from Yellowstone Lake, YNP, Wyoming, USA - YL17G07_0 | ecosystem: Environmental > Aquatic > Freshwater > Lake > Sediment | place: USA: Wyoming | collected...
GGACCAGGGAAGGTCGCCCGCGTGAGCGGGCGACCGGAGCAAGTTAGATTCCGCGCAGCAGTTCGTTGATGCCTACTTTGGACAGTGTTTTGGCGTCTACTTTCTTTACGATCACCGCGCAGTAGAGGCTATAGCTGCCATCTTTGGAAGGCAGGTTGCCGCTGACCACTACAGAACCAGCAGGTACCCTGCCGAAATGCACTTCGCCGGTTTCGCGGTCGTAGATCTTGGTCGATTGGCCGATGTAGACCCCCATCGAGATGACGCAGTTGTCTTCCACGATCACGCCTTCCACTACTTCCGAGCGGGCGCCGATGAAGCAGTTGTCGCCGATGATGGTGGGGTTGGCCTGCACCGGCTCCAGCACGCCGCCGATGCCGACGCCGCCGCTCAAGTGCACGTTCTTGCCGATCTGGGCGCAGGAACCGACGGTGGCCCAGGTATCGACCATGGTGCCGTCATCGACGTAGGCGCCGATATTGACGTAGGACGGCATCAACACCACATTTTTGCCGATGTAGGAGCCCTTGCGTACCGAAGCCGGGGGCACCACGCGGAAACCGCCTTCGCGGAAATCCTTGGAGTTGTAATCGGCGAATTTGGACGGCACTTTGTCGAAATAATTGGTGAAGCCGCCCTTCATGAAGAAGTTGTCTTCCATGCGGAATGACAACAGCACTGCCTTCTTCAACCACTGGTGGGTAACCCACTGGCCGTCGATCTTTTCCGCTACGCGCAGCGTGCCTTTGTCGAGCATGTCGAGCACTTCGACCACGCTTTCCTTGAGCTTGGATTCGACGTTGCGGGGGGTGATATCGGCACGGCGTTCGAAGGCTTCGTCGATGATGGATTGGAGTTGTTGCATGGTTGGTTTTTCCTATATAAAAAATGGACAGGATTAACAGGATTTTTCAGGATTCAACTGCTTCAATTCAAGCCAACAATAAAGATTGGTTTGTCCTGTCAATCCTGAAAAATCCTGTTAATCCTGTCTATTTGTTGATCTGTTTAACAAACGCCCCAATACGTCGTGCTGCTTCCACGCATTCCGCCAGCGGGGCCACCAGGGCGATGCGCACGAAACCCTGTCCGGGATTGACACCGTGGGCCTCCCGCGCCAGATAGCTGCCTGGCAAAAGCGTGACATTATAATCGCGATACAGGCCCAGTGCGAACTCGGTATCCGGCAGCGGCGTTCTGGCCCAAAGATAGAACGCCGCATCTGGCATGGAAACTTCCATCGCGCCCTGCAACAGAGGGATGACTGCCGCGAATTTTTCCGTGTACAGCCGACGATTTTCCAGGACGTGCGCCTCATCATTCCAGGCCGCAGCGCTGGCCGCTTGTACCGCCGGGTTCATGGCGCAGCCGTGATAGGTGCGATACAGCAAAAACTGTTCGAGCACTTCGGCATTTCCTGCCACGAAACCGGAGCGCATGCCGGGTACGTTGGAGCGCTTGGACAGGCTGCTGAACACCACCAGTCGCGGAAAACTCTCGCGGCCTAATTGGTGAGCGGCTTCCAGTGCGCCCAAGGGAGGATTCGCTTCGTCGAAGTAGATTTCCGAATAGCACTCGTCGGACGCGATGATGAAGTTGTAACGATCGGAAAGTTCGAACAGTCGTTCCCACTCGGCCAGCTTCATCAACTTGCCGGTAGGGTTGCCGGGCGAGCAGACATACACCAGTTGGGTGCGTGCCAGCACATCTTCCGGCACCGTCGCAAAATCCATGGTGAAATTATTTTCGGGCAGTGTGTTGAGGTAGTAGGGGGTGGCCCCGGCCAACAACGCAGCGCCTTCATAAATCTGGTAAAACGGATTGGGAGAAATCACCACGGGCTGCGGGCGGCTGCTGTCGATCACTGCCTGAGCAAAGGCGAACAATGCCTCGCGGCTACCGTTCACAGGTAATATCTGGGTTTTGGCGTCGATGGCCGGCAGTTTGTAGCGGCGTATCAACCAGGCGGCGATGGAAGCGCGCAGTGCGTCGCTGCCATGGGTTATGGGATAATTCGCCAGCCCATCCAGGTTTTCCACCAGCGCGCGGCGGATCAGTTCCGGTGTGGCGTGCTTGGGTTCGCCGATGGAAAGGTTGATAGGGGCGAGTTCCGGATTGGGCGCAGTACCGTGGAACAGGTCGCGCAGTTTCTGGAATGGGTAAGGATGCAGGTGTTTAAGATTCGGATTCATGTTGGAGCGCTGCCGCAGTCGCAGCTAATGGAACAAAACGGAATTATAAGGGCAGTGCAGAGTGCCGACCAAACAAAAACTAGGGGCAGTCGCCGGGTTGTTAGCCGGAGCCGTGGGCTGGGGGGTGATGTGGTACCCCTACCGGGTGTTGGATCAGGCGGGTGTTTCCGGCGAGGTGTCCTCGTTCCTGACTTACCTGGTGGCATCGCTGCTCGGGGTGCTGTTTTTCTTCCGGCATTTAGCCAAATTCGCCGGTGTGGTCGCGATATTGACCGTCATCGGCGTGACTGCCGGCTGGACCAATCTGGCCTATGTGCTGGCGGTGATCGGTGGCGAAGTGGTGCGGGTGATGCTGCTGTTCTATCTGGCACCGCTGTGGACAGTATTTTTTTCGCGCCTGCTGCTGGGAGAAAAGGTCAGTGCGCAGGGCTACCTGATTCTGTTGATATCCCTGAGCGGAGCAGTGGTGATGCTGTGGGACGCGCAGGCCAGCCTGCCCTTGCCGCGCAACACAGCGGAATGGTTGGCCCTGTCTGCGGGTGTCACCTTCGCCTTGAGCAACGTCATGACGCGACGCGCCCATGATTTGTCGGTGAGCGTGAAATCGCTCGCCATATGGTTCGGCGCGTGTTTGCTTTCCATGATGCCGGTACTGGCGGCGCCGCAGAAAATGGCGGGGATATTTCATCTTTCCGGTACGGTGTGGTTGCTGCTGATCGGCACGGGCGTGGCGCTGTTCCTGATCACGATGGCGGTGCAATATGGCCTGACGCACACGCCTGCCAATCAGGCCATTTTGATTTTCCTGTCCGAGCTGGTGGTGGCGGCGATTTCTTCTTATTACCTGGCGGGCGAGGCGATGGGTCTGAAAGAATGGATAGGCGGCGCTATGATTGTTGTCGGCAGTCTGTTTTCCGGCAAAGTGGACAAACAAAATGATCACTGAATTTCTGCACGCATCGTTACTGGTGTCCGATTTGGCCCGTGCGCGGGATTTTTATGAAGACTTGTTGGGTTTGACGCCGAGTCCAACACGGCCGCAAATGAGCTTCGACGGCGTGTGGTATGAAATCGGCGCGCAGCAGATCCATCTGATGGCACTGCCCAATCCCGAGTACGGCATCGCGCGCCCTGAGCACGGCGGGCGTGACCGTCACATCGCGCTGGCTGTAAGCGATCTGGAGCAAGTACGGGTGAGACTGGAACAGGTCGGCGTTGCCTACACCATGAGCCGGTCAGGGCGTTCTGCCCTGTTTTGTCGCGATCCCGACGGCAATGCCATCGAGTTGGTGCAGACAGGCCCTTAGGCGTCCTCATGGACATGGGCTGCTTGTGCGCTACAATTCAAGAGAGACAAAAATTACACGTGCGATTTTAACCAGGAGGATTTATCCATGCGCAAGTTGACATGTCTATTGGCCGGCTGTGCAGCGTTTATTTCGATGCCCGTTATTGCCGCCGATGCACCCGTCGTGGTGAAAATTCCGCGGCTTACTCTGGAGGCCGCCCAGCGAATTGCCCAGGGTGCGGTGGATGCCTGCCGCAAGCAGGGTATCCAGATCGGTGTGACGGTGGTGGATCGCAGCGGCGATCCGATGGTAGTGCCGCGCGATACCCTGGCTTCCAAACTCACGCTGGAAGTGAGCAAGCAGAAGGCTTATACCGCAGTGAGTTTTAACGCTGCTACCTCGACCATGACGAATCGATTCACCCAGCCCTTTTCAGTGGGTAAGGTCGAAGGGTTAGTGTTCTCTGGAGGTGGCGTGCCGCTATCGGCGGCTGGAAATATCGTGGGAGCGGTAGGCGTATCCGGCGCACCCACCGGCGAGCAGGATGATACATGCGCTCAGGAAGGGATCAAGGTTATTGCCTTCGATCTGGAAGCCGCCGAACTCTAGTTCTGGATCAAGTTCAAAGCCACTGCTTCGGCTACTTTGATGCCATCTACCGCCGCTGAAAGAATTCCTCCCGCATAGCCCGCACCCTCGCCCGCAGGGTAGAGTCCTTGCGTATTCAAGCTCTGAAAATCTTCCTTGCGCCTGATGCGGATGGGGGATGAGGTGCGTGTCTCAACGCCGGTCAGCACAGCGTCATGCATGGCGAATCCCTTGATCTGTTTGTCGAAGGCGGGGAGGGATTCGCGTATCGCTGCGATCGAGTAATCCGGCAGGGCGCTGCCGAGATCGCACAGGTTCACACCGGGCGTATAGGAGGGCAACACTGATCCGAATTGGGTGGAGGGGCGGCCTGCAAGAAAGTCGCCCACCAGTTGCCCCGGTGCATGGTAATTTTTGCCACCCAGTTCAAACGCGCGCTCTTCCCAGTGGCGCTGAAAGGCAATGCCTGCCAGAGGATGGCCGGGGTAATCGTCGGGTGTGATGCCGACTACGATGCCGCTGTTGGCGTTGCGCTCGTTACGCGAATACTGGCTCATGCCGTTGGTGACTACGCGGCCCGGTTCGGACGCGGCCGCCACCACCGTGCCGCCGGGACACATGCAGAAGCTGTATACCGAACGGCCATTGTCGCAGTGATGCACCAGCTTGTAGTCGGCGGGGCCGAGTAAAGGATTGCCGGCATTTTTGCCGAAGCGGCAACGGTCGATAAGCAACTGCGGATGTTCGATACGGAAGCCGATGGAAAAAGGTTTGGCCTCGATATACACGCTGCGGTCATACAGCATCTGGAACGTGTCGCGCGCGCTGTGGCCGACCGCCAGCACGACATGCTCGGTGGCGATGCGTTCGCCGTCCGCGAGCACTACGCCGCGCACCCGGCCCTGGTCGATGTCGATATCTTCGACGCGGCTCTGGAAGCGGATTTCACCACCCAGCGATTCAATCGTGGCGCGCATCTGTTCCACTACGCCCACCAGCCGGAAAGTGCCGATGTGGGGTTTGCTCACATAGAGGATTTCGGGCGGGGCGCCGGCCTTGACGAATTCCTCCAGCACCTTGCGGCCGTGGTGCCTGGGATCCTTGATCTGGCTGTGCAGCTTGCCGTCGGAAAAGGTGCCTGCGCCGCCTTCGCCGAACTGCACATTCGATTCCGGATTGAGCTGTCCTTTACGCCACAGGCCGAAAGTGTCCTTGGTGCGCTCGCGCACGGCCTTGCCGCGTTCCAGAATGATCGGGCGAAACCCCATTTGCGCCAGTACCAGACCGGCAAACAGCCCGCAGGGGCCGGTGCCGATGACGACCGGGCGCGAGGATAAATTGTTCGGCGCCTGCGCCACGAATTGATAGCGGGTGTCTGGGGCGAGCGCGACATGGGGATCATTATTCAGGCGCTTGAGCAGTTGCGCCTCATTGGTTACTTCGACGTCCAAGGTGTAAATGAATACGATGGCTGACGGCTTGCGGGCGTCATAGCCGCGCCGCGCGATGGTGTAACCAACCAACTCTTCGGGACTGATGCTGAGCCGCTTGAGAATCGCGTTCTTGATTTCACCTTCAGTGTGAGTGAGGGGGAGCTTGATTTCTGTTAAACGTAGCATGCTTAAGTAATTCCGAACTGGAGAGGTTCCGCTCTATTGAATAGGAGGCAGGTGGCTATTCTACCTCTACGCGGGTTTCATATACAGGCTTGCCTGTGGCGCCGCTGCAGGGGGAATATTGCTCACCATTAAGATTGGAATCATTGCTTATGCCGGCTAACTTAACTCCCTCCCCTTCAAGGGGAGGGTTGGGGTGGGGATGGGTTGAATCGTGGGTGCGTCTGTCACCCATCCCCCTCCCGCCCTCCCCCTTGAAGGGGGAGGTGCAAGCTGACCCGCTCCAGATCAAGCGGTGAGTCGATGTCCGCCAAGATGCCGGAATCATTGCAGTGAAAGGAATGGATGTCAGTGGCATGCGCCGTAAGCAGGTCATGTGCTCCGTAATCCGCGTGCAGACGGCTGAGTGGCTTGAAAAAAGCGCGTGAGAAACCGACAGGATGGCCGCGCTTCGCGCGATGAAATGGCGCCGCGATGGACGCGCCGGACTCGATCAGGCGCGCTACGCTGCGTATGGTCTGGCTCTGGATGAAGGGCATGTCTGCCAAGGCAATCAGCCAGCCATCTGCATCGCCCGCGCTGCGTACCCCATGGGCGAGGCTCGCACCCATGCCGTGTGCAGCGTCATGGCAAATTTCCACGCGCAATCCTGCGGTACATAATATCAGCGCCAATTCCTCGTCGCCCGGACGCACCACGGCGACCACCTGATCCACGCCTTGCAGCAGATTGCGTGCCGCTGCCAAGCCAATGGGCGTACCGTCGGGGAGGGGTTGCAGCAGTTTGTCGCCGCCGAAGCGGCTGCCTGCTCCGGCAGCGAGGAGCAAGCCGACAATCATGATGACAAAGCCGGTATTTTCCCGGCAGGAGCAAGCTGCACGCCGTAACGCACCGCCGTCATTTCGGCGAGTATCGACAGGGCGATTTCGGCTGCGCTGCGCCCGCCCAGCGGCAGCCCCACCGGGCCGTGCAAACGTTCCAGTTGATCGGGCGCAATGTCGCACAGCGCCAGGCGTTCGCGCCGCTTGGCGTTGCTGGTGCGCGAGCCCAGCGCGCCGACATAGAACGCATCCGAATTCAGCGCTTCCAGCAGGGCGAGATCGTCCAGCCTGGGGTCGTGCGTCAGTGCGACCACGGCGCTGCGTTCGTCTATCTGCGCGGCTTTCACCGCATCGTCCGGCATACCTGAGACCAGTGCGGTGCCGGGAACGGACCAGCCTGCCGTGAATTCCTCGCGCGGATCGCACACCGCCACCCGGTAGTCCAGCGCCAGCGCCATCTGCGCCGTATAGCGCGAAATCTGACCGGCGCCGATGAGGAGGAGTTGCCAGCGCGAGCCGTGCACGGTAATGAGATGACTGCCGTCGAAACGGATTTGATCATCGCGCCCGGCGGGCAGCAATTTGACGCGGCCGGTTGCAAGATCGAGTTGCCGCGCCATTAACCTGCGTTGCTCCATGGCATCGAGCAGGGCGCGCAGGGGAGTGATATCCGGTGCAGGCTCAGTAACCAGTTGCATCGAACCGCCGCAGGGCAGGGCGGGACGCCCGGCATGGACGGCACTGGCACCGTAATCGAGGACTTGCGGCAGGGTGGATAGCGACGAACAGTGCATGCGCTCAATTAGATCATCTTCAACACAGCCGCCCGACACCGAGCCCGCCAGCCTGCCGTCGGCGCGCACCGCCACCATGGAACCCCGTGGCCGGGGCGAAGAGCCCGAGCAGGCCACGACCGTTGCCAGCATTACGCGATGGCCCTGCTCCAGCCACTCGGCGGCACTGCGCAATATTTCCGCTTCCGCGCTGTCCATGCTCAAGCCCGGCGCAAGTCTGCGGGACGCAGGGGTAGCCGGCGCAAACGTTTGCCGGTGGCTTTGAACACAGCATTGGCGACGGCGGGTGCAATCGGTGGCGTACCCGGTTCGCCCACCCCGCCGGGGTGTTCCTGGCTGGGCATGATGGCGACTACGATCTCGGGCATTTCATCCATGCGCAGCAGCGGATAATCGTGGAAGTTGCTCTGCTCGACACGGCCATTCTTGATGGTGATTTCGCCCTTGAGCGCGGCGGTGAGGCCGAACACGATGGCGCTTTCCATCTGCGCCTTGATGATGTCCGGGTTGACCACCATGCCGCAATCGATCGCGCATACCACGCGGTGCACCTTGATCTGCCCATCCTTGGACACGGACACCTCGGCCACCTGCGCCACGAAACTGCCAAAACATTCGTGCACCGCAATACCGCGCGCGATGCCCTTCTTCGGGGGCTTACCCCACCCGGCCGTGGTCGCGGCAAGCTCCAGCACACCTTTGTGGCGCGGCGCATCGCGCAGCAGTTCGCGGCGGTACAGGTAGGGATCCTTGCCCGCTGCTGCCGCCAGTTCATCGACGAAACATTCGGTGACAAAAGCATTCTGCGAACTGCCTACCGAGCGCCAGAAACCCACGGGAATGCCGGTGTCGTGCATCACGTAATCGACGTGCAGATTGGGGATGGCATAGGGGATATTGGCCGCCCCTTCGACCGAAGTCGGATCGATGCCGCCTTTTACCATACCGGGAAAAACCCGCGCCATAATGGAAGGGCCGACGATGCGATGTGTCCAGGCGGCTGGCATGCCATGCTGGTCCAGGCTGGCGCTGAAACGGTTGTAGGTGGCGGGCCGGTATTGTTCATGCTGCATGTCGTTCTCGCGGCTCCACAACAACTGCACCGGTACCCCCACGGCTTTGGAAACCTCCACGGCCTCCGTCACAAAATCCTGCTCGGAGCGCCGTCCAAATCCGCCGCCGAGAAAAGTGGTGTGCACCTTGATCGATGCCGGCGGCAGTCCGGTAATTTTCGCAGCCGTGCGTTGAACGCCGGTTTGTCCCTGGGTGGGTACCCAGATATCGCAGCCGTCCTTGCGCACATGCGCGGTGCAGTTCATCGGCTCCATGGTGGCATGGGCGAGGAAAGGTACTTCATAGACCGCTTCGATCTTCCTGGCGCCCTGCAGTATTTTAGCCGCGTCGCCGCGGTTCTTTGCCACAACACCCGGTTGCTGCGCCAGTTCGGCAAAGGTCTTGCTGATGGCCGCGCTGTCGAGTTTGGCATGCGGGCCTTCGTCCCACTGGATGGACAAGGCGGCTAAGCCTTGCTGCGCGGCCCATGAGCCATCGGCCACCACGGCCACGCCGGAACTGATCTGCAACACTTGGCGCACGCCTTTGATATGGAGGGCGCGAGCGCCATCGTAGCTGCGCACCTTGCCGCCGAACACCGGGCAGCGCGCCACCATGGCGGTGAGCATGCCGGGAATTTTCACGTCAGTGCCGAACACTGCCACGCCGTTGACCTTGTCCGCGCAATCCAGACGCGGCAGGCTCTTGCCAATGATCTTGAAGTCCTTGGCGTCCTTGAGAAACGCCTCCGCCGGTACTGGCAGCGTCGCCGCCTTGTCCGCCAGCGCGCCATAGCTCAAGCGCCGGCCGCTGGCTGCATGCAGCACCGCGCCCTGCTCGGCGCGGCAGGTCTCTTCATTCACTCCCCAAGTTTGCGCGGCGGCGCTGACCAGCAGTTCCCGCGTGACCGCCCCGGCCTTGCGCAGATTATTCCAGGACGAACGCACGCTGGTGCTGCCGCCGGTGCTCTGCGAGCCCAGTAGTGAATTGAAATACACCCTTTCGGCCGGTGCGGGTTCGACCCGCACCCGCGCCCAGTTCACTTCCAGTTCTTCCGCAATCAGCATGGGCAGAGCTGTCATCACGCCCTGTCCCATCTCCGACTTGTCGAGCATGATGGTGACGGTGTCGTCGCTGCCGATCCTGATCCATGCATTGGGCGCGAACGGGGCAGGGGCGTCGGCCGCCGCGGCCAAGCGCTGCGCACCGGGAAGATAAAAACCAATAATCAGCCCGCCGCCCATAGCGGCACCGGCTTTGAGGATGGTGCGTCTGCCTGGGTCGATCACATTTTCCATGTCACACCTCCGCCGGCTTGGTTTGCGCGGCGCGGTGGATCGCTTTACGGATGCGCTGATAGGTACCGCAGCGGCACAGCACGCCCGACATTGCCGCATTGATGTCGGTGTCCGAGGGATGCGGCGTCTTCGCCAGCAACGCCGCTGCCGCCATCAACTGTCCCGACTGGCAATAACCGCACTGGGGCACCTGCTCTGCGATCCATGCTTCCTGCAAGCGCCTGCCTACTGGCGACGCAAGGCCTTCGATTGTTGTCACCTGCTTGCCTGTCGCAGCCGAAACGGGCGTCATGCAGGCACGTACCGGCACGCCATCGAGGTGAACAGTACACGCCCCGCACTGTGAGATGCCGCATCCATATTTCGTCCCAGTCAGCGCCAGGTTATCCCGCAGCACCCACAATAACGGCGTATCCGGACTCGCCTCCACCTCGCGTTTTTTGCCATTTACTGTCAGTGAAATCATCCTAAGTTCCTTAGTTTGGTTGGCCTACAGAAACCGTGTCCCCTCATCCCCGCCCTTCTCCCGGAAGGAGAAGGGAGAAAAGCCCCTCTCCTTCCGGGATAACCAGCGACTTGCCCGCTTGCGGGCCTAGTCGTCTGGCTAGTAGTTTCACCAGAGGGGTTGGGGTGAGGGAAGGGGGCATGAATATTCGCATTGCGCCTATTCTGGGCACATCATCTGAGTTTTTTAGGATCATGAATCACCCACGATGTTTGACTCTGTTGCGGACCAACATGCGGTCATTATAGACAAGGAAGGGACGTTTGCTGCGGTGTCAGGACGTGACGAAATTATAGGCAGCACCGGCGCCGGCTGCGAATACCAGAGCCAGATGAACCCAAGCCCATATCAGATATTTGCGCGCCAATTGTTGCGGAGAAAGGTTTGATATCAGGTATAGCCGGCCATCCTGGGGCTGGCGCAGGATGTGCACTCCATCGCGCAGCCGGGTCTCGCGATGCTGCTGCTCTACCTCACGCTGCGCCTGGTGCCGCGCCAATTCCCATTCCCGCATGTCGATATGGCCGTTGCCGTTCAGGTCAAAGCGCTTGAGCAACGTCGGCTTGTCGCGTTTCCATTCCGCCAGCAGGTCGTTGATGTCCTGTTTCAGATTCAGATCGGTATTGGCGCCTCCCAGTGTAGTGTGTTCGCCAATTGCATAGAGCGGGTCGTGGGGCAGCAGCAGGTACTCCGTGGTGCGGTACCCATCGTGATCCTTGACCTGTTTGTGACTGGTGACGACCTCTGCGTGTTCGGGGTCGATCACGCATTGCCCGCTACCATCGTCGAGCAGGAAAGTGGCGTCGCTCACACCTCGTTCCACCGATTCCCACTGATTGTCGTTTGTGCGTTGTTCTACATGGTAGCGCAGCCACACACAGGGTATTCCGTTAATCCGACTGGTGAGCTGCTCGCCCTGATACTGTACGGCATTGCCTTCGAATTCCACGTAACCCTGTGGAGCAGATGTAACTCTGGAGCTCGGCGTGTCGCTGATCATGCGATGGCGGCGCAGGTTGCCCATCCACGCGATGAGGCTGGTGGCAGCAACCAGGGAAAAAGCCAACAGCCAACCGGCGCGGCTTTCCAGGTGCCATCCAACTGCGATCAGAAACAGGTTGATGCCGGAAGTGAGTAGGTCGAAGTATTGTTGCCGCAGTTCATCGAGTGGGCTGGGGCGGCTGATATCCACTGGATTTCTTAAGTATTAACTGAATAGTTGCTTGACGCTCACATCGCCGGTTTCGCTGGCTGAGAATTCGAGCAGCTCGAACGGCCCGAAATTGAGCATGCGCGCCACCATCAGATCGGGAAACTGTTCGATGCGCACATTGTTGACGTTAACACTTTCATTGTAGAACTCACGGCGGTCGGCGATGGCGTTTTCCAGGCCGCTGATGCGTCCTTGCAAGTGCAGGAAAGTCTCATTGGTCTTGAGATCAGGATAGGCTTCGGCGACGGCAAACAATTTGTCGATCCCCATCCGCAGCGATCCTTCTGCCGCACCCAGCGCGCCCATGTCGCGCTGCTCGCGTGCCTGGGAAACCTGGGTGCGCGCCTGCATGACTTTTTCCAGGGTTTCCTGCTCGAATTTCATGTATTGCTTGCAGGTTTCCACCAGCTTGGGCAACTCGTCGTGGCGTTGCTTCAACAATACGTCGATATTGGCCCAGGCCTTGCTGACGTTATGTTTGACCATCACCAGGTTGTTGTAGACCATGATGAAGTAAATGGCGCAAACGGCCAGCACTGCCAATGCAACGATTCCGGCAACGCTCATGTATTAACCCTTCGCAATGCCTTTAGCAATTGCAATACCGATCACATCCCAAGGCAACAATCTGGTCGTGATGAAAGGCTATTTCGCTTGCGCTTGCAATCTTGGTCTGGCACTTGGGAGAGGCGAGTTCGTTGTGGATAACACCGGTAAATTCGCCTTCCTTGGTCGAGCTCACTTCGGCCCAGAAGCAGTTTTCGCCGTCACGCACTTTGATGTAACAGCCGGGTCCAAGGTTGTTTAGCAACTGTTCGGTCGGTGCAACGAAATCACTGTCAGCTTCCTGTTCATGGCAACTCATGATTATCCTCCTTGTTGTTGTTCTGCCAGTTCCTTGTGCACCTGGGTCATATCAACGGCCTGCACCTGTTCAATCAACTGCGTAAGATTTGCGGCGGAGAGCGCGCCGGGCTCTGAAAACAAAATAACATTCTCGCGAAACACCATCAGGGTAGGGATGGAGCGGATCTGGAAGTGGCCTGCCAGCTCCTGCTCCTGCTCTGTATTAACCTTGGCGAATATGATGTCCGGATGCTGCTCGGAAACGCTTTCGAAGACAGGCGCGAAAGACCTGCACGGCCCGCACCATGGCGCCCAGAAATCGACGATTACAGTACCGCCCTTTACGACGATTTCCTCAAAATTATCCTTGGTTACTTCTACTGCGGCCATCGGTATGCTCCAATAATGGACCCTGAGTCTGTCGTGCAGCTATACCCAGAGAGTGAAAAAACAGCATATTAGCCGAATTCCGGGGCTCATGCAGCCAATGTACCGAGACGTGCATTCAGGCACCTTAACGATCGCTAAAACGACCCCGTTGTCTTAATTATGGATCACTGTGGCGAAAACCCCAAGAAAAGTGAAATGTTTTCTGTGCCTGTGGTGTTCAACTGAGTATTTCATGAGTATTTCAGGTTAAAACCAGATAATTCATTAGGCGGCTCTTCGAGCCTAAACGAGCGCTGGCGAATGCTTTGCGGTCATTAATTGCCGCTTGCTGTCGTCCATGGAATAGCCATGAACACCTCTCAAGCAACAAAAAAGCCTCGCAAATCGTCTCGCGTCCTAATGAATTATCTGGATTAAATCGGAAGGAAAACCGCTGTAGCCATGGTCTGGATAATGCGCGAGATGGAGCGGTTGGTCTTGTCGGCGATGATTTGCGCCAAGGTATCCTGATCGGCAATCAATTTGCCGAATTCCCTTTCAAAGCTGAGGTTGTGCACTTCTCCCGTTGCCTCGTTGCTCAACAAGAACAGGTTGCCTTTTGAGGTGCGCTTGTTGCTGAGCTGCCATACGGCGATCTCGACGTTGCGCGCGCTGTTGTAAAGTCCCTGCGGGTCGAGGTCATCCAGGATGAAAAATTCTTTTTTATCGTCATAGGATGCCATGACCATCGACCCAAGTCCGGCCACGAAAGCCAGCACGCGGTCGCCCTGGAAATCCTCGCGGAAGGAGAGGTGAATGCAGTCCGCGCCGGTCTTGCAGCCAAGTTCGTCGAATTGCCAGGTGCCATAGTCGAATATCCGCGCCACGCTGGCATCCAGGCTGGCCTGGCCGCCTTTTTTCCACTCCTGCGGATTGCGTTTGTACAACTTTTCCATCAGCACGCGCAAATGCGAAAGGGCTTCCCGTTGATGAATTTCAACCACGGTATCGATGTCGCCTTTGGCCAGGCTGGAAATGCGAAAGTCCCGGCCTTGCACTTTGCTCCCAGCGCTGCCGCAGGCGCTTACCGCCAGTATCAGAATCGCTGCCAAAAATCGTTTGATCTGGGTGCCCCTCTCAATGACTTGCCAGTGCTTTCTGCTTCGACTCCAGTTCTTCCCAGCGCGCCATGGCGGACAACAGTTCTTCTTCGAGCGTCGCACCGCGTTGTTGCAATTGTTTCGCTTTCTCCGGCTCGCGGTACAGGTCGGGGTCAGCCAGAAGTTGGCTCAGAGAGGCTTGTTCCTTATCCAGTGCCTCGATCTGGCCGGGTAAGGCTTCCAGCTCACGCGCTTCCTTGAAGCTTAACTTTGATTTTTCGGGTGGTTTGGCCGGTGCCTGTTGCTTGCTTGGGGCAGCGGAGGCGGCGGCCTTGCGGCTTGCTTCCTCAGCCGCCTGCGCTTGCCTGAAACGTTCCCAGTCGTCGTATCCGCCGACATATTCGCGCAGTTGGCCGTTGCCCTCGAAGGCAATTACCTGGGTCACTACGTTGTCCAGAAAGGCGCGGTCGTGGCTGACGATGAACAGGGTGCCGCTGTATTGCTGCAACAGGTCTTCCAGCAGTTCCAGGGTTTCGATATCGAGGTCGTTGGTCGGCTCGTCCAGCACCAACACGTTGGCGGGGCGAGTGAACAAGCGCGCCAGCAGCAGCCGGTTGCGCTCCCCGCCGCTTAAGGATTTGACCTTGGCCCGCGCCCGTTGCGGCGGGAACAGAAAGTCGCTGAGGTAGCTGATGACGTGCTTGCGCTCGCCGTTGATTTCGATGAAATCCGAGCCCTGGCTGATGGTGTCGGAAATGGTTGCCTCTTCATTCAACTGCTCGCGCAATTGGTCGAAATAGGCCACGGAAAGCTTGGTGCCGGGAGACACGCTGCCGCTGTCCGGTAGCAGTTCGCCCAGGATCAGTTTCAACAGCGTGCTCTTGCCGGCACCATTGGGGCCGATCAGGCCGATGCGGTCGCCGCGCATGATGCGGGTGGAAAAGTCGCGGATGATGACCTTGTCGCCGAATGACTTGGAGACGTGCTCCAGTTCCGCCACCAGCTTGCCGGAGCGTTCGCCCTCGTCGACTGCCAGAGATACCTTGCCGAGATGCTCGCGGCGCGCCGCGCGCTCGCGGCGCAGTGCTTCCAGCCGACGCACGCGGCCTTCGTTGCGGGTGCAGCGCGCCTTGACGCCTTGACGTATCCAGGCCTCTTCCTGCGCCAGCACCTTGTCAAACTTGTCGGAATGGGTGGACTCGATTAGTAACTGCTCCTGCTTCTTGATCTGATATTCGGCAAAACGGCAGGGAAAATCCGTTAAATTTCCGCGATCAAGCTCAACAATGCGGGTAGCAACGTTATCCAGAAATCGCCGGTCGTGGGTGATGAACAATACGCTGCCGACGAATTCGTTGAGTAGCGCTTCCAGCCATTGGATCGCCGCGACGTCAAGGTGGTTGGTGGGTTCGTCCAGCAGCAGCACATCCGGCTGCGCGACCAGCGCACGCGCCAGCGCCACGCGCTTGCGCCAGCCGCCGGACAGTTCTGAAATGAGCGT
>Ga0315281_10007654_pt1 | contig 15183 bp, 14 predicted proteins | sample YL17G07_0_MG_FD_204540 | JGI IMG/M metagenome (GOLD analysis project Ga0315281, IMG submission 204540) | Sediment microbial communities from Yellowstone Lake, YNP, Wyoming, USA - YL17G07_0 | ecosystem: Environmental > Aquatic > Freshwater > Lake > Sediment | place: USA: Wyoming | collected...
GCCGACGCGTGGCGCGCGGACCTGCGCGCGGACGACACGCCCCAGGACGTGATCGATCGAAGGATCGCCCGAAGCGACGCGGTTCTTAACGCGGCACCGCTGTTGATCGTTCCGTTCGTCGGCTTCGCGGGGGCGCATCCGTACCGCGACGTCGAGCGCGGCGGCGCCGAACGCGACATGTTCCTGCTCTCGGGAGGCGCCGCCATCCAGAGCTTGTTGCTCGCCCTCAGCGCACAAGACGTGGCCAGCTGCTGGATCAGTTCGACGCTGTTCTGCCAGGAGGAGACACGGGAGGAGCTTGGGCTCGGGGACGAGTGGTTCGCGCTGGGGACCGTGGCCGTGGGCCCGATGCCGGAGGGCGGAACCTCCCGGCCCCGCCCTCCGTTGGAACTCGATGATTTCCTGACCTGGACCTAGATCGCGCCGTGCACGAAGTACCACACGAAGATCGCCGACACGATCCACATGAGCGGGTGCACGTCCTTGCCCTTTCCGCGGAGTAGCGCGATAACCGAGTAACTGACGAACCCGGCTCCCACTCCGTTCGTGATGGAGTAGGTGAACGGCATCATCACCATGGTCAGCAGCACCGGGATCCCGATCCCGGCGTCGGACCACTCGATGTCCTTCGCCAGGGTCATCATGAAGTACCCCACGATGACCAGGGCCGGCGCCGTCGCCTCCGCCGGGATGATGCCCGCGATCGGCGAGAAGAACATCGCCACCAGGAACAGAGCGCCGGCGACCACCGCGGTGAGTCCGGTCCGGCCTCCTTCCGAGACGCCGGAGGCGCTCTCGATGAAGGTCGTGTTCGAGGAGGATGACGTCACGCCCCCGGCGACGGCCGCGAGCGAGTCGATCAACAGGACCTTCTTGATGCCGGGCAGCTTGCCCTCACGGTCGAGCATCTTGGCCTCGCCGCCGATCCCGATCACCGTGCCCATCGTGTCGAAGAAGTCCGACAGCATCACAGCGATGACGGTTGCGAGCGCGGTCCAGACCCCCAGCTTCGAGATGAATCCGAACGAGAACTTCCCGACCAGGGAGAAGTCCGGCGCGGCAACCACCTTGTGGGGCAACGCCGCGATGCCGTTCCCCCAGAGCGCCAGGTGCTTGATCTCGTTGATGACGGTGGCGAGCACGGTGGTGGTCACGATGCCGATCAGCAGGGCGCCTTTCGTCTTCCGCGCGACCAACGCGCCCGTCACCACGAGCCCGAACAAGAACACCGCGACCGGCCAGGTCGTGAGGGTGCCGAGCCCCACGGGTGGTGGCGGCGGTGAGCCCTCGGGGCTGATCCCGTGCACGACACCCGCGTTCGCGAGGCCGATGAACGCGATGAACGCGCCGATGCCGATCCCGATCGCCCGCTTGAGATCCAGCGGGATCGCGTTCAGCACCATCTCTCGAACGTTGGTGAGCACGAGGATCGTGATGAGGACCCCTTCGGCCACGATGACGCCCATCGCCTCCGGGAACGTCAGCCCACGCCCCAGGACCAGCCCGAACACCACGAACGCGTTCAGCCCGAGTCCGGCCGCCAGCGCGAACGGGTAGTTCGCCACGACGCCCATCAGGATCGTCATGACACCGGCGGCAAGCGCGGTCACGGTGAGTACCTGCGCGAACGGCAGCCCCTTGCCGCCGAGCCCCAGGATCGCCGGATTCACGAACAGGATGTAGGCCATCGTGAGCCAGGTCGTGACGCCCGCGATCACCTCGGTTCGTACGGTGGAACCTCGTGCCGTGATCTTGAAGAACCCGTCGAGTCCGCCCTGTGGTCCGGCTTCGCCGATCCGGATGCTGTCGTCGGTCTTCGCCATCAGCCCCCCTCTCATCTTCGGACCGGCGTGCGTTCAGCCGGCTGCCCTGGGGAAGGCTTCCAGAGCATAGGAACCTCCCATGGCCAGCGCAAGGCTCCGATGGGCCACTCTTTCGGTAGTCTTGCGCACGCGTATCCCCTCGCGATGCGGTCGGAACCCACCGGAGGAACATCCTTGACGAACAAAGGCTCGGACAGCGGCAACACCGGAGCCAGACATACGAAGGCCGAGCGCCGGGAGGAAGCCCGCCGTGAGCGCATCGACATCGAGCGCCAGATGGCTGCGCGCAAGCGCAACCGAACGATCGGCACGGCCCTGGTGGTTGCCGCGATCGTGGCGATCGTCGCGGTCGTCACCTTGTCCTCGGGCAAGAAGACGACCACTCCGGGAACCCTCCCGACGATGGCCGCCTTGATCAGCCAAGCGGACGCGGCAACCAAGACCGCCGGCTGCGACGCGATCGTGGATACGCCCAACTATCAGAACACCCCCGGCGCCGACCCCGCCATCGACCACGCGCACATCGGCGACTCCCAAGCCCCCACACCGCCGCCGCTCACCACGTACTCGCCGATCCCACCCACGTCAGGCCCTCACGACTCGGCGACGCTACCGGCCGGGGTCTATGACTCGCCCCCCGACGTCTACCAGGCGATGCATTCGTTGGAGCATGCCGGCGTGATCATCTGGTACTCCCCGGCCATAGCGAACTCACCGGAGATCGCAACGATCAAGGAGTTCTACGCACAGAAGTCGAACGTCGGTCAGGCCAAGATCATCGTGGCACCGTACGACTACCCGGATCAGGGAGCGGCGGGCCAACTTCCGAATGGGGTCGAGATGGCCGTGGCGGCCTGGCACCGGCTGCAGAGCTGCGCCACGCCTAGCCTGGCCGTTGCGTTCAAGTTCGCTGCGCAACATGAGTTCCTCGGAGCGCCGATCGGCGGCCAGACCTACATCGGGGTCGCCCGCGAACAGACCGGGACGTTCTAGCTCAGACGAACGTCAACCGACCGTGCATCCGGACGCGGTGCAGGTGATGGTGCCGTGTTCGAAGGATGCCGTGCTGGTTCCGCCGCCTCCCTGCACACGGGAGGTCGGGAACCCCAGGGACCCCGACGCTCCTCCGTGGTCCAGATAGGACTGCAGCACCTTTCCCCAGAGCGCGCTGGTACCCACGCCTGTCTTGGAGTAGATCCGCCCACGCGTGAAGTTGATCCGAGAGCAACCGTCCGGGCAGGTCAGGGCCTTGCTGCGTGCGGCGAGGTCGACGACCTGGCTCGTCGGGAGCCCGAGCCGGCCTCCGGCCCCGCCGGCTGCCCGGTACTCCTCGAGGATCCCGCCGTTGATCCAGACGTTCACGTTCGCTTTGGTGTTCGAGTAGATGGCTCCCTGCTGGAAGTTCTGACTGCTGCCGTTCGTGAGGTTGCGCGTCTTGCTCGTGGGCAGGCCGGGGGCGCAATCTGAGGCGTCGTAGCGCGAACGGATCCCGCCCAACACGTTGCGGTTGGAGTTCACCCAGACACGGTCGTCGTAGAGACCCAGGCGAGAGCGGAGCGTGGCCCCGCTGACCGAAGCGCTGGCACCGTTCGTGCCGTACACGGTGATCGTCTCGATCCGTCCCGAAGTGCCGCGGTTGCCTGCGCCGAATCGGGAGACGGTCTGAAGCTGACCGGCGAGGCCGAGCGCGTTGGTGACGGTGGCAGCCGAGAGCGTCTTGGACCAGTTGAGCCAGGGATCGCCCGGCGCCGCGGATTCACCCGGATCGCAGACGCCGGTGAGGTAGGGGTAGCTCGACTGTGGCGTTCCCCACTGCACCTGGATGTCCTCGGTGTGCCCGCCGTCGGACGCGGTGAAGAACGTGTCCGCGACGGCGTGCTGGTACTCAACCACCTCCGACTCCGTCGAGCCGACTGCGCTCACCCATCGAGCACCGTCGGGCCCGCTCGACTTGTTCCAACCGATGTAGGTCTGGTCGTTCGCGCCGTCAACGACATTGCAATCGCACGAGCTCTGGACGGGATAGTGCCGCATCTTGTAAACGGCGTAGCTGCGGGCGGCGACCACCTGCGACTCCAAGGATTGCATCGGCCAACTGCTCGGGATCTCTCCGATCCCCAAGAGGTAGTCCTCCAGAGAGATCGAGAGCACCAACTTCATCACCCGGGAGGTGGGGCCGCCCGTCATCTCGAACTGGATGTAGCCGTGGTCGTAGGAGGCGCCCGCCTGCGGGATCGTGACCCGGCCGCCGCCCGCCTCATAGGTGGCGAACAGATCGAGGGAGGGACCTCCGACAGGGGCGCCACCGACCAGCTGCCCGTCCTGGTCGGCGATCTTGTAGCCACCTGCGGCGGCTCGCACCGTCCAGGTCTTTCCACCGGGGATCGTGCCGATGAGCGTGCCCGTGTCCTGGTCTCCGGTCATGAGATCGACGGGACCGCCGACCGCATGCAGCGAGATCACCTTGTTCCCTGCCGTCAGTCCCACACGGACGGTCTTCGGCAGGTTCGTCTCGGCCACGACCTTGGTGCCGGAATAGAAGTGCTCCAGGATCCGGGTGTGGTTCCACCCCTGCTGAGCCAACCCGTACGCGCCCCATTGCGACATCCCGAGTCCATGACCCCATCCCGAACCGAAGAAGGTGAAGTCGCCTGATGCACGGGTGGCAGCGCCCTGATCAGCCGCGGGGCCCGAAACGAGCGCTGAGCCGTTGCCGACGTTGGAGCCCGCGGCCGAAGCCGGTTGGGCGAGCGCAACGACGATGAAGGCCGCTGCGACGAGAGAGAAGAAGCGTCGCATCATAAGAAGGGGTGTTCCCCCGGTCGGGCTTCGCACGCTATCACATCGGCTCCGCGGGCCCGGAAGGCAAGCGGCCGTTCGGGGGACGGTCAGGCGGGGCGGTACGTGGTGTTGGATCCGACCCGTTCACTTTGCAGGGCAGCATCACCCGGGACGACGGCGTTCTCCCCGATCACGGAATCCTCAACCGTTGCCCCCTCGCCGACCTCGGCGCCGACGCCGACCACACTGCGCAAGACACGCGCACCTGGAAGGACGCGCGCGCCCGCAAGAAGCACCGAATCGTCGATCTGCGCATCTGCTCCGACCCTGGCACCCGGACCGACGGCGACCCAGCGTCCCAGATGAGCGCGCAGATCGATATCGGCGCCGGCGCCCATCCACGGGGCGGAGTACGTCACGTCGTGCACCTTGCCTTCCAGCATGTCGAAGTGGGCCTGCAGGTAGTTCTGCGGTGTTCCCAGGTCCAGCCAATAGGCATCGGATGCGAAGCCGTAAACCGGTCGTCCGGATGCGATGACGGCGGGGAAGATCTCGCGTTCGATGGATGCGGTAACACCCGGTTCCCATCCATGCAGCGCGGCCGGGTCGATGAGATAGGTGCCGGCATTGATGTCGCCGGGGATGCGTTCGGCGGGCTTCTCCCGGAACTCCAGCACCCGTCCATCCATCTCCGTGACCACCAGTCCGAAGGCGCGCGCGTCTTCGACGTGATGCAGCGCGATCGTCGCGGCAGCGCCGTGCTCGCGGTGCCGGGCGAGCATGGAGGTGAGGTCGAGATCGGTGAGGATGTCGCCGTTGAGCGCGAAGAACGGCTCCGTGCCCAGATGGTCGAGCGCGTTGACGATCGCGCCGCCGGTTCCCAGCGGGGATGTCTCCGTGATCCAGGTGACGCGTGGATGCCCGTGACGCGACTCGATGAAGGGACCGAACGTTTCTTCCAAGTACGGGCTCGAGAGGACCACCTCCGTCACGCCATGACGTCCGAGATGATCCAGGACATGCGCAAGGGAAGGCCGGTCCATGAGCGGCAACAAGGGCTTCGGCGTGGTCTCGGTCAGCGGACGCATCCGCGTTCCTTCCCCGCCCACCAGCACGACGGCCTTCATCAGCGAACGAACCTCCCCTTGAGCCAATCGAGCTCGGCGCGCACGGTGAGCGCCGCCCATGCGAACGGCACGGTTACCTTCCGCCACCCGCCGGCCCGATGCTTACGGTAGTACCGAAAGATAGACGCCGAATGCATCCGGCTCATCCGTCGCGAACGGCCGGTCGAGACCCCGATGGCATGGATGACCTCAACCTTCGGCGTGAACAAGACCGACCATCCAGCGCTTCGGAGTCGGGTAGCCATGTCCAGTTCCTCAGCGTAGAGGGGGAATCCTTCGTCGAAGAGCCCAACCTCGTCGAGAGCGGCGCGCGGGATCAACATGCATGCACCGCTGACCCAGTCGACCACGCGTTCGGTCGTTCGATCCCAACCCTCCATGTGATAACGGCGGGTGAAGCGATTGGCCGGAACGAACGGTGAGAGGAATGCGTGACCGACGGCATCGATCACATCCGGCAGAGGCCGGCCGCTCGGGTACATGGAGCCGTCGGGGTTGCGGATGGCGGGACCGATGATGCCCGCCTTCGGGTTCGCCCGGGCAACCGCGACGTAGTCCGCCAGCGTGCCGTGGAGCCATTCGGCATCGGGATTGAGGAGCAGGACATACGGAGCCTTCGTCTCCCGGATCCCCTGGTTCCATGCCGGTGACAGGTAGATGTTCCCCGGGTTCTCGATGAGGCGGGCCGATGGGTGCGCCGCCACCGCACGCAGGTGCGAACCGTCGCGCGATGCATTGTCGATGACCAGGACGTCGGTGGTGATCTCCCCTCGGTGCGTCTCCAGGGAGGCCAAACAGCGCTCGAGGTAGCCACGCGTGTTGTAGTTGACGATGACGATGGCGAGCTCGGGGACGAGAGGGTCGGTCATGCCGTGCGGGCGACGAGGACGATCCCGGCGATGATGAGCGCGACGCCGGCCCACCGCAGCGGCGGAACGGATTCGTGCAGCACGGTGAGCGAGGCGAGCACGATGATGACGTAGCCGAGCGCCGCGAACGGATAGGCGAACGACAGCTCGACGCGTGAGAGCGCGAAGAGCCACACCACCGCGGACAGGCCGAACAGCGCCAGCCCGCCCCACACCACGGGAGAGGTGGCAAGATCCTTCAGCCCCGTGCCTCCCAATGCGATATGCCCCCCACCACCGGCCTTCGTCACCCGGTCCACGCCGATCTTCAGCGTGACCTGCGCGATACCGGCCAGGCACACGGATACGAGGATGAGGACCAGATTCATGGGTTCGCCTTTCGTACGGATCGAGGATGGTGCGGGGACGGTCACAGATCCTCCACGTCGGTGTCCATCGTGATGAACACCTGATCCCTGCGATCACCGGACTGCCGCACCTCGAACGAGTACCGCTGGTCTTGCACGTGGTACACGCGGCTCACATCGCGCCCGTGGACCCCGAGCGTCACCCAGTACCTGCCCTGGACCAGGGGCATGGACCGGAGGTGGAACGCGACTCGCTTCTTACCTTCGAAGCGGCCCAGGTTGATCTGTTCGGAGACGGTATCTCCTCCGAAGACGTAGCGGTTCGTGCCGTCGTGGAGCGCGAACGACAGCACCGGATCGTCGATCGGCGTGTTGGCTTTGAGGTCGACCTGGATGGTCAGGGATTCGCCCGGGTGGACGAGTCCTTCGGTGGCCCCGGAGGCTCGGATAAGTTCGGCGCCGACGATCTCGATCTCCTTCGAGCCTTCCTCAGTTGCGTAGTCCAGGTCCTTGTGGAGGATCTTGAAGCGAAGCTCGCGCACGACCTCGTCGGGGTGGCCCATCTTGTAGACCGAGCCGTGATCGAGCATCACGGCTTCGTCGCAGATCTGTCGAACCGTGTCCAAGGCGTGCGTGACCAGCACGATGGTGCGACCGTCCCGCTGGAACTGCGCGACGCGGTCCAGACAGCGCGCTTGGAAGGCCTCGTCGCCAACCGCCAGGACCTCGTCGATGAGCAGGATGTCCGGATCCACGTGCACCGCAACGGCGAACCCGAGCCGCACCAACATCCCCGACGAATAGAACTTCACCTGCGTGTCCATGAAATCGCCCAGCTCCGCGAAGGACACGATGTCGTCGAACACCTTGTCGGTGTCCTTGCGGTTCAGGCCCAGGAACGCTGCGTTGAGGTAGACGTTCTCGCGCCCGGTGAGCTCTGGGTGGAATCCTGCCCCCAGTTCCAGCAATGCTGCGATCCGGCCGCGCTGCCGGATCACCCCTTCGGTCGGGCGCAGGATCCCCGCGATGCACTTCAGGAGCGTGGTCTTGCCCGACCCGTTGTGACCGATGAGCGCCACCGACTTGCCCTGCGGCACATCGAACGTCACGTCCTTGAGGGCCCAGAAGTCCTCGGCGCGCGTCCGGCCGGACAGCAATCGCGCCTTCAGGGATCCCGGCTTCTCCTTGTAGAGCCGGAACACCTTGGAGATGCCCTGGACCTCGATCGCGGCCGGCATCTAGAGCTCCTCGGCGAAATCGCCGGACATACGGAAGAAGGTCCCCCAGGTGATCCGCAGGAGCACGAGAGATACCACCAGCGCGACGCCGAGGAGTTCGGCGAGCCACAGAACGCTCACATCCGGCAGCACGGTGTGAAGGTGCTTATAGGAGTCGGGTATGAGGCGGACCCCGTAGAGCGCACGCTGGAAACTCATCACGATCGACGCGAGCGGGTTCAGCAAGTAGGCGTACCAAACGGCCGCGTGAGGGGTGACCGGATCCGCACCGGGGTTCCCGTTCACGAAGTAGTTCTGCACCAGGAAGGCTGAGTAGACGATCGGCGTGAACCAGAACCAGACCAGGAGCCCCAGATTCACGAGGTGCTGCACGTCGCGGTAGCGAACGTTCAGTGCCGACACCCAGAACGTCACTGCCGTGGTGAACACGAGCAACGTGACGAACGCGAGCGGATAGAGCGCGAGCGCGCCGAACTGGAACGGGAATCGGCTGACCAACATGAAGAGCAACAGCACGGCCGATTGCAGGACGAAGTCGACGAGGGAGACCCCGATCGCTGCCATCGGCAACAGTTCCCGTGGGAAATACACCTTCTTCACGAGGTTCGCGTTGTCCAGTACCGCTCGCGCGCCCTGGGAGAGCGACACGGAGAACATGTTCCACGCCAGGAGCCCCGAGAGCAGGAAGACCGGGAAGTTCGGGATGTTGTTGCCCGTCACGATCACCACGAACGTGAACACGATGAGGAACACGACCGGGTTGAGGAGGGACCACACCGCGCCGAGCACCGAAGCCGTGTACTTCACTTTCAGTTCCTTACGAACCAGGTTCAGGAGGATCTCGCGGTAGCCGTACAGCTCACGGACCCGCCGGACCACGCGCAGCTTGGGTGGTTCAGATGTGCGTTCGGTGATGTTCAGCGCGGTGGCGATAGCGGAGCTCCTACGGGTCGCGAACACGCAGGTCAGCGCGTCCGCACGAGTCTAGCAACCGGGTCATGCCTGACCTTGACGGTTCGATGGCGTTCCTTTGAAGGTCTCCATGGCTCGAACGTACGAGAGGCCGGGCAACTCGTCTCCTCCGGTGTCTTCAACGCCCATGTCGGCGAGGGCGCCCGCCCAGAGTTCGAGCGCCGCGTGAGCGGGATCCTCCATCATGGCAAGCGTCCGTTGGATCGCCGTCGAGAACGCAGGAACCGCCGCCGAGCCGGACGGGATCACGCCGATCGGAGTCAGGGAGCCGAGCTTTCGGAGCTGATCCGCCCGATCCTGCGTAGGTACGGCCAAGAACTTCGCCCGACGGGCCAGGTGTGCCACGGAGGCCATCTTGAACCGCTCCTCTTCGGTGAAGCCGGGTCCCAGGCGTTCCTGCGCGTCCCTGGCGACGTGCGCCGCTCTGTAGCCGAGCGGGTCACCCAAGCCGCGGAGGCGCCAGAGGAGCGGCGAGACATCGGCAACGTCCAAGAGGATCATGCTCGATCCCACGAACGCGGCGCGATACGCGTTCAGGTAGAGGCCGGGGTCGCCACCGATCTCGATGACGCACAGGTGGTAGCCGTGCGAGCGATGCACATCCCCCGGCTTCACCGGCCATGAACGGTCGATCCTCGCGGTCGCCGGGAATCCGGCAGCGCGCAACCCCTCGACGGAAAGCCGTTCCGGCGGCACCAGCAGGAACACATCGCCGAGCGTCCCCGGCACCAAGATCTTCGGCCCGAAGAACCGCCGGCCCCAAGCCCACGCGATCCGTCCCACCCGGGTATGCCGAGGAACCCAACGCACGGCTGCCTCACGCAGGCTCACGATCCCAACAGCCGTTCGATGACGTCCGGCCAGGTCGGCACGACCTCGCGAACACGCGCCTTGCCGGCGGCGCCGAGCCGCGCCGCCAGAGCCCGGTCCGCGTGGAGCCGGTCGATCGCGGCCGCGATGGCCACAGGCTCCGGCGGTGTTACCAAGCCGGTCTCATCGTTCGTCACGAACTCGAGCGGACCGCCGCTGTCACTGCATGTGATGACCGGGCGCTCGGCGGCCATGCCTTCGATCGTCACGTACCCATAATCCTCGTCGAACGGCGGGTAGAGGACGGCGAGTGACGTCAGGTAGAGCTCCCGGAGCCGTTCGTCGGACACGCCGATCTCCAGTCGAACGCGGTCACCGAGTTCGTGCTGGGCGATGATCTCCCGGAGCATCTCCTCGTCGGGCCCACGACCGACCAACCCGAGCCTCACGGGCGATCGAACGTGGCGCATCGCCTCGATCGCTAGAGCCTGCCGTTTGACCGGTTCGAACCGGCCGGGCAGGAACAGGTGATCGCCGTAGGGCCCCGGCTCCATGTCCATGAGCGTCGTGGTGGTATCCGAGGGGTGGTAGAGAACTTCGCCCTCGATCCGCAGCGACTCCCATAAGCGGCGTTTCACGTTCGCGGAGTTCGTGAAGATCCGCGTGGCCTCGTCCAGACCGACGCGGTCGGCATCGACGATCATGTCGCGGATCGCGGGCCCTTGATCCATCCGCGAGAGATCGGCGAACTCGGGGTGATCCCAGAGGTCGTAGGCGGTTCGGTGCTGATGGATGAGCCACACGATCTTGCGTTCGTGATGCACCAGGTAGGCCGGGAACTTCAGGGCGATGACGGCATCCACTTTCAGGCCGTTGGACTCCGAGATGTCGAAGCTCCGCCAGATGGCCATGTTGTGGGCCAGCCGCACCGGGGGGAACCACTGCCATGCGATCGTGACCAGGTCCGCCTCGTGGCCGGCCTCTTGGAGGGCACGAACCAGCGCCTGCGCGTGCGCCTCCGCTCCCCCACGCACGAACGCGGCCTGCGGGTGCAGGACCGCGATCCTCACCCGGCCGAACCTCGCCGGTCCGCGCCGCCCATCTCTATGAGCAGCCGGCGGAGGTCCTCGAGTTCGGCTTCGACGGCCAGGAGGCGATCCGCGAGCGCCTTGCTCAGCTCGGCGTGTTCTGCGGTGAGACGGTCATACCGGCGGGTGATGGGTCGCGCCATCCGGAAGAACCGGTACTTGAAGAACCGGCGGCCGCGGCCCGCGGAGATGAGGTTGGCCTCGCCGAGCGGGATCAGCACCTGCTCGTCGGCACGTACCTGGGTGGCCAACTCACGGAGCCGGTCACGCACCTCGGATGTGGTGATGTTCGCCTTCGCGGCGTGCTCCTGCGCCCAGTACAGCTCTCGTGCGAGCGCGTCGCGGGCGTCGTCTTCCAAGGGTTTGGGGGCCATCGTTGCAGGTCAGCCTAGCAGCCGAACAGGGCGCTCCCGGACGGGCTCAGGCAACGCCCGACGCGGTCAGGAAGGTCATCAATGAGGATCCGAGCGAGGGCATCGGCGCCAGGCCCAGGTGTTCGACGTACACGCTGGTGAGCGGCGAGTTCACGGGCCGTGGCGCGGGCAGCCCGAGGTGCGCGGCCTCCTGGGGCTCGACGGTCCCGGGGAGTCCGGCGAGTTGCTTGATCTGTTGCAACACCTGGAACCAGCTGGCGCGCTCCGAACCCGCCAGGTGATACGTGCCGAACCGTCCTGTGAGCAACAACGGAAGGATCCGCTCGGCCAGATGCCCGACGAACGTGGGTGTGCCGAACCGGTCCTGGAGACCGCCCGCGGTCGCCCCTTCCCGCAGGTTCTGCGTGGCGGAGGAGATGTAGTCATCGCCCCCGCCGAAGACGTAGCCGGTGCGGACGATGAAGTGCTCGGGCAGCACGGCCCGGATGTTCGTCTCACCAGCCAGCTTGGCGCGACCGTAGACGCTCAACGGGTTCGGGGTGTCGGTCTCGTCGTAGGGCGTGGCTTTGGCGCCGTCGAAGACGTAGTCGGTGGAGACGTGCACCAGGACGGCGCCGGCGGCCCGTGATGCCAGGGCCACGCTCTGCGGTCCCAGCGCGTTGTCGCGGAACGCGCGAGCGGGGTCGGTTTCGTTCTCGTCGACCTTCGTGAAGGCGGCGAAGTTCAGGACCGCGTCCGGCTGCACGGTCGTGATCATGGCCATGACGCCATGGTGGTCACCGATGTCCAGATCGGCGTGGGTGAAGGGATGAACCTCGTGGTGCGCAGGGACCTGCGCGAGGAACGCGCGGCCCAACCCGCCGCCCGCGCCGGTGATGACGAGCCTCACGCGGGCGCTCCCGCGGCGCCCGCGGCGCGCGGCTCGGTCACGACGTTGACGGTGTGGGCACGCCGGAGCCAACCGAGGTGGTCTCGGTACCACCTCACCGTTCGCGCGAGCCCTTCAGAGAACTCGACGCGGGGCGACCATCCCAACTCGCGGAGACGATCCGAGCGAACGCCGTAGCGGAAGTCGTGACCCGGCCGGTCCGCGACGAACGTGATACGGGAAGGGTCGGCGCCCGCCAGTTCGCAGATCCGCCGGGCCAGATCGATGTTCTCCAGCTCATGCCCCTCGCCGATGTTGTAGATGACGCCCGGCAGTCCGTGATCGGCAACGGCGAGCGCCGCATCCACCCAGTCTGTGACGTAGAGGAATTCGCGGCGCTGCTTACCCTGCCCGTACACGGGGATCGGCCGGCCTTCCAAGGCGTTCACGCTGTACGTCGGGACGACCCGTTCGATCTGACGGGGTCCGAAGGCGTTGGTGCCCCGGACGACGGTCACGTTCTGATCGTAGGTGGTCACCGCTGCCTGGCAGAGGAGATCGGCGGCAGCCTTGCTCGCCGCGTACGGGCTCTGCGGCCGGAGCGGATGATCCTCGTCGAAGAGTCCACCCTCGGGATCACCGGGCCCGTACACCTCGTCGGTCGACACCATCAGCATGCGAACCCCCTGGGCCCGCGTGGCATCGAGCACCGCCTGCGTGCCCACGACGTTCGTCGTGATGAACCCCGCTGGGTGGTCGATGCTTCGATCCACGTGCGTCTCGGCTGCCGCGTGGATCACACAGGTCGCCTCGCCCACGAGTGTCCCGAGCACCGATGTGTCCGCTACGTCCCCTTCGACGAACGTGAACCGCGGATCATCATCGTGCGCCTCGAGATTCATGCGGCTGCCACCGGTGGACAGACGGTCCAGGACCGTCACGCGCGAGCCGCGCGCCATCGCGGCATCCACCAGGTGGGAGCCGATGAACCCGGCCCCGCCGGTGATGAGGAGATGCTCAGACGCGCTCGGCATGGTCCGCCCGAGTCTATCGGGCGTGTTCGGCGGCCTCGTGAAGGGCCTTGGCCGTTGCTCTCGCGCACCGCTCCCACGTGAATCCCGTCACCCGGGCCAACCCCTTCGCCCGAAGCATGGCGCGCAGATCCGAGTCGGAGAACAGTTCATCGAGTCCGGCTGCGATCGAGCCCGGGTCGGTGGGATCGACCAGCACGGCCGCGTCCCCGGCGACCTCGGGCAATGAGGACGTGTTGGAGGTAAGGACGGGGACGTTCGCCGCGAATGCCTCCAGGACCGGGAAGCCGAACCCTTCGGCCAGGGACGGGTAGGCGAGGACCTCCGCACCCGACAGCAGCGCCACACGGTCGGGATCGCTGACGTAACCGGTGCGGACCACGCGGGCGCGCACCTCGAGGGGCAACGCCTCTACTGCCGCGTCAACCTGTGCCGAGGCTTCGGGGAACCAGTTCACCGCCCCACCCGCGATGACCAGCCACACGTCCGGGTCGGCCACCAAACCGAACGCCCGAACCAGCGCCGTGAGGTTCTTCCGCGGTTCGATGCCGCCGATGGATAGGGCGTAGCGCCTGCCGATGGCGAATCGGCGCCGAACGTCGTCGATGACCGGTGCCGGCGCGGCCGTGAATGTCGCTTGCTCCACCCCGTGATGAACCACGTGGACGCGGGTGGGATCGATGGAGGGAGCGAAGAGGATCAGGTCATCGCGCACCGCGTTGCTCGGCACGATCACGCCGGGGGCGGCCAGGACCGCGGCCAGGAGGCGGCGCCGCCATCGCTCGTCGACATGCGGCGCGGTCCCGGGATACCGAACGAACGCAAGATCGTGCACCACGGGCACGACCCGGCGGAGCCGTCCGGTGGCGGGCGGGAGGAAGTTCGTGGCCAGGAAGAGGTCGTAGTCGCCGACCAGCCATTCGATCCGGGGGAAGCCGGTCCGCCACGCGAGCGGCTGATAGACCCTGGCCGGGAACCGAGAGGCGCGTTCTGCGAGGTTGGGGGCTGCGCCGGGGAAGAACGAGCGCGGTCGCAGGAGCCCTTTCGCGTGGAGGTACCACGCGACGTAGGCGGCATCCGGATCGGCGGCGGGAAGATGGCGCAAGATCTCGCGCGCGTAGCGCCCGACCCCCGTAGGACGGGGGCCGATCGCCGGTCGCGCATCGACCACGACCTTCATTCAGTCCACCTCGACCCGGCTCTGGTCACCGACCACGAGCCGGTGCATCCCCGCTTCCCCGGAATGGCGAACCACGACGCCGCGACCCAGGATCGACCCTCCGATCCCTCGCACGCCCTCGATCACGCAGTCCTGCATGACGATGGCGTCACGAAGCGAACTCCCACGAACCGTGCAGTCGCGTTCGATGGAGACATCGGGGCCGATCTCGGCATCCTCGATGACGCAGCCGGGGCCGATCACCACGGGACCGTGGATAACGCTCCGCCGCAGGTGCGCCCCGGCGCCGAGCACCAAGGTCCCTTCCACCGCGGACGCACCGTCGATCTCACCGTCCAGCGCTCCCGAGAGGACCGAGAGCATCATGCGGTTGGCCTCCAGGAGGTCCTCGGGCTTCCCGGTGTCCTTCCACCAGCCCTCGACCATCTCCGCGCGAACGGTTCGACCGTTATCGATGAGCCACTGGATGGCGTCGGTGATCTCGAGTTCGCCGCGGGCGCTGGGCCGGATGGTGTTCGCTGCCTCCAGGATCGAGTCGTCGAAGAGATAGACGCCGACCAGGGCTAGATCGCTGATGTGATCCTTCGGCTTCTCGACCAGCCGGACCACGCGTTCCCCGTCCAGGACGGCGACCCCGAACCGTTCGGGCTCCGGGACGCGCGCCAGGAAGATCTG
>Ga0315281_10007656_pt1 | contig 15181 bp, 13 predicted proteins | sample YL17G07_0_MG_FD_204540 | JGI IMG/M metagenome (GOLD analysis project Ga0315281, IMG submission 204540) | Sediment microbial communities from Yellowstone Lake, YNP, Wyoming, USA - YL17G07_0 | ecosystem: Environmental > Aquatic > Freshwater > Lake > Sediment | place: USA: Wyoming | collected...
TATCACGCCAGATCTGAGGTCCCCATAGGTCACTTCTCGCAGGACGGTCCTCGACCTCGTCGGTTGGCTGTAGTCGAAGACAGCGGTGATGATCTCGTCGTTCGTGACCGCCGCGTGCTTCGCCATCTCCTCGTCGAGGATGGGGATGGGCACTCCTATCCCAACTCCGAGCGAGACTCCATATCTGGTGAATGTCAGCCCCCGGATGAACTCGGGGGACATCTGCTTCAGGTCCCCTATAACGGCCAACGACCCTGCCGGTCTCTTCGGGACCCCGGCGGGAGTGCGCGGCACACCCGGGTTGAATTGGGTGCCCTCCCACATTACGTATCCCTGAGCTCCTCCCAGGAATATCCTGGTGCCTACCCCTATCGTCCTATAATATGGGTCGTTGAGGAGCGGCGAGAGCTCACCTGCGCTGCTGAAGGTCGCGTTGCCGAATTCGGGCAGCAGCTTCCCCATGTACGTGTAGAGCGTCTTAGACGTGCTGTTGGTCGCCACTGCGTAGTTCTGGTAGCAGTTCCTGAGATTCATCAGGACCGCCTGGTTCACGGTCTTGAGGCTGACATACGTATCGATCTCCCTCCTTGGGTAGCAGTCGGTCCCGTAGGATGTTGCCTTCAGCCGGACCGCCTTTCCTCTTACGAGGTCCTCGATGACGTGCGCTCCCCCGTGGAGCATGTTGTTCGACTCGTCCAACTCTGTCGCTCCGAGGTAGGCGTCGACCGCCGCCATGCCTCCGTATGCGGGAATGCCGTCAAGCCAGATCTTCTGCATCTTGATCGGGGGGTCCGAATGACCGAAGTTGAAGTACGCTCCAGAGGAACACATGGCCCCGAAAGTCCCCGTGGTGACGATATCAACCTCCTTCGCCGCCTTCTTCGTGCCGTTGGATCGCACGAACTGCTTGAATTCCTCGGCCGTCATCACGACAGCATCGCCGTGCTCGATGCTCTTCCTGATTTGGTCATAGCTCTTCGAAATGGCTTTCGTTGCAGTTCCTTTCTTGGCGTTCAGATGAATCCCTCCTTGAATGCCAGCTCGGCATTGAGGACAGAGCCCCCAGCTCCTCCTCTGATGGTGTTATGTGAGAGCAGGTAGAATCTCAGGCATCCCTTGTCCACCCTGATCCTCCCCACCGTGACGGCCATCCCCTTGGCTCTATCCGGGGTTCCCGCATCCACATCTAGGATCGGCTGGGGTCTGTTCTGTTCCGTTCTCACTAGTATGGGGTGCTCGGGAGCGCTTGGGAGGTGGAGCTTCTGCGGCTTCGATTTGAATTGAGAGAAAGTCCGGGATATCATCTTCTGGTCTGGCATGTTCTTGTCATGGATGAACACCGCCTCGAGGTGCCCGTCCCTCACATGGACCCGAGCGCAGGATGCTTGGATGTTCAGGGGTGAGTCTACGAACCTGCCATTCTTGAACTTCCCGAGGATCTTCTTCCCCTCCTGGTTCATCTTCTCCTCCTCGTTCTTGATGAACGGGTTCACGTTGCCCAGTATGTCGAGCGAGGCGACCCCTGGGTATCCAGCTCCCGAGAGCGCCTGGTAGGTCGCGACGTCCACTTCGGTGAAACCGAACTCATCGATGAGGGGCTTCAGGCCGAGCGCTAGCCCCGTGATAGAGCAGTTCGCGTTGGTGACAATGAATCCGCCGTTCTTCCGTCTCTTCTTCTGGATCTCGACCGAGGCCAAGTGCTCCGGGTTGACCTCTGGGAGGAGGATCGGGGTGTCATGCTCCATCCGGTGCGACGCCGCGTTCGAGAATACCGCCATCCCGTGCTCCGCGCACTCGTCCTCGATCGGACCTGCCACCTCGGATGGCAGCCCGCTGAAGACCACTTCGACGTCGTGCTTTCCGAGGCTTGCTGGATTGGTCGGCTGGATCGCAACGTTCTCGAGGCCCTGGGGTATCTCGATGTCGTGCAACCGCCAGACTTCAGAGAGTCTCCTCCCTTCTGACCTGTCCGATGCGCAGTAGGCAACGACTTCGAAATAGGGGTGGTCGTTAAGCATCTGGGCGAATCTCTGCCCTATCATTCCGCTCGAACCAAGGATTGCCGCCTTCTTCTTCGCCATCTCAGTCCACCTCCAGGTATTCTCCATTTGATCGCATCATCTCAGCAAACATGGCAGGATCGGCATCCAGGGATGCCTTCTTGAGCTCTCGGAGCACCTGCTCCATCGAGGAGATTACCTTCCGTGTGCTGGGGTTCAATGCCTGGATGTCATGATAGACCCTTTTGCTTTCATTTGACAGTTCCCGAGCCATCCTGGACATCCTCTCGAACGAGGGTCCCTGAACCTTCTTGAGCTCCGCCATGTCCTTCCCAGATGCTCGGATCGTGCCTGCGAAGACCAGTGAGCATAGGTGGGAAAGGCCCAGGACGTAGGCCATGAGCTCGTCATGCGTGTCGAGGCTCGTCTGGCTGACGTGGGAACCGGCCGATGAGAACAGCTGGAACACCCGATCATTGGCTTCCTCCGACCCGCAGTCACAGACTACGACGTTCTTGCCCTTCGGCGAGCAGGCCTTGGGCCCGAACATGGGGTGGATGCTGGATATCAGGAAGCCGCGAGCAGCGGCCTCTCTGAGCTGGGCCGCGATATGGGACTTGACGCTGCACAGGTCGAACACGAGTCCTGCTGGAGACGAATCAAATACCAGCCCGAGTTCGGACGGAGCGACCCCGAGCGGGCTCGCGACGACCACGATGTCGCTGCTCGCCGCAGCCAGCTCCATGGTCTTCAGACTCTCATAACCACTCAGCCTTCCGCGGGGGTCCCATATGGCAACATCCGCTCCTCGATTCGACAGGAACCTGCAGAACCACTCTCCCATCCTTCCGGCTCCGCCAACGACGAGGGCGGTCTTCCCTCTGAGAGGTTTCTCCACTCCAGCCTCTTGGATTCTGACGGAATCGGAGATCAGGCGTTTGGCGACATCGTTTGCAAGCTTTGTATCCATCCCGAGCAGCTTCGCTTTCTTGGCGAACTGGGTGATGACGGCCTTCTCCCTGGAGCGATCTCTTATCTCTAGGCCGTCCTTGGCTTTCGTCAAGCCGATCTCCCGGGAGACCTCTGCCCTTCGAGCGATGAGCTCAAGGATGTCCGAGTCAATCTTCTCGATCTCCGATCTGAGAGTCCCCATCTCCTTCGAGGTCAGACGAACCCCCCCTGGAGCATCAGGTCGAGTATCACGGCTGCAGCTGAATTCTCAACGACTGGGACTGCTCGGGGAACGATACACGGGTCGTGCCTCCCCTTGATCTCGAGCTCGACAGGTTTCTTGTCCACCACGTCGACACTTGCCTGCGGCCTCGCTATGGATGATGTGGGTTTGAACGCGACACGGAATTCGACCGGCATCCCATTCGACAGACCGCCGAGGATGCCACCCGCATTGTTTGTCTTCGCCAGTATCTTCCCGTTCCTGATGAGGTAGGGGTCGTTGTGTTCACTGCCCCTCATCGAGGCGCACTTGAACCCCGAGCCGAACTCCACCCCTTTCACACCGGGTATGGAGTACATCATGGCGGACATCACGCTCTCAATGGACCCGAAGAACGGCTCGCCGACACCGACTGGCAGGCCCACGACGGTGCATCTCACGATACCGCCGATGCTGTCATTGGCTTCGTGAGCCTTCACTATCTCCTCAGTCATGGCCGCGGCGGTCCGTCTGTCCGCGCAGCCAACGGCGCTTGCTCGAACGATCTTCTCTGCGATACTGAACGAGACATCCTTCTCGAGAGTTACTGTGCCTATCTGGACTGTCTGTGCGAGGATCGAGATACCTTTCCTCTCGAGCAATTGGCGCGCGATAGCTCCTCCAATGACGAGCCCCGCAGTCATCCTTCCCGAGAACTGACCACCGCCCCTGTGGTCGTGATGACCACCGTACTTGACCATCGCAGGGTAATCGGCGTGGCCCGGTCTTGGGACCCTCTTGAATGCATCGTAAGCGGATGAGTCCGTGTCGAGGTTCCTAACGAGCCCGACGATCGGTCCTCCCGTGGCCCTTCCATCGATGATGCCCGACACGATCTCCAATCGATCCCGCTCCCTTCGGGTCGTCGAGATGGGACCCTTTCCGGGGGACCGGCGATCGAGCTCCGCCTGGATCAAAGCCTCAGAGATCTTCGACCCGGGGGGACATCCCTCGACCTTGGCCCCTATGCACAGGCCGTGGCTCGAGCCGAATATGCCGATCCTGTACCTGACTCCGAACTCGTTCATTTCCTCACCACCAGGCGGCAGCCGAGCTGATGCATGTCTCTGAGGAAGCCTGGGTAAGAGACCTTGAACGATTCTGTGTCATCTATGCTCGTTTCGGTCGCGGACACGAGCCCCGCAACGGCAGCCGCCATTAGTATCCGGTGGTCTCCGAAAGTCTGCACTGTCGCACCGTGGAGCTTGTCCACGCCTTCAATCTCGCATCCATCTCCAGTCGCGATTATGTTCGCTCCCATCTGTTCAAGAAAGGTAGTCGTGGTGACGATCCTGTCGCTCTCCTTGGCGCGCAGGTTCTCCCCGCCCTTCAACACGGTCCTGCCCTCGGCGACGGATCCCAGCACGGCAAGTATCGGGAATAGGTCCGGTGTCTGCCCCACATCGATCTGCGTTCCTACCAGCCGGTTCCCAGAGACCCGCACTGAGTTGGGTGACACGGTGACCTTCGCGCCGAAAGACTTCAGATGTTCGACGATGGCCTTGTCCCCTTGAGGAGACGAGTTGTCCAGATTCCGGACTGTGACATCCCCTCCCGTCATTGCTGCAGCCACGAGAGGGAACGATGCTGAGGAGAAGTCTCCTGGCACGACGTATGATTCCTTCTTCAGATGCTGCGTTCCAGGAATCGTGAACTCCCCATCAGCCTCGTCCACGTGAGCCCCGAACTCCCGAAGCATGCTCAGGGTTATGTCGACATACGGCCTGGACCTCTGCTGCCCCTTAATGCGCACCGTCGTGTCCCCCATCTTCTGCGTGCATGCGATCAGCAGTGATGAGATGAATTGAGAGCTGATGCCCCCGGATATCTCCGCGAAAGACTTGCGAATCGGCCCAGTGATCGCGAGAGGTGGGTTCCCTTGCTTGCCGAGGTACTCACATGTCGCACCCAACTGGACCAAGGCATCCGCGAGCTGACCCATCGGTCTTCTGATTAGGCTCTCATCACCTGTCATCGTGGTGGTGGACGGAAGGAGAGACGCGACACCAGCGATCAACCTCATCGTCGTCCCAGAGTTCTTGGCATCGATTACCCCGTGGACCGGGCGGAGCTCCTCGCAGTGGATCTTCATGCCCATGGAGCTGCTCCTGATCTCGGTGCCGAAGGCGTGCAGTGCGTCCAACGTGGCGACGGTATCATCTGCCATGAGTGGATTGTGAAGCGTGAAGCTGGAATGCGTGAGCGCGCCTAGCACCATCGCTCTGTGCGTGCACGATTTGGACGGGGGCGCAGTCACCGTGCCCTTGGCGACGGAAGATCGGACTACAATAACCGTGGGACCACTTCCTTCGCCGGCGTGTCGTTCACATGGGCCTTGAGAACGGAACCTTCCTCCCTCTGCAGGGCTCGGAGGATGTCGTTCTCCGCGGCCCTGTCGCACACTATCGCCGTGGCAGGGCCAGTCCCGGATATGCCTGCCGCGAGCGCGCCTTTCTTCCTTGCAAGGCTTGCGATGTCCTCGGAGACGTCAAGCACTCTTGAGTAAGCCCTGGAGTTGAGCTCCATCGCTTTGAAGTACTCCCCTCTGAGTGCGAGGTCGAAGGCCTTCTCGACCTCGTGAGCGATGGGCCTGAAGTCCAGGTCCCTCACGCTGGCCTTCGTGATCCTCCGGTCTGGAACGTGGAGTATGACGACAAGGTCCGGGTCCAGGGTTCCTTGGTGCAGGACGGTGAACGCCCTGTTGTCTGTTGCGACGACCCCTCCCATGTAACACGCGGATGCGTCATCGAAGGCTCCAGTGATCGTCACTGAAGCTTTGATGGACTCCTCTATCCCCGTCAATACTAGCTCGAAGTCTGGGAGGCTCGCCCCGAGTGCCCTGGCGGTGGCCAGCACGACTGCGTTTGAGACCGCGCTGCTGCTCTTCAGACCTCTGGATATGGGTATCTCGGACTCGATGCGGACCTGACCGTAGACTTCGGCCTTCCCTGCCTTCGTGGCCAGCGCACGAACGCAGCCCACCACGAGTCCGCTCCCCTCCGTCGAGTGGGGGATTCTGAGCTCGCCAGAACCTACCTCCAAGCTGACTTCCGCATCCGTCTCGAGAGTGATACCGAAGGCCGCGCCCTTGCCCGTGGCTATTGCGTTGACGATCGTAGCTGCCCCTCTGCATCCTGCTCTTCCGATCATGGCAGGGCCCTCCCTGCAGCCGCTCTCATCGCATCGACACCGGGTTCCAGTCCGGTCCATATGCGGAAGGATTCCGCCCCCTGCTGGACCAGCATCTCGAGGCCTCCGTATGCTTTGGCGCCCCGGCTTGCAGCCACCTCCATCGCCTTTGTGACAGGTGGGTTGTATATGATGTCGATGAACACTGAGCCAGGCCTGACGAACCCTGCCTTCAGAGGAGTGCCGGCCATGCCCTTCATCCCGACGGGTGTGCAGTTCACGACCAGGTCGAAGGACTTGTCCGACTTCCACAGTTTCTTGACTGACACGGACCTCGCCCCAAAGGACTTGGCTAGCTCGTCCGCCCTGCCCTTCTCGATGTCGATGATCGTCAGCCTGGCCTTCCGCTCAGATAGGACATAGGCGACCGCCCGGGCCCCACCCCCCGCTCCGATGAGCAGTGCATCCGTGTTCCGGGTTATCGTTGTTTTTTCGTCAAGCAGCCGTGAGAATCCAATCACATCGGTGTTTTCTCCAACAACTGCCTTTCCCACAAAATTGATGGTGTTGACAGCACGGGTGGCGGTCGCAGATTCGCCGTTCCTATCGCACAGCTTGAAGCCCAATCCCTTGTGGGGTATGGTCACGTTGAGCCCTTTGAAACCGAGGTTCTTCAGCGCGCGAAGAGCGTTCCCGTCGAATTCCTTCGGAGGGAAGTCGAGCGGCAAGTACGTGCCTATGAGGCCGAGATGCTTCAACGCAGCCTCCTGCATGGGTTTCGAAACGGAATGCGACACTGGGTGACCTATGAGTCCGAAAACCTTCACTGTCCCCTCTAACAATGAGATCTGGGTTGCGACATCCAACTGCCCTGGAGCCGCTTCCTTCCCCGGAAGGCAGGCGTACACGAGCTCGGACCCCATCCGGTCGGCGAACACTCTGGTCAGCTGCCCCTGGAGTCCCATGCCTATGATGACGAACCGTTTCTTCAGCCGTGAGAACTTCAGACCTAGCTGAGCGAGGTCCAGTGCATTGGGGGCGCTCTCGCAGGGCATCGCCACCTTTGCGATGTCTCCCAGCATCATCGCCTCGACGAGCTTCTTCTCTACGACGTCCCTGGGGACGGGTTTGGAGAAATGGCTCGATACTATCGTCTGGGTTTCCGATCGGATACCTTTGTTCTCCTTGAGGAGGGACCTGTCGGTTTCAAGCTCGAGATCCACGTATTCGAAGTCGGATTCGAGGATCTCCATCAACGCTTCCTTCCGGTTGGAGCCTGCAAGGCCAGATCTCCCTCCCTGCCTTTTCGACCGGAGCGTGGCGATGGTAGGGCCGAGCATCTCCCTCCTCGCTTCTCGGATGGTCTCGACATTGAAGCCTTCAAGGTGATCCAGCCTGAGCTCGACCAGGTCAGCGCCTGCCTTGAAAGCCAACTTTGACGAGTCCGAAGCCCCTGAGACGCTCCCCTCTACGAGGGAAGCCACGACGAGTGCCACGATTCACTTCTCCCTTATGCTCTCCTTCACGTACATTCCGAAATGCCTTCCGCCGCGTTCCGGTTTGAGCAGTATCATGTCGCCGATCTTCAGCTTGGATACGGAGACGACGTCTCCCTTGGAGCACACTCTGATGGTCTCCGCGTTCTGAACGATGGTCGAGTACTTCTGGCCTTCGACCTCCGCCTCGATCAGCAGGAGCGGCCTTCGCTCCACCTTGGTCCTTCCAACTACGACCCGTCTCGTCTGGCCATTGCACCCGACTACAAGGCATTCATCGCCCCCCTTGAGCTCGGATAGGTACTTGGTGCTTCCGTCCGGCATCAGCATGTAGGCATGGACCGGGCCGGCGTTCACTCGGAATGGCCTCGAGGCGGCGTACTCCGATTCGAGAGTCTCTGAGTGGATGAAGAACAGACATGAGGATTGATTGCCAATCAGCATGCCCTCTCCGATGGAGAGCATGGAACAGGTGTCGATGCAGACCCTGTCACCTAGTCCAAGCTGTCTCAGGGATGTGATCTTCCCTTCCTTCAGCTCAAGCCTGGGTGATCTCTCAACGACGATCTTCCTCAGCTTGGCTAGCTCCTCGACCTTCTGCGGAACGAAGAGCACTCCATCCGCTCCTCTTTCCATTGTTTCGAAGAAGAGCTTTGCCTCCTCCGCGGTCCGGGCGAGCATCAGGAGCTTGGATCCAGAGCCCTGGAAATGAACGATGAGGTTCTCGAGGGGGATGACCTTCCAGTTCTTTGCCGATATCACGACCGTGCCCGTCCTGTCGGCCAACTTCTTAGCTTTGAGCTCGTCCTCCTTTCCCTTCAGCTCCAGCATGGCGCCAATCGTCTTGCCTTCTTCGATGAACTTGCCATGCTTGAGGATGATCGCCCTGAACCTGCCAAGGCCGGTGAAACCCGAATCCCTGCTGTCAAGCACGACAGTGTCGAAGCCGTTCTCTATCGCGGAAAGTACAATCCTCTTCCTGTTCTCGCTACTGGGTTGGAAGACGGCGCCAACCCAGATCTGGCGGTCCTTCAAGACCTCACCGCCTGTAAGCTTCCTCTGGCCGCATTCCTTCGAAAACGACACGTCCGATGGCCCTTGTGATACCGGTAACATCATCGTGCTGGAAAACGTTTCGACCGATGGAGACGCCCTTTGCTCCGGCCTCCATGGCTTCGCTTATCATTGCCAACAGGGCCTGGTCCGAGTCCATCTTCGGTCCGCCCGCTATGACGACTGGAACAGGCGTGCCCTTGACCACTTGCTTGAAGGAATCCACGGAGCCGGTGTAGTTCGTCTTGACGACATCGGCACCGAGCTCAGCCGCCAGCCTGGCGCAGTGTGCCACAGGTTCGACTGCGAATTCGTTCTTGACGTTCGGGCCTCGAGGGTAGCACATGGCCAGCAACGGGAGACCAAAGGCTCGGCATTCGTCGGCCACCATGCCGAAATCCGCAATCATCTCGTCTTCCTTGCCACCGCCGATGTTGCAGTGGATCGAGACGGCATCTGCTCCAAGAGCTGCGACATCCCCGACGCCCGCAACGAGCCTCTTGTAGTTCTTGTCCGAGGAGAGCGAGGTGCTGGCCGAGATGTGGACAATGAGCCCCAGCTTGCTACCCACGGATGGGCCAGAATATGGTACCAGGCCTTTGTGGATCACTATCGCGGAGGCGCCGCCTGCCGCGATCTTGTCGATGGTGCTCCTGATATCAGCTATCCCCTTGACCGGGCCCATTGAGATGCCGTGGTCCATGGGAACTATGACGGTCTTCCCGCTCTTCTGGTCGAAGATCCGCCTGAGCCTGATCGTTTTCCCTACCATGCTATCACCTATGCACCGTGCTAAACATTGTCAATGTACTTGCCAAAGGCACTGGACATATAAATCCGTTGCTGCCAGATTGCCGTGCGAACGCGTACATTGGTCGCAATATTAATCTATTACTGTACATATGTATTCATCGAGAGTTATGTGGGACAAGATATCGAACTACTTTGAAAAGTATCCGTCCCAGGCCAAGGTTGCAAGGTACCTGCTCAAATATGGACTCAGGATTGAGAGGGATCAGGTGATGTGCGGTGACGTCCAGATTGCCGATTCCGCGTTGGCCAGGGCCGCAGGAGTCGATAGGAGGGTCGTTAAGTCAACTGTCCAGACCATCAGAGGTGACCCCACCCTTCTCAAGTTCTTCTCCCAGCTGTTGCCCACCAACCACCTCAAGAATGCTGCTTCTGCGATGGGCTGGAGTGCCATCGAGATTACCCCCATGAATGCTCATGAACCGGGCATCATAGCCGCAGTGGCCGACATACTCCAGAAGGGCGGAATCAGTATTCGGCAAGCCATCGTGGATGACCCGATGACCTCGGAGGAGCCCAAGCTGTTCATCGTCACGGAGAGCCAGGTCCCAGCCGAGTTGATACCTACCATCCGACAGGCGAAGGGCGTCAAAGGCGTCACGATTTACTAATCATGACATCATTACGCCATTGCGGTGAGCTTCGTGAAGGCGATGAGCGCGAATTCCAAAGCTTTTTCTGCTATCGCCATAGCAATGGTTTCCATATCCTTCGCGTCCATATTCACGAAATGGAGCGACAGCCCACCCTTCATCATAGCCGGGTATAGGCTCGCTCTCACATGTGCCATACTCCTGCCCGTCATGGTGATGACCGGGGGATTTTCTGAGCTCAGGTCGTTCAACAAGAAAGAGGTTCTGCTGGTCCTGCTCAGCGGCATCGCCCTGGCATTCCATTTCGGGCTCTGGATAACCTCGCTGACTCTCACCCTGGTGTCCACTTCGGTCATTCTGGTCACATCGCATCCAATCTTCGTCGCGGGCGTGTCGCACTTCGTGCTGAAGGAGCGCGTCAAGAAGATGGCTGCGATTGGCATCGCTGTCGCATTCTCCGGAGTCGGCCTCATATCGTTAAGCGACTACTCCGTGGGGGGCGGCAAACTGCTCGGAGATCTCCTCGCATTCATCGGGGGTCTGTGCGCGGGGATATACTTCCTATCCGGAAGGGTGGCGAGGAAGTCCATCGCTCTCACGCCGTATGCGTTCTCGGTCTACGGCCTATCAGCGCTTCTTCTCCTGGTATCGGCGGCCGTGCTGGGAAACAGGATCGTTGTTACAAGCACACATGAGCTCACCCTGTTCCTTCTGATGGCGATAATACCCACGATCGGAGGGCACACGATGTTCAACTATGCGCTCAAGAAGCTACCCGCACACATAGTCGCCACGGGCGTCCTAGGTGAGCCAGTTGGAGCATCGATTCTAGCCTATTTCCTGCTACCTCAAGAGGTCCCGGGTCTCTGGATTATCGCCGGAGGGGTCCTCGTTGTAGGCGGACTGTACTTGGTCCTCTCGAGAGGGGTCCAGTCGAGCAGCTAGATCCTCGAGCCGATCAGGAAAAGGCGGGGTAGCGCCGCAACACACGCGCACACGATGATCAGTATCAGAGCGGCGCATATTTGTAGCGTGTAGAGCGCGTAGAAGATTAGGAGCACAAAGGTCACCAGCAGCACGACATAGAGCGCGAACCACCTGCCGGCCTTCTTCCCGGGCTTGCCGCCGAACCAGGGCCAGTCTTCTATCCAGTCATCGGTCCCGGTCCTCTTCCTGCCCATACTGTTTCCCACTGGACACCTCGATCTATTGGATTCGCTTCGACATGTTGACGCTCGTCTCTCCGTATCCGAGTCTCTTGCATAGGGATATGGCGCGCTGGTTGTGCCAGAATGCGTGCAACGATATCTTCGAAGTTCCGAGTTCTCGTGCCTTCTTCTTGATGGCCGTCAGGGTCAGGCTGCCAAAGCCCTTGCCCCTGTACCCTTCGAGTATCTCGACGTAGTACACGAATGCTTCCTTCTCCTTGGCTTGGTCGAAGATTGCCAACCAAACAGCTCCGACTTCCTTTCCTTTGCCTTTGTCTCTGACGATGAAGAAGTGCTGGTTGGCAGTCTCGCGACCACTTGGCAGGAGATTTTCGTGAGCTTTCCTCGATTGCGCCATTGCCTCGGCTTGGAGCCATCGTCCTGCAGCGACGTTCTCCGTTGCGTAGTTGCTCATCTCTCTTTGGATGAAGTTAGCATACTCACGTTCATTCATCGGCTCGAGTCTGACGTCTTCCATTGCCGATTGATTGATGTGTCTCGGACTATATTAGAAATGTTCACCTATGCTGTCGACAAACCATCGTTTCGAACCAAGAACCCATGCGCTGGAAGGCGGGCACAGTCTCTTCCGATCTCATCCAAGAGCCACCGTTCATGCTGTGACGATATGGCATGTCTCGCTGGTGCTGCTAAGATCCGTCAGCTCATGGGTAGTAGCTCAGAACACCGCTAGCAACGCACCAGCACCAATAAGCTTGTCCGGGCATTACTTTGAAGTCAGTTGAAGGGAGCCCGACTACATAAGTCGCGTATTTCCCCGTGGTCGGGTTATAGGATGCCACTGCCGTGACTCCACCGGCTACGTTGTACATCGCGGGTATGTCGCTCGCACGCCTTGTGGAATTGAACGCCACGAAGCCTACCGTGGCCCAATAGCCACCCGCCGGGCCAGCAATCGCCCTGCTCTGCTTGGAGGTCGGGACGCTCCCGTTGAGACTGAGGGTCTCCGGAGCTTTCGCCCAGATCCAGTAACCAGTGCTCTGTTCGATGGCGAAGTCGAATACCGGTTTGGAGATACCGACAATGTATTGCTTGTCATAGACGCCTCTCGATGAGTTCCAATGGGCCACCGTATCATTGACCCTCAGGCCGAGCGTGCTCGCCTTGTAAGTCAAATTGGCAACGAATAGCGAAACGAAGTTCCAGCCGCTGACAAGTGCCAGGTCGTAGAGATAAGGGATGTAGCCTGCGGACAGGTAGACATCACTCGTGCCCGCTTTGTCATCCTGCCAGGCCACATATACATGACCGGGGTCCCTGGAGGTTATCGTCGGCCTCAATTGCATGTCCGAATTGCCGGGTTTCGCCACCTCGACACTCGCAGCGAACTGGTTCTTCCCTGCCTTCAGGACCGCGAAGCGTATCGCAGGATAGCCGGTCGTCCTCTCGTCCTGCCATGCGGCGTAGACGTTCCCGAGCTGGTCCGAGGCGACTGATGCGGCCTCCTGCCAGTTGTATGCATAGGCCGAGTCGTTGTCTACCCTGACGTTCGATGTTGTGATCTTACAATCGGCAGACACGATGGACGCGTAGATGTCCGAATCTCCGTTCCTGGAATCCGTCCATGTGGCAACAACTCCTCCAGTCGGCATTGGAGCGATCGATACACCATTCTGTGCCATACCAGGGCTGCCCGTGTTGTCGAGCCTCGTCGGAATGGTGAAGGTCTTTCCCCCGTCAGTCGAGCTGCAGACATACGGATGGTTCACCCCTGTGGTGCGGTCGATGAACGCCGCGAGAATGGACTTGCCGTTTGCCACGAGGTCCACTTCGTTCTGTCCGCTCGTGCCGGTGGATACTATCTCCTTGCTTGGTGAGAAGGTCGCGCCCATATCCGTCGAGTAGGCCCCTCTCACTCGCATAGTCCCCGTGCGGTCGTCAGTCCAGGCGACGTATATGGTGCCGCCCATCGTGACCGCTATTGAAGGACGCTCCTGCCAGGATATCGGGGAACTCTTGGAGTCGTCAACCTTCACGTTCTTGTTGAACGTTGCCCCCCCATCGTACGACTTCGCGAAGAAGATGTCATAATCGAGGGTGTTTCTGCGGTTGTCCTGCCATGTGATTAGTATGGTACCGTTCCTCGTCAGGGCAACCGCAGGTTCCTGCGGTTTGGATGAATTGAACATGGGATCGTCGACCCTCTTGTTGGCGGTCCAGGTCGTTCCGTTGTTGAAGGATCGGGAGGAGTAGATGGCGCTCCACGCGGTGCTGATGCGCGAGTCCTGCCATACCGCGAACAGCTCATTCCCGTTGGCCGCGGTGACAATTGGCGCGGTCTGTTCTCCTGCCGTTTTGTCGTTGACCATGACGGGCGGACCAAAGGGTGAAGGCGCAGCGGTCGCGCGCGCAACCGGCGTGTCATGTACCGAGCCGGCGAAGGTGGTTGACAAGAACAGCAACACGATCAGCGTCGCGGTAGTCTTCAATGCGGTGCATCTGCCGAGCGCCCTTTTGTAGAACATCTGCTGACTTGATTCCTCTGCTAGCTTCCCTTTCTGTCGGTGGTTCTTGCATCGAGCTAGGGTTAAGTCATCGCTGTACACTGTGTGCCCGATCCTTGGCGCACGATCGATGGGTTTCCTCGATTCCGTCCCCCCCGTCGTTGATATGGATAAAGGAATTTGGAAAGAGGTTTATGAAAGGGTTTGAGCGTCTCCACCTCGCCTATCCGGATAAGGTCACGTTTATGCCCAAGTAGGGGTCGCTTCCGACGATTCCCGTGCTCGATCCCGTTTGTCCGGCTGGGCCTATCACGTTCACGATTAAGGTGTCACCTGCAACCTGGTACATGGGGTTGAGGTCCATGACGTAGAACATTCCGGTCTCATCAGACACGATTCCGATCATAGTGGTGCCGGTCCTAACGTCGGTGACGGTTACCGTGCAGCCCGCTAGCGGAGTCGCTCCGTCGCTAGCATAAATCGTCCCGTACAGAAGGAATGGGGGTGGCGGAAGGGCGGTGTTCTTGGCGGAGACTACCTGGCTCGCCGTGCCTTTCTGGCCAAGGGTGTCGGTCACGGTCAGGGTGATCGTGAAGGAGGTGCCCCCCGGCGGGAAGTACGTGTGCGAGGCGGTCACGCCGCTGGGTCCGATGATCGAGTCGCCCCAGTTCCAAGAGTAGCTGGCGATGCCAACACTGCTGGTCGACGCCGAACCATCGACAGTCGCCGTGGCAGCGTTCGCTGCCGACGTGACTATGAACGACGCTACGGGTGGCGGAGAACCTCCTTTGACATGGACCGTGATCGTCTCCGAGTCTGTCAGAGAACCGTCACTCACTACCACATCGAACGTGTAGTCGCCAACCTGAACCGCACTGGGTGTCCATGTGAACACTCCGGCAGACGTGATGCTGGCTCCAGCAGGAACCGTCCCACTCAAGCTGAACGTCAATGTCTGAGCCGGTATGTCAGCGTCTGTGGCCGTCGCAGTGAACGTCAGCAACGTCGTCACGTCGACAGTCTTGTCACCGATCGGGGCGAGAACAGGTGCTACATTCACTTCGTTGACATGCACCGTTATCGTCTCCGAGGCCGTCAGAGCGCCGTCACTCACAACCACACCGAACGTGTAGTCGCCAGGTCCCTGTGCCTCAGTGGGTGTCCATGTGAACACTCCGGCAGACGTGATGCTGGCTCCAGCAGGAACCGTCCCA
>Ga0315281_10007657_pt1 | contig 15181 bp, 12 predicted proteins | sample YL17G07_0_MG_FD_204540 | JGI IMG/M metagenome (GOLD analysis project Ga0315281, IMG submission 204540) | Sediment microbial communities from Yellowstone Lake, YNP, Wyoming, USA - YL17G07_0 | ecosystem: Environmental > Aquatic > Freshwater > Lake > Sediment | place: USA: Wyoming | collected...
GCCGTTGCTTCGTTACGTCCGAGCGACCCGCCCAGGACGAGCGGCTTTCCGGTGACGACGCCGGGCACGGTGTAGCCCTTGAGGATCGAGAACGTGTCCATAATCCAGGCCATCGTCTGCGAATTCGTGTAGACGTCGGGGGCCGGGATGTCCTTCTCCGGGCCGATGATGGGGGAGATCATAAACGTGTACCTTCGGGTGAGGCGCTCGAGCTCGCCCAAGCTCAAGTTCTTGGGGTCGCAGATGATGCCTCCTTTGGCGCCGCCGTAGGGGAGCCCCACGACCGCGCACTTCCACGTCATCCACGCGGAAAGGGCCTTCACTTCGTCGAGGGAGACGTTCGGGTGGTACCTGATACCGCCCTTAGTCGGTCCGCACCAGTCGTTGTACTGCGACCGGTAGCCTTCGTAGACCCTGATCTTGCCGCTGTCCATCCGGACGGGGATGGAGACGGTCAGGACGCGCTCCGGCCAGCGCAGGCGCTCGTGAATGCCCGCGTCGAGCCCAAGCTTCTTTGCTGCGATGTCCAACTGCAGTTGGGCAATCTTAAAAGGATTAAGTTCCTCAGGCATTGAGGATACCTCCACAATGTGTGAATTTAGACATATGAGTCCTGCAAAAAAAATCCTGAATTACGGAAACAGGCCGCGGATCCTGCCGGCCTCGGCTACCCTGGTGAGAGCGAGGGTGTACGCAGCCATGCGCGTATTCACCCTCTCCCGCTTAGCTATCTCCATAACGTCGCTGAAGGACTCTGCCATAACTCGCTTGAGCTCGCCTAGCACGCGATCGCGCGACCATCGAATGGCGCTGAAGTTCTGCACCCATTCGAAGTACGAAACGGTTACGCCTCCTGCGTTTGCGAGAATATCCGGAACAATGAATATGTTCTTTGCGTAAAGGATGAGGTCGGCGGCGGGCGTGACGGGCCCGTTCGCCGCCTCCACGATGAGCTTCGCCTTCACCCGGTCGGCGTTCCCGAGCGAAATCGCGTTCTCCAGGGCGGCGGGAATGAGGATGTCCACCGGCAGCTCCAGAAGCTCGTCGTTCGTGACGGCGTCCGCGCCCTTGAACCCCTGGATGCTTCCCTTGTTGCCGCGCACGTACTCGGCCATCGCGGGAACGTCGAGCCCCTTAGGGTTGTAGAGGCCGCCGAACACGTCTGACACGGCGGCGACTTTCACGCCCTCCCTGTGCAGCGCGAGCGCCGTGTTGCTGCCCACGTTGCCGAACCCCTGGATGGCGCACGTCATCGCGTCCTTGTTCGCGCCCATCTCCTTGAGCGCCAGGAGCGTGCACCCGGCGACGCCCTCTCCAGTGGCTTCGAGCCTACCGCTGGTGCCGCCGATGGCGAGCGGCTTGCCGGTGACCACGCCGGTGACGGAGTAGCCGTGCAGGATGGAATACGTGTCCATGATCCACGCCATCGTCTGCGGGTTCGTGCCCATGTCGGGGGCCGGGACGTCCTTCATCGGGCTGATGAAGGGGGACAGCTCGAACGCGAACCGGCGGGTGAGCTTCTCCATCTCGCGCTGCGAGAGCGCGCCGGGATCGCATACCACGCCGCCCTTCGCGCCGCCGAAGGGGATGTCCATGACGGCGCACTTCCACGTCATCCAGACGGAGAGCGCCTTGACCTCGTCGATGTTGACTCCGGGATGGAACCGGATGCCGCCCTTCGTCGGGCCGCGCCAGTCGTTGTGGTAGCTCCTGAACCCGTCGTAGACTTCTACCTTGCCGTCGTCACGCTCGATTGGGACGGAGAGCGAAACCACCATCTTGCACTTTCTGAGGCGCGCCCAAATGTGGTCCTCCAGGTGCATCGGAGCCGCCGCGGCGTCGAACTGCGCGATGGCCATATCGAACGAGGTTTCGTGCTCGCGCTCAGCCATCGATGCCTCCCAGGTCTCCGGGGAGTTTGTGAGTGAGGGAGGAGAGCGGTCTAACCGCCGGATTCGCCCTGCATTCAGGGCGTTCGAAGCCGACTCTTAATCTGAGCATCAGGGGTGGCTCTCAGGCCGACACTGGCCTTAAGCTGCGCGATTATAGCACTTTCTCCCCTGGAAATGAACTTCAAGCCGCAGGGCGAGTCCGGTCGCACAGCCGTCCGCCTCCGCCCGCCGTACAGAGAGCAGGCGGCCTCTGCGCCGGCTCCTACCCCGGGCCCCTGCTGCCCTCGCCGTGGTGTCGGATGTCGCTGCCTCGCACCATAAACACCACCTGCTCCGCGATGTTCGTCGCGTGGTCGGCGATCCGCTCCAGGCTTCTGGCGATGAGGATCAGGCGGAGCGCCCGGTAGATGTTCGCTGCGTCGTAGCGCATATACTCCTCAAGCTCTTTCTCGAGGTCGCGCGCGAGCTCGTCCACCTCGTTGTCGCCGACGCACACGTCGAGCGCCTTCTCCGCGTCCCGCTCAACGAACGAATCGAGCGCCCCCTTCACGGCCTTGAGCGTCGCTTCGGCGAGGCGTGGCAGGTCTTCCATCTTCTTCAAGAGCGGCAGGCGGTTGACCTCCACCGCCATCCGGAGGATGTTCACTGTCAGGTCGCCGATGCGCTCGAGGTCGGTGGTTATCTTCAGGCCGAGCGTAAGGAAGCGCAGGTCAACCGCCGTGGGCTGCCGAGTCGCGAGTATCTGAACGCACAGGCCGTCCACCCTCTTTTCGAGCTCGTCGATCTTCGCGTCTTGGATTATCAGCTTCTCGGCTATCTCGGAATCGCGCTCGCCGAGCGCCTTGATGGTGCCCGCGAGGGCTTCTTGAACCCCTCCTCCCATTTCGAGGAGCAGGTCCTTGAGTGTGGTCAGCTCCTTATTGTATTGTCGGCTCAGGTGGCCGTCTGGGTCGCTCATCATCCGAACCTCCCGGTTATGTAGTCTTCCGTAAGTTTCTCTTTGGGCAGCGTGAAGATCTTCTTCGTCTCGCCGTACTCGATAAGCCGTCCCGTGAGCAGGAACCCGGTGAGGTCGCTGGCCCGAGCGGCTTGCTGCATATTGTGCGTGACGATGACGATGGTGAGCTCGTGCTTCAGCACTCCGACGGTCTCCTCTATCTTCGCCGTGGCCGTCGGGTCGAGGGCGCTGCACGGCTCGTCCAGGAGGAGAACCTTCGGCTTCACGGCCAGCGCGCGCGCGATGCAGAGCCTCTGCTGCTGCCCGCCGGAGAGGGACGTGCCCGGCTCCCTGAGCTTGTCCTTGACCTCGTCCCAGAGCGCCGCCTGCCTTAGGCTCGTCTCGACGATCTCGTCCAGCTCCGATTTCCGCTTGCCGCCAGTGAGCCTCCATCCCGACGCTACGTTCTCGTACACGCTCATCGTCGGGAACGGGTTCGGCTTCTGGAACACCATCCCGATGCGGCGCCTCACCGCGACGGGCGACACGCCGGCGTCGTAGACGTTCTGCCCGTCGAGGATCACCTTGCCCGCGACGCGCGTACCGGGAATGATCTCGTGCATCCTGTTGATGGTACGGATGAACGTGCTCTTGCCGCATCCGGACGGCCCGATGATCGCGGTTATCCTGCGGGGCGGGAATGAGAGCGTGACATCGTCCACCGCGAGCGCCTTCCCGTACCACGCGGATACGGCCTCCACCCAGAGCACGGGCTTGTCGGCGATGGCGACGGTTTCCTGAGGCGGGGTATGTGCAGTCTCCATTTAGCTCCACGTATTCTATGTCCTTCGCCCGCTCAGGTGAAGTGGTCCTGTCAGAGATTCCCCCGGATGAGGCGGAATCATTGACTTTCGGGGAAAACGCCCTACAATCCGCGCCGGCAAAACCCGAAGGTCAGCCAAATACACTCTGGAGGTGTGTATGAAGTTACCGATTCTGGGTCTGCTGGCGGTGTTTCTCGCCGCGCCGCTTATGGGATGCGGCGGAAACGGCACCAGCGAGACTTGGCCGGTGGGATCGAACGGCAAGATTACCTACCCGAACGCGACGGTCAAGGTAGGAAAGTCCGGAGGATCGATCTCAACAGCCGGCGGCTTTAAGATTGTTTTCGCCGCAAATGCCTTTTCCTCCGATACTTTAGTTACCGTCAACGACTTCGTCGACCCCTCCGTCTTAGTCCCCTCAACCTTCCCCTCCGGCAAGTCCATCTACGCATACGAGGCCGTCGCGATTCCGGGCGGCAAGCCGGCGGCTGACACGGTTGTGACTTTCCCGCTCTCGATGAGCCTCGCGCCGGGAATGATCCTCGGCGTGTACCGCTTCGATTCGACGGCGGGGGACTGGGTGGCTCTGGGTGCGGCGACGGCCGCCGTCGACGCGGGCGGCGCAACCGCCACCGGCACGGTTGCCGCCAGCACACCTAACTTCACGGGCACTATAGGCCTGTTCGCGTAGGAGAGAGAAATGAAGAAAGCAACCATTCTTGTCTCTTTAGTGATGGCGGCGGTCATCTGCCTCTCCCGCGTGAGCGTGGCGGCGAACGCGTACGCCGACGTGCCCACGAACCACTGGGCCTACAGCGCTCTGCAGTCCTTGAGCGACAAGGGCATCGTCCAGGGCTACCCAGAGGGAACGTTCAAGGGCGACAAGCCCCTCACGCGCTACGAGTTCTGCGTGGCGATCGCGAGGGCGCTCGACTACCTTGATAAGAACCCCAAGCAGGGCGACGTGCCGGACGTGAAGGCGCTCATCGGCTCCCTCAAGGACGAGTTCGAGGCCGACCTCAAGGAGTACGACGCCCGGCTGTCGGACGTCGAGGCGCGGGTGGACAAGCTCGAGGCGGCGCAGAAGGAGCAGAAGGCGGCGAGCGATGAACAAGGCAAGCTCCTCGCCAAGCTCTCTTCCCTCAAGTTCTCGGGCGACTTCCGCTTCCGCGTCCAAGAGGACAGGAGCGACCTAGGCGGCGAGCGCACCCGCGAGCGCATCCGGTTCAGGTGGGGATTCTCGGTTCCCGTCGAGCCCGACCTCACGTTCACGATGCGGTTCAACACGCAGCGAGGCATCGAGAGCGTATCGGGCAACCAGACGCTCGGCGGCTCGTACCCGCCGACCGACGTCAGCACCGACGCCGCGGCGAGCATCTACCTCGACCAGGCGTACCTGAAGTACACGCCGGCGCGCTTCGGCGGTCTGTCCAAGAAGGCCACGATCTACGCGGGCATCTTCCCGATCATCCTGGACAAGAACAGCCAGATCCTCTGGGACGACGACCTTATGTTCCAGGGCACCGGCGAGCAGCTCGTCTTCGGCAAGAAGAACCAGTTCGGCCTGAACTTGGTGCAGAACATCGCTTGGGAGCAGTCGGGCGGCGGGGTCAAGAACGACACGTTCATGCTGGGCGGCCAGGCGACGGCGCACGACTTCCTCGCCAAGGGCCTGAACGGATACGTAGGCTACTACCACATCACGAATATGAAAGGCCTCGCGCTCACTGTGAACAACGGCAACGTGATTCCCGGCATAGACGTGAACGGCGACGGCGCGCTCGACAAGAACGACGCGCTGATGAACGGCGTCACGCTGTGGAACATCGGCGCATCGTACAAGTGGGCGCTTATGAAGCGCTATCCCCTGAAGCTGCGCGGCGACTGGGTGCGCAACGTGAAGGCCGACGTGATCCCGCTCTACGCGACCCGCTACAACATCGGGGCCAAGGACAGGGACGCATACCAGGTGGGATTCGACTTCGGCGAGCTGAAGGCCAAGGGCGACTGGCAGCTCACGTATGACTACAAGAAGGCCGGCGTGAACTCCGTGCCCGCGGATTGGGCCGACAGCGACTTTCTGCCGACGAACGTCATCGGGCACAAGGTCTCGCTCTTCCACCGGCTCTCAAAGAACACGGACATCGGTTACACGGGCTTCTTCAGAAGGATGCTGAACCTCTTCGACGCGGTTCAGCCAAGCGACAGCCAGACCCATTTTCTCGATGTAGTGACTAGATTCTAAGTGTAGTAAGTCGATTGTAAGTACTCTTGAACGATCTGGGGCGGCGGGACCCTTCTCCCCGCCGCTCCCTTTTTCGTTTGGGAGCCGAGGCTCCGATTTCCCAGTGGGGCGGGCGTCCCTGCCCGCCAGAGATTCGCACGGCTCGCCGTGCCCTAAGCCGCATCGCGGCGCTTGCCTTTAGCCTCGGGCGCAAGCCCGTGGTAGCGAGCCGACAATCCATAAACGAATTGAGGTGGGCGACCGATCTCATCGGCCGCCCAAACAGAATGGGGGAGGATCGTGGAGCCGACGCCAAACCCAGCGCTCACGCACTGGGCTAAAATCAGCCGCCGCTCCGCGGCTCGGTCGGAGCAAGCCCCAACCCTGCAGGGGGATCGTTTTGACTCCAGACTCAGGACTCCCGACTCAGGACTCTCTTTGTGTCTTTGTGGTGAATCCTCCGCGGGCGGGTCTTAGACCCGCCTCTACGTGCGTAGCCGCGCTAAGCGTGCGTCGGGATCCTACCCCTGCAGGCTCTTCAGGAGCGCCTTCGCCTTCTCCACGTTTCCCGGCTCCTTGGCGTTCGCGGCGACCCACTGAAGCTCCTTTATCGCCTCGCCCTTCTTGAGCTGGTGCAGGTACGCCTGCGCGAGGTTGAAGTGCGCGTTCTCGAACCCGGGGTTCACTGCCAAGACCTTCTTATACTCGTCCACCGCCATCTGGATGTGCCTCTGCACGTCCGCCGCGTCCGCCATTCCCTCTCCCTTGTACAGGTGCATCGTCGCGACATCCGTACGCGCCGCTGGATCGTCGGGCACGAGCGCCAGGTACTGGTCATAGTACCCTATGCTCTCGTCGAAGTGGTCGGCGTCGTAGTTGATGTCGGCCAGGCGCTTTATCACGTCCTTGTTCTTCGGGTCGGTCTTCAGGAGCACCTGAAGGTTGTCCACCTCGCGCTTCTCGTCCGCCGTGAAGTCGCGCCGCGTCGGAGCCGACATCGCCGACAAGTCGGGATGCCCGGCGGGCAGTTGCTCCTGCGACTGCGCGGTTCCGCTCTGCGGGGCAGTAGCCGCGGGCTGCCCCTGCTTCTTCGGCGTGAGGAGCCAGAATATGCCCACGCCGACCAGCACGAGCACGACTACGAGAACGACGCCCTTGGGAATGCCGGCCTGAGATTCGGCCTCCGCGGCCGGGAACGGCTGCTTGCCGCCGGACGCCTGCGCCCTCGGACGCGCGCCTCCGCCTGCGGACGGAGTGAGACGGCATCCGCAATCTTCGCAGAATTTCGCCGCGGGCGCAACCGCATGCCCGCATTCGGGACAGAACTTAGCCATGATTCACCATTATACCGGCTTCCGGCGGAGAGGTTGACGGATCCTGCGCCCACGGCAGGCCTACCCGCTCGCGCCGTTGTCGCCCGCGGCCTTCGCTGCGGCCTTCGCCGCCTTCCGCTGCGCGGCGTTCTCCTTCATCGAGCAGAAGTCGCCGCACATACTGCAGCCGGTCATCGAAAGGTCCAGGTTGTCGCGCGTGCGGATGGCGCGCGCCTTTTCCGGCGCTATCGAGAGCGCGATCTGCTTCTCCCAGTCGAACCACTTGCGCGCGTGCGACATCTCGTAGTTGCGTTGGACGGCCTCCGGGCGGTGCTTCGCGAGGTCCGCGGCGTACGCGGCTATCTTGAACGCGATGACGCCCTCGCGCACCTCCTCCAGGTTCGGCAGGCCGAGGTGCTCGGCAGGCGTTACGTAGCAGAGTATGTCGGCGCCGTACTGCGCGGCGACCGCGCCGCCGATGGCCGCCGTTATGTGGTCGTACCCCGCGCCGAAGTCTATGACGAGCGGGCCAAGCACGTAGAACGGCGCGCCGCGGCAGATGCGCTTCTCGAGCTCCATATTCATCTGTATCTGGTCGAGCGGGACGTGTCCCGGTCCCTCTATCATCACGCTCGCGCCGCGCTCCCACGCGAATTCGGTCAGCTCGCCCAGCTTGTTCAGCTCCGCCACCTGCGCCGCGTCGGTCGCGTCGGCGGTCGAGCCTGGGCGCAGGCCGTCTCCCAGCGAGAGCGTGAAGTTGTACTTCACCGCGAGGTCGCAGATTCTGTCGAAGTGCTCGGTGTAGGGGTTCTCCTTGTGGTTGATGCGGATCCAGTTCGCGTGCATCGACCCGCCGCGCGAAACGACGCCGGTGAGCCGGCTCACCTTGTCCAGCTCCTCCACGGTCGAAGCCGTCACGCCGCAGTGGATGGTCATAAAGTCCACGCCCTGCTCGGCCTGCTCCTCGACGACTTCGAGGAACATCTCCGGCGGCACCTTCATGAAGTCCATCTTCTTCTCCGCGGCGCGCACGGCGACTTCGTAGACCGGCACCGTGCCGAGGGGGACGGGCGACTTTGCCAGAAGCTCCCGGCGGATGGCCGCGAGGTCGCCGCCGGTGGAGAGGTCCATCACCATATCCGCGCCATACGCGACGGCGACGGTGAGCTTGCATATCTCGTCGTCGAGCGACGAGGAGTAGCCGCTCGTGCCGATGTTGGCGTTTATCTTCGTGCGCGTGCCCGCTCCGGCCAGCACGGGCTTCACCGCGTGGTTCCTGTTCCTGAGGCAGATGATTATGCCCGACGTGAGCCGCTCGCGCAGGACGGCCTCGTCGAGGCACTCGTCGCGCGCGCAGGCGGCGATTTCAGCGTCGGTCAGGTTGTGGGCAATCACACTCTGCTCCTTCTAAGCCCCGAGGGGCATAGACTAAGTCAGATTATACTACCGCCGGGCGGAGGAGCAGAGAGCGCCGCACTCGCCTCGTCACCCCACCAGCATCCTGCGCAGATCGAGCTCGTGGGCGGAATCTATGAGCGAGACGACGACGTCGCCCGCCTGAAAGACGGTGTCGCCGCGCGGGATGATGGTCGCGTCTTCGCGAAGGACCGCGACGACGTTGCATTCCTTAGGGAGGCTCATAGACTTGAGCGCCTTGCCGACGGCGGGGGAGCCCGCGACCAGGTCGTACTCGAGAATCTGGACGGCGCCGCGCTGGAGCGAGAGCAGGCTCTTTATCCTTATCGTCGGCAGCTCTTGCTCGATGAACCGCTGGATGATCGCGGTGCTGGATATCGTGCTCTTGAGGCCGAGCGCGTGCATTACGTCCTCGTTCTTAGGGTCGTTGGCGCGGGCGATGGGACGGGGCACCTTGAAGTAGCGCTGCGCCACTTGGCACGCGATGAGGTTGGCCTGGTCGCTCTCCGTGACGCTCACGACGGCGCGGGCGCGCGGCGCCCCTGCGCGTTCGAGCACGGGCACGGTGGTGCCGTCGCCGACGATGACCGGGATGCCGAGCGTGTTCGAGAACCACGTCGCCTGCTCCACCTTCCACTCCACGAGCACCACTTCATGCCCGCTGTCGTTCAGGGCGCGCGCGAGGCTGACGCCCACCTTCCCGCCGCCGACGATGATGACCAGGTTCGAGTCCTCCGCCGACGGCCTGTCGGGATACGGCGGGTGCAACTTGCAGAAGTCCGCCGTCTGCGGCACGGGCGCGTCCGCCTTCGTCACGAGCGTTTCGAGCAAACTGCCGGTCGCGCTGATGACCTCCAGGTTGTCCTCCTCGAAGACGCACTTGTGCGTGAGCTCGCCGACGCGGACGTACACCTTCTTCGCCTTCAAGAGCTTCGCGGAGATCTGGCCGATCATCAGGTTGGTGTTGTCCTGCTCGGAGAGGCAGTAGACCACGTCGGCTTCGGGGACGCCCGACCGCCTGAGAAAGTCCATATCTATCGCGTTGCCTTGAATCGAGCGCACGTGGGGCAGGTCGGCGACGGCGTCGAGGCGGTCCGAGCGCTTGTCCAGGACCGTGACGTCGAGCCCCTCGGCGGAAAGCTCCTCCGCGGTCATCGTTCCGATCCGTCCGCAGCCTATAATGACTACTTTCACAGCTCTTCACCTTCCGGAATTACGTCCATAATCACTTCAATTCCAGCTCGCCGTAGGATGCTCTCGACGACGCGGCTGATCGACCCCCCCGCGGCGACGCGCTTTGGGTTGATGCCTATCACCACGAGGTCGGCGCCCGTATCCATCGCGACGCGAAGGACGCCGCGCTCGACCGTGCGGTCGCGCTCGAGCATGGCGACCGGCTTGAGGTTGTGCAGGCTCACGATGTCCGTTGCTTGCGCGAGGGCGTCGTTGCCCGTCTTCTCCATATTGGGGAGCGGCGTGCCAAGAGGCAGCGCCAACGGCACCTCGATGACGTGGGCGACGACTATCTCGGCGTCCTGCTCCATGCCCAGCCGGCACGCGAGCTCGACGGCGCGGTTGCAGTAGTACGAGCCCTTCGTCGGCACGAGGATCCGTTTGGCCGCGCTCACGCCCCGGTGCGCGGCGGCTACGGCCATGCCCACCATCTTCGGCGGGTGGAGCATCCACCAGAGGAGCGCAGAGATGGAGAACGCGAAGATTATCGCGAGGACAATCCCGAGGGGGTTCAGAGTGAGCTGGACTTGAGCAGGCACTATTTGTTTCCCCCTCTGATAAGAGCCCTGCGGAAGAGGTCGAGGCGGTATGCGCCGAACGCGACGAACGCGATGCCGAGCACGAGGATGAGCCAGTGCGTGGCGACTGTGGCGTACCTATATATGATGAAAGCGCCGAGTACAACGAAGAGGCCGGAATTGACGAGCTTCATCCGGTCAATGAACGAGAGCTTAGCCATCTGCGGTCGCCCCCCTCCTCCGCGCCAGCTTGTCGCGCTCGCGGAGCGCGATCTTGTACTGCTCGAGGAGGTCGAACTCCTCCGCGCTCCTAAGCACCGCCTCCTGCTCCTTCTCCCAGTTGCGCGGGAGCGACTTGAAGAGCGGAAGCCCCTTCCGGTGTCTATAAATCAGGTATAGGCCGATGCAGATGAGCACCCAGGCCGGCCCGGCGATTCGACCGATGGTGTGCGTGTACACGACCTCGACGAAGATGGTCGAGACGCCGAGCGTGCCGATGAACGCCAGGAGCGGCACGTTCACGGCGCGCCCCTTGATCTTCACCGGCAGATTGACGGGCACCTTGTAGGGTCGAGGCGTGTAGGGGTCCTTGAACCGAAGCACGATGAGAGAAATGAAGACCAGGATGTAGCCCAAGGTCGCGCCGAACGCGTACATATTGCCGAGCGTGTCTAGTATCTTCGGCGTGAGACCGGAGAGAAGGACGAACACGATGCCCAGGACGGAGAAGAACCAGATCGACCTATAGGGCGTGTGGTACTTCTTGTGTACGGCGTCGAACCAGGCCGGCGCCAGTTTGAACCGGCTCATTGAGAAGGTCAGGCGCGACGCGCTCATCACGCCGCTGTTTGCGCTGATGACGAGGATGATCATCCCCAATGCCGCTGCGAGCGGTCCGGCTATCAGGCCGATGAACGGGATGTTCTGCGCGAGGAAAGCGACGGGGTCGTTCATACGCTCGGCGATCTTCGTCCAGTGCTGAAGGCCGAGCGCGACGTTGGAGAATCCGACGGCGAAGATGAACACGGTGAATATGAGCGTTATGGACGTGCGCGGGATAATGGTGGCGGGGCGCCTTGTCTCCTGCGCGGCCTGCGAGATCGACTCCAGGCCAACGAAGCTGATGATGGCGAGGCTGGAGCCGTACGCGAAATTGTGGAGGCTGAAGTGCTGGAGCGTCTCATTGAACTGAGCGATCACCATCTCCGGCTTCCACGCGAACATGAAACCGAAGACGACGATGAGTGTCTCGGTCAATATGACGATGCCTCCGACTACCTCGTTGAACATTGACGACTCGCGTATCCCCCTGATGTTGAGCCAAATGAGAAACAGGACGAGGACTACCGCCTCGATCATCAGGATGGGGTCATACAAGTGAAGGACACCGAGTTGCCATTGTAGTTTCGGGTACGGGTGCCCGGCGAACATCGGCCAGAAGAAGTTCAGGTAGCCCACGCTCGCCACCGCGAAGAGCGCGATGTCGATGGTGTAGTCCAGGAGAAGCGCGCTTCCGGTGACGTTCGCCCAGAAGTCGCCGAGCCCGCGAAGCGTGAAGTATTGGCCCCCGCCCGCTACAGGATAGGCACTCGCGAGCTCAGTATAGGCAAGGCCGATCATGATGTACACGATGCCCGCAGCAGCGAACGCGAGGTTCGCCATTCCCTGCGCGGCGGCTATGACGATGCCTAGCGCGACGTAAGTGTCGGCGCCGACATCGGCAAAGCCCCACATGTAAGAGCCCCAGACGGTTACGTCCCGCCGGAGCTCTGCCTTCTCTTGCGTTGCAGCTTGAACAGCCATAAAGAACGTCTCTTGTCCAGCGAACGGGGAGGTTCCTCCCCGCTTTGGGAGCAAAGATTATAGCATCGGAAGAAGTCGAGTGCGGCAACGCTGGTTCAGTTGCTGCGATGGCGCCTCTCTCCGTTCTCCAGCTTGTCGCGTTCGCGGAGCGCGAGCTTGTACTGCTCGAGGAGGTCGAACTCCTCCGCGCTCCTTAGCACTGCCTCCTGGTCCTTCTCCCAGTTCCGCGGGAGCGACCCGAAGAGTGGAAGTCCCATCCGCTTCCTGTATATCAGATACAGGCCGATGCAGACGAGCACCCACGACGGCCCGGCGATTCGACCGATCGTGTGCGTGTAGACGACTTCGACGAATATGGTCGAGACGCCGAGCGTGCCCAGGAAGGCGAGGAGCGGCACGTTCACGGCGCGCCCCTTGATCTTCACCGGCAGGTTGACGGGCACTTTGTACGGGCGCGGTGTATACGGGTCCTTGAACCTGAGCACGATGAGCGAGATGAAGACGAGGATGTAGCCGAGCGTCGCGCCGAAAGCGTACATATTCCCGAGCGTGTCCAGAATCTTGGGCGTGAGCCCTGACGAGAGAACGAAGATGACGGCGAGGGCAGAGAAGATGATGATCGTCCGGTAAGGGGTGTGGTACTTCTTGTGGACCGCGTCGAGCCACTTGGGGGCGAGCTTGAACTGGCTCATCGAGAACGTCAGGCGGGAGGCGCTCATAACGCCGCTGTTCGCGCTGATGGCCAGAATAGTCATACCGAGTGCGGCGGCCATCGGCCCTGCCAGGAGTCCGATGTACGGGATGTTGTGCGCGAGGAAGGCTACGGGGTCGTTCATCCGCTTTGCGATCTCCGTCCAATGCTGCAAACCGAGGGCTACGTTTGAGAATCCCACAGCGAATATGAACACGGTGAAGATCAGAGTGAGAGAGGTACGGGGGATGATGGTGGCGGGACGGCGGGTTTCCTGCGCGGCCTGCGAGATGGACTCGAGGCCGACGAAACTGATGATCGCGAGGCTGGAGCCGTACGCGAAGTTGTGAAGGCTGAAGTGGTGGAGCGTCTCGGTGAACTGCGAGACGAGGAGCTCGGGGCGCCACGCGAACGTGAAGCCGAAGACGACGATGAGTGTCTCGGTAATGATGTCTATCCCGCCCACAATCTCGTTGAAGAGCGACGACTCGCGTATGCCCCTCATGTTGAGCCAGATGAGGAAAACGATAAGCACCAACGCCTCGAATATGAGGATGGGGTCGTAGACGTGAATGGCGCCTACGTGCCACACCAGCTTCGGGTAGGGATGGCCCGAGAAGAACGGCCAGAAGAAGTTCAGATAGCCCACGCTCGCCACCGCGAAGAGCGCGATGTCAATGGTGTAGTCCAGGAGAAGCGCGCTTCCGGTTACGTTCGCCCAGAAGTCTCCGAGCCCCCTCAGCGTGAAGTACTGGCCTCCGCCTGCCACGGGATACGCGCTCGCGAGCTCCGTGTAGGCCAATCCGACCATGATATACACCAGGCCGGCGAGGGCGAATGCGAGGTTCGCCATTCCTTGGGCTGCGGCGATGACGATGCCGAGCGCGACGTAGATGTCCGCGCCGACGTCCGCGTAGCCCCACATGTAAGAGCCCCAGACGGTTACGTCCCGCCGGAGCTCTATCTTTTCTTCAGGTTCTGCATCAACTGCCATAGGTCAGGTCGCCTCCTTCAGCAAACCGTCCCTGTCAATCAAGCTGGGGATTATAGCACTGCAAAGCAAGCGGGAGCCGACGGATTAACCAAGTGGTGAAGTTTGGTTTCGCGCTTCGGCGCCCTCTGGCTGTGAGGCTGAAGCATCCGTATCCCCGCTGGTATAATCGCTGCGAAGGAGCCGCGATGCCCTACAAGAACCTAGGCGATTTCCTTGCCCGCCTCGAGAGAGAGGGCGACCTCGTCCGCGTGAAGGACGAAGTCTCGCCCATCCTTGAGGTGACTGAGATCGCCGACCGGATGTCGAAATCGCCCGGCGGAGGCAAGGCGCTCCTCTTTGAGAAGGTCACGGGCTCGAAGTATCCGCTCGCCATCAACACGCTCGGCTCGTTCAGGCGAATGGCGACGGCGCTCGGAGTAGAGCGCACGGACGAGATCGGCGAGCGCATCGAGGCGATTCTCCGGATGAAGCCGCCCGCCACGTTCACCGAGAAGCTAAGGATGCTCCCGACGCTCCTGGAGTTCGCCAAGTATCCGCCGGTCGTCGTGGGCAGGGGCGCATCCCAGGAGGTCGTCGCGGAGGGCGGCGACGTGAACGTGCTCGAATTCCCCGTCATCCAGTGCTGGCCGAAGGACGCAGGCCGGTTCATCACGATGGGCCTCGTGTTCACCGCCGACCCGCGCTCAGGCAACCGCAACGTCGGCCTCTACCGGATGCAGGTGTTCGACGGCCGAACGACCGCGATGCACTGGCATATCCACAAGGACGGCGCGCACCACTTCCACGAGTACAAGAAGATGGGTAGGCGGATGCCCGTCTCCGTCGCAATCGGCACCGACCCGGCGGTGACGTACGCCGCGAGCGCGCCGCTCCCGCGCGAGGTGGACGAGCTGCTCCTTGCCGGGTTTATACGACGCGCGCCCGTCGAGATCGTCAAGTGCCGGACGAACGACCTCTTCGTCCCCGCCGAGGCCGAAATAATCCTGGAAGGCTACGTGGACCCCGCCGAGGAGATGCGCATCGAGGGGCCGTTCGGCGACCACACGGGGTACTACTCGCTCGCCGACAGGTATCCCGTCTTCCACATCACGGCGATAACCCACCGCAGGAGCGCCGTCTATCTCACCACCATCGTCGGGCGTCCACCGATGGAGGACTGCTATATGGGAAAGGCGACCGAGCGCATCTTCCTGCCGCTCATCAAGGCTCAGCTCCCCGAGGTAGTTGACATCAATATGCCGTTCGAGGGCGTGTTCCACAACTGCGTCATCGTCTCCATCAATAAGGAGTTCCCGATGCAGGCGCACAAGGTGATGCACGCGCTCTGGGGAATGGG
>Ga0315281_10007658_pt1 | contig 15180 bp, 15 predicted proteins | sample YL17G07_0_MG_FD_204540 | JGI IMG/M metagenome (GOLD analysis project Ga0315281, IMG submission 204540) | Sediment microbial communities from Yellowstone Lake, YNP, Wyoming, USA - YL17G07_0 | ecosystem: Environmental > Aquatic > Freshwater > Lake > Sediment | place: USA: Wyoming | collected...
CGGCTCCACCCCGCAGGTCGTCGGCGCGAAGATGCTCGTCGACGACCTCGGCCGCACGTAGGGCACGCTCGGCGGAGGCTGCGTGGAGGGCGACGCGTTCGCGGAGGCGAAGCGCATCCTCGACGAGGGCGGCACCTCGCTCCGCGAGTACGAGCTCACGGAGGACCTCGCCTGGGACACCGGCCTCGTGTGTGGGGGAACGATGTGGATCCACATCGAGCCCGGCGAGGGCGCGCTGACCGTCGATGGCCGCGACCTGCTTGCGGACCTGCTCGCGGCCTCGTCGACCGGCACGCCGATCGGCCTCGCCACGCTGCTGCGGAAGGAAGGACGCGACATCGTCCCAGCGGGCCGGCTGTACGTCGAGCAGAGCGGCGCGTCGGGCGGCACGCTCGGCGACGCGGAGCTGGACGCGCGCGCTCGCGCGCTCGCGATCGAGGCGCTGAAAGCGGGCACGGCGCGCACCGCGCCGCTCGACGAAGGCAGCGAGCTCCTGGTCGAGCCGGTCGTCGCGAAGCCACATCTCGTCGTCGTCGGCGGGGGCCACGTTGGCCTCGCGCTCGCGAAGCTCGCGCATGGGCTCGACTACGACGTCACGGTCATCGACGATCGTCCTGAGTTCGCGTCGCAGGAGCGGTTCCCGGAAGGCGTCGAGGTCGTGCGCGCGGACATGGTCGAGGCCCTCGGCAGTCTCACGATCGGCTGGAACGCGTTCATCGTCGTCGCGACGCGCGGCCACAAGCTCGACGCGCAGTGCCTGCGGGCGGCGATCGACACCCGCGCGCGCTACGTCGGCCTCCTCGGCAGCAAGCGCAAGACGATCCTGATCGAGCGGATGCTCCGCGAGGAGGGCCTGCCCGAGGAGCGCATCCGCTCCGTACACGCCCCCGTCGGACTCGATCTGGGCGGTCGGACGCCGGCGGAGATCGCGCTCTCGGTGCTCGCGGAGCTCTCGATGGAGCGATACGGCGGGACCGGCCGGCCGCTGCAGCTCGGCGACGAGCTCTACGAACGGGCGGTCGCGAAGGGGCCGAGCCCCTCGGAGTGAGACGGAGCTCGCACCCTTCCGCAACCCGCTACGAGGGGATGCGCAGATAGGAGCGAGAGCGGCCTCGACCTTGGACAGCGAGCCGGCGTTCGCGAACGAGCGCAGCGAGATCCGCGAGCGCCGTCGCCTTGGTCACCCCGCAACGCGCGGCGGCCGCACGGCTGGTCCAGATCGTGCCGGCCTCGGCCTCCCGAAGCAAGATCGCGCGGCGGGCGACCGCATCGAGCAGCCGTGGCCGGCCGGCGTACGTCGCCGGCACCTCGCCGATGGCGCGCTCGAGCAGCGGCAGGGCACGCGGTGCGTCGATCCGTGCGGCGGCCGAGAGCCAGCGAAAGGCCCATTCTTCCGCGAGGCGCCGCGTCTCGGCGAACATCCAGGAGACTCGCGGGTGCTCGACCTGAAGCGCGGCGACGACGTTGAGAAGCCAGCCGGGCCGGACGCGATCGGCAGCCTTCAGCACGTCGCTCAGCCGGCCCTCGACGACGAGTGCGGCGTGACGGACCTGGCCGAGCTCGGCGAGCACGAGGCCGAGCTGCCCGCCGACCGCCGCCGTCGCGAAGTCGGCGGCGGTCTTGCGCTCGACGACCGCGGCGATCTCGTCATCGCGCACGAGCGCGTAGTCGCCGACCGGAAGCTGCCGCCGTTCGATCGCGGCATCGCGACCGGCGAACCGCCATGGGTAACGTTCGCCCATGTCGACCGCGATCGAAAGGCGCTCGCCGAACGCGTGTGCGAGCGGGACGCGGATGCCCGGCCGCGCGGCGCGCATCGACGCCTCGGAGCGCCAGAACACGAGCGTCCGCCCACCCTTCTTCGTCCAGACGAACAGCGACCGACGGTTCGTCCGTCGCCGGAGGACCAGATGCACCGCTGCGCCGGCGCGCCAGCAGGCCTCGATCGGCACCTCCTCGATGATCTCCGCCTCGTCCGGCCAGCTCGGAAGCTGGTAGCAAAAGGCGTCCGAGCTGCGCGGCCAGGTCTCGCGGGTGGCGAGGAAGATCCGGCCCTCGCCCGAGATCGGAAGCCGGACGATGTAGGGCAACCGGGTCGAGGTGCCGGGGATCCGGCCCAGTCGGAAAGTCGGCGCATCGGGATCGATCACCGGGATAGAGGATGTCATGGCACGGAAACCAGGCGCGGCCTCGGAGGCGAACGATGTCGGTCGGTGGCAGGCCACGGTCGCCGACGTGGTCCCTCACAACGCTGGTCGTCGTCCGTTCTACTGCACGAGTGGACGATCCGCTGACCTTCGGCCAACTCCTGGAACGCCACGAGCGGGAGCTCTTCGCCTACGCGCTCCGGCTCTCGGGCCAGCGGGCGGACGCGGAAGATCTGTACCAGGACACGTTCCTCGCGGCGTTCCGGGCGTGGCCGCCGCCGCGGCGTGGCAACGAGCGCGCGTGGCTATACAAGATCGCCACGAACCGCGCGATCGATCGCGAGCGGCGCGCGAAGCGGATCGTCGCGAACGTCGACGACCTCGCGCTCGCCGCGCCGGAGCGGGACGACGTGACGCTCGCGGATCTCGCCGGGGCGATCGAGACGCTCCCCGCGGGGCAGCGCGCGGCGTTCGTGCTGCGGAAGGTGCAGGGGCTCGCGTACACCGACATCGCGATGGCGCTCGAGTGCACGGAGGAAGCGGCGCGGGCGCGAGTGAGCGAAGCGTTGAAGAAAGTGAAAGCGGCGGTGGCCTAGAGATGACGATGGATATGGTGATCGGCGAAGCCCGCGAGCGGCTGCTCGCGAAGGCGAAGAAGGAAGGCCTGGCGACGGTCGGATACGACGTGCTCGGCTCGCCGCTCGGCCCGCTGTGGGTCGCCATCGGACCGCGGGGCGTGACGACCATCCACTACGGGAGCGAGCCGTCCGACAGCGAGCTGCGCCGCCTCGTGCGGGTGTACGGGCCGGGCATCGTGCCGGACCACCGCCGGTCGAGCGTCCTCGCGCGAGAGCTCGAGCAGTACTTCAACGGCAGGCGGCGCGAGTTCGACATCGACGTCGACCTCTCGGGCCTCACGCCGTTCCAGACGAAGATCCTCGCCGCGACGGCGAAGATCCCGTTCGGCGCGGTGAGCACCTATCAGGCCGTCGCGCGGCGGGCCGGCAACGAGAAGGCCTCGCGGGCGGCGGGCGGGGCGCTGAACCAGAACCCGATCCCGATCGTCGTGCCGTGCCACCGCGTCGTCGGCTCGAACGGATCGCTCGTGGGCTACGCCGGTGGGCTCGACACCAAGCGCAGGCTGCTTGCGATCGAAGGCGCGGACCTCACGCGGCGGCACTAGCCGAGCGCGAGCGCGATGACGCCCCCCACCATCAGGATCGCCGCGATCGATCTCCGTCCGACATCCGCCTCGGCGAGCGTGCGCGCGCCGACGAGCACACCGAAGAGGATGCCGATCTCCCGCGCCGGGGCGACGTAGCTCACCGGGCTGATCGCGAGGGCGGTGAGCACGAGCATGTACGCGAGCGGCGAGAGCGAGGCCACCGCGAGCGCGGCGGCCTTGTTCGCCGCCCACTCCGCCTTCACTTCGGACCACCGCGGCAGCGCCAGCGGCGCGAGGATGAGCGACCGCCCGATGTTCGAGCCCCACTCGTAGAGGATCGGAGGGATGAGCAGGACGCTCACGCCGCGCTTGTCCCAGAGGGTGTAGGTCGCGATCGTCACGCCGGTGAGGAGCGCGTAGCCGACGGCGGCACCGACGCCACGTTGCCGGAGCTTGCGCGGATCGCCGGTGAGCACGAACACGCCGATCGCGATGGAGGCGGCGCCACCCAGCGCGAGCGGCGTCGGCCGCTCGCCGAAGATGAGGATCGCGGCGATCGTGGCGAGGACCGGTCCGGTCCCGCGCGCGATCGGATAGACGACGGAGAGATCGCCGGTACGGTAGCCACGCTGCAGGAAGATGAAGTACGCGACGTTGAGCGCGCCATTCACGAACATCCAAAGCAGCTCGAGCGGACCGATCGTCGCGCCGGTGATGATCAGGACGGCGAACGCGATCGGGGCGTAGAGCGGGATCGCGAGCGTCAGGGCCAGCCAGAGGAACGGCACGCCACCACCGGCGCGCTTCGCGAAGAGGTTCCAGGTCGCGTGCGCGACGGCGGACGCGAGGACGAGCGCGAGGGCGAACGCGGTCACCGCCGGTTCTTGAGCGCCGCTCGGAGCGCCGCCTTGAACGGCGCGGGCCGCGCGTCGACCACGGTCACGTCGTCGCAGCCGACCCACCGGGCCGCCTCGACGAGCGCGCGGGCGATCTGCTTCGCGGCGGCCGGCTCGCCGCTCACGCGCTTCGCGACGAGCGTCGTCCCCGTACGTCCCGGGTCGACACGGCCGACGAGCTTGCCGCCGGCCAGCACCGGCATCACGAAGTAGCCGTGCACGCGATCCGGCGCTGGGACGTACGCCTCGAACTTGTGCGCGAACTCGAAGATGCGCGCCGTGCGTGGGCGGTCCCAGATCAGCGAGTCGAACGGCGAGAGGAGCGTCGTGCGGTGGGTGCCGCGGACGACGCCATTGGAAAGCGCCCGCAAGGACCGCCGCGAGGCCCAGGCCTCGCCTTCCCACCCCACGACACGAACCGGAGTGAGACCGGCGCGGTCGATGGCCGCGCGCGCGTCCGACAGGCTCACCCCCATCCAGCCGAAGTAGCCGCGGAGATCGTTCAGGGTCCCGACGCCGAGACGGTCGGCCGCGAGGCCGACGAGCGCGGCATGGCACGTCGCGTCGTCCTCGTGGATCGCGCGCAGCCGCGCGGGCACCGCTCGTTCGGCCAGGTCGTAGACCCGCCTCCACGCCTGCCGCTCGACGCACACGACCTCGCCGATGGCGAGCAGCCGCTCGAGCGCGATCTTCTCCGCCGACCAGTGCCACCACACGTTCTCGGGCCGCGGCGCCTTGCTCCGCGAGCCGCCGAGGTCGGTCGCCGTGAGCGGGCCGCGGGCCTTCAGCTCGGCAATCATCGCGCGCATCGCGCGCTTCTCCGGCGGACGGCGCGGATGGATCCGCCGCGCACTGAGCCGGCGGCGCGCAGCGAAGTGCGGCCAGAGCTCCATCGGCAGGATGCAGTACGCATGGGCGATCCCCTCGAACGCGCGCGCCTGCCGGCCCCAGTACGCGTCCTCGACCGCGGCGCGGTCGACGGGACCGAGACGCGCGTACGCGGCGAGCTCGTGCGATCGCGCGAGCACCGAGATCGTGTCGAGTTGCACTGCGCCGACGCGCCGGAGCATCGTGCGGACATCGGGATCGCGCGGGCCGATGAAGCCCTGCGCGTGAAGCGCGAGCGTGCGGGCCTCGGCGGCGGACAGCTCGTTCACGTCGTGAACACGCGCAGCGGCCCGTGGTCATGGAAGTCGACCGCGCGCAGGTTCCGTGCGGATCGACCGGCCGGCTCGGCAAGCGAGAAGCAGACGCGCGAACCGCGCGCGATGGCGATGCGGACACGCTCGGCGATGAGCGCGCGTTGGATGCCGTGGCCGCGATGCGCTGGAAGCACGCTCCCCGACCACAGGCTCGCCGCGCCCGACGACACGATGACGATGCCGCTCCCGGCCGGCTCGCGGTCACGGGTCGCTCGCACGGCGACGGCGGTGCGGAGATGGTCGCGCAGCATCGCGATGCGCGTGCGGGTGAAGTACTCCGCGATCGGACCGCCCCCGCCGAAGCCCGACTGCGCCAGGAACGCGAGCGGCGCGGCATCGCGCGCGGCGACACGCTCGATCGCGACGTCCGGCTCGGGCATCGCGCGCGGCATCGCGCGGCCGGCGCGCACGAACACGTGGTGCTGCGGCTCGACCTCGCGTAGGCCCGCGTCGCGCAGCAGCCGCGCCGCCGCCCGCGACGCGTGGCGGCCGAGCAGCGCGATGCGGGGCGTCAGCCGAAGTCCGGCGTAGTGCGCGAGGACCGCGTCGAGCACGCCGCGCGTCGGCGGCCGGCCGACGCCGAACCCGATGGCGAGATCACCGAACGGCTCCGGGAACGACGCGGCACTGAAGCAGACGACCCCGCGGCGGGTGGCGTTGGCGAGACCGTAGCGGCGCGCGAGGATGGCGTCGCTCTTCGTCCAGAGACGCTGCGCCACGACGAAGTTCTCGGCGACGGCGCGTGCGATGGCGGTCACGCCGGGCGAGTGAACCAGGTCGCGCGGTAGAGCGTGCGGAAGCCCACGTCCCGCAGGTTGTGACCGCTCGGCGAATCCGGATCGGTCTGCGAGATGAAGATGCGCTTGCCGCGCGCGAGTCCCTCCCGGATCCGCGCCGCGATGATCGCCTTCTGGATGCCCCGCCCGCGGAACTTCTCGATCACGCTGCCGGAGTAGCAGCCCGCGACCCGCTCGGTGAGGACGAGCTGGCCGGTGCCGGCGTCCTCGCCGTCGGCAGAGGCAATGAACCCGGCGCCGTTCGCGCCAAGCAGCTCGAGCGAGGCGACGGTGAGGTCCACGAAGAACGGGCCGAGCACACGGTCATCGCGCATGTCGAACCCGTCGCGCACGAGCTCCCCGAGGTGGGTGTACTCGGCAGGCGCGACGCGCCGCACGGCGATGCCAGGAAGAGCGACGTCGATGGCGCGATCGGTCTCGAGGACGTGCGACTGGAACCCATGACCCGAGTCCGTGAAGCCGGCTCGCGCGAGCGCAGCGAGGAGCTCCGGCGAGGTGAGACCCGGATAGACCTCCACGCACGGCACCCGGGCCTTCGATGTGAAGTGGCGCACGACCGCCTCGATCCCGCGCTCATCGAGCGGTCCGAGGATGTCCGCGCCGATGACGCGATTGAACAGCGGGTAGTCCCAGGCCGCGCACGTCGGTGCGGCGAGGCCGGCGACGGTGTCGAACGCCGTGCCGTATCGCGCCGACATCTCCGGCCCGGCCGCGACGAACGCCCGACCGCCGGCGATCTGATTGTCGAGCTCGAGCCGGATGAGCTCCGCGTCGCGACTCATGCGAGCCGGCGGAGCGTCCGGCGGACGAGCTCGCGCGCGAGCGGGACCTTGTAGCCGTTGTCCTTGAGCGGCTCGGCGCGCTCGAGCGCGGCGTCCGCCGCCGCCTGGCACGCGGCCTCGTCCAAGGCGCGGCCCTCGAGGAGCTTCTCGGCGTCCCGCGCGCGCCACGGGACCGGCGCGACGCCGCCGAGCACGATGCGCGCGTCGCGCACGACGCCGCCGATCAGCTTGGCGGAGACCGCGACCGAGACGAGGGCGAAGCTCCAGGCCTTCCGTTCCATGGCCTTCTCGAACGCCCCTCGCCGGGAGAGCGCGTTCTCAGGCACGCGGACCTCGACGATGAGCTCGTCCGGAGCGATCGCGTGCTCGCGGCGCACGCGGCCGTGCGGCGTGACGAACAGGTCGCTGAGCGGCATCGTGCGCGAGCCGCGCGATCCCGTGAGCGCGACGGAGGCGTCGTACGCGATGAGCGCGGGCGCCAGATCCGACGGCGCGACCGCGACGCACTCCTCGGCGCCAACGATGGCGTGCAGCCGGTTGTCACCGTCGATCGCGAAGCAGCGGACCCCGCCCTTCAGCCAGCACGGGTACGCCTCGTCGCGGAAGTACCAGCAGCGGTTCCGCTGCAAGAGGTTGCCGCCGACGGTGCCCATCGTCCGTAGCTGCAGCGTCGCGGCCGGCCGCAGCGCCTCACCGACGATCGGCAGGAGCTTCAAGAGACCGGCCGAGGTCTCGAGCTCGGCGAGCGACACGAGGGCGCCGATGCGGAGGCCCTTACCCTTCGGGCGTGTCCAGCCGCGCAGCGGCTCGAGATCGCGGATGTCGACGATGCGATCAGGGGCGGCGATGCCGTCCTTCATGAGGCCGAGCAGATCCGTCCCGCCGGCCATGACCGTGGCACCACCCCGCGCGAGCTCAAGGGCCTCGGTCACCGCGCGCGGGCGCGCGTAGGCGAACGGCTTCATGGGCGCAGCTCCAGCGCCTCGAGCACGCGTCGCCGGGTGATGGGCGCCGTGCGCACGCGGACGCCGATGGCGTTGGCGACCGCGTTCGCGATCGCGGCAGGCAGCGGGATGATCGGCGGTTCGCCGAGGCCCTTCGCGCCGATGTTGTTCGCCTTCGTGTCGGGATCGTCGATGAACCGCACGGTGATACGCGGCACGTCCCTGATGGTCGGGATCTTGTAGCTCTCGAGGTTGCCGTTGATGACGCGCCCCGTCGGCCGATCGATGACCCGCTCCTCGCTCAGGACGAAGCCAAGCCCCTGGATGACACCGCCCTCGACCTGCGACGCCGCGGTGAGCGGGTTGATGACACGCCCGATGTCGTGCACCGCGACGACGTGTTCGACGAACACCTCGCCGGTGCGGACATCGACCTCGACCTGCGCGAAGTGCGCGCCGAACGTCTTCAGGGAGATGCCCTCCGGATTCGGGAACCGCGAGCCCTTGCCGATGACCGTGTAGTTCTCGACCTGGCCGAGGACCTCGCCGATGGGCGTGCGGCGGCCCTTGCTGACGATCGCGCCGCGCTCGACGTGCAGCTCGGTCGGCCGGACCTCGAGGAGGCCCGATGCCGCGTCGAGGAGCTGCATCCGTGCATCCCTCGCCGCAAGGCGCACCGCCGGCCCCATGGATGACACCGTGAGCGAGCCGGCTGAGATCGGCGCGTATTGGCTGTTCGTGTCGCCGAGCTCGACGCGCACGTCGCCGAGCGCGATCCCAAGCTCCTCGGCGACGAGCTGCGCGAGCACGGTACGCGTGCCGGTACCGATGTCCTGGGTCCCGCAGCGCAGCACCGCGGTCCCGTCGGGATTGAGGTGCACGGTCGCGTAGGCCGGCGGCCATCCGCTGCCGCCCCAGAGCTGCGAGGCCATGCCGAGGCCTCGACGGCGGTGCGGCGCGCTGCCGCGGGTCCCGTCCGGCGTGCGGTGCTGCCAGCCGATCTCCTTGGCGCCGATGTCGTAGCAGGCGAGGAGCCGCTTCAGCGAGTAACGCATTCCCGTGGCAGGATCGGTCTGACGCGCGGCGTGCCGGCGACGCAGCGCGAGCGGATCTTCGCCCATCCGATCGGCCAGCTCGTCGATCGCCTGATCGAGCGCGAACGTGCCCTCGACGTACCCTGGCGCGCGGAACGCGCTGAGCGCGCCGAGGCTCGTCACCACTTTGTACGAGCGCGTCCTCAAGTGAGGGATGTCGTACAGCCCGTTCGTCGGACCGGTGGGGTCCGCGACCCAACGACCCTGACCCGAGTTCGACCACGAGAGATGCTCGATCGCGTGGATCCTCTTCCCGCGCGCGGCGATCTTCACGGTCTGGTACGTCGCGGAGCGGTTGCCCGCCGCGAGATTCTCCTCGTCGCGGGTGAGGAAGCAGCGCACCGGCCTTCCGAGCTGGCGCGCGAAGATCGCGGCCACGATCGTGTATTTCCCCGCTCCACCCTTGGAGCCGAAGCCGCCGCCCATGTAGTCGCACAGCACGCGGATGTCGCGGTACGGGATCCGGAGCGCCGCCTGCAATCCCGCGCGCACGCCGAAGACGTGCTGCGTCGATTCCCAGACCGTGAGCAGGTCGCCGTCCCACCGCGCGACCGCACCATGGGTCTCGAGGCTGTTGTGCATCTGCGTCGAGGTCCGGTAGGTCGCCTCGACGATCGTGGTGGCGTCGGCGAAGGCACGCTTCACATCGCCGCGATCGAGCTTGCCGGACTCGGTCACGTTGCCCTTCTCGTCGAGGCGCGTCGCGTCGTCGCGCATCGCCTCCTCGAGATCGGGCACGAACGGCAGGAGCTCGTAGTCGACGTCGATCAGCCGGATCGCGTCGGCGGCGATCTCCTCCGTGTCCGCCGCGACGGCCGCGACCTCGTCCCCCGCGAAACGCACCTCGTCGCGGAAGATCGTCTCCTCGCCGCGGAACGCGGCCTTCGGCGCGTTGAACCGGTGGAGCACGCCGCGAACGCCGGGATACGCGAGCGCGCGGCTCGCGTCCACGCGCCGGACGAGGGCGCGCGGGTACGGGCTACGCAGCACCCGAACGTGCAGCATCCCGGGCAGGTAGAGGTCCTGGGTGTACTGGGCGCGACCGGTGACGCGCGCGATGCCGTCGACGCGAGGGTGCCGCTTGCCGACGATCGCCAGCCCGGAGTCGGCCCTCCATGGCGCGAGGTCCTTGCCCTCGACGAGCGCGGTCTGCTCCATGATCCGGCCCTCGACCTCGGCCTTGGTGCGGACGACCTTGATGCTCATCGGCGGCCCTGCTTCTTCGCCGCGCTCAACGCGGCGGAGACGATGTTCGGATACGCGCCGCAGCGGCAGAGGTTGCCGCTCACCGCGGCCAGCACGTCCTCAGCGGTCGGCGAGGCGTTGCGCTTCAGCAATCCGACGCAGGACATGATCTGGCCCGGCGTGCAGAACCCGCACTGGAAGGCGTCGTGCTCGATGAACGCCTCCTGCACGGGGTGCAGGACGCCGTCCTTGCCGAGGCCCTCGACGGTCTCGACCGCATGCCCGGCACACGCGACCGCGAGCGTCATGCACGAGTACACCGGCTCGCCGTCCAACAGGACGGTGCAGGCGCCGCAGTGCCCTTCGTCGCAGACGCGCTTCGCGCCGGTGAGCCCGAGCGTCTCGCGCAACGTGTCGAGGAGCGTCCGGTGCGGCGGGACGTGCACGCTGACGCCGTCCCCGTTGACCTCGAACGCGACGTCGACGGAACCCGGACCGAGGAATCGCGGAGCCTTGGGCACGACGCCATCGTAGGGAAAAACCGTGCCTAGAATGCGCGGGCGAATACCGCATCCGAGGGGAACGTCAATGGCGATCGAACGCGTTGGTGTCGTTGGGTTCGGGCTCATGGGGTCTGGCATCGCCCAGGTGTGCGCGCAGGCGGGCTACGACACGGTGATCCGCGAGGTCGGGCAGCCGCTCCTCGACAAGGGCTTCGGTCGCGTCGATTCGTCGCTCGCACGCGTCGTGAAGGCCGGCAAGATGACCGAGGACGACGCGAAGAGCGCTCGCCGCCGGATGCGAGGGACAACGGATCTAAAGGATCTCCAAGAATGCGACTTGATCATCGAAGCCGTGATAGAGGAGCTGGTAGAAAAGAAGGCGGTCTTCGGCACGCTCGACGCGCTGTGTCCCGCCGCGACGATCTTCGCGTCGAACACGTCGAGCCTCACGATCGTCGAGATCGCCGCGATCACGAAACGGCCCGATCGCTTCGCCGGACTGCACTTCTTCAATCCGGCTCCGGTCATGCCGCTCGTCGAGATCGTGCAGGCGCTCACCACGAGCGATGAGACGATCTCGACCCTCCGCGCGTTCGTCACGTCGCTCGGGAAGACCGGCGTCGTGTGCAAGGACACGCCCGGGTTCATCGTGAACCGGCTGATGGTCCCCTACCTCCTGGGCGCGATCCGCGCGCTCGAGCAGGGCGTCGCGACGATCGAGGAGATCGACACGGCGGTGAAGCTCGGGCTGCGCCATCCGATGGGCCCGTTCGAGCTCATCGACTACACCGGTCTCGACATCAACCTGCACGTCGCCAACGTCTTCTTCGATGAATTCAAGGACCCGAGCGTCGCGCCGCCTCCACTGTTGAAGCGCATGGTGCTCGCGGGCCGCCTGGGCGCGAAGGTGGGTCGCGGGTTCTACGAGTACGACGAGAAGGGCCAGAAGAAGTCACCGCAGACGAAATAGCGGCCACGCGCAAAGCAGCGCTGTGGAGCGCGATCGCCGGGATCGCGCACCTGGCGATCGTCGCCTTCGGCGCACTTGCGTACCCGTACCTCTACGACGCCCTGGTCGCCGTCGCGTACGGCTTCCTTCTGCCGGGCATCGCGGTGCTCCACGTCCGCCACGCTGCGGTGCGCCAGAGCGGCGCGATCCTGGGGACCATCGCGGGCGCGGCGGTCGCGACCGTGGGCCTGGCCGGCTCGGCCAACGTCGACGTGCGCCCCGCGTCGCTGTTCGTGCTCGGGATGTGGTGGTGGACGATCGGGAAGATGTGGACCCAGACCGGCGTGATGCCGCGGCCGTTCGGCCTCGTCACCGCGGCGCTCGGCCTCGTCGCCTTCGCGCTCGTTCCGCTCGAGGCGTTCTCCGCCGCGTTCATCGCCGCCATGCCGCGCTCGCTCGCGGACGCGCTGGCGCAGCCGTACTTCAGTGCGGCGCATCTGGTCCTGGGTCTGTGGCTGATCGCGCTCGCGTCGACCTTCGCCGGCGTGTTTGCGTCGCCGGGGGGCGACGAGGGACGCTAGCCCTGTCGGCGATGAGTCCCGCCGTTGAGCGCCGCCTCGGGCGGCTGATGGCCTCTACCAACTGAGCAGGGTGGAGACCATGTAGCTCCGACCTCGCTGGCGGTCGAGACGGGCCTGACGAACACCGAGATCGGGAAGACGATCATGGCCGCGACCTTCGTCACCGAGCTCGGCACTGCGCTCGCACTCTCGCTGCTCTTCATCAGCCCGACGCCGTACCTCGCGCTGTTCGTCGGGGTCAGTTCGAGCCACAGCGCGAGGCGTAATCTGCGGGAATGCGCGCGCTCGTGGTCCTCGATGGCGATCCGCTCGGCAGCGACACGTGGCTTGCCGGACTCGCGCAGCACGCCGACGTGGTCATCGCGGCCGATGGTGGCGCGACGCTGCTCGGGAAGGCCGGCCGGCGGCCCGACCTTGTCGTCGGCGACATGGATTCGCTCGCGGCCGACGCCAAACGCGACCTCGAGCGGGCCGGGGTGGCCTTCGAGGTCCACCCTGAAGAGAAGGCGAAGACCGACGCCGAGCTCGCGCTCGACGCCGCGGTGACGCGCGGGGCCGACGAGATCCAGGTCGTCGGCGCGTTCGGCGGGACCCGGCTCGACCACCTGCTGGGGAACGTGCTGCTGCTGGCGCATGAGGACTTCGCGGCCATCGACGTCGCGCTCGTCACCGAGCGCGCCACGTTCCGCTCGCTCCTCGGGCCAGGCATCCTCGAGCTCGATGGCGCACCCGGCGACTGGGTCACCCTCGAACCGCTGTCGGAGATCGTGCGCGGTGTCGCCACCGATGGGCTGCGCTATCCGCTCCGGCACGAGGAGCTGGTACGTGGATCGACGCGCGGCGTCAGCAACGAGCTCACCCTGCGGCGCGGGAGCGTCGAGGTCGCCGACGGCCTGCTCCTCATCGCCGTCACGACCCGCCGGTCGGTAGCATGACGCCGATGGCGATCGACACCGGCTCGAAGGCCCGCCACGAGGCCCTGGGCCTCACGCTCGACGACGCGAAGGGCATGTACCGCGCGATGCTGCTCACCCGGATGCTCGGCGAGCGGATGATGCAGCTGAACCGGATGGGCCGGGCCGCGTTCGTCGGCGTCGCCGACGGCCACGAGGCGGCCGAGGTGGGCTCCGCGTGGGTCATCAAACGCGGTCACGACTGGGTCCACCCGTACTACCGCGACGTCGGCGTGGCCCTCGTGCTCGGCCAGACCGCGAAGGACCAGTTCCTCGGTGTCTTCGCGAAGGCCACGGACCCGAACTCCGGCGGCCGCCAGATCGTGAACCAGTTCAGCTCGCCCGAGGCGAACATCGTGACCGGCTCCGTCTGCATCGCGACGCAGTTCCCGCAGGCCGCGGGCATCGCCCTTGCGATCAAGATCCGCAAGGAGGACCGCGTCGTCTTCACGTACGGCGGCGACGGTTCGACCAGTCCCGGCGATTTCCACGAGGCCGTCAACTTCGCGGCGATCCACAAGCTGCCGGTCGTGTTCATCATCGAAAACAACCTGTTCGCGATCTCCACGCCGACCTCCAAGCAGATGAGCGTGCCGAACGTCGCGGATCGCGCCGCCGGATACGGGATCCCGGGCCTCATCGCGGACGGCACCGACGTCTTCGACGTGTACGCGAAGACGAAGGAGGCGGCCGATCGTGCTCGCCGCGGCGAGGGGCCGAGCATCGTCGAGGCGAAGTGCTACCGGTACCAGCCGCACAGCTCCGACGACGACGACTCGCGCTACCGCTCCAAGGACCTGTTGCGGGAGTGGCAGGCGAAGGACCCGGTCGACAAAGGCCGTGACTACCTCCTGTCGCAGGGCGTCCCGCAGCCGGCGCTCGACGCGATGCGCGCCGAGATCGCGGCCGAGATCGAGCGCTCGATCGACGAGGCCGAGGCCGCGCCGGATCCTCGCGCAGAGGATCTCCTCCAGCACGTCTACGCGAAGGAAGGCATCCCGGGCGGCACCCGCGCCTAGCCAGGTGATGCGCGCGGGCCTCCTCGCGCTGGCCCTGCTCGCCGCGTGCAACGCGCCGCCACCCTCCCGATCCGCTCCGACGCCGTCGCCGACGCGCGAGCCGGGCACCTACTCGGTCACGGCGCTGCTCGACCTGTCGGGAAGCCGCGGGCCGCGCGGCGACGCGCAGCGCACGGCGATGCAGCAGTGGACCGATGCCCAGCGCGGCGCGCCGCGCCTGAAGCTGCGGATCGTGGACGTGGCCGGAAGCGACGCGAAGCTCCTGCTCGAGCTGAAGCGCGCCGCCGACGCGGGCGATGCCGACGCATTCGTCGTCGGCGTGCCGGCGACCCTCGACGACACACTCGCGAGCGCGATCGCGCTCCTGCGGCGGCCGGTCCTGTTCACGTTGCCGATCGCCGAGCCGACGGGCGACGCCGCGCGATGGATCTTCGGCCTCGCGCCCACACCCGGGGCGATCGCGCGCGTGCTCGTGGACGCGCTTCCGTCGCGCACCACGCCCGGGATCGTGGTCACGAACGGCTCGCTCGCGGCGGGCCGGGAGGAGCTCGCGATCGCGGCGGTCTTCCGCACGGACGGCCGGCCCATGCCGTTCGTCATGAGCGCCGCGCCCGATCAGCGCGAGACGTTCGCGCAGCGGTTCAAGCCGTTCGCGAGCACCGGCTCGGGGGTGTTCTTCACCGGACCCGCGGCGAGCTATGTCGATCCGCAGCGGATCGTGCCCGTGGCCGACGCGACGACGACGGTGCTGGTCCTCCTCTCCTATCTGACCGACAGTAACGACGCCGGCCGGCTCGGCGAGTCCGCGGCCGGCGCGCGATGGCCCGGCCTGCGTAGGCCAACCAGCCTGAACCTCGGAACGCACGCGGCGACGGCGACGGACGCGCTCGCGATGCTCGCCACGAGCGCGGACGCCGCCGGCGACCCCGAGCGGTCGCGGGCCCGCATCGAGGGCAGTACATT
>Ga0315281_10007659_pt1 | contig 15179 bp, 12 predicted proteins | sample YL17G07_0_MG_FD_204540 | JGI IMG/M metagenome (GOLD analysis project Ga0315281, IMG submission 204540) | Sediment microbial communities from Yellowstone Lake, YNP, Wyoming, USA - YL17G07_0 | ecosystem: Environmental > Aquatic > Freshwater > Lake > Sediment | place: USA: Wyoming | collected...
TGGCCGTGTTCGAGGCGGCGGCGGCCTTCGCAAAGGCCGAGGGCATCATCCCCGCCCCGGAATCCGCCCACGCCATTCGCGCCGCCATGGACGAGGCCATCCAGGCCAAGACCAGCGGCAAGCGCAAGGTGATCGTGTTCAACCTCTCGGGACACGGCCACTTCGACATGGGGGCATACGACGACTACTACTCGGGCAAGCTGAAGGACTACGAGTATCCCGCCGCCGAGGTGGAGCGGGCGCTCAAGGACCTGCCCAAGGTCGGATAGGCCGCTCCGCTGCGCCGCAGGACCCGCGTACGGCGGCGGGAAGGGTTCCCCGCGCGGCCTAATCCGCGCCGGCCAGCGCGGCCGGCAGGGTTTGCTGCGCGAGGGCCTGCCGCGCCAGATCGCAATACTCCGGCAGCAGGTCAATGCCCAGCCAACGCCGGCCCAGGCCCTGCGCCGCCACGAGCGTGGTGCCGCTGCCCATGAAGGGGTCCAGCACCACGCCCTCCGGCGGGCAGAACAGCCTGATGAAGAACTCCGGCAGCGCCGGGGGAAACGCCGCGCTGTGGGACTTGTTGCCGCACTCCGTCGCCAGGTGCAGCACATTGCTGGGGTAGGCGAGGTCGCGCCCGAGCCACTTGCTCACATTCTTGCCGAAGCCGCTCTTGACGCGCGACTCGTCCCGGAGCCGGTCGGTCGCGCTCAGGTTGCGCAGGCGGCTGGTGGCCCAGTCGCCCGTCGGCACCCGCACCGCGTCCTGGTCCATGTGGAATTTGCGCTGCTTGTTGAACTGGAGGCAGCGCTCCCAGGCGTCCCGGAAGCGGTTGGGCCACTTGCCGGGGTAGCAGTTCTTCTTGTGCCAGGCGTACTCCTCCGTCCAGAGCCAGCCCTGGCGGCGCATCTCCAGGATCAGCTCCAGCACGTAGGTGTGCCGCTCCCCGTCCAGCACCTTCTCCTTGATGTTGAGAATGAAGGTGCCCGTGGGCTTGAGCACGCGTTGGAACTCCCGCGCGCGCGGCATGAACCAAGCGACGTAGTCGTCCGGGTGGACGCCCCCGTAGGTGCCGCGGCGGTTGTCGGCATACGGCGGCGAGGTAACGATGAGGTCCACGCTCTCCGCCGGCAGCGCTGCCAGCACGTCCGCGCAGTCGCCGCAAAGAATGGAGTTGATCGGGATGCCATCCATGGCGGTACCCCCGGAGAATGGTCAATTGTCCGCGCCCAGCAGGCGTCTCCCAGACCATACCCCAGCCAGCGCCTGGTGGCGAGCAGTAGGGGAATCTCGCCAGGACCCGCGAGGCTCCACCGCCCCACCGCCGCGCTTTGCAATCGCCTGGCAGCCGTTCTATAGGTGAGGTCGCCCGAGGGGGCGAACTGCTCGTGCCGGGTAACGGCATGCTCGATTTGGGCCGGACTCCGTGGCGTGGAAAGCCTGCATCGCGTTGGCTGCGGTTGTTTGCATCGGCGCGGGCCAGGCCGGCGCGGCGCTTTTTCTGCTGTCCAACGGACAGCGCACACTCGGGCTCGCCGGCGCCGCGATGGCAGGCGCGCAAGTTGCGCTGACGCGCGGCGCCGAGGCGGCCTGGTACAATCCCGCGGGGATGGCGCGAGAGGAGCGCACCGAGGCGCTCCTGGACGGCGCCCTGCTGGAGTCCTCGGCCTGGACCTCCGCCGGTCAGACTTCCGAGCGGTTGGACTCCGGGCCGGTCTCGTTCGCTTGGGCCAGCGGTCCCCGCCGCGGGCGGCCCCGATTGGCTTTCGGCTTTTTCGTCCACACCCCGACCGCCAACAGCGGCGAGATCGTAGTTTCCGACCAGCGCACGGTAACGAATTCCGCGTTGCCTCCCCCGGTGCGCGGGGCGGTGGACTACGACGCTCTGTTCCCTCAGGGCGTGACCCGCACGGAAAGCAGCCAGGGCGTGGCGCGGCTGGACGTACTCGCCGTTGGCGGGGGGTTGGGGCTGCGGGTGGCCGATTGGATGCGGATGGGCCTCAATCTGCGTGTGGAGCGCGTGCAGCTTGCGGCCCGGGAGCAGGTCAGCCTGGGGTATCGCGCCACGGGCGACTATGCGGGCGGCTCCAGCCTGTCCGGATCCTCCCAATATGCCGCTGCCTACGCGGGCGTCGCGGACCGGGCGGTGGCCAGCCTGGGAGTGCAGGTTGATCTCGCCTCCGGCATTGCCCTGGGGATCGTCGCACAGTCGGCGTCCGACCACATCGGAGGCCGCGGGAGCGCGCAGGTGGACCGCGCCGATCACCTGACGCTGACGATCCCGGGGACTCCGGGGTCCGAAGCCGCGGCCGTGGTGCATGCCGATGGGCAAGCGCTCCCCTTTGACCTCAGGTCACCACTCCAGTGGCGGGTCGGACTGTCCTTCGTGTTCGATACCGTGGCGGCGGAGTTCGATGTGGAGCGGGCGGAGCCGCTGGCCAGTTACGCAATGTTTCCGCGCTTGCTGAGCACCCCGCCCTCCACCGCCGCCCAGCGCTTGGGCTCCCTCACCACGGCGGAGAACGCGGTGACCCGCTATGCGCTTGGCGTGGCCTTTGCCCAAGGCAACACGGGAACCCTGATGCTGGGATTGCGCATGGACCCCGCTTCCGCCGTGGGCGGCGATCCGCTGTTCGCCCGCTTGGATCTTTATCGGATGAGCACCGGCTATTACTTCACCCGCGGCGCCGCATCCGGGGGTGTCCACCTGTCGTACAGCACCGGCTTTGACCCGGCGCTGAGTCTGCCCAGTCCGGCGGGTGCGCCCACCGCCGCCCGGTCCGTGGAGATCGCCCAATGGGCGCTCGGTTTGGGCGCGGCAATGGTCTTCTAGGACGATTTGGATCTGGGGAAGCCTATGGGAATCGCGGAATCCCTTGATCGTTTCTGGGCCGTGCGCGGGCCGCTCGCCCTGGCGGTGGGCGTGGCGCTTTCCGCCGCGTGCGTATCGGACCCGCCTCCGTCCGAGTCGCCCCCGGGGGTCTGGGGCGGGTGGACGCGGCAGGCGCGTCCGGACTGCCGCGAGTCGCTGGTGCTCTCTCCTTCCGGCCGTTTTGCCCTGACCGCGACGCTGGAATTGGCCGGGCTCACAGTGGCGGAGCAGATCGAGGGTCGGCTGGAGGCGCCTGGGCTGGCCACCGGAGGCGAATTCTCCGCCGCGTTCTGGCCCGATTCCGCCACCGCCACGTCTCCAGCGCCCTATTGTGCCCAGTGGCAGCCGCAGGCCCTCCCGGGTCCGTCCAACTGGTTTGCGACCGCTACCGGCGAGGACCTGGGCCGCCTGACCTTCCGCACGCTGCCCGCAGTGGACTTGGGAACGCTGTTGGTGGGGAGCAACGGCGCGCGCCAGGATGTCGTGGCCCTGTTCATGGACGGGACGGGGAGCCTGCGCGGGTTCCTGTTCACCGACCCCAAGCTGTACCCCGCTCCGCTCTACTATGCGCCGCCGCAGGACCCCGCGCGCACCCTGACCCTGCCCAGCGGCCCTGTTCTGGTCAACTTGCCCGACGGGTTCTATGCCCAGGAGTTCCCGGCGCCAGCCTCGGGGACCCAGGTGGCACAGCTCTATCTGAATGTCACGGCCGCGGTGGACATCTCCTTTTCGAAAGTCCCGGGCGCGGCCGCCGCTCCCTGCGACTTTGCCGTCTATGCGGACCTGGCCTTCACGGCCCTCAACGCGACCTATGCCCAACTCACCGGCGCGGAGGCGCCCACGCTGCCGCTCAATCCCGCGGCAAACGGCCAGCCCTTTCTAGTGGTTCCGATCCAGGATTCCACCGCCTATCTGCTGCCAATCGGCATCACGACGCCGGGCAATGGCCCCTGCAGCGCCAACATCCGCGCGATTCCCACGCTGGTGGGAAAGATCAAGGCCCGTGCCGGCCTGGGCAATGTGCCGGATGCCTTCACCCAGACCTTGGCACCCGGGCGACCGTACCTGGTGGCGGATTCGCTTGCCCAGCCGGGGCGGGTGCGGCTGGTCCCGCTTGGCCAGCCGGGGTACGCCGCCCAGTCTCTGCGCCTGGCGCCTTGGAGCGTAAGGCTGGCGGGGTTCGGCTCAGGCGCTTCCGATGCGACCGCCTTTCTGGACGTGCTGAACCTGGCCGGTCGGCCGGGTGTGTTGCCCCGGCTGGTCGGAACCGGGACCGCCAGGAGTCCTCTACTGAGCGTGTACCCCGCGGCCGACGCGAGCGCCGGTCTTGGTCCGTTCGGCCCCAGCCCCGCGCGGCCGTCCAGTGGTGAGCTTACCGCGCCGTCTATCGTTACGGAGCCGGGTGTACAGGAGTTCCGCGTCTTGAACTACCGTCTGCATCAGCCGGCCGCGGGCCGTCTGGCCCTTTGGACGGAAGGTGGCGCGGCCACGACCGGCCGGCTGGAGGACGAGCTAGGCCGACTCCTGGCGCTGAACACGCACGGCAGCCCGGACGGCGCGGGCTTTCGCATCGTGAGGACCGTGCCCGCCGGCGAGTACCGGCTCGAGGTGCGGGCCGCCTCGGGATTCACCCTGCGGGTGGAATCCGCCGCGCCGTCGCCCTTTGCCGACGAGGCGCTGGAGGGTTGCCTGGTGGAGGCGGGCCTGGTGCTGCGGCCCACCGTCCCTTTGCGCGAGGCGTACTGCGGCCGCCGGGGGATCATAGACCTGACGGGCCTGGATGCGCTGGGCGACTTACAGTCGCTGGACCTGAGCGACAATGCGGTGCAGGACCTCGCGCCGCTCCATGCCCTGATCGGGTTGACGATGCTGGTGCTCACGGGCAACCGGGTAAGCCGCCTGGGGGCGCTCTCTGGCCTGGGCCATCTCAGAAGCCTGTCGCTCGCCGGGAACCCGGTGGACCCTGCCGATCTGGAGATCCTGCTGGGCTTGGCGGGGTCCCTGCGGCTGTTGAACCTGAATGGTGTGACCTCCCTGACCGTGGCGCAGGTGGATCAATTGCGGGCGCTCATGCCGAATACGCTGGTGATTGGCCCGGACGGCAAGTGAGTCGAGCGGAAGGCGTCCTTCACATCCGGGGCTGGACTGACGAAGGTCGGGGCAATCGGGCGTTCCTCTCGCCGCTCTGGCTCGGCGAAGTACCCTGCGGCGCGCAAAGCCCGGAGCATGCCCGCTTGACGGTAGCAACAGCTCAAACCATGGCCCTGGGCACAGCGTTTCGAGCCCGGGTGGCGCCTGGCCGGTGGGCCAATGGGGCCTATCGGCCCGCCAACTGCGCCCGGATGGCTGCGTCGAACTCGGAAAAGGGCTGGGCGCCGAGCACAATCTGACCCCTCACGCGCCCTCCCTCCATCTTTCCAATGACGAAGGTGGGAGTGCCCTGGACGCCAATGGCCCGGCCTTTGGCGATGCCCAGGCGCACCTTTTCCGCGAAGGTGTCCTGCTCCAGACACGCGCGAAATTTCTCGGTATTCAGCCCCAAGCCGGTCGCTTGGGCCACCAGGGCTTGGGGATCCAGGTTGGCTCCCGGCTTGAAGAGCGCGTCATGCAGGGGCCAATACTGGCCCTGCGCATCGGCGCAGTGCGACGCCTCGGCGGCCTTGAATGCCTGTTTGTGAAACACCAGCGGGAAATCCACCGTCACGTAGCGCACCCGGTTGGTGTCCACGTAGACTTTCTTGATCTGCGGGAAGGTGGCCGCCTGGAATCCCGCGCAGTAGGGGCACTGAAAATCCGTGAATTCCACCATGGCAACCGGAGCCGTGGGGCTGCCCAACGCCGGGTGACCGGCGAGTGAAACCTGGGTGGTCTTCACGGCGGGCACGGTGGAGTCCTCCTCGTCCCCCGGTTCGCTCTCCAGCATCTGGCGAATCTGGCGCAACTCCGTGTGGATTTCCAGCAATTGCTCCTCGCTCACGGCGGCGGAGCGGGCGGCCAGCAAGGCCCACACGCCCTGAACGGACAGAGCGGCCCCTATCAGGAGCGCAAGCGCGGCCAACCCCGGAAACATCCAGGAGCCCCGGCCTGCCGTTTTTCGATCGTCTGATTCCGTTGGTTCCATCTTCTTACCCCGGGGTCGTGTTGTCAGGTGCCATCCGGTCCCAAGCATACCGCTTCATAGTCATGGGACGCCAGGGATTCGCACGGATGGACGGCCCAGCCCGGCTGCCCCCGCAGGCGCAGCGCGGCGGCGTCTCGTTGCGCCGCGTCCGCGAAGACGCCGAAAAGAGCGGAGCCGGTTCCGCTGAGCAGCGCCCCCAGGGCGCCGGCCTCCAGCAGGCGGGTCTTGATCCGCGCCAATTCCGGGTAGCGCGGGAACAGGGCAGCCTCAAAGTCGTTTTCCATCGCGCGCAGCACCTGGCCGGGCGTGGTCAATTCCGGAACGCCGGCGCGCCGTTCCCGGGGGCGCACCTGCCCATAAGCCTCGGCCGTGGAGATCGGGAACGCCGGCTTGACGACGATCAAGTGCAAGCGGGGAAGGTCCGGCAGCGGGGTCAGCCGCTCCCCGCGCCCCTCGGCCCACTGCGGCCGCGGCTCCAAGAAGAAGGGGACATCGGAGCCCAGCCCCAGGGCGATCTCGCGCAGGCGCACGGCTCCCAGCCGATGGCCATGCAGCCGGTCCAGCGCCACCAGCGTCGCGGCGGCGTTGCCGCTGCCGCCACCCAGCCCGGCTCCGCTGGGAATATGTTTGATCAGCCGCAGGATGCCTCGCACCGGAACTCCCGCCGCTTCCTGGTAGGCCATCGCCGCCCGGTACACCAGATTGTTCTCCGGAGGACCCAGGTCCTCCGGGCCAAAAACCTCCAGTCGAACGTTTGTTTCCCCAGGGAGGAAGATTATAAAATCATATATTGAAACAGGCACTAAGGCCAGTTTCACATCGTGAAAACCATCCGCGCGGCGGCCCAGCACCTTCAGCACCAGCGTCAGCTTGGCCGGAGTGCGGTATTGCAATGCACCTTGTTTTTTCGGCGCCGTTGGCATTATAGTGCTCCGTCCCGCGGTACACGCAATACTCCGCAAGGAAAGGTTCGTTCGATCATCGTCACTGCTCCCAGGGATCGTTGGCACCCGGGGTTTCAACAGGGGGAGGAGCAAGCATGTCAAACCATCATCCATCATTTCAGAGGGGAATGGTATGGACGGTAGGATGGACGTATTCGAGCCAGGAGAAAAGGTGATCTACCCCCAATTCGGTCTCGGCACCATTGCCGAATTGACGGAGAAGCAGGTAAACGGAGCCAGCTTGAGCTTCTATCGGCTGGAGTTTCCAGTGAAGCAAATGGAGATTCTCGTGCCGGTTGACCGCGCGCGGGAGAATGGCTTGCGTCGGGTCATGAGCCGCAAGGAAGTCAAGGACCTGGTCAAGCACGTCACCTCAAGCAGCAACCTCCCGAAGTCCCAGCAATGGCACCGCTGGCGCAAGAAGACCCTCGAACAACTCAAGTCTGGCGATCCGCTCGAGATCGCCAACATATACCGATACCTCCGCTTCCTGGAGGGCAAGAAGGGTCTCTCCTTCACTGAACGCAAGATTCTGACACAGGTCGAACGGATGCTGATCGCGGAAATCTCCGTCGCACTGGAGGTCACCGAAGATCACGCCGAGCGTCTGATTTCCCCCACCAAGTCCCACTCGGGCAACGGCAGGGCCAAGGATCTGGCCAGCTAGTTACGCGCCCGGGAAGAATGCGGCGAGCCAGACAGGAAGTCTTCCGCCGCTCCCCTCCCCCTCATTCGTCCCCGCACTCACCGCAACGAGTCAACCGCTCCGCAATGGACGGAATGGGCAGCCTTGTCTGCGCCATGAGCGGGATTCCGCCCGGCCGCCGGGGCACCGGTGCGCGGACCGCGGTGCGGGCCAGCCCATTGCCCCGGCCCTACTCCCGCTGCACGCCGCTCATCGGCTCGGGCCGGTAGTGGCGCAGGAGGAACAGGAGGGTCTCCCCCAGCACCTTGCGGCTGTAGCCCGGCATGACGATGCGGGAGACGGAGCCCAACTTGAGCGCCTCCTCCGGGTTCATCAGCTCGCGCTCGTAGCGGCGGGTGAGCTCGCCCATGCGGCGGTCGCGCTCCGCGGCGGCGCCCTGGGGATCGGCGGCGCGGCGCTGCTGGAAGTCCGCCTGGATCTCCCGGAACTCGTCCTTGTAGATGAATTGCCGCCCGGCCGGGCCCATCACGGCAATGCGGGCGCTGGGCAGCGCGAAGACGGCATTGGCGCCGGTGGGGTAGTTGTTGTAGGAGGCATAGGCGCCGCCATAGGCGTTGCGCACGATCAGCGTCAGGCGCGGCACGCGCAGGTCCACGATGGCGTCGAGGAAGGCGCGGCCCGCCTGGACAATTCCGGCACGCTCCTGCTCCGTGCCGGGCGCGAATCCCGTCACGTCCTCGATGAAGATCATGGGGATGTTGTACAGGTTGCAAAAGCGGATGAAGCGCGTGGCCTTCTGGGCGGCGGCAACGTCAATGTACCCGGAGTTGACGGCGCTGTTGTTCGCGACGAAACCCACGACATTGCCGCCCATCCGCCCGTAGGCGGTGATGAGGTTGCGCGCCCGGCGCGGCTGGAGTTCCAGGTAGTCCCCGTGGTCCACCAACTGCTGGAGGAACAGCGTGATGTCGAAGGGCGTGTTGAAGCCGGAGTTGGGCGTGGAGAGCGCCCGGTGCAACAGGATCGCCTCCTCCTCCATGTAGGTGTCAATCGGGTCGGACGTGGGCATGAAGGGCGGCGCGGAGCGGTTGTTGTCCGGCAGGTAGCCCAGCAGCTTGACCGCCAGGCGCAGGGCGTCGGTTTCTGTCTGCGCCGTGAGGTCCACCACGCCGGAGGCGGAATGCACGGCCGGGCCGCCCAACTCGTCCGCGGTGATGTCCTCGCCCAGGGCCTCGCGCACGACGTCTGGCCCCGTCAGCCCCAGGAAGGTTGCGGCGGGCTGGATTACATAGGACGCCTGGCGCGGCAAGTAGGAGCCGCCCCCCGCGTTGTACCCGAACATGATCATGATGCTGGGCACGACGCCATTGACCTTGCGCATGGCGGTGAAGGCCTGGGCGTAGCCGTCCAACCCACCCACGCCCGCCGGGACGAACGCCCCGGCGGAGTCGTTCATGCCGATGATGGGGATGCCGTTCGCCGCCGCCAAGTGCAGCAATTTGGCCAGCTTGGCTCCGTTGGTGGCGTCCATGGAACCCGCGCGCTGGGTGAAGTCGTGCCCATAGACGGCCACGTCGCGCCCGCCGATGTCCACAATGGCGGTGAGGATGGAGGCGCCGTCCAGGTTTGGCCCCCAGTTCTGGAAGAGGATGTTGGGTTCCTTGTCGGTCAGCACGCGCACGCGCTCCAGCACCGTCATGCGGCCTTTGGCGTGCTGCTGCAGGATGCGCGCGGGCCCGCCCAATTCCAGCGGCATCGCGATCAACTCCCGCCCGCGGGCCAAGGCGCGGTCGTATTCACCCTCCGGCTCCGCCGCGGGCGTCCTTGGCTCCTCCCCAAACGGATTGCCCAGCCGGTGGGCGGGCGGTGCGCTGGCGGGCGTCTGACCCGGCTTCTTCCTCGGCTCGGTCACGGGCGGGACTCCTGGCGGAACGGTTGCCGGGCGGCGCCGGCGCGGTACAACCACCCCGCCGCATCTTCGCCCGGTCCCCGCCCGGAGCGCAAGCTGCGCGGCCCGCTGCCTTGCTTGCCCCGCGGAATCGGATTATACCTGGACCCGTCCGAGCACGCCTACCCCTACCTGGACTCCGGATGGATCAAAGCGCCTATCCGAATTTGACCGCCGTTTCCAACGCGGTGGAGTTGCAGGGGATGGACACCGCCCAGCTGCAAGTCCTGGCGGAGGAGGCGCGGCGCTTTCTGATCGAGAGCATCAGCAAGACCGGGGGTCACCTGGGCGCCGCCCTGGGGGTGGTCGAGTTGACCCTGGCCCTGTTCAACCAGTTCGACTTCCTGCGGGACCGCATCGCCTGGGATGTCGGCCACCAGGCGCACGTCTACAAGCTGTTCACTGGGCGCGCGCCCATGTTCTCGAAGTACGGGCAGTGGGGCGGGCTGTGCAAGTTCCTGGAGCGCAGCGAAAGCCCCTACGACCACATGGGCGCGGGGCACGCCTCCACCTCCGTCTCCGCCGCGCTGGGGATGGCCGTCGCGCGGGATTTGAGGCGCGAGCCGCACCATGTGCTGGCCGTGATTGGCGATGGCGCGCTCACGGGCGGCTTGGCGTACGAGGCCCTGAGCATGGCCGGGTCGCTGGACCAGAACCTGATCGTCGTCCTGAACGACAACGGCATGAGCATTGACCGCAATGTGGGCGGCATGTCGCGCATGGTCACCCGCATTACCTCCTCCGACCGCTACAACGCGCTGCGCGACGAGGTGAAGAAGGTCACGGGCCGGGTGCCCTTCGGCTCGGAGATCCTCAAGGGGCTGAAGCACATGGAGCGCTCCGTGAAGGACTATGCCAGCCCCAACGCGGCGGCCTTCTTCGAGTCGCTCAACTTCCGCTACTTCGGCCCCGTGAACGGCCACAACCTGGACGAGTTGATCTCCCTGCTCAAGCACGCCAAGACCATGCACGGGCCGATCCTGCTGCACGTCAAGACGGTCAAGGGCAAGGGGCTGGGGCCGGAGTTGGAGAACACCTTCGAGGCGCACGCCGTCTCCCCCGCCTCGCCCAAGCGCGCGCAGGCCACACCTCGCAAGACCTGGACCCAGATCTACAGCGAGGGCCTGGGGGAGTTGATGGAACGCGACACACGGGTGGTGGCGCTCACGGCGGCAATGATGAGCAACACGGGTCTGACGCCCCTCAAGGAGCGCTACCCGGAACGCGTGCTGGACGTGGGCATCGCCGAGGCCAACGCCTATTGCAGCGCCGCGGGAATGGCCATCGGCGGGCTCAAGCCGTTCGTCACGGTCTACTCCACGTTTACCCAGCGCGCCTTCGATCAGCTGGTGCATGACATCGCGCTGCAGAAGCTGCCCGTGCGCATCATGCTGGACCGGGGCGGCTTCGTGGGCAACGACGGCCCCACGCACCACGGCGTGTTCGACCACAGCTACCTGCGCCTGATCCCGAACCTGGTGCACATGGCGCCCCGGGACGAGGTGGAGATGCGGCGCATGTTGCTGACCGCCCACCGCCACGAGGACGGCCCCATCGCGATGCGCTTCCCCCGTGGGGAGACCGACGCCCTGGCCTGGGAGGGCGAGCTGGAGCCGATCCCGGTGGGCCGGGGCGAGGTGCTGCGGGACGGCGGCCCCGGCGCGCTGCTGCTGATCGCCGTCGGCTCGATGGTCGCCACGGCGCTGACCGCCGCGGAGGACCTCGCCGCCGCGCGCGTGCCCTGCACGGTGCTGGACGCGCGCTTCATCAAGCCCCTGGACGAGACGCTGCTGGCCGAGCACATCGGCCGCGCGCGGGCCGTGCTGACCCTGGAGGAGAACGTGCTCGCCGGCGGGATCGGCGAGGGCATCCTGGCCCTGATGGCGAGCCGCGGGCTGGCCCGTCCCGCGCGCCTGCTGGGCGCGCCCGACCGCTTCGTCAGCTTCGGCAGCCAGGCCGACCAGTTGCGGGAGGCGGGCCTGACGCCACCGCAGGTCGCCGCGGCGGCCCTGGAGCTTTGGGGCACCGTGGCGCAGGCGGCCCCGCAGCATCTGCGGCGCCTGCCCGCGTGACGCGCCGCGCGCGGCCCCACAACCCTTCCCCGCACAGGAGGTGCGCGGCATGAGAGGGATCAAGGCAGGAACGGGAATGCTGCTCGCCGCGCTGCTGGGGGCGGCGCTGGCTGGGTGCGCGGCCGGGGGCCGCGGCGCCGCCAATGCCGACATCGCCCCCAGCCGCAAGGCCACGCCCCTGGACGAGAAGGCATACTACGCGCCCGGCGAAGACGCCGCCGCCGCGTCGTCGCAACCCGCGCCGGGCGGCGCATCCGCCCCGGCGCCCGGCGCCGCGACCAACCCCGCCCCGGCGGAGGAGCACGTCGCGCGCGAGGACCCTTTCCAGGGCCGGCGCGTCAACCCACTCGTCCCGGCCTTCCCCGCCCGCATGGAGCAGACGCGCCTGCGGGACATGCAGACGGTCTACTTTGAATTTGACAGGGCCGAGCTCACCGCCGACGCCCAGCGCGTGCTGGAGGCGGACCTGGCCTGGCTGAAGGCCCACCCGGAGGTGAAGGTGCGGGTGGAAGGCCACTGCGACGAGCGCGGAACGTCCGAGTACAACCTTGCCCTGGGCTCCCGCCGCGCCAACGGGGTGCGGGAGTTCTTCATCCAGCGCGGTGTGCCGGCGGAACGGCTCACGCCGGTGAGCTACGGCGAGGAGCTGCCGCTCAAGGCCGGGCACGACGAGGAAGCGTGGCGCTGGAACCGCCGCGTCGAGTTCTCCAACGCCGAACCGCCCCAGGCGGCCCCGTCCCAGCCCGCGGCGCCCCAACCGGCCCCGTCCCGGCAGGGCTGAGCGCCCCGGAACGCCTGTCGGAGCCGGGGCGCCCCCGAGCTGGCAACCGGTGCCCGTGGCGGCGTTCCGACCTGCCCACCGCCTTCCAGCCCAACCGCACGGCGCCGTCCACCGTGGGCCGCCGCCCGCGCGCCGGCAGTCCATTCCAATCCACACATGAGTCTGACGATCCGGGGTCAGGGTCGGGGTTAGGTTAGGCGGCTCCGGTCTGTCGGTGGAGGTTCTGGAAGAGTTTGTCCCTGGCCTCGCTCATCCGTCTTGCCGCCTCATGGTCCGATGTCTCCCCGGCCCAGGCGTCCAGTTTCTCCAGGGTCCACCCCGCCCGAAGCGCTGATCTCCAAAAACCTCCAGCGCTCGTTCGCACAGCTTCTTGGTGGCTGGCCCGGACAGCGTGCTGTGCCAGGTGTCCACCTCGGCCAGCAGCGCCGCATCCTGGGCCGTGTAGCGCGTCGCAAAGGGCTTAGCCGGAGCCTTGCGCCGATCCTCGACGCGGCCGGTCTTGCGGTGTTGTGCGATCAACCGCGTCATCTGCTGCCGCGAGTATCCGGTGATCCGGCGCAAGTACCGGATCACCAGCCCCCGCTCCGACTTGCCCAGGCCCACGTACCCCAACTCCACCAGCGTCCCTTCGATCCACGCCCGCCGCTCCCGCCCTCCCGGAATCTCGAAGTCCACCTGCTCGGTGCCTTCCAGGAAGGCCCGTACCTGATCCAACGTCCCGATTTGTGTCGTCATGATGGTCAGCATCCTTTCAAGATGCCCGATCCGTCCCCGTTTTCAGACTCACCTCACATTGGAATCACGACCCGCCTTCAGACTCATGTCACATTGGACAAGGCTAAGAATTGACATCCCCCGGATCGCCCTGTAGGGTAGACTGCTTAGGAGGCGCCGCTCATTGCGCTTCCCAAGTGACTTAACCGGGGTCGTAGTTAAGCTGGTTATAACGCCGGCCTGTCACGCCGGAGGCCGCGGGTTCGAGTCCCGTCGACCCCGCTACCAGACTTTCGCAGTTGAGGGCGACAGCCCTCTTCCATGCACGCACCGCGGGCGTCGGCAGCCCCTGGATGCGGACACGGTCGTCACCCCGTCGCCGAGGCTCCCCCTCGGCGCACGCACCCCCCAACGGGCGGCCCCTCGGCCGCGGCAGCAACCCAAACCGGGCGCCGGGCGAGTAGCCCGCCGGCGCCCGGTCCCCTCGCATTCCAGTCGCGGTCCGCGCTTGGCCTTGGGCGCAAGGCGGCATACACTGACCCCTTGCGCGGGCGGTGCACGCTCCGCCGCGGGCCCGCAGCGCTGGGCGGGTAGGCCCAATTCGCAATCCCCCGAGGGAGTCATGAGCGACGCCGTCAAGATGCCCGAGGCGGAATACCGGGCGCTGGTGCAGGGCGTGTACGACCGCATCCTCAAGCAATTGGACCAGGTGGACCCCGACGCGGTGGAGGCCGAGATGTCCCAAGGCACGCTCAGCCTGCGCCTGGCGGACGGGGCGCGCTGGATCCTCAGCGGCCAGCCGCCCGTACGGCAACTGTGGCTCGCGGTGGCGTCCAAGGGACGCGCCTTCCACTTCGACTACGATCCCCGCAGCGCCACCTGGCGAGACGACAAGGGGGAGGGTGTCGAGTTGTTCGGCTGCCTGGAAAGCCTGCTCGATGAAGTCGCCCAGGTGCGCGTGAAGTTCTAGGGCGGCAACCCGCCCAGCGCCGGGCGCGAGTCCCCGCAAGGGTTGCGCGGCCCCCGGGCGCCGCCCGCCCCGGCCGAATCGTCCTTTGTATCCTCCGCTAGCGTCGGCCCTGGACCGTCTGGTCCCATGTCCCCGGCGCGCGCCCCAAACGGGCCGATCTGGCGACATTCTTGCATCGCAGTGCTTGCACCGCCATGCGGCGGACTGGCACCGCCATGCGGCGGAACGGACCAGCGGCGGGCCTCTGCGCCCGCTCCAGACAGGCTCGACCGGGGACGGACTTCCGATGGGCTTTGGAACCATGAAGCGTGCAGTGGCGGCAGTGGTGATCCTCGCCGGATGCGCGGCCTCGGCCCGGGCCGAGGATGCCAACCATCTGCTGCGCTTCTACTATGGCGTGGGACAGGGGAAGGTCGCCCGCAGCCCCCTGGATCCGGCCGGGACTTACGCAAACGAGCCGGTGGACCGCACCTCGCTGGGCGCGCTGGAGCTGATCCTGTTCCGGCGCGTCGGCATCTCCGGTTCGCGCCAGTATGTGCTGCGTCAATTCAGCGACTCCCTGGGCGTCCTCCAGGAAGAGCAGTGGGTGCAGTATTCCGCGGACTTGACGCTGTACCTGCTGGAGAGCCGCCACAACAGCTTCAACCTGTATCTGGGGGGCGGCTCGGGGCTTGTCGAGCGCTACCAGTACGCGGTCAACAAGGTGACACTCTCAACCCCGGCGTTGCACGACAACATGCCGCTGACGCGCGGATTCGCTGGGATGGAGTTCACCCTGGACCGAATCGGTTTCCGGCTGGAGGCTTCCGTGGTGGAGGTGGAAGACCACGCGGGAGGCATGACCAATCGGATTGACCAATCCTACCAGTTGCTGTCCGCGTATATCCCGTTCAATTAGCGGCGGTTGATGGCCGTCTGGCGAGGACCCGTCCCGCTTGCGCCGGGCCTGGTCGGGCGCGGGCATCTTGCCCGCCAGATGACGGACCCTCGCCCCATCCGGGGAATGGGGACCCGGAGTGCGCCTTGACTTTGCCACGCGCGTGCCGCTAGCGTACGGACCGCGGTTCGACGATCAAGTGCCTGGCCTTTGGCTCTCGTGCGCGCCCCATGGGCCGGGGCGCCTGGGCCGGAC
>Ga0315281_10007661_pt1 | contig 15179 bp, 9 predicted proteins | sample YL17G07_0_MG_FD_204540 | JGI IMG/M metagenome (GOLD analysis project Ga0315281, IMG submission 204540) | Sediment microbial communities from Yellowstone Lake, YNP, Wyoming, USA - YL17G07_0 | ecosystem: Environmental > Aquatic > Freshwater > Lake > Sediment | place: USA: Wyoming | collected...
GTGAACGGACCGACGGTGTACGAGTTGTCACGCCAGTGGCATTGCTCGGTAGCCATGTCCGGATGGGATAAGCACTGAAAGCATCTAAGTGCGAAACCCACCCCAAGATGAGGTTTCCCGTTCCGATTTATCGGAACTAAGACTCCAAGGAGATTACTTGGTTGATAGGCTGCAGATGTAAGCCCAGTAATGGGCGAGTCGAGCAGTACTAATAAGTCGAGCGACTTAATCTAATTTTTTATTGATCCCCAGAAAATCATCTCACCGATGAGGGGTATCAGAAAAATTCTGGCTTGAAAACTAACGGATGCAGAAACGAGCTTGGTGGGAGTTCTACTCCCGACCGGCAACACTTCCTAATTGATTTTTATTCTGGTGTCAATGTCGAGGGTGTCACACCTCTTCCCATTCCGAACAGAGAAGTTAAGCCCCTCAGAGCCGATGGTACTACGTGGGAGACTGCGTGGGAGAGTAGGTCGATGCCAGATCTTTTTTTGATCCCGTTGCGGAGCAATTTGCAACGGGATTTTTTTTGCACAGCTTTCGCCAAGAGTACCCGCCTCATGGTGGTCGTTTCAAATTCTTCAGTTTCAACGCTTCGCTCAGCCTCCGGTAGTTGAGTTTTCCGCCGTTGGATTTCAAATGGTTCACAATGACGAGGGACTGTGCAATGCGCTGATCGGGATCCTTTCCTTTACCAATCATGTACAACAGAGTCCGTAGCTTACCCGGCGTCAGCGCGTGTAAAAGTTTTTTCCCCTCCTTGTCCTGCTTCAACAATTCTTTCAACTCAATCGGCATCGGAAGGCCGTACTCGCTCTCATCTTTTATCAGCTGCACGCGTACGGCGTCCCCGAACTCCAAACGGAGTTTCGATCGCAGGGATTTGTTCACGGTGATGACGAACGTACCGTTTCCGTGCGGCAGCATGGCGCATTGATATTCCACCGCATCGTTCAACCGGCAAACCACGCGCCGCGAAGCCCCTTCGGCAAGTTTCTTCACGACCACAGCCGGGACTTCAACGTGCGCGCCCCAGAGCTTGTTGTCGGACATTTCCAACTTAGAAGAAAATTGAACGGAAGTATCTTTGTTCATAGCCATCACTGTCTATAGGACTCGCAATCGAAATCTCTCTTTTTTCTGACCAACAATCAATCTCGAATCCATCAAATCATTCACGCAATCCGTAATTCGAAATTCGTAATTTAGTTTCTTGACATCCCTCTTTCCATCGGTTATATTGAAACAGTTCTTTTGAAGTCTACGGGGTGCCTGCCGATCAACAACCGTGCAGGCTGAGATAATACCCTTACACCTGATCTGGATAATGCCAGCGTAGGGAAAAGTCCATCGCGTTCTGCACGAGCCGATTTTCTGATTCCTTGCCGGAGGGATCGGGAAATCGGCTTATGTGTTTCATAGGCATACCAACAACAATGAATAATTCTACCCTATTAACCTGGTTCCGGCCAAAGAGCTGGCGGGCAGGCAAGATTGCGACTACCATACTCGCTTTTTGCATAGACCTCTCAACGGTCTGCGCGCAGGAATCGGGACGCGACACGGTCTATCAACTCAATCCCGTCATCGTGTTGCCCACGCAAGCGACGGAGCGTGAAAGTCCTGTGACGTTTTCCAACCTCAACCGAGCAGACCTGCAGAAACAATACTCTACTCAAGATGTTCCTGTGCTCCTCTCACAGCTTCCGTCCACAACGTTCTATTCTGAAAACGGCAACGGTCTGGGATACAATTATATCAATCTCAGAGGATTCGACCAGCGCCGGTTGAGCGTGATGGTAAATGGGATTCCACAGAACGATCCCGAAGACCACAATGTCTACTGGATCGATTTTCCGGACGTTCTTTCAAGTTCATCAGGGATTCAGGTGCAGCGTGGTGCGGGGAGTGCGTTCTACGGCCCACCTGCGATTGGAGGCTCAGTCAATCTCATCGCAAACCCGTTTCAGCGGACACCGAATGTTACACTCGAATCCGCAATGGGCTTCCAGGAAATTGGATCACAGAACTCAACCCTTCTAACCACACGCAAATTCGGACTCTCCGTAAACTCAGGAATCGTTGAGGGAAAGTACATGATGTATGCTCGTCTAGGGAAAATCACGAGCGACGGCTACCGCGAACGGGGCTGGGTTGATATGAATTCGTATTTTCTCGGCGCAGCGCGATTCGATAAAAATTCCACGCTTCGCATCCATCTCTACGGAGGACCCTTCACAGATGGCCTTGTTTACACAGGCCTACCGAAGTTCGCGCAGAAGGATTTGAGTTTGCGTAGGAGAAATCTTAGCGACTTCGGGCTGGACAGCACAGGGAATTCCTTCAGTTACGCCGTAGGGCGTAGACCGCAAGAGGTTGAAAATTTCTCCCAGCCTCACTATGAAATCCTCCACGATTGGAAGATCTCGCCAAAACTGACCGTAGCAAACACACTCTTTCTTGTTACGGGTGACGGCTATTTCGACTATGATGCTTCGTGGGCCGACACGAGTTTGCTGAGAATCGGAACGCGGTACGGATTTCCGACAAACGTAAATCCGGGCAACACGCTTGTCAGGGGGTTCGTGAGCAACAAGCAATGGGGCTGGTTGCCGCGAATAGAAATTGATCACGGTAAGGGGATGTTGACGCTCGGCGCTGAACTGCGTATCCACCGTTCAACGCATTACGGCAAGATTGCGTATGCGGAAAGCCTGCCAGCCAATTTTGACCCCGACCATCATTTCTATGAATACGCCGGCGAAAAGGATATCGTCTCCATCTACGGTCACGAAATGTATCGACTTCGCGAGGACTTGACATTGATGGCCGATGCGCAGCTGGTCTACAATCGCTACGGCATCAAGAATGAAAAGTACTTGCACAACGAGTTCAGCGTACCGTACGTTTTTTTCAATCCGCGCATCGGGGTGAACTATAATCTCAACGTTGAATGGAATGTCTATGGTTCGCTTTCTCTCACCTCGCGCGAGCCGCGTCTTCGAAATTTATATGCGGCAGAAGATTCCTACTTTGGCGCAACACCACAGTTCGCCGCGGATACAACGGGGGGCGCGGTGCGATATAATTTCTCAAAACCCATTGCTAAACCGGAGCGATTGCTCGATCTCGAGGCGGGCATGGGATTTCGGAACGCCATCGCGCACGCATCGCTCAATCTCTTTTGGATGGAGTTCTATGACGAGTTAGTCAAAAGTGGCGCGGTAGATATTTTTGGACAGCCCGTAACGGGAAATGCCGACCACACCCGCCACGCGGGAATTGAATTCGACGGGAGCATTGAATTTGGCAACGGCTTTTCGGTTGGTGGGAATTCCACGCTCTCGTTCAACCGCCTCGTTGCCTCCTCGGTAATCAGCAGCGGCGCTCGAATCGTACTCGACGGAAACCCGATCGCAGGATTTCCCGATCTCCTCGGAAATGTTCGCTTGTCGTACGATGATGAAACGGTGTCCGCATCGCTGTCAGGCAAATATGTCGGGAAGTCTTACACCGACAATTTCAAGAACGAACAGAACACCGTTGACCCGTACACAGTCTTGGATGCAACTGTCTCCACTGTGATCCGGGTGTTCGCAGGGATGGAAGTTCGCATCCGAGGTGAAGTGCGAAATTTGTTCAACAACCTGTATCTCATGAGTGGAGAAGGGAGTGCATTCTTCCCGGCCGCTGAAAGGAACTACGTCGTCGGCCTGTCGTTGCAGCTCTGATTTGGTTTGCTTCGTTTATCCTTTGCATTGCGAATGGAGAAGAGGTGAAAACAAAAGCTCTCATCCTTGCCAACGGAGAACCGCCGCCGATCGCACTCTTGCGCGCGCAGCTGAAAGTGGCGAGCATATTTGTCTGCGCCGACGGCGGTTCGAACATCGCTGCCCGATATGACCTGATGCCGCAGCTGATTATCGGCGACCTGGATTCCGTCAGTCCGGGAACGCTTCAGAAATTCAAGCACGTGCCAACACGACGTATTGCAGAGCAGAATTCTACTGACCTTGAAAAGGCAATCCGGTGGCTCATCAAGAAAGATTTCCGAGACATCGTCGTACTTGGTGCGTTGGGGAGACGGCTTGACCACACTGTCGGCAATCTCAGCACACTGGAAAAATTCTCCAACGTTGCGCGAATCAGGATTATCGACAGCAAAGCGGAGCTATTGCACGTCGGGCGAGATCTTACAATTGAGTCCCCGCCTGGATCGACGGTGTCCCTCATCCCCCTCTCCCGGTGTGAAGGAATAACGACCGATGGATTGAAATGGGAATTGAGAAATGAAATCCTCAAGCTCGGAGTGCGCGAAGGCACAAGCAATATCGTCAAACGCAGTCCGCTTCGGATCCGCGTTCGACGAGGCGATTTGCTTCTCTATCAGCTGACGGGCCAACAGAAAGTGCGCAAACAACGGCGGCGCTAGTGTCCTCAATGGTTCACTTCTCTTCGATCGATTCCTTTCTTGTGCTGCTCTACTTTGCTGCAGTACTGTTCATCGGTTTCCGTGCTTCAAAAAAAAGTGGGCGTTCATCGGACGATTTTCTGCTGGCGGGAAGAACCTTAACGCTTCCGGTTTTTGTGGCGACACTAGTTTCGACTTGGTATGGGGGGATCCTCGGCGTAGGTGAGTTTTCATACCGGTATGGAATCTCGAATTGGGTCGTCTTTGGTCTTCCGTATTATATCTTTGCGTTGGTATTCGCTCTCTCTCTCGCAAAAAAAATCCGTGCAACGAGTTTTGCAACAATTCCCGACCAACTCGCGCACGCATACGGAAGGCCCACCGCGATTCTGGGTGCTGTGCTGACATTTCTTCTGGTGAATCCCGCGGCGTATGTCTTAATGCTTGGCTTGTTGTTTCAATTAGTATTTGGGTTGAGTTTGTTTTGGAGCGTGTTGCTCACGACGGCGGCGAGCATAGCATTCTTGCTCTTCGGGGGATTGCGGTCGGATGTTTCGACAAACGTGTTTGAGTTTTTCCTTATGTTTCTTGGCTTTGCATTAATGCTCGCATTTGCGGTAGCCCGGTTTGGCGGATTAGGGTTTATCGCAGAAAATGTCCCGCCTCGGCATCTCTCTCTCACGGGAGGTAACTCCGTTCAGTTCATTCTTGTGTGGTTCTTCATTGCATTATGGACGCTCGTTGATCCCGCGTTCCATCAACGATGCTACGCCGCGAAGGATGAGAAGACGGCACAGCGCGGCATTCTCGTTTCCATTCTCTTCTGGGCGGGATTCGATTTTCTAACGACCACAACAGGACTCTACGCGCGCGCCGCAATACCCAACCTCGAGAACCCATCATTCTCCTACCCGATGTTAGCAGAGTTGACGTTGCCGCCGATTGCCAAGGGTCTCTTCTACATTGGTTTGCTGGCGACGGTCATGTCGACGCTCAGCAGTCTTTCATTGATCGGCGGCATTACGGTGGGAAAAGACATCGTGGGGAGACTTCGATCTTTATCGGATGAAAAGTTGCGGCTCTGGTCGAACATTGGAATCATGTTGACCGCAGGGCTGGCAATCGTATTAGCGCTTGCGATTCCATCGGTGGTGGGCATTTGGTACACCGTCGGCACGTGTATCGTACCAGGATTGCTCGTGCCGGTCGTCTCAAGTTACTTCGAGCGGCTCAGGATTGAATCACGATTCGCCTTAGCGGCGATGATGGGCGGATGGATTATCTCCTCTGCGAGTCTTATCTGGGGCCATTTGAACACGCTAGGGGGAACGCCAAGGTACGTTTTCGGCATCGAGCCAATGGTTCCCGGACTGCTTTGCACTCTGCTTGTATGGACGGCAGGGAAATTGTCGCGACGCAAATAGAGATAGCACGGAGAGTGTCAAGCTCTCGACTATGAAAACTCTTGTCAAATCTGTTTCAGCGGAAGATATGTTTCTGCAGAAATAGTTCTCCGCTACATTTTCCAATTTCTCATTTCTTTAGTACATAGCATGGAGAAAGCTGAGGAATCTATGAAGAAGGAACAATTGCGCTCCTACGACGGGTCCTCGTCGGTCGAGCGTGTGGAATTACAGCGCAGCGGTCGGGAACCACGGTATTCGCCCTCCGAGAAAGTTTCCATCATCGAAGTCGGCAATTTTCCATTGCTCGGCAGGCTCACGGCATTTCGATTCATTGAATGGGTTCAAAAGAATCCGGGCGGAGTGATCTCGTTGCCAACGGGGAAATCGCCCGAACATTTCATCAAATGGGTGCAGAGGATTTTTAACGATTGGGGCTCGCGTGAGATCCGGCAAATGTTGGACGATTATCAGATTGAGGCAGGGAAGAAGCCGGAGATGCGCAGCCTCTCGTTCGTACAGATTGATGAATTCTATCCGATGAACGCAAGTCACCACAACAGTTTTAATTACTATGTGCGCGAGTATTACATTAACGGGTTTGGGCTAGATGCAAGCAAAGCACTGCTCATTGACACAACCGCGCTCGGTCTGCCCGCGGGAAAAACGGCCGAAGAAATATTTCCATTCAGTGTGGTGGATTTGTCGCTCCGCGTTCGGCAAACGCGCTCAGAGCTTGAAAAAGTTCAGAAAGAAACGATCAACCGAGTAGATTGGTTTTGCACGGAGTACGAAAACAAGATCCGCGAACTTGGCGGCATCGGGTTCTTCCTTGGCGGCATCGGCCCGGATGGACACATTGCCTTCAACGTGCGGGGTTCGAGTTTTTACTCCGTTACGCGACTGACGGGGACGAACTATGAAACTCAGGCGGCGGCAGCGGGCGACCTCGGCGGAATCGAGATCTCCCGAAGCCGGTTGGTCATTACCGTCGGTCTTGGGACAATCACGCATAACCCAACGGTAACAGCAATCATTATCGCGGCAGGCGATGCAAAAGCGCGCCTCATTCGCCAAGCAGTCGAAGAGGCACAAAGTCCGCTGTATCCTGCCAGCGCGTTGCACGATTTGCCGCACGCACGCTTCTTTCTTACCAAAGGAGCGGCGAGCTTATTGACCGAAAGGAAGTTTATCGATTTCTCCACGGTTGAAAAGTTTGATGCGCAACAAATCGACGACGCAATTATTGCGGTTTCTCTCGCGACCAAGAAACGATTGGATGAGCTGAGTCGGAGCGATTTTGAATCAGACCGATTCACCCAGCGAGTGCTAGAACGGACGGGGGTTCAACACGCTACGCTCGCCCTTCAAACGCGCGAACGGATGATCGCGAAAATCGAACGAGGGATTGAGCACGTTGGCAATGTCACGATCTTACATACCGAACCGCATCACGACGATATCATGCTGGCGTATTTGCCCTACCTGTATCATTTGGTGCGCGATCCGAACAATAAGCACTTCTTTGCGAACCTGACATCGGGGTTCACCGCTGTCTCGAATCGGTTCTTTCTCGCCCAGGTGCAAAGCCTTGGTCGGTTGATCCAGACGGCAGAATTTCATAAGCTTCACGCTGAACATTACTTTGAGCCGTCGGATCTCTCCAAGCGAATGGAGGACGTCTATTGTTTTCTCGATGGATCGGCGGCGAACATCCCCGAGATGCGCATTGAAGCGGAGGCGCGAAGGCTTCTTCGATGCGTAGTCGAAGTCTACCAGATGACGGAACTAGAAGCGTTGAACATTCGCCTTCGCGAACTGGAACAGTATCTGCTCGCGCAGTACCCCGGCGCCAAAGACCCGCCCGAGATTCAAACGCTCAAGGGAATGATCCGCGAGTTTGAAGTGGAACTGCTCTGGGCATACTTCGGCATCGAATCGAGCGCCATCTATCCGTTGCGATTGGGATTTTACCAGGGCGATATTTTCTCAGAGGAGCCGAAAGTCCATCGCGATGTGCTGCCCGTGTTCGAGCTGGTTAAGAAAGTCCGGCCCAACATCGTTTCGGTGGCATTCGACCCGGAAGGGAGCGGCCCCGACACACACTACAAAGTTCTGCAGGCGGTTGTTGAGGCGTTAAGGATGTACGAACAGGTAAGCGGCGATTCTTCCGTACGTGTATGGGGATATCGGAACGTCTGGTATCGATTCCGACCCGCCGAAGCGGATGTGATGATTCCCGTTTCGCTCAACACGCTTTCGCTGACGCATACGGCATTCATGAATTGCTTCGGATCGCAAAGCGCGGCCTCGTTTCCAAGCTACGAGCACGACGGGCCGTTTTCGGAGTTGGCGCAAAAGATTCAGGTGGAGCAATACGGAATTGTCAAGACGTGCTTAGGGAAAGAGTTTTTCCAATCGCACAAGCACCCGAGGCTTCGCGCCGCCCGAGGATTGATTTTCCTAAAAGAAATGTCGCTTACGCAGTTCTACCTCAAAGTGTGCGAGTTGAAGAAGGCGACAGAGAACCGGTAGCAGGTCACGATGGAGCATCACTCCCGCCGATAGCGCGGGGCTAGAAGATGCTCGGTCATCTCGGGAGTGAATTTGATATTCGCGTGCCCGATGAATTACTCCACCGCAAACGCCACATCCGCCGAAACATTACTGATCTCGATCCCTTCGCCCCGTCGGCGCGCCTGAAGACTTCTAAGAAAGACCGTGGCTCTCAGTCCCGCAGTTGCCGCCGTGAGTGTCAACTTCTCCGGCGGAACATTGCCGACCCCTTCGTTCGCGTATTCCGTCAGCAACTCGGAAGCGGTCGGACGCAAGTCGAATATCAGCAAGATGCCGGAAGCGTGCGTTCGGATCGTCAACGAATCCAGGTTGTTGCTCAACTCTATCGAAACGCTGTCGGGTACATATTCTTTCTTGACCCCCCCTCGATTGACGAACTGCAATCGGACCAGCCGGTCGTAGCCCTTCACGGCGACGGATGAATTCTGATCAATGCCAAAACTGACTACACTTCCCGGGCTTGCAGGTCTCAAGTGAACATACGGCACGCCCATCAGATCCGCGACCACTTCGGGGGCTTTGGTGGCGAGAATTTGGTCGCGAGTGTCAGCGCGAAGGCTTGTTGGAAACCATGCCTGAATCCGGTCGTACCCATGAACCAGATGCAAGTAATCCAAAATCGAACTCACATTCTTCGCCGATTCGCGTGAGACGGATCGTGGCGCTTTCTGAATTGCCCCTCCGACGAGAATAGAATTCTGAACGAGCAACTCCTTGAGCCTCTCGACCTGACTTCTAGCCGAAACCTCAAACATATTCCAAGGACCGTAACTTACCAACACCGCCAACACGCCGATGGTCGTCGGGAAATACCTAAAGTTCCGTTCTCGTACGAAAACAAAATATCCTACGGTGACAAAAAGCCACGCCGCAAGCACGAGGGCAACGTACCGTGCTTCGGTAATTCCGTACTCGCTCACGCGCCTCCAAATTGCAAACGGGAAGAGCGCTACGAGCGGAATCATAGTGTACGGAAACCAGCGAGCAATCGCGCTCATCCAGCCCACAGCTTCACGCTCATGTAATGGATAGACAAGCGCGAGAGAAAAGAATCCCGTCACGGCAAACCCCAGGATCATCGGGCTGATCATGCCGTCGGGCCACTGCCAGGATATGAGGATCTTCCCGATATACGCATAAATAATGATTGCGTACACGACGGCCAGCGGCACGAGAACGTATTGAACGAGAAGCCGGAGACTCTTTGGATACTCGACGCTTTGCTCGAATACATCGAACCGCTCCGGTATTCCAGCAAGAAAGAGCCAGGTGTTCAAAATTCCCGCGATGAAAAACCAAAGTTGGCCGTAGCGTCTTCCCGGGATTTCCAAGCCGAATAGTTGGTCGACCGCCACGAGTGCAAGCGAGAGACCAATGTAGAGAATCGTTGAGTAGAGCGCTGCGCCGAGAAACCGGAACACAAGCGTCTTGTTGTATTGCCAGAAGCTCTGCTGTCCATCCAACCCGAGGAATGGTCCCACCGAAAGCAAACAGAGCGCACCCACTCCGAGTAGCATCAGCCGTTGCACGTGGTAGATCGGTGCTGAGCCAAGTGCGCTTGGAACCGTGAGCGCATACAGAATGAGGAGAACAATTCCCGCCGACTGAGCAATGTACGATCCGATCGAACTCCATCCGCGCCGTTCGGTCGTCAACGCGATGGCGAGCAGCAACGGAATCCCAAGAATTGAACCGAAGAGCAGATTGAACAGGATTGTTGCAGACGCCGGACCTTCGTGGTCAATCAGCACAATGGCGGAAACCGTCGCTCCAATGGCGCTTAGGAGCACCAGCGGAAATCGGAGAAAAGTTTTGCGGCCTGTTTGGAGTATCTGGCTGAACGAGGGAAGTTTCATTCTGGGTCCTCCGAGTTGGTATAGTATGAAAATACCTGGGATGTTGGTTTGAAACCAGAGCGGAAAGTATCTCGCACGAGAATCCGAAGGATACATTCCCTAAGATAAAAATAGCTGTCGCATCAAGCGAATGCAACGACAAACGGTACGTCGTGGAGAATTCAAATCTCAAAAATGATACTCACTCACCGTGTCGGGCGGGAGAAAGCCCAGATGAATTCAAGAGTTATTCCAATCTAGTCAGTTCAGATTGGCTTCGGGAAAATCAGCTGCCTGCGCTGATGCATCCCACGCTTTGGAGTTCGGGATCAGCGGGTCTTTTTCCTGTCCCCACTTGCGGTATCTCAAGAGAGAATTAAACGCATTGCTTGTTGAGGCTTGGCGGGTCTCTCAGGTAGCTCGATGCGTTCCATCCGATTCCGAAGGTACATTGAGCGGGATCTCGTTCGAAAGCGAAGAACTTCATTGCGGCGGCGGACGCGATAGGCACATTCTTCACCCAAATCCTGACGACCGCAGCAATACTTATTGATTTCGAGCTCAACATTGTGGAGGAGTCGATCGACCCTTCCGATTTGGCCAAGCAACACTGGGGTTCCCATTGGGTGTTCTCCTTGTATTCTCATCAACCCACAATATCGTTCTGTCGCCATCTTTTTCTTATATTGTTGCCGTAAGCTATCCCATCACAATCGGGCCGCCAATCCGTTGCTAAAGAAAATCGTTTCAAGAATCAAAGGTCTATTCGGTACGCCCACGAAAAGGACTCCTCCTCTCCCCGCGGCCGTCTTAAAAGAATCAAAAAGTTCACCCCATCAGCATAAGCCCTTTACACACGATAAGCCGGGTGGTATTCATCATCCTCGGGATATTCGCAGGAAAGAAACGCGCGAGGAATACGCCGCGAGGCGAGCAAAGCGGCCTCCGACGAAACCAACGCTCGAGCCGACTCCGCTTGTACCCTTAGAGTTGTGGGATGCATCAGTATTCAAAGTTCCCGTAGCAGACGGCAAAGTGCGATTCCACGATTTTGATCTTCCTGTTGAAGTGATGCACGCCGTCTACGACCTCAAATTCCAGTACTGCACTCCGGTGCAAGCGGAAACGCTGACGAAATCGCTCGCCGGTGACGACGTCACCGCACAAGCGCAAACCGGCACTGGAAAAACCGCTGCGTACCTCATCACCATTAACACGCACATACTCAACCATCCGCTCGAGAAGAAGCGTCACCCGGGAACACCGCGGGCGTTGATTCTTGCGCCAACTCGAGAGTTGGTGATGCAGATTGAAAAAGATGCGCGCGGACTAGCGGCCTACCTTCCGTGCCACATCCTTTCGCTGTTAGGCGGGATGGATTATGTGAAACAGCAAACCGCCCTCACGCAAGAGCAGTGTGATATTCTCATCTGCACGCCCGGGCGGCTGCTCGACTTCAAGAGAAAGAAGCTCGTCGACCTGAGCAAGGTGGAAATCCTTGTGCTCGACGAGGCGGACCGCATGCTTGACATGGGGTTCATGCCTGACGTCCAGGCAATCGTCCTCAGCACTCCCGCAAAATCCAAACGACAGACGATGTTCTTTTCCGCAACACTTTCCTCCGACGTCAAGAGGCTTGCCGGTTCGTGGACGCGCCAGGCGTTCGACGTGACGATCACGCCGGATGACGTTGCGGGAGAAGGGGTCGAACAGATTACCTACATTACCACGATGCGGGAAAAACCTGTGCTGCTCTACAATCTCATCATGCAAAAGCATCTAGACCGCGTCTTGATCTTTGCAAACCGTCGCGACGAAGCACGCTATCTTAAAGAGACGTTGGAGCGATACAGCATTAGCTGTGCGCTGCTTTCCGGTGAAGTGGAGCAACAGCAGCGAATCCGCAGGTTGGAACGATTCCGTGAGGGGCACGTGAGGGTGTTGGTCGCGACCGATGTTGCATCCCGAGGGCTACACGTGGAGGGAATATCGCACGTGATCAACTACAACTTACCGCAGAATTCAGAAGATTTTGTGCATCGGATAGGACGGACGGGGCGCGCCGGGGCAAGCGGCATCTCAATTAGTTTCGCGGATGAGGAAGATTCGTACGCGTTACCAGCCCTGGAAGAATTTCTTGGTAAAAAAATCAAATGCATCTATCCGGATGAGCATTTGCTCGTTCCGATTCCACCACTCAAGCCTCATCATCCTCCCAAGACAACTCGAAGTCAAAACCTCCGCAGTCGGGGCGCGAAGAAACACTCACCCCGTTCTTCGTCGTAGAGGTGAGGCAAACACCCTCCCCCTTGGAGTGACTGCGACACGCCTCGATTTCTTCTCTAGCGATATTAGTAGTCAAGGATTCTCGGCGCATCGACTGATGCGTTTTAGGCGGACATCCCGGTCAGTTTGTCGCGAAGGTCCAAAAGGATTCCCTTTTGGAGATCCCTAGGAGAGCGACTGGATATTACCAACAAGGAACTTTCGAATTTTGTAAGTTAGCTTCACTATCGAAAGGAGGCTTGTATGTATTTTTCCGGTATCGACCTGCACTGGGACAACAGCTACATCACGACTGTCGATGAGCAGGGTGTGCTCGTCAAACAACAGCGTATCGAGAACGTCCCCGAACTGATCCTCGACCATTTCCGTTCACTCGGCAGCGAACACCAGGCGGTTGTCGAATCCACCACCGGTTGGTATTGGCTGAACGATCTGCTCGAAGACCACCACATCCCATTGACGCTAGCCCACGCAAAATACCTCAAAGCCATCAGCTACGCAAAGGTCAAGACCGACAAGGTCGACAGCCACACACTTGCGACGCTTCTCCGGTTGAATCTCATTCCTGCTGCTCACAAGATCAGCCGAGAGCTCAGAGGGCTGCGCGATACGATGCGATTACGGTTGCGTCTCGTGCAGCAACGCACGGCCTGTCTGCGCCGCTTGGAGTCGATCCGCGTCAAGTTCAACTTGTCCGCCAAAGCTCTTGCGTCGGCGGACGGTACTGTGCCCGATCCGTATCGCTTCCAGCAGCAGACGCTGGAACAACTGCGCGAGAACTTTACCGAACAGATTCTCGCCTTAGAGAAATCTCTGCATCCGGTCCTGGTGCCGAACGACGATATTCAGCATCTGCTTGCCGTGCCCGGCGTGGGGAAGATCTCCGCCTTCACCATCTATCTGGAGATCGACGGCATTGAACGCTTTGCAGATGCAAAACATTTTGTCTCCTACTGTCGCCTGGTTCCGGCAGCCGAGAACTCCAACCGCCGCACGCATCACCGTTCCAGCAAGGACGGCAACAAGTATCTCAAGATTGCCTTCAGTGATGCTGCCGTGCACGCCGTGCAGTACTATCCGGAGTTCAAAACGTTCTACAAGAGGATCGCCCGGCGGACAAACCCGGCCATTGCCCGCACCATCGTTGCCAAGGAACTCGCAAAGATCGTCTACCACATCTTACAGAACAACGAGCCCTATCGTGGGCTCAAAGGACAACCGCCCAGCCGTCATAAATCGTTGCAATGGCCGCGCCTGCCAAGCCCGGACGCCTAACTGATTGCGAGTAAGAGCATCGTTCGACTGGATTGGGAAGGCAGGCGCTGTGCCAATGCAATATCTGGGATCGGTTCATCATCGATGAGCCAACGAGAGATTCTCCAAAGCTCGTAAGCCCGAAAATTGGTGTGGACACCATTGCTTCGAAAGCAACGGTTTCCTCCTGATATATCAACGGCACGCGCAACGAACCGGCTGAAGCGAATTCTCCGCCACAAATAAGGCGGATGCGCCTCTGGCGCAAAAGAACAATCACCGTTCCGTTATGATAGCGGAACTGCGGAAAAACTATTTTCTCTTGACTTCTTCCTTATTAAAGTGGTTAGGCAGCACCAGTAGATTCTTAGCCAATAACAATTCCGTTGGAATAATAGATCAAATGCTGTGAATCAGCCCTTACATATCCGACAGGATAATCTCCTCTGTTAGTAACGGTTATCTTCCAAGTTAGCACAAAACGCATCTGACTATCACCTGTTCCCGCGTTCAAATTGTAAATTCCTAATTCAGCACTGAACCCCCGACTTCGGAAAGAGTTCAGAGAATCTTTGTACCAAGGATCTGAAACAATTTGGTCATAAAAGAGGATTCCAGCATCTTTCATTTTGACCCCTGGTATTGTGTCAATTGGGATGCTGCTGATTAAGTCTCCAGATGTTGTACTATAGATACCAAGAGAATCGAAGATAATTACTACATCATTAGTAAAAAGTTCTAGGCCGTGGTAATACTGATAACATCTCACATAACGCCAACCGTGATTGGTTAGTAGCCGATATGTCTGCAGATTGGATAAAGACAGATTGTTTTTCTGAAACAGGCTTTGGACAATCACAAACTCAGAATCAGAGATTAATCGTTTCTGCTGGTCATAAATTCTGTTTATGTTAACAACCCCGTATACTTTATTATCATCTTCTGTAGATGTGATTTGATTCTTGCAGGAAACGGGCATTAATATCAATAGCAGCGGGAATAACGCTGATTTGTACAAGTTAACTGGTGACATAGCTACTCCATAATTGGTGCTGCCTAACGGACGGAGCTAAGCTGCGGAAGCACTACACTTCCAGTAGACACCCCGCTCGCGCGGACTAAATGTTCGAGTTTTGTTTTCACCTTCACGCGCGGCAGTGTACCGCTCCGCCCATTCCGTCAGCTTGAGCGACTGGATATTACCAACAAGGAACTTTCGAATTTTGTAAGTTAGCTTCACTATCGAAAGGAGGCTTGTATGTATTTTTCCGGTATCGACCTGCACTGGGACAACAGCTATATCACGACTGTCGATGAGCAGGGTGTGCTCGTCAAACAACAGCGTATCGAGAACGTCCCCGAACTGATCCTCGACCATTTCCGTTCACTCGGCAGCGAACACCAGGCGGT
>Ga0315281_10007663_pt1 | contig 15175 bp, 11 predicted proteins | sample YL17G07_0_MG_FD_204540 | JGI IMG/M metagenome (GOLD analysis project Ga0315281, IMG submission 204540) | Sediment microbial communities from Yellowstone Lake, YNP, Wyoming, USA - YL17G07_0 | ecosystem: Environmental > Aquatic > Freshwater > Lake > Sediment | place: USA: Wyoming | collected...
TATGCAGTTAAAGTTGTGGTAATAGCAAATGGTTGTAGTGACAGGACAGAGGAAATTGTTAGGGGGCTTGAAAAGCAGAATCCGAATAGTGTTGTACTCGTGCCCATGACGGAGAAGGGGAAAACCAGGGCAATTAATAGAGCTATCAAGTTTTTTGACCAAATTTCAAATAATGGTCTTCCAATTCCTTATGTCATATTTTTAGATGCAGATTGCGAGTTTCTTGGGAAAGAAGTCCTAATCAATTTCCTTAACCGGTTTGATCAGAATCCCCAGTTATGCGCTGTCGGTGCGGATTGTTTACCAGATGTTTTTTTTAACTCGAGAAAGGACATTGTTGCTGAAATCTACAGAACCACTTATACCTTGGGTCAAACGGTGAAGATCAATTCCATTTCAGGTATGTGCTATGCCATTCGGTTAGATATTCTAAAAAAGATAGATTTTCCGGATTTCCAATTTGCAGAGGATATGTACGTATCCTCTCGACTTGACGGCCACTTTCTTAAGGACAGGAATATCAAAATTGTTTTTAAAACCCCACCTGATTTGCGTACAGAGATCCGTAGGAGAACAAGGCAGGAAATTTCTACACAACGATACCATGAATACTATTCCTGTCTTAAGAGGAAAGGTGTAAGAGTCAGCTTCTTTGAGAAACCATTAGGCGATGATTATAGGTGGCGAGGGGGGACAGATGACGATATTTTTAAAGCTTGGCTAACGCTAACAGGGTTAAAGCAAAAAGCTTTAATAGGTGCATATATCTTAATAAGAATACTAGCGAAAATCAAATCACGGGGTACGCTTTTCAAGTTAGCGAAGAATAGTGAGTTAGATTTTTGGAACGTCAAAAGGTAGAAGAATTGCTCCAACTCTAAGGTGAACGCAAGATCAGTGCTCCAATGTCTCGAATTTTTCGCAGTAACAACTTATGGATGACTATCAAGGGATACCTAAACGCAGACCGCGCACTCCGCTATCTTCCCATAGCACACGCGATTAAGTCGGTTTCTATGAATGAAAATTGGAAGAGTTCAGTTACAGACCCCAAAATACTTGAAATCGGATCTGGTGTTATGGGAATTACCCCTTTTATCCCATTTAAAATTGTGGGGGCAGATATTTATTTTGATGGTCAAATTTCCGAAAAACTTTATCCAATTTGTGTTAAAGAAAGTCAAGTTCCCTTCCGTGATAAATCGTTTGATTGCGTCATTTCTGTCGATATGCTGGAGCACATTTCCCAAACTAAAAGATATGAGGCGATATCTGAGATGCTTCGTGTGTCACGCAAATGGGTTTTCCTCGCGGTTCCCTGTGATAACGCAGCGCAAAGGCAAGACAGACAATTTGACCAACTATTTCAAAAGCTAACGGGCACAAGAAACTATTTTCTCAAACAACATGTAGAATATGATCTCCCGACTAAAAAGGAGATTGAGGACTATATCTATCGTGCTTCGGAAGCAAAAAATCTGAAATTAAGTATTAGGATGCAGAAGAATGTGAATATCAGAATTCGATCTCTCTTTATGAGAATTTGGGTGAGGCCTCACCTAAAATTTATATATCCGCTGGTTTCTTTAATGTTGTTCCCACTCCGAAGGATGCTTAATTATGGAGAATGTTATAGGCAGATTGTTGAAATAGTTATTCAATGAGCTTTTGCGTTAAGCCAAAATGCGGCGGCATGAAAGTAAAAGGATAAAACGTGGGATACTCTGTATCAGTAATAGTCCCCTGCTATAATTCTTCGAGATTTATCAAAAAAGCTCTGGACAGCGTTCTGAACCAATCGCGCAGGCCTGAGGAAGTTATAGGTATTGATGATGGCTCGACCGATAATACAAGGAGTATTCTAGAAGGCTACTCGCCAGATGTAAGAATTCTTTGTCATCAAAATAACTCAAATCTCGGAGTAGGAGCTTCAATGAACTTGGGAGTTAGGGGCTCTAAAGGAGATTTAGTTGCTTTTTTAGATCATGATGATTTATGGTATCCAACGAAGTTAAGTGAGCAGGTAAAAGTATTTGATAAATATTCTGATGTAGGTCTCGTATATACGAATGTAAATGTTATTGATGAAAATGATAATGAACTTTTTGAGATTTACCCAAATGGTTTTGAAGAATTAAACAAGCCAGAGGAACTGTTATTAAAGTGTTACATAACTACGGTTTCAAGCGTTATGGTCAGGCGTAAACTTTTCGAAAAGATTGGTCTGTTTAGAACTGACATTCAATCTGCCGACCACGACATGTGGCTTAGAATGATTGAGAAGACTAAGTTTTCCTACTTACCTAAGTGTTTAGCATTGCATAGGAAGCATCTAACGCAAATAAGCTCGGGAAGAAGAATCTGGGAAGATGGGTTTGTTATACTCAGAGAAGCTTGCAAAAGATACCCCTATGGTATTTCTATAAAAAGGAAAAGATTAGCTGTCTTAAACTATCGTTTAGGGGAGTATGATTGGAATCATAAGTTATATTGGAAAGCAACTAAACATTTTTTGTTGGCAGCCATATTCGATCCTTTGCGGGCCGTTGACTTTTTTATTTCCTCTCTATTTCATGTGGGTAAGGCAAATTGAAGTTTATAGACTCTAAGATAAGTCATAATGATAAGAATTTAGAGGTATGTAACCTGCATCCTTGGTTTTTAACAATTGTATCAAGACTAATTAAAATTTGGTTCCATGTTTAAAAAATATTTAACAGAGAGAAGTTATTATTATGCATAGATATCATGTTGCAGTAATTATCCCTTGCTATAACTCTTCAAAATATATTAGGAAAACTCTGGACAGCGTTTTAAATCAGAATTACAAAGATTTAGAAATAGTCGCTATTGATGATGGTTCCACAGATGAGACAAGAAAGATATTGGAAAGGTATTTACCTAAAATTAGAATACTGTCTCATCCAAATAATGCTAATTTGGGTCCAGCAACCTCATTAAATTTAGGAATCAACGAAACAAAATCAGACCTGATCGCATTTTTAGATTCTGATGATATATGGCATCCTAATAAATTAAAGGAGCAGGTAAAAATATTTCAGAAATATTCGGATGTTGGTTTAGTATACACCAATGGGTATGTTATCGACGAAAACGATCATATATTATATAAACTTTTTCCAGATGATTTTCAGGAAGAAAATATTCCCCGGGAAATCTTACTTAAATGCTACATAAGAACTCCTTCTTCTGTCATGATAAAAAAAGAGATATTTGGAAAGACTGGATTATTTAAAACTTATTTATTAAATGGTCAGGACCATGAGATGTGGATAAGGATGAGTGAAATTGCTAAATTTTACTACATCCCGGACTTTTTGATTTCATATAGAAAGCGTCCGGGGCAAATAAGTTCGAGAAGACTACTATGGGAGGATGGGTTTATTATCCTTAGAGAAGCCTGCAAACGATATCCCTATGGGCTTAATTTAAAGCGTAAAAGGCTGGCGGTCCTGTATTATCGTTTGGGAGAATATGATTGGAGACATAATGACTATTTTCGAGCATTAAGAAACTATTTTTTGGCAGGTGTATTAGACCCATTGAGAGCTAATAATTTTATCCAAAACAAGATAGGAGTCAGAACTTTTAATGACCGGAAAAGGTGACCCGAGAAAACGCTTAGCGGTATTCAAATCTATTGCTGTCCCGAAAGAAAAACCTATGTCTAGAGGTGGCCGGTCAACATCAGTATTCCTATAATTACTTTTAATCGAGAACTATGTATTTCCCATCATCAATTAAATATGATTTATTGATAAGGGGATTGAGTCTGGGGTTATATATGGGGAACATATTAGTCTATTCCCTTAAAAGTTTTTTCACCTCCTGTTGATTTCGATTAGCATCTATAGGGAGCTGAGCAAATAGAGATGTGTGGGATTGCTGGAATCATCTCCTTCGAGACGGGGCTGAAGATTCAGAAGACGATGTTGGAACGTATGGTTCAGGCCATCGAGCATCGAGGGCCAGATGGAAAGGGGTTCTATCTGGACGAGATAGTGGGGTTGGGGCATTGTCGTCTTAGTATTCTTGATATAGACCATGGACAACAACCGATGTCCAATGAGGACGGGACGATATGGATTTCATATAATGGTGAAATATATAACCATATGGATCACCGCGCCGGACTCGAGGCTCTGGGCCACCGTTTCAAAACAAGGTGCGATACTGAGATTATTCTGCATCTTTATGAAGAATATGGGGATTCTTGTGTCGATTTTTTGAATGGCATTTTCGCGTTTGCAATCTGGGACGTGCCACGCAAGCGGCTTCTCCTCGTTCGAGATCGTATGGGGGTTAAGCCTCTCTACTACGCGAGGGTGAAAGGTGGCCTCCTCTTTGGGTCCGAAGGGAAAGCGCTATTTGCTTCGGGTCTCCTAAAAGCCTCCTTGGATGTCCGTAGCGTTGACAATTTTTTCTCCTTCACATATCCGCTCCAACCTCGCTCAATGTTTAAAGGAGTGTATAAGGTTTTACCAGCCGAGCAAGTTGTAATTGAACACGGCCAAGTTTCAACCCATCGCTATTGGACACTGCGTTTTGAGGACCCAAGATATAGCCAGCCTACTTCGGACTATGCTGAGGAGTTTCTGTCACTTCTAAAAAAATCAGTAAAGCGCCAGCTCATGTCCGATGTAACAATTGGTGCTTACCTCTCAGGCGGTATTGACTCGACGATGATCGTTGCATTGATGAAAAACTTGAGCCACTCAACCGTAGAAACGTTCTCGATAGGGTTTGATGATCAGAGATACGACGAGTCTTCTACTTTCAAGTCATCAGCAAAGTTCCTCGGGGTCAAGAATCATTGTATGCAAGCAACGGCATCGTTTGCCTCGAGTTATCCACGCGTTCTCTGGCACCTTGAGATGCCTTTTCGGCACCCAGTATCAATCCCGTATTTCCATCTCTCAAAGTTTGTCCGAGAAAGAGGAGTGAAAGTTGTTCTTAGTGGTGAAGGATCGGATGAACTTTTTGGGAGTTATAATGTTTTCGTTGAAAATAAACTCTCCCGGGTTTTGTTGCCTTTCAAATGGATGCCTGGGATAAATGCCTTCCTTCGTGCCCTGTGGAGGCGAAGAGGGCAACCGATTGAAAGCCTTGATGATTTCTTACAAGCATATTCTAGGTCAACAAAGGTGCTCCAGGAGCGGTATGGTTGCCTACCTCCTTGGTACCACCATTGGAAGATGCTAAATCCGCTACTCCCAGGCATTTACGCTCCTGCGGTGCAAGAAGAATTAGCAAGCGCTGACGCTGAGGAAGAACTCATTGAAATGGACAGAAGGCCGATGAAGGAGGCACACCCTCATAACGCGTCACTCTGGTTAGAAAGCCAAACGCGCCTTCCGAACTGGATCCTTTCCATCAATGACCATTGTTCAATGGCCCACGGGATTGAGTCACGTGTACCATACCTCGACCATGAGCTCGTTGAGTATGTTGCTCGTCTTCCCGTTAGCTTGAAACTTCACTGGTTCAATACGAAATATATTTTGCGCGAGGCTTCGAAAGGTCTTATTCCGGAGGAGATTGTTAAGCGACGAAAATTCGCCTTTCAGACACCAATCTGGTCATGGTTCTTTTCCAATGGCTCGCCAAGTTTCGTGGAGGAGGTTTTGAGCGAGAATTCGATTCGCCAGACCGGAATCTTCGACCCTCATGGAGTCATAGAAGCACGTAAACGCCTTGCCGCCTCGGTGCCGGGAACGTACGAACGACTGCGGTTGGAATATCTGGTGTTTGGAATCCTCGGCATTCAAACACTGTGTGAAATCATGAAATCGTCCACTTTCTCGGACCCTTAGCGATTTTAATAGACTTACATTTATCGGGAAAGCACTACGTGACTTAAGGAATGTGATTACGAGATGATAGATAATTATATTAAACCTTACAAAGTATTCCGGGATATGCGGAGAAATCTTCTCAAAAAAACATCAGAACTAGAAGTTCTTCAATGGAATAAGTTCAAAATATTGTTGGAGCATGCTTATGGTAAAGTCTCTTTCTACCGTGATCTTCTTAATTCTGCCGGAACAAGGCCTGAAGACATTAAAAGTTACGATGACATACACAAAATTCCAACAATAACAAAATTACAATTGAGAAATAATAGGAAGGACATAATAGCAAAAAACATCAATCTGGAAAGCTGTGTTGAGTATAAAACCAGCGGTTCCACAGGAAATACCTTATCCGGCTATCTTACAAAGGATGACGCTCTTTATGTCAGAGGAAGCTATGAGCGCGTTCGTAATGAAAATGGATTTAGAATGTTTCAAGATAGTTTATTAATTATGGGGGGTCCCCATACGATTCCAAGTCCAAATGACAAAACATGGTATCAATATTTTGGGATTCGCAGAATAGAAGGGCTTAATATCTTTGAGCCATTAGATATACAAATAATGATCTTAAAAAAGGCAAAACCGGATGCCTTGTGGGGATTTCCATCTGCAATAAAGCTTTTAGCTAAAGCTATAGAAGAAGAAAAGATTAGTGGAATTTCTCCGAGATTAATCTTTACAAATGCCGAAGTTCTTGATTTTGAAACTCGCAATTTCATAAATTCCGTATTCAATAACCAAATTGTTGATGTCTACGGTTCTTGGGAAACGTGTTGTATGGCATGGGAGTGCTCGGAACATGCAGGGTATCATATAAACATGGATACGGCATTAGTGGAAGTTATCGATGAAAATGGTCGGAAAGTGAAGGCCGGCCAGAAAGGGAAGGTCGTGGTGACAAATCTCCACTCTTTCGCTATGCCAATCATCAGATATGAAATCGGAGATTTTGCAGTTCCAACATATAAAGAGTGCCCTTGCGGGAGAGGTGGATATTTATTGAAGACAATCGAAGGAAGATATGACGATTTCATAAAGCTAAGGGGAAACAAAGTCATTTCCCCCCCCGTTTTTTGGTCAATTATGAAATCTATCCCGGAGGTATCGCAATTTCAGATTGTTCAAGAAGCACTGGACAAAGTTGCCGTATATGTAGTTAAAATCAAAGAATTTATTGATATCAATCTACTTGAGCAAATTGAGAAGGAATTTAAGAATATTCTAGGGAAAGATGTATTTCTAGATATCAGAGTTGTGGAAAAAATCCCAAGAGCACAATCGGGCAAACTCAGGTCGGTTATTTCAAAGGTTTAGAAACTGGTCGATCGTCGATGCCGACACTCAGAATTTCAAAACCAGACGCTTACCATCGGGGAGTCTACCAAGCACAAACGATGAATCTTATCCCTCCTCTCCCCCTTCAGAAATATTGACAGTATTAGCACTTAAACAATGACTTTTATGAAAGCCATTGGAATTATCGGCGGGATGGGCCCAGAGGCATCGGCACTATTTTATCAAATGATAATAGATGTATGCCGGAAGAAATATAATGCAATTCAGGACATAGATTATCCACCAATTTTCATTTGTTCAATTCCGCTATATGGTTTTGATGAAACTGGAATAATAGAAGAGAAATTAATCCTAAGACAACTGCTCCAAGGCATAAGAAAATTAGAACAAGCAAAAAGCGATTTTGTTGTCATAGCATGCAACACGGTTCATTATTTTATTGAGGAACTCAGAAAGAATGCAAAGATTCCTATCTTAAGCATTGTCGAAGAGACTTTACAAAAATTGAAATCAGAAGGTGTTACCAAAATTGGTTTACTTGCTTCTGAAAGTGCTTATAGACTTAAAACATATAACGGGGTTTTTGACAAACACAAAATAGAGGTTGTAATACCGAGCAAAACGGGACAAAAAGTTATAACAAAGGTTATACTGAATGTAATGGCGGGTAACTCTTCTGAAAAAGACAAGGAAATATTGTTAAGTCTAATAGATAAAATGAAAAATAGACATGTCGAAGCTATTGTTTTGGGATGTACGGAAATACCCTTAGTATTTGATGGAAAACATTCGCCATTGAAAGCTTTCAATACACTAGAAATATTAGCTGAAAGTGCCGTGGAAAGATCGAGGAGATAATTCGTTAAAAGTGGTGGAGGGAACTAAGCTACATCATCCAATTATTGCTTATAACTAGGTTAGACCACTCTAGAGCACCTAAATATTGAGACAAGACAATCGTTGTATGAACCCGCCGTTTGTTACAGAAACGTTTGAGAAGAGAAATGTTGATTAGAAAGATAAATGATTACGTAAGACCTTACAAAGTATTTCGTGATATGCGGAAGAATCTTTGGCTAAAGACATGGGAATTGGAAACTTTGCAATGGGAGAAATTCAAAACATTATTGGACCATGCCTATGAGAATGTTCCTTTCTACCGTGGTCTTATTGATTCTGCCGGGATAAGGCCGAAAGATATTAAGAGTTACGACGATGTATGTAAAATTCCAACAATAACCAAGTCACAGATAATAGATAATAGGCAACACTTGATGGCAGGAAACATAAATTTGCGAAATTGTGTTGAGTATAAAACCAGTGGATCTACGGGAAAAAATTTGTATGGGTATCTTACAAAGGACGACGCTTTGCATATTCGTGGAAGTTATGAGCGGATTCGAAATGAAAATGGATTCAGAATGTTGCGAGATAAGTTATTAGTTATTTCAAGTCCCTATAGGATTCCTGACAGGAAAGAATGGTATCAATATCTTGGAATCCGGAGAATTGAGAGACTTAACGTTTTGGAGCCATTAGACAAACAAATAGAGATACTAAAAAGGATAAAGCCTGATGTCATCTGGGGCTTCCCGTCGGCAGTTAAACTTTTGGCTAAAGCGGTCCAAGAGAAAAACATCAAAGGAATCCTTCCAAGGTTGATCTTTACAGTTTCAGAAGTTCTTGATTCGGAAACTCGTAATCTAATAAATAGCGTATTTAGCGTCGAGCTCTTCGATGTTTATGGTGCTTGGGAAACAGCTTGCATGGCATGGGAGTGCGATAGCCATTCTGGATATCATGCAACCATGGATACAGTTCTGATAGAATTTTTGGATGAACATGGTAATAAGGTGAAGGGCGGCGGGAGAGGGAGGGTGGTGGTGACAAATCTGCACTCATTTGCTATGCCAATTATAAGGTATGAAATTGGGGATTTTGCCATTCCAAAATACGAAGAATGTCCTTGCGGTAGAGGTGGATATTTAATAGAAAGGATTGAAGGAAGATATAATGATATGGTTAAGCTAAGCGGTAACAAACTCATTACACCGCAGGCCCTCTATACAACTATGGAACACATCATAGGAATATCTGAATTTAGGATTGTTCAGGAAAACGAGGATAAAATTATTGTTTATGTGGTTAAAACGGATGAATGTAGAGATTCCATAATTGTTAATGAAATTACTAGAAAGCTCAATAGAGCGCTAGGGGATAATATAACTATAGATACGAAATTCGTAGAGAGCATCCCAAGAGAGCCGTCGGGTAAGCTCAGGTCAGTGATTTCAAGAGTTTAAAGGACTATTTTTGGGATTATTTTATAAAAAATACATAAAATGGAAGAAGAGCTGTGATGATTAGTAATTACATTAAACCTTACAAAATATTCTGCGATATGCGGAAAAACCTTTGGCTGAAAACGTCGGAATTGAAAGAGATACAAGAGGAAAAACTCAAGACTTTATTGACCCATGCTTATCAAAACGTGCCTTTTTATCGGCGTCTTTTTGATTCTGTGGGGTTAAAACCTAAAGATATTAAAGATTCCAATTATCTTTATAAAATTCCCGCCATAAAAAAATCCCAAATTAAGAGTAACCCAAAAGATATGGTAGCAAGAAACACCGATTTATCAAGTTGTATTGAATATAAAACGAGTGGTTCTACAGGGATTAACTTAATAGGTTATTTTACAAGAGAAGATGCCCTATATATGAGAGGAAGTTATGAACGAGTCCGTAATGAAAATGGGTTTAGAATGTTCCGGGATACTTTATTAATGATTGGAGTTCCAAATTCGATTCCAAATTCAAATAATAAAAAATTGTATGAGTATTTTGGGATTCGGAGGAGATTAGGGCTTAATGTCTTTGAGCCATTAGATGTGCAAATACAAGTATTAATAAAAGCCAAACCCGATGCCCTTTGGGGATATCCGTCCACAATAAAAATATTAGCTAAAGTAATTCAAGAAAAACAAATTGAAGGAATTTCTCCTAGATTAATCTTCACAGCATCAGAAGTTCTTAATTCAGAGACTCGACATTTCATCAATTCTGCATTCAATGTTGAGCTTTTTGATATTTATGGTGCGTGGGAAACAGGTTGTATAGCCTGGGAGTGCTCGAATCACGCAGGGTATCATGTAACCATGGATACAGTTTTGATTGAATTTATTGATGGAAATGGAGATAGAGTGAATGCTGGTGAGAGAGGAAGTGTGGTGGTTACAAACTTGCATTCTTTCGCTATGCCAATCATTAGGTACGCAATCGGAGATTTTGCAATCCCGAGCTATGAAGAATGCTCCTGTGGCAGAGGTGGATATTTAATAAGGGAGATTGAAGGTAGGTATGACGATTTTATAAGGTTAAGAGATGGGCAACTAATTTCACCCCTAACTATTGAGGCAATTATGGAATTTATTCCAGGAGTATCAGAATTTCAGATTGTTCAGGAAAAAGAGGATGAATTTGTTGTTTATGTAGTTAAAATGGATGGATATAATATTAACACAATCATTGAAGAGATTGATAGGGAATTTAGGAAGATCTTAGGAGATAACGTATCTATAAGTACTAATTTTTTAAATAGCATTCCAAGAGCCCAATCAGGGAAACTCAGGTCAGTGATCTCAATGCCTTAAAGAACTTTCCGATAATCTATTTAAATTTAAAAGTGTATTGTCACGGCACAGCATAAAGAGGGAGACTTTTGTCTTTAAAAAAAATCCAGGAGATTCTTTACCACATCTATGATGGGCTACCCCCAAATGTGAGGGCGTTTGTCTCTCCGGTTGTTCCTGGTTTTCTTTTCCTAAAAAAGGTACTATTCTTTGCCTCTCAATTCCGATTGTCTGTTTATCTCCTTCAGGGGAAAGAGAAATGGGGTGGCAACAGCCTTACCACCCTATTTTTAGGCGACGAAAGGGGAGTTCCCTTTTTTTCGGATACTTTATATTTGGAAGAGCCAGTAAAAGAAAGGCTGGGGAAGGTTTTCATCTGGAGAATCAAATCGAGACTCAATTTAGATCTTCCCAGGACTGACCTAATTTTCATCAAGATCGATGGGCTTTTTTCTCGATTCTTACCACAGGAGGGATTCATTATTATCCCTGAATGGGTCTTATTTATGATGGATCTATCAAGGCCACTTCAGAAAGTCTGGAATTTGTCAAAAAATAAAAGTTTGCGTGCAAACCTAATGAGAATCAGAAAATATACCTATTCCTATGAAATGACGCAGGATCCAGCCAAATTTGAATATTTTTACTACCAAATGTATTTACCCTACGTAACCAAAAGGTTCGAGGAATTAACTCTCCTAACTGGTTTTCGCGATATGGAAAAGGCCTTTAAAAATGGCCAACTCCTTCTCATTAAAAGAGGAAATGATTACGTCTCCGGGAACATTATTAAGATGGACCATGATAATATTATCATCCCTTACTTAGGTATAACAGAAGGAAGAATCGAGTATTTAAAGGCAGGGGCTCTAACCGCCTTATACTATTTTACTATACTTTGGGCAAAAGAAAGGGGATATAATTGGATCGATTTTGGCCATTGTAGATCTTTTCTTAAGGATGGGGTTTTTAATTATAAAAAGCACTGGGGTATGGAGATTAGAATGAGTTCATGTCTTAGAGATGTCTTTGGAATGAAGATTTGTAATTTTCACCAGGGAGTCGAAAACTTCTTAGAAAAAAACCCATTCATCTTTATAGATCAAGAAAAGCTCAAGGGGTTGATCTTGGTTGATCAGAACCATCCACTTACTCTTGAAGAGGTTCAATTCCTTGTCAAAAGCTACTCTATTCCTGGGCTTGACTGCTTGGTCATTCTCTCTGATCAAGGATTTACTCAACAGGCCGAAGAATTTGCCAATTCTTGCTCTACCCAAAGACTCCATCTAACAAGTACAAAAACAGATGCATTCTTCGAAGCATTTCCCCATGTTCTTCTGTCGGGGAGAACATAATGGTTTAGGGGAAAGAAGTCAAATGAGAGATGTTATAAAAAAGAGTTTCATAGATATCAAGTTGCCATCGATATCGATAGAGTTAATATCGATAAAGCATAACCTTTTGTGAGAAGGGGAGGTAAAACAGCGATTTTTTTGAAGCAGAAGAATTAAATTTATTAAAAGCATGAATCAGTATCTTTCATTGCCACGGCACAGCATAAAAAGGAACACCTTTGTCTTCTAAAAAAATTCTGGAGATTCTTTACCACATCTATGATGGACTACCCCAAAATGTGAGAGTGGTTTTTTCCCCGGTTGTTCCTGTTTTTCTTTTCCTAAAACGGGTACTATTCTTTGCCTCTCAATTCCGATTATCTGTTTATCTCCTTCAGGGGAAAGAGAAATGGGGTGGCAACAGCCTTTCCACTCTTTTTTTGGGCGACGAGAGGGGAGTTCTCTTTTTTTCGGATCTCTTATATTCGGAAAAGCCATTAAGAAAAAGTATGGGGGAGGTTTTCATCTGGAGGATCAAGTCGAGACTCAATTTAGATCTTCCCAGGACTGACCTAATTTTCATCAAGATCGATGGGCTTTTTTCTCGATTCTTACCACGGAAGGGTTTCATTATTATCCCGGAATGGGTCTTATTTATGATGGATCTATCAAGGCCACTTCAGGAAGTCTGGAATTTGTCAAAAAATAAAAATAAGAGTTTGCGTGAAAACGTAAGGGAAATGAAAAGACACAACTATTCCTATGAAATGACACGCGACCCAGCCAAATTTGAATACTTTTACTACCAAATGCATTTGCCTTACGTAACGAAAAGATTCGAGGAATTAACTCTCCTAACTGGTTTTCGTGATATGGAGAGAGTCTTTAAAAAGGGCCAACTCCTTCTCGTTAAAAAAGGAAACGATTGCGTCTCTGGAGTCATCATCAGGATGGATCGTGACACCGTTTTCGCCGTCTACCTGGGTATAACAGAAGGAAGGATCGAGTATTTAAAGTCAGGGGCTCTAGTCGCTCTGTACTATTTTACTATACTTTTTGCAAAAGGAAGGGGGTATAAGTGGGTCGATTTTGGCCCCTGTAGGTCCTTTCTTAAGGATGGGATTTTTAATTATAAGAAGCACTGGGGGATGGAGATTAGAATATACACACGTCTTAGAGATGTCTTTGGAATGAAGATTTTTAATTTTCATCAGGGAGTCGAAAACTTCTTAGAAAAAAACCCATTCATCTTTATAGATCAAGAAAAGCTTAAGGGATTGATCTTAGTTGATCAGAACCATCCACTTATTCTTGAAGAGGTTCAATCCCTTGTTAAAACCTACTCTATTCCTGGGCTTGATTGCTTGGTCATTCTCTCTGATCAAGGATTTACCCAACAGGCCGAAGAATTTGCCAATTCTTGCTCTACCCAAAGACTCCATCTAATAAGTACAAGAACAGATGTATTCTTCGAAGCATTTCCACATGTTCTTCACCTGGGAAAACCTAATAGTTGAGGAAACGGATGCCGTGAAAGAAGGTCCATCATGCGTGGAGCGTTAAATGAATAAACTTAAAATAGGCATATTACATGCACCTAATACTTTGAATTATGGGTCGATGATGTTATGTGAGAATGCGATTTATTATCTATCAAAAATCATTCCTAATGTCTCCTTTATTGTTCTTTCTAATTTCGTAGAAGAGACAGAGACCCGATTGAAAGACGCCATTGGGATCGATAATATGGGAGTAAGGCATCAAACCCCTCCATCACAAATCAATAGAATATCTAATAAACTATCATTTCTTGTGGATAAAGTAGTGTTTAGATACGGGAATTTAACCAAACAGCTGAATGACTGCAGTATGATCATTGTTCTTGGGGGGGATGATATTTCAGAATACTACGGTATTTTTAAATTGCTGGATATGTTGTTAAGGCTGCGATACTTGAAAAGGGCTGGGAAGAAGATATACCTTCTTGGACAGTCAATCGGCCCTATCCATTCATGGAGGATAGTGCTTGCAAGAAGGGTGTTAGCCACAATGGATAAAATTTACCACAGAGGTTCCAGAAGTTATAATTATGTTACCGATGTGTTGGGAGTGAAGCATAATTCATTTTTTTCTTCTGATTTGGCTTTCCTCGATTTGCCTCGCCAGAATGAAGCATTTGACATTGAGAAGTACAATATACAACACCAAAGATATATTACATTTGTCCCTTCTGGATTTTGGGCTGGATATTCAAATAATTACGAAGCATACCTTGAAGGGTTAATAGGCATAGCAAATTATATTACCCAGAAATGCGAAGCATTAGATATGCGAATGGTTTTATTACCTCATGTCTTGAGGTGGACTTATGATAGAGAATTGGTAAAGGAAATGATTACCAGAATGAGAAATGATCGCCTTTTAGCAATAAATGATGTTTTATTGCCATTTCAAGCGAGGGCAATCTTAGGATCGAGTTATTTTGTCGTCACACAACGAATGCACGGAGCGATTTCGAGTTTGCAGACAGGGGTTCCGGCAATCAGTTTATCATACAGCGTGAAATTTTTGGAAGTTATAGGAGAGTATTTAGGTCTACCGGAGTTAGTGGTAGAGATTAGGAAGGGTCATTTTGGAGAAGATATAGATAAAGTATGTTCTGCTATCGATTGGGGTTTGCAGGATGTAACGGGATTGAAGGCTAAAATCGAAAAAGCGGTCAGCAAAGCAAAAATAGATGCTTCGATTCAGATAGAGAATCTTGCCAAGGATATGATCTCTTAATTAGATTAGAGTCGATGGAGAAAGCAGGAGAGAACAATAAAGTTTGTGATTATTTATTTTCATGATGTTTATTTGCTTTTTTGAAGGGAGAGTTGCATTGAAGGAAGCAAATCAAATTCATGCTTTAGTGACGGGAGGGGCAGGTTTTTTGGGTTCTCACCTGTGCGACCGCCTTTTAAAGGATGGGCAAGATGTGGTCTGCGTCGATAACTTCTACACCGGATCAAAGAGAAATATTCAGCATCTTTTGGAGA
>Ga0315281_10007664_pt1 | contig 15175 bp, 10 predicted proteins | sample YL17G07_0_MG_FD_204540 | JGI IMG/M metagenome (GOLD analysis project Ga0315281, IMG submission 204540) | Sediment microbial communities from Yellowstone Lake, YNP, Wyoming, USA - YL17G07_0 | ecosystem: Environmental > Aquatic > Freshwater > Lake > Sediment | place: USA: Wyoming | collected...
CCGCCTTTCGGCCCTTGCGGCTTCCACTTCCCGCACGCCCGAAACGAACTCGTCGGGCGGGACGCCGTGTTCCAACACCATGCGCTCGTAGCCCTTCGGCGGTTGCCCGGCAGCGGCCCGGATGAAGGCCGCCCGCGGCGCGACCGCGTCACCCGGATTGAGAATGCGGCGAGCCTCCCAGAAGTAGGAATCGACCGTCCGGTTGCTCGCGTAGAACAGGCGCGCGAGTTCGCGAAACAGGTAGTACTGCTGGTAGTACAGCTCGCGATAGACCTCCGCCGAGGGCTCGCGGAGGCTCGGGTTGCGGAGCGCGGTCGTCACGTAGGCCGCTCCCAGCACGCCCGCCGAAAGCGCCAGGTGCACCCCGGTCGAGAAGAGCGGGTCGATGAAGCAGGCCGCGTCGCCCACGAGCACGTAGCCGTCGCCGGCCACCGCATCGGAGACGTAGGACCAGTCGCGGATGACCTTCGTCTCCGACGCGCGCTTAGCATTGCGGAGCAGCCGCGCGGTATTGGTCGATTGCGCCAGCTGGTTCGCGTAGGCGCCCTCCAGCCCGTCGCGGGCGATGGCCACCTGCCCCACTTTGCTATCCACCACGAAGCCAACGCTGGTGAGCCCGGTGTGGAGCGGTATCACCCACGTCCAGCCTTCGGGGTACGACTCGATGAAGATGTTCGACTCGTCGGGTGATGGCAGCGTTTCGGCGTCGCGGAAGTAGGCATACATCGCGAGGTTTCGGAACTCCGCATCCGGCTTCCGCAGGCGTCGCGCCCGCCCGATCACGCCTTCTTGCCCGCTCGCATCGACGATGAAATGCGCGCTTACAATCGCTTCGCGTTCTTTGTTCGACACTCGCACACCCGTGGCACGTTCACCTTCGAACAGCACTTCGAGCACGCGATGCCCTTCCCGCACATCGACGCCCTGCGTGCGCGCGTTATCGAGCAGGATCTTGTCGAACTGGGGCCGCCAGACCTGGTAGGAATGCGGCTGTCGCTGGTTCGTCTCGCGGAAATGCCAGCTCCACGGCTCGGGCGAAGTACCCCAGACCATGGTCGCGCCCCACTTCTTCAGGAAGCCGGCGGCCTCGACTGCGGGCAACGCCCCCAGCTCTTCAAGGATGGGCAGGCTGGCGGGCAACAACGATTCGCCGATGTGTTCCCGCGGGAACTGCTCCCGTTCGAAGAGCACAACGCGCCAGCCGATGCGCGCGAGCATGGTCGCGGCGCAGCTCCCGCCCGGCCCCCCTCCGACTACGATGACATCCGCATCGAGTTCCGGCATCAGGCTGCCCCGGAGTTGGCGCGGCTCACCAGCGCCCTAGACCTGTGCGGGCGCGATCGGCTGATTCGTCCTCGGGTCCACCTCGAAGGGGCTGTTCAGGTCCAGCGACTTGCCGATTTCGCGCACCGCCGGGATGACCTCTTCGCCCATCAGACGGAGGCTGCGCATCGCGTCGTCGTGGTCCATCGCACCGTCGCCGTCCCAGAAGAAGATGCTCCCGGGCCGGATGTACTCAAGGACCTGGCGCACCTTCGGGATCACCGTCTTGGGTGTGCCCGTGATGATGCTCATCCGGTTGATCTGGTTCTCGAAGGTGCCCAGGTTGTCGGCCTTGTCCTGCTCGTCACTGCCGATGGCTTCGCTGCGTGCCTCCTGGCGTCCGCGTGAAGCGGCGAGCGCGAAGCTCGTCACGGTGGGCAGCAAGTTGTTGCGCTGGGTCATGCCGGGCAGGTTCTGGATGAACGGCCGCACCTGCCCCTGGTTGCCTTCGAGGAACGGGTTGCTGGGCCCCTGGATGTACTTCCGCGCGGTCGCCTCGGCAAGCTCCTCCGTCTCGTCCACGTGCACCTTAAAGAGGTAGCCCGTGTGCTGGGTGCCGGCCTCGAACCCCTCTTCGCGCGCGACCTGGCGGTAGTAGTCGTACGACTGCTTCGTCGGCTCCAGGTCCGTCGCGAGCATGACGTAGGGGTAGCGGTGCTTCGCTGCCCACGCCACGGTGTTTCGGCTCAGCACGCCCGGGATCCAGATCGGCGGGTGCGGCTGCTGGTAGGGCCGCGACCACGGGTTCACGTAGCGGTAGTTGTAGTGTTCGCCTTCCCAGCGGAAGGGGCCCGGATCGGTCCAGGCTTTGACGATGAAGTCGTGCGCCTCCTGGAAGCGTGACCAGTTGAACGGCGGCTGGGCGTTGTGCGCGACGCTTTCGCGGCCTGTGCCACGCACCCACCCGGTCACCAGCCGGCCGCGCGAGATCATGTCGATCTCCGCAAGCTCTTCGGCGAGGAAGAGCGGGTCATCCCAGATCGGCAGTACATTGCCCAGCAGCACGATCTTCGCCTTCTTCGTGATCCGCGCGAGGATCGCCGCTTCCACATTCATCACGCCACCCATGCAGAACGGTGTGCTGTGGTGCTCGTTCAGCATCAGCCCGTCGAAGCCCATCTCCTCGGCGTAGACCTTCTCGTCCAGGTAGCGGTTGTAGAGCTCGGCGCCGATCTTCGGGTCGTACGAGCGGTTGCTCATCGTCAGGTCGGTGATGTCGTTGCCGGTTGCGCCGAAGTAGCCGGAGCGGGGGTCCTGGTAGGGTCGTTCGGTGAAGTAGCCAATGAACATGTCGGTGCTTCTCCTGTGGGCTAGCGGCTGAGGACGTGGGCGGTGGCGAGGGCGGCCACGCGTTCCGGTTCCTCGAGTTCGACCAGGTGCCCGGCGCCATCTATCAGCTCCAGGCGGGCGTTGGGGAGGGCGGCGGCGTACTGCCGGGCCGCACTCATCGGGACGATCACGTCGCGGGTGCCCCAGATCAGGAGCGTTGGCGTCGCCACCTCTCGCAAGAGGTGCGGGAGCCGCCGGTTGAACATGTATGGCTTCCACGTCAGACGGGCGGTCATCTCCCGGCTGTAGTCCCAGAGGTGGCGCACGTCCCGTTCGACCTCGGTGCCGAAGACGGCGGCGAAGGAGGCATCGCTGCGAAAGCCCGCCTTCACGTACTCCTCGAAGTCGACCATCATCTGGTCCAGGATCTCGCCTTCGTCCGGTTGAATGCCGGCCGCCCCAATGAGGACAAGGGCACGGAGGCGGCGCTGGTCCATCGTCGCCATCTCAGCGGCCACGAACCCACCTATCCCCATCCCTATGAGCGAAACGCCTTCGGTGAAGCCGAGGCGGTCCAGCGCCTGGTTTATCAAGATGGCAAGGTCGCGCGGTTCCTTGGCCCATTCGGGCCGCTCCGACTGGCCGTAGCCGGGCAGGTCGGGCACCGCCACAGCCAGCTTCTCCGCCAGGTGGTCGTAGAACGGCAGCCAGCCTATGTTGCCAGTCGAGTGATGGAGCACCACCACCGGGTTTCCGCTCCCGCCCTTGAGGAGGCGGAGCTTGAGCCCCGCAACTTCGATGATCTCTTCCGTATGCGCCGACGTTGTCGCCGTCCCCATGACACCTCCCGTGGCCCCGCCACGCCCTGCGCGGCCAATCCTACAGATCTCTGAGCCGGTTGCGAATGGTTCTTGTGAGGCGAATGAATTTTCGCGCTTCCAGTTCGTTGACCGGCCAGCCGGACGCAGCCTATAAGACAGCATGGCTGCTCCCACCCACGCTCCGTTATCTGGCATACGTGTCCTCGATCTCACCACCCCATTCGCTGAGATGGCCGGCCGGTTGCTCGCCGACCTCGGCGCCGAGGTGATAAAGGTTGAGCCGCCCGGTGGGTGCGAGGCGCGGCGCAGGCCTCCGTTCGACTGTTCCGACGGACCTTCACGCGGGCAGTCGCTTTACTGGGCGGCACTGGCCCTCGGCAAGCGGAGCGTCGTCCTCGACCTCGAAGACCCGGCGGACCGGGCTTCGTTCGAAGCGATGACGCGTTCCGCCGATGTGCTGATTGAGTCGTTCACGCCTGGCGTGATGGAGCGGTGGGGGTTGGGGTACGCCGCCCTCGCCGCGCTGAACCCGGGCCTCATCCACCTCTCCGTCGCGCCCTTCGGGCAGCGCGGGCCCAAAGCGGCATGGCCGGCGACAGACCTCACGATCGAAGCTGCATCGAGCCGTCTCTCGCTGCAGGGAGACCGCGACCGCCCGCCGCTGCCCATCGGCTACGGGCAAGCATCGTTCCACGCGGGCGCACAGGGCGCAGCCGATGTTGTCATCGCCCTGAACGAGCGCGCGATCTCCGGCCTGGGCCAGCACCTCGACCTCTCGATGCAGGAAGCGATGATCTGGAGCCTCATGGACGCCACCGGCTACCCGCCGAACACCGGCGATGACCCGCCCGGCGCCGGCGATGACCGAGCCGAGAGTGAGTGGCTGCGGGGGAGCCAGCTCTTCGCCTGCGCCGATGGCTACATGAACGGCCGCGTGGAGTTCGGCCCGGGCGTCGATCCGCGCTCGTACACGAAACGTGACCTGATGAACGCGGCCGTGATCCAGGACATCCGCATGGCCCCGGTGAACACCACGCGAGACATCGTTGCGGACCCGCATCTCGCGAGCCGCCGCTACTGGCGGCAAGTGGGCGGCTACATCCATCCCGGGCCAGCGGCGCACTTCTCCCGCACGCCCATGTCGATGCTGCGCCCGGCGCCGGCGCTCGGTGAGGGCCAGGGACTGGTTCCAGACGTACCAGTCCCTGCGCGACACGCCACCCCCGCGTCGAAACGCCCGGGTGACGCGTTCGCCGGGCTCCGCGTCGCCGATTTCAGCTGGGTGGGCGTGGGGCCGATGACGGCAAAAGCGCTGGCCGACCATGGGGCGACTGTGGTGCGGGTCGAATCAGAGACGCGGCTCGACGTCCTGCGGCGGCTGCCACCCTTTAAAGATGGTGTCCCCGGGCTCAACCGCAGCCAGTGGTACGCGAACGTCAACACCTCCAAGCTCGGCCTCTCGCTGAATCTCGCGACGGACGAAGGCCGCGCGGTCGCCCGCAGGCTGGTGGACTGGGCGGATGTGGTGGTGGAGAGCTTCACCCCCGGCACCATGGCCCGCTTCGGGCTGGACTACGAAACGGTGAGCGAAAACCGGCCGGAGCTGATCATGCTCAGCACCTGCCTCATGGGGCAGAGCGGCATCCACGCCAGCTACGGCGGATTCGGCGGCCATGGCGCCGCGATCGCCGGCCTTCACGCCATCACCGGCTGGCCCGACAGGGTGCCGTGCGGACCCTCTGGGCCGTACAGCGACGTGATCGCCCCTCGCTTCACGGTTGCTGCCCTGGCCGCGGCCATCTTCGAGCGACGGTCGAGCGGGCTCGGCCAGCACATCGATGTCTCGCAGGTGGAGGCATCGATCCACTTCATCGAGCCGTTGATCCTCGATGAAATCGTGAACGGCGTGACCGCGGCCCCGGCGGGCATGGACTCGCCCGTCGCCTGTCCGCACGGCGTCTACCCAACGGCGGGCATCGAGCGCTACATCGCGATCGCCGTGGAGGACGAGGCTCAGTGGCGCGCGCTCTGCTCGGTGGCGCCACTCGATGAATTCGCGACGCCACGCTTCGCGTCGTACGAAGCGCGCCATGCCGCACGCGACAGGATCGATACCGTGCTCGCCGACTGGGCCTCGACGATGGACGGGTGGGAGTTGGAAGCGCATCTCGCCGCGGCCGGCGTCCCCGCGGCCGCCGTCCAGCGCCCGACCGACCTCTATCGCGACCCGCAACTGCGCGAGCGCGGCTTCTTCGTGGCCCTGGACCACGCCGAGATGGGCTCGACGCCGTACGACGGCCATCCCACGCGCTTCTCCGCGAAACCGGTCATGCTGCGCCGAGCAGCGCCACTCCTGGGCCAGGACACGGAATTCGTCCTCGGCGAACTGCTCGGGCTACGCGAGGCGGAGATCGCAGAACTCGTGGCGGCGGGGGCGCTCCAGTGACCCGCAAGTGCCGAACGTGGCTTGAGGAGGTGTGTGGTGTCTGACGAAATGAACCTGTTGGTCGACGACCTTGTCGCCGAGCAGGAAACGCTCGATGCGCAGCTACGCGACGTGCCGGCCGCCCGATGGGAGACGCCCTCGCCGGCCGACGGCTGGCTGCTCCGGGACTGCATCGCCCACCTCACCGAGTTCGACCAGACGGCGGCGTTCATCGCTGAAACGCGTGAACCGATGCCCCGCGGGGGGCCACCGCCCGCGCCCCCGCTCAGCGGGCGCCAGGCCGAGGCCCGCGCCCTCACCGTCGAGGAGTTGATAGTTCGCTGGCGCGATGCACGAACGAGGCTGGCCGTCGCCCTCCGACCGCTGGACCCGAAGACACGCCTCCCGTGGGCCGGCCCGACGATGAGCGCCCGTTCCTTTGGCACGGCGCGCTTGATGGAGTGCTGGTCGCACGGGCTGGACGCGATTGAGGCGGCGGGTAAGACGCCGGTGGATAGCGACCGCCTCCGCCACATCGCCCAACTCGGCTTCATGACGCGGGAGTTCGCCTACCGCACGCGCGGGATGGATGCGCCAGCCGAGCCGTTGCGGGTCGAATTGGAAGCCCCATCGGGTGCGCTCTGGACGTGGGGCCCGGAGGACGCGCCGCAGCGCATCCGCGGTTCAGCGGGCGAGTTCTGCCGCGTGGTCACCCAAGGGATCAGCTACCTCGATACCGCACTCAAAACCGAGGGCGAAGGGGCGGCGGAATTCCTCCGCGTCGCGCAGGCGTTTGCCGGGCCGCCCGGGCCAGGCAGGCCGCCGCGCGGCAAGCCCGCGTAGGTTACCGGCGGCGCGCACATCACCGTTCGAGGAACTCCGTGCTCGCCCAACCTGGACCTCCGGACGGGGTCGAGACGGCAACCCACGTAATCGCACCGGAGACGGTCGACTGTCCGCGGTCCGCAAGGAGTACGCCGTCTTTGAAACACCCCCGCGTGGTGGCGGTCACCGAGGGGTCCTGGCGGACGTTCAGGCAATCGCTGCCGCTTACGACGCGGAACACGGGGCCCGTGACCGCGCCGCTCACCCGCGGATGCTGGTTGCCGCTCAATCCGCCGCCGAGGTCGCGAACGGGCTCGACAAGGCCCGTTTTGAGGTCTACCAGGGCAGCTGGCACATCGAAGGGGCCGTTGGTCCCCGGTAGCCGCACATTGGTCAGCAGCAGGTCCGTGCCTGCGAGGTACAGCTCCCGATTCGTAAGCACTACGACGCCGGGTGTGAACAACGCGATGGGTTTACCACTGCTGTCGACCCGCCCAAAGTAGCCGGTTACCGGATGCGGATCGGCGGCGCGGTCCTTCACGTAGAGCCAGGTCGCGTAAGTCGACCCATCAGCTGTCCGGGCGATCAGCCGGGCCTGCATGGCGGGGGTCAGCGCGGTCTGCTTGATTGTGCCGCCCGCCTCGTCGTACGTCGGGAATGGTGTGTAACCCCTGTTCTCGGTCCCGTCCCATTCCCATATAAGTCCGACACCCGGGACGACGCGTGGTGAAACGCGGGGCGCGGGGGCCGTGATCTCCTGCCCGCCGGGGTGGAGGTAGAAACGCCAGGCGATGCTCTCGTCTGCACTCCTTCCGACGAACTCGCTCATCAACACTCCGTCGGTTGTGATCGCATGCGGGAAGGACATCGCCGGTACCGAGGAATGCGGAGTCGGTGGGTAGCTGTGCCACTTCATTCCGCCATCCTCAGACCCATAGACATCGAACTGGCCCGCCCAGCCGCCGACCCCAGTCGCTCGACACCGCGTCTCGGGGCAGGAGACCACGACGATCTGGCTCATGCGTTCGTCGCCTACCCACGAAACGATGGCAAGCGGCCCGAACTGCTGCTGCAGGTTCGCGAACAGGTCGTCGCGACGTATCTCTCCCTTGCCGTTCCGGTACACACGCCAGAGAAGGACAGGGTTGCTGTCTGTCGCGTACGGCACCGGGGAGAGGTAGACCACCAGGTCCTTCGGCAGCGACACTCCCGGCCCCACCTGGAGCTGCTTCACCTCGGCGCCGGCGATCGTCTCGGCGCCGCCTGACGCTGCTGCGGGTGTCTTCCCTGGCGCGAGTACTTCCACCGGAAAGACCTTCGCCCCGGCACAGTCCTGCGAGTTCTGCTGGCTTCCGGCGACCGGGCAGCCGTTGGCGTTTGGGCCTCGGAGGAGGTGTGCGCGCTCGGAGGGAGCCGCCACAAGGTGGCCGACGAGATGTGCGCCGTCCGGACTTCTGCGGTAGCCGAGCGCAATGACACCCCCGTTCTCCGGCAGTCGCATTTCGCTCACCGTCGCGAAGACTATGGTGAAACTTTCGTCGCAGCTCGCCGGCAAGATACCCCGCGCCGGGTCCCGTCCGACGGGGCAGGCGATGCTTCGCAAGGTGGGCACCGCGGAGCCGGATGCGGCGAATCCGGCCTCGATGGTCCGGACGAGTGCGGCCCGGCCCTCCGGTGTGTCCATAGGGCCGCCAGTGCCCACCAACTGCCCGAGTTCGCGCGCCTGGAGCCAGCCTTCGGCTGCTGCGGCGAAATCACAGAGGTCCCGCGTGACCTCCGGCGGACAGTAGAGGAGTTGCGCCTTGTTGGTGGCGGTTTGAGTTGGCGCCGGCCGGCTTGTGGGATCCTTGTCACCGATGGTCCAGACGGCCATCGTCACGCCTAAGAGGACGAGAACGGATAGTCCGGCACCAAGGAGGAGAACAACCGTTTTCCCGCGCGGGGACAAATTGCCGAGGAGTCGCTTGGGCCTCCACTTCGAATCCGACATCGTCAAACTCTAGCGCAACGGCCCGCGGCTGCCGCGACGACGCCCTACCGGCGCCGTGCGCGCGAGGCAGCGCGGGTGCCATCATCGACCGGTTCGAGCCCCACGATGCCTTGCTCGGCCAGAGCAGCTATGCGTTCGTCTGAGAGCCCGGCGGCTTGCTTCAAGATTTCGGCGGAATGCTCCCCGGGGCGCGCTGCGCCTCGTTTGGCGCCACCCGGCGTGCGCGAAAGCTTCACGGGCGTGTTCGACACCTTCAGCGAGCCACCCGTCCACGTCGGCAACTCGACGATCATCTCGCGCGCCTGCACCTGCGGGTCAACCACAACCTTGTCGACCGTGTTCAGCGGCCCGATCAGGCAGAAGTCCTCCAACTCCTCGATCCACTCCGCCACGGTGCGCGCGCGGAAGGTGCTGAAGAGCAGCGGCTCCAGTTCGGCGTAATTCGAAGTGCGAAGCGCCCCGGTGGTGAAGCGTTCGTCGGTCATCAGGTCGTCCCGGCCGATGCGCGCGCAGAACAACGGCCAGGTCTGATCCTTCACGCCCGCAAGCACGAGCCAGCCATCACTGGCGGGGAGAGCCTGGTGGGGCGTGTTCAGCGGGTGCCGGTAGCCTACGGGGCCCGGCACCTCACCCGTCGCGCCGTAGCGCACGATGGCGTTCTCCATCAGCGCCACCTGGCAGTCGAGCATCGCCACGTCTACGTGCTGTCCGAGGCCGCTCTTCGAGCGCTCCACCAGCGCCGAAAGCACGCCGATGGCGGTAAACATGCCAGCGGCCATGTCGCCGATCGAGTAACCGGCACGTGCAGGTGGACCACCTTCATGGCCGGTCATGCTCATGACTCCGCCCATGCCCTGCACGATCGCATCGACCGCCCCGCGGTCGCGGTAGGGGCCGGTATGGCCAAATCCTGAAGTTGACGCGTAAACGAGCCCCGGGTTGAGTTTGCGGAACGTCTCGTAGTCGAACCCGAGCCGCTCCATCGTCCCGGGCGAGAAGTTCTCGGTGACCACGTCGACCTTCGGGACCAGGCTGTAGACGATCTCCTTGGCCTCGGGGGCCTTCAGGTCGAGGACGATGCTTTTCTTCCCCCGGTTCACCGAGAAGAAGTAGGTGCTGACGCCGTGGGCGTAAGGGCCGTTGCCACGCCGACGCTCGTTTTGCTCGGGGGCTTCTATCTTCCAGACCTCCGCCCCGAGGTCGGTAAGCACCATGACGCCGTACGGCCCGGCCAGCGCCCAGGTGAAATCCAGCACCTTGATACCCGAAAGGGGACCACTCATCGTCCGGCCTCCATCATCGTCCGGTCACCCGTTGCGTGGCTGAGCGGAAGCGTGCGACCTGCTCCGGGCTGCCGCGCAGGGTGCGGTTGGCTTCGTTCTCCATCGCGGTGGCCGCGTCCGAGAGGGTGGCGGCATCGATTACCCGCTTGGCCGCGCTGATGGCGGCGGCCGAATGTCCGGCGATGGTTTCGGCCATCGCCATTGCCGCAGGCATCAATTCGGCCTGCGGATAGACGCCGGTCACGAGCCCGCAGGCCAGCGCCTCGGCGGCATCGAACTTCCGCGCGGTGAAGATCAGTTCCTTCGCCTTGGCCGCTCCCACAAGCCGAGGCAGGCTGGCCGCCGCTACCACCAGCCCGTACTCCGAACCCGGCAGGCGGAAGGTCGCGGTCTCCGAGGCGAGGCGGATGTCGCAGGCGATCGCGAGGCGCGCACCGCCGCCGTAGCAAACCCCGTTGATCGCCGCGATCACCGGCAAGGGTGACTTGCCTATCCGACCGGTTGGGTTGGGTGGAGGGCCTGCCGGAGCGGCGCCGGGCTCCACGCCGCTCATTTCCAGCATGTCGCCGCCCGCGCAGAACGCCTTGGTGCCGCTCCCCGTGATGATGATGGCGCGTGCCTCGGGGTCCGCTTCGGCGCGGGCGATGCCAGCCTCAAGCTGCTCGCTCAGCGCGCGGCTCAGGGCGTGATAGCGTTCGGGGCGGTTAAGGGTGAGCACCACCACCGCCCCGTGACGCTCCTCCAGAACGAGGGTCCCCTCGTCACTCATGGCCGGCCCCCGGCTCGTTCAACCACTCGGGTATCCATGGGAGGGGATACTACCAGAGGGGCTACGCGGGGATCGCCTCGCGGAAACCGCGAAGGGCGGCGATGTGGTCGGCAACGGTGATCCCCTCACGCGGGGCGCGAATGCCGGGCATCGTGCGTACGGCCAGGTGAGTAGCACCAAACGTCTGCCACGTTTGCACCTGCCGAGCCCAGCGCTCCGGGTCGCCGTCGCTGATGTTGATCGTGCCTTCCAGCCCGAACTTCGCCGGGTCGCGCCCGACTGCCTTCATACCGGCGTGCACCTGGTCCAGTGCCGCCCGCAGGCTATCGTCCGGCGGTCCATTGGCGATCCAGCCATCGCCCAGGCGCGCCATGCGCCGCACCACCGCCGGGTCGCGCCCGCCAAACCAGATCGGGATCTGGCGCAGCGGCCGAGGGTTGATGCTTGCGCGACTGACGGTGTCGAACTTGCCGTGGAAGTCGACCAGCTCTTCGCTCCAGAGCCGCCGCAGCAACCGCACCTGTTCCGCCTGGCGCGCGCCGCGAGTGTGAAAGTCCTGGCCGAGCGCCTCGTACTCCACGGTGTTCCAGCCGGTGCCGATCCCGATGCGCAGACGTCCGCCGGATAGCAGGTCCAGGTCCGCCGCCTGCTTCGCGAACAGTGCCGTCTGGCGCTGCGGCAGGATGATGATGCCCGTCGTGAATTCCAGCTTCGTGGTCACGCCCGCCATGAAGGCAAACGTCACGAGCGGCTCGCGAAACGGTGTGTCCTTGGTGTACGGCCCTGTGAACCCGCCGGGCCGGTCCGGGTCGGCGCCGACAACATGGTCATAGGCCAGCAGGTGGGTGAACCCCATAGCCTCAACCGCCTGCGCCAGGTCCTTGATCGCCGCCGGGTCTGTCCCGGTTTCGGCATGGGGGAAGACAACACCGATTCTCATTGCGTTCTCGTCAAAGAGGATGAAGCTCAAGCCTAGCGGAATCGGTGACGGCCTGCCCCAAACGAAGGAGGCCCCCGGACTTCCGGGGGCCCCTCTCCATGTTGCTGACGAAGTGCTAGTCCTCGTCGGTGAGTTGAATGGTGTCCGAAGTCCCGCCCTTGTGCTTCACCACAAGCGGGATCGCCGACTTGTTCGACTTCCAGTTGCCATACATCAGGGTGGCAACGTCATCCGCCGCCAGCGCGATCTTTTCGTGGCTGAACGATTGCTCGTCGTCACTGGTGATGCGAGTCAGCGCCATTGCGTAGGTGCCGGCGCCGCTGGTGTTCACCGACAGCGCCTTGCCCGCTGTGTCGAGGTTGACGGTGATGGTCGCGCCGGCCGGGGCCTTGACCGACTTGACCTCGAATTCGTAGTCGGCATCAGTCCCGTCTAGACCGACGATGATTGTCGGCGACTCGGTCTGGCTCGACTTGTAGGTGATGCTCCTGCCATCGGGCGAGAAGGTGATCGTGTCCTTCTGGCCGGGCTGCAGTTCGATGCTATCGATCCCGATGTCGTAGCCGGGCCCGATCATGACCACGTTCTCGGTGTCCGCCTTCTTCAGCGGTGAACCGTCGATCGTGACGGTAAAGCCGATGCCGGTCGGTATGCGGTAGCTGGGCTCGTCGTTGATCCGCCAGTCGTCGTTCATGAAGCTCTGATCGACCTTGGCGCCGGGGATGTCGTTCACGAGCTTGTTATTCACGTAGCCGGTCCGGCGCCCCTGCGCATCAGTGATGACCAGGTGCCCATGATCGGCCGGGTTGGCGTCGAGGTAGATCTCGTTGTAGGTCGGGCCCGCGGCGAGGCCGGCCGCGCTACCACCGCCGCCCGAACCCGCGCAGAACGGGCACGGCTGCTGGGACGTGCCGGGCGTAGTCGGCATCAGCTGGAGCGACTTCGATTCAGCGTTGCCCTTGTACTCGCTCGAAGGCTCGTTCGGGTTGGTCGCGGCGTTGTAGATCCAGGTGTTGGCGTTGCGGTCGAAGATGATGTCGCGCGCCACGAGCGGATAGTTGTTGTCGTAGATCAGTACACCGAACTTCCCGTCGCCGCGGTCTTCAACGGCGTAGGGGGTGACGGCGTGTCCACCGCCGCCTTCGAGCTTGAAGAAGCCGATGGTGTACGTTTCGCGCTCGTCCTTCCCCTTCGAGAAGATCTCGATCATCTTGTCGAGCATTTCGTTCGGGGTGCCCTTGAGTACGCCGTTGTTGACCGAATCAAACGTCTGGAAGATGAACGAATAGCCGATTTCGCGCTGCAGCGCTTCGTTATTCGCGATCTCCAGGGCGGTGATTGTGTCCGCCCCGAACTGGGAAACTTTGATCTCTCCCTTGAACAGGCGGAGCGTCGCCACGGAGAACCCGTAGCAGTGGCCGCCGTCCATAATCTGGTTGGACTGCTCCAGCCACTGCTGGGCCGGCGGCGTGAGGATGCAGTTGTTGCCGTGCAGGCTCGAACATACCTGGTCGCCGAAGATGCGTCGCACTTCTGCGGCGGTCATGTCCTTGTTCCCGGTGCCGCCACCGTAGTTCTCGAACTTGAAGCTGTTCGCATCCGGGCGGAAGCCGAGGTCGGCGATGATCTTGCCCGTGCCCACGGTGTCGGATGCCCCCGGCCCGCCGCCACCGCCCGCGTTCCCGAACTTCCCGGACGTGGCCGGCGCCTTCGTTTCGCTGGACTTGTCATCGTCGCCGCAGGCGCCCAAGGCGACGGCGATTACGACAAGCGCGGCTGTCGCCATGGCGAGCAGCGCGCGCCTGGATAGTCTTGAAGTCATGGATGATCCTTTCAGAGTGTTCCCCGGTAGGTTTCGGTGCGTTGCGACCCGCTCTTCAGCCGTCGCACCCTCCGCGTCTCCGCCGCGAATCCCGCGAGTGTACCCGGCGCCTCACTAGGGGGCACCCCTTAACAACGAGCCGAGTGTCGGACCGTAATTGCCGGTGCCCTACTTCACCGTGATCGTGCCGGCCATCTCCGCCGGGTGAACGTCACAGCGGAACTTGTAGGTGCCCGGGGTGGATGGAGCCGTCCATTCGAGCGTGCCCTTCTGCCCGGCGGCGAAGAAGTCGGGCGCCGACATGACCGCTTCTTTCGTCAGGAAATTGCCCGAGGAATCGGCGATCCGCATGTTGTGAATCGCTTTCCCCTCGTTCGTCAGCTGGAACGTTACCTTCTCGCCCGGCTTCAGGATGACCTCGTTCGGGTCGAACAGGTTGTCCTTCAAGGTGAGCTTGACCACTCCACCGCTGGAGGTTGCCGGTGCGCTGGAAGACGCCTGGGTTGGCGCCGTCCCCCCGGCTGGTGTTGCCACCCCCATGTCGTGGCTGCTGGCCGCCGCCGCGCTGACACCTGAGGCATCGAAGATGCTGGTATCAACTGCCCCGCCCGCCGAAAGGGTGCCCACGGCGCCCTTCGAAACCCGGCTGATGGAGTGATCGACGATCTTGTAGTCGCCCGGCACGTCGATCTTGAACTGGACGATAGTCGCGCCGCCGGGGGGCACCAGGATCGTTTGGACACCCTCAAGCGGCGGTGATCCGAGCGCCCCGAGGTTCCAGGCCTTGTCGAAGATTTCGCCGATGACATGGAAGCTCGAAATGAGGTTCGGCCCGCCGTCCGCGAAGAAGATGCGGACCCGGTCGCCGGCCTTCGCCTGCAACGCGTTCTCCGCGATCAGCGACTTCGTATTGCCGTTGAAGACTACGTAGGTCGGGTTTTCGGCCAGCAACTTGTTGGTATCGAGCTCCTGCTTGCCCTTCACGCCCGTATCGCCGGTCGTGTAGAGATCGCTCTGGCCGATATAGAACTCCTTATCGACGCGGTCCATGCCACCCGCGGGCTCCACGAGGATTGCGCCGTACATGCCGTTCGCGATGTGGTCAGCCACAATGCCCGCCGCGCAGTGGTACACGAACAGGCCCGACGTGAGCGCCTTGAAGGTGAAGGTCTTCTCTTCGCCCGGCGCGACCGTGGTTGCGCCGGCGCCGCCGCCCGGCCCGTTCACAGCGTGCAGGTCAATGTTGTGGGTGACGGTGCTGGTGGTGCTGTTCTTCAGGTGGATGTCCACCATGTCGCCCACTCGTACGCGGATCATGGGGCCGGGCACGGTGCCGTTGAAGGACCAGGTGTCGTACGTGACCCCGGGCGCGATCTCCGCGACCCTCTGCATGGCCTCCAGGTGCACCACCACATGGGCGGGTCCGCGGTGGAGGGCCGGCGGCACGCCGGGGGGCGCCACCAGCGTGGCCTCGACGACGGGCCGATCCGGGTCGCACGCCACCGACAGCGCGGCCAGGGCAACTACCAGGGCCAGTACGGCGAGCGATTTCCCGGGGATGCGAAAGCGCACCTTCATCCTGCGTTCTCTCTCTCTTGCCTGGCAGGGGTAGCGCCGGCTCCACCAGTTGAAAGCTTCGTGAAGAACTGCGCAATCGCCTCCGGCCGTTCATCCCACCTTCGCTACCCAAACGGCCTTGTGCCGTGCA
>Ga0315281_10007666_pt1 | contig 15171 bp, 3 predicted proteins | sample YL17G07_0_MG_FD_204540 | JGI IMG/M metagenome (GOLD analysis project Ga0315281, IMG submission 204540) | Sediment microbial communities from Yellowstone Lake, YNP, Wyoming, USA - YL17G07_0 | ecosystem: Environmental > Aquatic > Freshwater > Lake > Sediment | place: USA: Wyoming | collected...
TTTGATCGGGGGCGGCGGGGAAGATTTTCTGCGGGGCGATGCGGGGAACGATCTGATCGATGGCGGTGCTGGAAATGACCGGCTCGAAGGCGGGGCCGGTGCGGACACGGTCAGCGGCGGCGACGGCTCCGACTACATTATGGGCGATGATGGCAACGATGTTATCGGCGGTGGTGCGGGCGATGATCTGATCATCGGCGGCGCGGGCATCGACACCCTCGATGGCGGTGCGGGTATCGACACGATTGCTTTCGGCAGCTTGGCTGGCGGATACATCAATCTTGCCACCGGCGAGGCGCACGGCGTGGGGCTGGAGGGCGATGCGATCAGCAACTTCGAATCGGTCAAGGGAGGAGGCTACTCCGATGTGCTGGTGGGCGACGCTGGGGCAAATGCTCTCAACGGCGAGGGCGGAGACGACATCCTGATCGGCGGCGCAGGTGACGATAACTTGTTCGGCGCGTGGGGGAGAAACAAGCTTTACGGCGGAGACGGCAACGATTTTCTGGTGGCTTATAAAGGCGGCGAATACTTCGACGGCGGCGCGGGCTGGGATACCGTCAGCTTCGAGTCCCACTACCTCAACGACATGGCGACGGGAGTCTATGTCGATCTCGGCCTGGGGCGCGGCCTGGGCGGCGCGGCCAAGGGTGATGTGTTCGCAGATGTCGAAGCGGTGAAAGGTTCATACAATCTCGGCGATGTGCTGATCGGCGACAATCGCGACAATGTACTTTACGGGAACGGCGGGCAGGATGTGCTGCGCGGTGAAGGGGGCAATGACGGGCTTTATGCCTCGGATGGTGTTTCGCATCTGTTCGGTGGTTCGGGCGGCGACCGCTTCGGTGTGCTGGGGGAATCCATCGATCTGATGAACAGGGCGTATGCCAAGAAACAGGGCAATGCGACGGCAGGCTCATATGTCGATCCCTACGCGGTGGAGTTGCCGGAAAACGCGGTGTACATCCACGACTTCGAGCTGAACAACCCGTACGAAAAAATCGACTTGTCTGATGTGGGCATCGGCCAGGTGGTGTTGCGGCAGCAAGGCGCGGATGTCGCCATCGCCCTCGACGGCAACCGGACGCTGTACGTCATGGGCGTCAACGTCGCCCAGTTGAATGCCGGGCACTTCATCCTGCCTGCGGGGGTGCAGGGCTTGACGGTCGGGGCGGAAGTTGCGCCTGCGGCGCTCCAGGTGCTTGGCAGCGATGCCGACAACAAGCTCTACGGCGGCAGCGGGAACGATACCCTCGAAGGCTATGGCGGCAGCGACGCGCTGGTCGCGGGGGTGGGCAACGACACATTGCGCGGCGGCAATGGCGACGATCTGCTGGTGGGCGGATTGGGTGCGGATGTGCTCGACGGCGGGGCGGGTATCGACCAGGTGCGCTACGACGATTCTTTCGAGGGGGTGACGGTTGCGCGCAAGGTTGATATTGCGGCGAATGACAGCAACTGTTTCTGCGAAAGGAGGGTAGCGTAATGCTACGAATCTGGGTTGTGATTATGTGTGCGGCGGTCATGTGGCCTGTTCATGCGGCAAGCTTTGATTGCTCTAAAGCGCGCACACCGCAAGAAAAACTAATTTGCTTTGACTACCGACTGTCTGATCTTGATAGCCAACTTGCTTGGTCATACATGGAAGCGTTGAAACAAGCGAAGAATCCCGTGGCGCTAAAACAGTCGCAGAAGAACTGGGTTGCGGCACGCGGGAAATGCACCAATGTGAATTGCATCATTCATGCTTATGTGAAGAGAATCGAAGAGTTGATGCCGGAGACTAAGCTGAGCGAGGTATATTTCCCGAAGGCAGAAATTCCTTGGGATTTTTCTCCTAAGCCTGGGTATACGGTTACAAGTTCTGCCCAACTCAAAGAGAATAAATTGACATTTCTTACTTATCTTAAAGGGACGATGTCGCATGGAGAAGATTTGATCATTCCAGCGGATGATCACGGACTCGCAGCTACGAGCTCTGAGCACGAAATCACAAGCCGCTTACAGAAGTTGTCGCTTGTAAATAATAAATTTGAGCTAATGCCCATAAGCAAAGATAGCGAACTTATTGAGCTAGGAGGTGTGCGCTTAGCCCGCATGGCATCGGGTTATGGGGAGTGTCGAGATGGACTGGGGATGAGCGGGATTTATGTGGAAAGGGATGTGCCGTGGACTAAAAATAATATATTGGTGCAAGTTAGACCTCATGGTTGGACGGTGTGGAAATTTCCAGGGGATGCCGATTTTTGCTACGAAGCTCAGCTAAAGATTGATCCAACAATGATGGATGCTGTCGCTTTCAATCAGTCACTCTATTTGTATGAATACCATGGAGAGAGTGATTTCGTGATTCGCCTAGATCGAAATCTCAAAACGGCCAGTCCCTTGTTAGGCAAGAAAATATTTCTTGGGTGGGGGGGGGATCTAGAGGCGCTAACTGGCAAAGCATGCGATAAATTTACTGAACATGATGGCTCGTTGGGTCAAATTTATTACACGACAAAGCACAGAGTTTGCATTGACAAGCAGCTACAGAAACTTATCGGCGAAGTTGGCCGGTTCTATAACTAAGGGGAAAATAAGATGACTACTTACACAAGTACACAGCAGCAAAACTTGCTCGCAAATATATTTCTCAAAACCGAGGCTAGCCCATTAGGGCCGTTCAGCGTAGCTAACGCCGGGTTTCAGCTATACAACTGGCAGAACAATTACACCCTTAATGTAGTTTCAAGCAATGGAAATAGCGGTATGAGTGTCGGGGTGGTGCAGTTCGATTTCGCTTCTACGAATGATTATGTCCCTAATTTATTGAATACATTGATTAGCAACTTGCCGGACAATGTTGGCGGTTATTCTAAGTATGATTTAAAAATTGCATTGGAAAATTTCCACGCGCGCAATATTGCAGGCTATACAACCGAGCTGGATCAAACATCTGGGAATTCCTCACAAGCAGTTGCAGATATTGCATATCAACGTCTTCAAGTTATTACGGCTTATGCATCTGAAATTTCCAATGTGCTACAAAACAACAGTGCAGTTAATGCGGCTTTAATTAACGCGACCAATTCACAAACTGAAATTTGTTTGATTGGCGCAAAGGCCGCCATCAATAATATTCAAACAACGCTTTCAGCAAACGGGAAATCATCTGCTCTTATATCTTCGTCGTCCGACAAGATGGCAATGGCGCTTGCTGATATGCAAAATCAACGCCCCGCTTATGTAATCAAAGCTAAGGATTGGCTTATAGCGCATCCAGATGCTACTTGGGATCAATTTAGGGCGTTTAATGAGACTAACCTTGGTGGAAGAGGTAAGAGAATTGACGATGTCGCTGCTGTTTTTAATAAAGTGGCCAACGGTACAATTTCACTTGATGCTTCGCCGATAGCAACAGCAGCTACGCCTGCTAATTTACCACCAATAGCTACCACGCCTATCCTTGATAGCAGCAATTGCAACATCATTGGCTACTCGGTTGTTGCGTTTGATCCAGCAGGAAACACCGCCATCGCCACTACTCTTCTGGCCGACGGCAGCATCGCCCGCCAAACCATTTCAGACGGCATTACCGTCACCACCACGCAGGGTGGAATTACCACCACAATGGATATTGCGTCCGGCGTGACAACCGCGCATATATCAGGGTTTGATATACCTACTTCCGTAAGCGCAGATGGCATGACCATCGCGACGGCGGGTTTCACAATAACTTGGCCCACGAACCCGCTGGACAGTATTGCCGTTAGTTCTGGAGGCAGGATATTTACAGTGCCCGCTGGCAGCATTGTTCAGGAAAGCGGCGGCGGACTGGTTGTTCAGAACTCTGGCTTTGGCGGATACCCGAGCTTGCTGATTAACCCCGATGGCAGCTCTACGAAATTTAATATTGACGCAGATGGAAACTTTATAGGAAGCGAGGTTTATAACCCCGCAGGCCAACTCCTCAACCGCACCAACTACCAGGCCGACGGCACACCCGTCACCGCCAACCTCACCAACGGCAACCAGCTCGATTCGATCACGGTGGGCAACGCCGACGGCACCAGCTTCACCCGCTCCGTGGCGCAGATGACCGAACAGGAACTGTACGGCTACGGCCTGTACAGCCAGACCGGCCTCAGCGACAGACTCATCCAACTGGGGCTGACCGGCAGCGGATCGTTTTTGACCGACGGGTTCAGCGCACTCAACCCCGCCAACGGCAACCTCGACCAATACACTTGCACCATCGGAGGCCAAAGCTACGTCATGGCCAACAGCCTCACCGACTTCGCGGTGAACATGGGGCTGGGCTGGAACAACCAGGGCAGCGGCGCCGTTCTTAGCTCCACCTCGCCCTGGACGGTCAGCCCGCTCGTCACCGAAGCCATCGCCAATATCGGCGGCGCCATGAACTACATCAGCCCGCTCGTCCTCGACCTCGACGGCGACGGCGTCGCGGTAGACCTCACCCACGCCTACAACGACGGCAAAGTGTTTTTTGACATAGACGGCGACGGGTATGCCGAGCGCGTCGGCTGGGTCAACCCCAACGACGGCCTGCTCGCCACCGACGTTAACGGCAACGGCAACATCGACGACATCACCGAACTGTACGGCGATGACCAGATGCCCGCCTTCCAGAAACTGCGCGGGCTGGACGCCAACGCCGACGGCCAGATCACCGCCGCCGACGCGGGCTTCGCCGGCCTGCGCGTCTGGCAGGACTTCAACCAGGACGGCGTCAGCCAGACGGGCGAACTCAAAACACTGACCGAACTCGGCATCGCCGCCATCTCCACCAACGACCACAACGTCCCCGCAGGCCAGCAATGGTCGAAAGAAAACTACCTCTCCAGCACCGCCAGCTACACCCTTGCCAGCGGCGTCACCCGCGAAATAACCGACGTGCATTTTTTGAACGACAACGTCAATGCGTGGTACCTGGGCGCGCACAGCCAGGTGTACGGCGCAGACGTCAGGATGAACCTCGAAGCCATCATGCTCCCCCTGTCGAGAGGCTACGGCACGCTGGCCTCGCTGCACCTCGCCATGACCGACAACCCGGCGCTGCTGCAACTGGTCAAGGAACTCGCCTACCTGCCCCCGGAACGCATCGCCGAAGCCAGCGCGCTGGTCGAGAATATTTTGTTCGAATGGGCGGGGGTGACGAACAATGACCCGAATGCGCGGGCGACCGCAGACGGCGCGTTCATCGACGCGCGCAAGGTCGACTTCATCGAGAAATTCACCGGCGTGATCTGGGCGCAGCAGGGTAGCTCCGCATCAACCGGCGAAGACGCCTCGACCGCCCTCAAAAAGACCTGGGAAGGCATCCACGCCAACTTTGTCGCGCGCTTCCTGGTGCAGGGGCCGCTGAAAGGGCTGTTCCCCGGCGCGGCATATGATTTTGCGGCGGACACGCTGGCGCTGGGCGGCACGCTCGACGGCATCCTGGCGCAGGCGGGAACCTACGCGGCACAGATCGCCGTCAACGGCACAGCCGATACCGTTGGGCAGGGCGAATTCTGGCGGGTGCTCGGCACCGTGCTGGCGGACAACCGCGGCCAGTTCGGCAAGACCCTCGCCGAGATCGATACGGTAGTGTCTGCGGCGGCGGGCTTCCGGCTGTATCTCGGCGAAATGACGCTCACCGCGGCGGACGCCGGAATCTACACCGGCAAGAACAATGCGGCGGAACTGCTCGACTCGCACACCTTCGTCGGCGACGCGGGCGACAACACCATCGCCGGAACCGGCGGCGAAGACTTTATTTTTGGGGGGAACGGCAACGATCATTTGATCGGGGGCGGCGGGGAAGATTTTCTGCGGGGCGATGCGGGGAACGATCTGATCGATGGCGGTGCTGGAAATGACCGGCTCGAAGGCGGGGCCGGGGCGGATACGGTCGGAACAAAAGTTGCGGCGAATGACAGTTTATGGTTCTGCGAAAGGAGAGTGGCATGAGGTCGATAACAAAAATAAATCTGGCTACCCTTTTGCCGTTGTGCTTTTTGTTTGGGATAAATCTGTTGCATGCGGAAACAAACACCCCAACACAAACCAAGGAAATCCCGTGGAGCGAGCGGTCGTGGGAAGACCGGGTTTTTCAGTCAACCCACGACGAAAACTACACCTTCCAGAATCGCGGAACGTATGTTCTCGACCCCTACATCTGGGTGTACACCAAAGAATTCGCCGAACGCTTCCGCATGCCGGAGGAGTGGATAGAGCCAGAACTAAAAGGCGCGTATGCAGTGGCGTGGCGCATGACCACGATAGGCGAAATCATGTGCGGTCATGGGGGTAAGGCGGACAACTGCTGGAAGCCGTTGAACTGCCAGATGGACATCTACTACGACAACCGGATTGATTTGTCGTGGGTAACGGACGCGATACGCGACACCCTGATATACGGGCTTTCATCAGAACGTTTTTTGGGGATGACCCAAAACTCCAGAGAGAAAAAGATTAAACGCCGGAGGGTGATGAATTCAGGCGGTAGTGACTTGATTTATGGCGGTAAATATTTCTATGGAGGCGCAACATTGGCTTTGTTTGATCGGGAATACGAGTCTGGTATTGGCTTGATTAGTTACGTAGGAGATGGCGTATGCCCAAGACATACCGATAAGGGAAAGGTAGAAATGGTCTATAACAACCCACAAGATATGGCGTTGTATCAGCAGGGTAAATTGCCACTGAAAGATATCCGTCCTATCCACACTATCACCTTTCCGCAACGCTTCTTGCAGCGGGCAAACGCTGCCTACATTGCGCAGAACAAACCGAACGAAGATGTGATGAACAACCTGATTCGCGGCTTCTTCGATAGCCGCAAAGGCAACAACAAATAGCATTGATGAAACATAACCCGGCATCCACAAGACAAAGGAGAGCATCATGACTACACCTTTAAGCGCACAAGATCAACAGATCATCCAAACCGGCAGCACCATGGCAGTGGTGGCTTATGGAAGTACGCCGCCTCCAGGTTGGGTGCCTTTAATAGACCCAGCGACAGACAAAGGTTTAGTAATTACTGCCGACAGTGGTTTTCAGGCGCAGGCTTATATCAGTTCCGACCCCAGTGATAAGCGAATATTTGTGGCAGTAGCAGGCACTAACGACAGCCAGGATGTCGCCATATGGACTTCGGCTGTGAGTGGTTGGAATACGGGTGCACAACAATTCAAAGATGGAATCGATTTTGCGGCAAAGGTCAATAATGTTGTGAAAAACAACCCGCAATACGCCGGCTACTCCATCTCCACTTCAGGCCACTCCTTCGGCGAAGGCTTCGCCCAAATGTTTACCCACATATTCGGATGGAGTGGCGTGGGATATGACGGTATAGGTGCGGGTGCGATTATTGGGTCAACCGGCTTTAACGATTATCTGGCGAGCCAGAATATCACCGCCGTGGGCGGCGCAAACTTCATCTCCTGCAATACAGCCGGGTTTTTCAACACCAGCGGATTGTTGAGCCCGGGCGGTGGTTTTGTTGGTTCGATAGGCGGCGATATTCAGGGAACCCGGCAATGCACGGTGAATGTCGACGGTAGCTGGCTTTCTGGGCTGATAAATTTGGCCTTGGGATACGTGGGTGGGCCGCTGGGATACGCTGCGGGCAAGTTGCTGTCAGGCGCCAGCTTGCATAGCATGGAAACGGATATTAATCCTGCCATACAGAACGGTAATTTTACAGTTGATCCAGTGGCTCCAGCCGCTCCCCAGCCATTTGTATATAACGATGGGCAAGGCAACATTCTTCAGACCAAAACCGATGCGCAAGGCAATGTACTGACTGATGCAAACGGGCAAGCTATCTTTAGCGCGCAAGTCACTGATGGAAATGGTTCTGTCACGCGGTGTGACTTTACTGCCCAAGCACCTATAGAAAGCTCCACTTGCAACGGCGCAGGCCAACTCCTGACCCGCACCACCTACGACGTACCGGGCACGGCTTCCGTCACCGGCAACTTCACCAACGGCAACCAGCTCGACACGATCACCGTGGGCAACGGCGACGGCACCAGCTTCACGCGCTCCGTGGCGCAGATGACCGAACAGGAACTGTACGGCTACGGCCTGTACAGCCAGGCCAGCATCAGCGACCGGCTCATCCAGATGGGGCTGACCGGCAGCGACCAGTTCCTGACCGGCGGGTTCGGTGCCCTCGACCCCGCCAACAGCAACCTCGACCAATACACCTGCACCATCGGCGGCAACAGCTACATCATGGCCAACAGCCTCACCGACTTCGCGGTGAACATGGGGCTGGGCTGGAACAACCAGGGCAGCGGGGCCGTCATCGACCCCAACGCCTCCTATACCGTCAGCCAGCTCGTCACCGAAGCCATCGACTGCATGGGCTACGCCGCGAACCACATCAGCCCGCTCGTCCTCGACCTCGACGGGGACGGCGTCGCGGTAGACCTCACCCACGCCTACAACGACGGCAAAGTGTTTTTCGACATAGACGGCGACGGGTATGCCGAACGTGTCGGCTGGGTCAACCCCAACGACGGCCTGCTCGCCACCGACGTCAACGGCAACGGCAACATCGACGACATCACCGAACTGTACGGCGACGACCTCATGCCCGCCTTCCAGAAACTGCGCGGGCTGGACGCCAACGCCGACGGCCAGATCACCGCCGCCGACGCGGGCTTCGCCGGCCTGCGCGTCTGGCAGGACTTCAACCAGGACGGCGTCAGCCAGACGGGCGAACTCAAAACCCTGACCGAACTGAACATCACCTCGATTTCTACCAACGACCACAACGTCCCCGCCGGACAGCAATGGTCGAAAGAGAACTACCTCTCCAGCACCGCCAGCTACACCCTGGCCAGCGGCGTCACCCGCGAAATAACCGACGTGCATTTTTTGAATGACAACGTCAACGCCTGGTCGCTGGGCGCGCACAGCCAGGTGTACGGCGCCAGCGTCACGATGAACCTCGAAGCCCTCATGCTCCCGCTGTCGAGGGGCTACGGCACGCTGGCCTCGCTGCACCTCGCCATGACCGACAACCCGGCGCTGCTGCAACTGGTCAAGGAACTCGCCTACCTCCCCCCGGAACGCATCGCCGAGGCGAGCGCGCTGGTCGAGAACATCCTGTACGAATGGGCGGGCGTGAGGGGCAACGACCCGGATGCAAGGGCGACCGGGGACGGCGCCTTCATTGACGCGCGTAAGGTCGATTTCATCGAGAAATTCACCGGCGTGATCTGGGCGCAGCAGGGTAGCTCCGCAATGACCGGCGAAGACGCCTCGACCGCCCTCAAAAAGACCTGGGAGGGCATCCACGCCAACTTTGTCGCGCGCTTCCTGGTGCAGGGGCCGCTCAAGGGTCTGTTTCCCGGCGCGGCCTATGATTTTGCGGCGGACACGCTCGCGCTGGGCGAGACGCTCGACGGCATCCTGGCGCAGGCGGGAACCTACGCGGCGCAGATCGGCAGCAACGGCACAGCCGACACGGTCGGCCAAGGCGAATTCTGGCGGGTGCTAGGCACCGTGCTGGCGGACAACCGTGGACAGCTCGGCAAGACCATCGCCGAGATCGACGCGACCGTATCGGCGGCGGCGGGCTTCCGGCTGTATCTCGGCGAAATGACGCTCACCGCGGCGGACGCCGGAATCTACACCGGCAAGAACAACGCGCCGGAGCTGCTCGATTCGCACACCTTCGTCGGCGATGCGGGCGGCAACACCATCGCCGGAACCGGCGGCGAGGACTTTATTTTTGGAGGGGATGGCGGCGACCAGTTGAATGGGGGTGCCGGGGAAGACTTCCTGCGCGGCGATGCGGGGAACGACCTGATCGAAGGCGGGGCAGGCAACGACCGGCTCGAAGGCGGGGCCGGGGCGGATACGGTCACTGGTGGCGACGGCAACGACCATATCCTGGGCAATGAGGGCAACGATGTCATCGGCGGCGGTGCGGGCCGCGACTTGATCCTCGGTGGTGCGGGTGCCGACATCATGGATGGCGGCGCGGGCCGCGACACGGTTTCCTTCGACTGGTCGTACCAAGCCGGATACGTCAACCTTGCCACCGGCGAGGCGCACGGCGGGGATATGGAAGGCGACGTGATCAGCAATTTCGAATCGGCCACCGGAGGACGCCTCTCTGATGTGCTGGTGGGCGACGCTGGGGCAAATACTCTCAACGGCGAGGGGGGAGACGACATCCTGATCGGCGGTGCGGGTGACGATCAACTGTTCGGCGCGTGGGGGCGAAACAAGCTTTACGGTGGGGACGGCAACGATTCCCTGAATGCATATAAAGGCAATGAATACTTCGACGGCGGTGCGGGCTGGGATACCGTCGACTTCGCGCATCCCTATCTCAATGATATGGCGACGGGGGTCTATGTCGATCTCGGCTTGGGGCGCGGCCTGGGCGGCGCGGCCAAGGGCGATGTGTTTGTCGGCGTCGAAGCGGTGAAGGGCTCCTACAATCTCAACGATGTGTTGATAGGCGATAACGCCAACAACATTCTCGACGGCAACAGCGGGCAGGATGTGCTGCGCGGCGAAGGGGGCAACGACGGGCTCTATGCCGCGAACGGCGTCTCGCACCTGTTCGGCGGATCGGGCAGCGATTACTTTAACGTGTTGGGGAAATCCATTGATCTGATGAACGGGATGTACGCCAGCGCGCAGGGCAACGCGACGACCGGTTCAACCGCCGATCCCTACGCGGTGGAGTTGCCGGAAAACGCGGTGTACATCCACGATTTCGAGCTGAACAACCCGTACGAAAAAATCGACTTGTCTGATGTGGGCATCGGCCAGGTGGTGTTGCGGCAGCAAGGCGCGGATGTCGCCATCGCCCTCGACGGCAACCGGACGCTGTACGTGATGGGCATCAACGTCGCCCAGTTGAATGCCGGGCACTTCATCTTGCCTGCGGGGGTGCAGGGCTTGACGGTCGGAGCCGACATTGCGCCTGCATCGCTGTCGATGCTCGGCAGCGATGCCGACAACAAGCTCTACGGCGGCAGCGGGCAGGATACTCTCGAAGGGTACGGCGGCAGCGACGCACTGGTCGCGGGGGCGGGGAACGACCTGTTACGCGGCGGCGATGGCAATGATCTGCTGGTGGGCGGGTTGGGGGCGGATGTGCTCGATGGCGGGGCCGGTATCGACCAGGTGCGCTACGACGATTCTTTCGGGGGGGTGACGGTCAATTTGGCCAACGGGACGGGGGCGGGAGGTTCCGCCAGCGGCGACCTGTTGTCGAATATTGAGAAACTGACCGGCTCGAATTTCGGGGATACCTTGCGCGGCGCGAATACCGGGATCGAAACCCTCGAAGGGCTGAACGGCAACGACACGCTGATCGGCGGAGGCGGCAATAACACCCTCACCGGCGGCGATGGCGCCGACCGGTTCGTTATCGAAGCCGCTGCCCCGGCAACGGCATTCAACGTGATCACCGATTTCGACCTGGCGAACCCGGAAGAAAAGATCGACCTGACGGCGTTCGACTTTACCAACAAGCGGTTGGTCGCCGAGTGGAATGCGAGCCTGACCGAGCTGGATTTTTATACCGATACGGGCGCGCTGTACAAAGGCGCGCTGAAGCTGACCGGACTAAATTTTGGGACGCAGGATACGCCCATTTACAAGTTGCCGGATATACAACAGATGTTTTCGTTCGCAAACGGGAAAGCCCCGCTTGGCTTCGAGGTGCGGGCACCTGCGGGAACACCTGTTTACGGCTCCAATGGGACAGATTTGCTGAAAGGCGCAAATAGTTATTACTACCCGTGGAGCGGGGGCGACACCATCGATATCGGCGCCAATCAGGTGGGAGGTTTTTTTGTCACGCGGCAACCCGGCCAGGTGATACGCATCCAGAATTTTCAGAACAGCGTCGAACGCTCGGTGTTTACTCCCCAAGCGGGTGGCCCGGAGCAAACGATTGGGTTTGCCGACATCCGTACCGGATGGTTCGATCTGAGCACTCATGCGGATATACGCGGGTTCGGCGATATTGCCGTATCGGCAGTCACCAGCGGACCCGATGCGGGAACCCATCTCGATCTCGGCAACGGGCAGAAAATAATCCTGACGGGGTGGTTTGAAAACGCCCCGGTCGACACGAGCCAGTTCGGAAATTGGATCGGATATGGGCTCGGAACAGTTCGCCACACGATCGATTACGGGCTTGAGAAGAATGACCGTTTTACGTTTTTTGGCGGAACCCTGAATGGAACTTTCGGCGACGATCATTTGAACGGCGGAAAATACGGCGACATCATCGTCGGCGGTTTGGGCGACGATGTGATTGACGGGGGCGGAGGGAGCGATACCCTGGAAGGTGGGGATGGCGGCGACACGTTTGTCATACAGCGCAAAGCCGGGGCGACCGACCGGATAAAGGATTTCCAATTCTGGCAGCACGGGGATGTGATCGACCTGACGGCGTTTACCGAAATCGGCGGTTTTACCGGGCTTAAACAAAGGCTTTCCTTGCAGGGCAACGATACGGTTGTTTCGTTGGGCGCAGGGCAGTCGCTCATCATCGAGGGGGTGACGCCGGAGTTGCTGGGGTGTTGGGGTTTCAAGGATATGAATATTGCCCCAGTGGGAGCCGTGACAGTGAGCGGAACGGTCACCCAGAACAAAACTCTCACCGCAACCAACACACTGGCCGACGCGGATGGCTTGGGAGCCATCGCCTACCAATGGCAATCCTCTGGCGACGGCGCTATCTGGACGAACATCACCGGTGCCACGAGCAACACTTTCAGCCTGACTGAGGCGCAAATCGGCCAACAAGTGCGCGTGAACGCGAGCTATACCGACGGTAACGGCACGGCAGAAACCGTGAGCAGCGCCGCCACGGCGTATCTCTCAGGCAGTGCGGGGTCGGATACCTTGATCGGCACAACCGGAATGGATGTGATTGATGGATTGTCGGGAGCAGACAGTATGGTCGGCAGGTCGGGCGACGACACCTACGTGGTGGACGACGCTGGCGACATGGTGACCGAGAATGCCAGCGAAGGCATCGATACGGTACAAAACAGCGTCTCCTACGTGCTGGGCGCCAACGTCGAGAACCTGACCTTGACCGGGGCGGCGGGGATTTACGGCGTCGGCAATGCGCTAAACAACGTGCTGATTGGAAACAGCGGCAACAACGTACTGAATGGCCTTGAGGGTGCGGATACGATGCTGGGCGGTGCTGGCGACGACACCTATTATGTGGATGGCGTTGGCGACGTGGTAATCGAGAATGTGAGCGAAGGCATCGAATGGGTAAATAGTAGTATCTCCTATTCGCTGGGTACCAACGTTGAAAACTTGGTTTTAATCGGAACTGCGGCGATCAACGGAACCGGCAATGCGCTCAACAACTATCTCGGTGGCACCAGTGGCATCAACGTACTGGATGGTGGTGCGGGGAACGACACGCTTTACGGTGGTTTGGGTGCTGACACAATGTTGGGCGGCACCGGTGATGACATCTATTTTGTAGATGATGCGGGCGACGTAGTAATCGAGAACATGAGCGAAGGCCTAGATAATGTACAAAGCAGCATGAGCTACACCTTGGGTGCGAACGTGGAGCAATTGGTGTTACTGGGCAGCGCGAACCTGGCGGGGACGGGTAACACGCTCAACAACTATCTCGGCGGCAACAGTGGAGCCAATATATTGGATGGCGGGGCTGGGAACGATACGCTTTATGGCGCTACGGGTGCGGACACGATGCATGGTGGTACGGGTGACGACATCTACTATGTGGACGACTATGGCGACATGGTGACCGAGAACGCGAGCGAAGGCAACGATACGATACAAAGCAGCATCTCCTACGCGCTGGGCACCAATGTGGAAAATTTGACTTTGATCGGGTCGTGGACCAGCGGCGTTGGAAATGCGTTGAATAACGTGTTGATCGGCAATAGCGGTACGAACTGGCTCAACGGCGGTCTTGGTGCGGACACGATGCTGGGCGGTGCGGGTGACGACACCTACTATGTGGACGATACGGGTGATGTGGTGACCGAGAATGTGAGCGAAGGCACCGACATGGTGCAAAGCAGCGTGAGCTACATCATGGGCGCGAACGTGGAGCAGTTGATGCTGTTGGGCAGCGCGAACCTGGCGGGGACGGGTAACACGCTCAACAACTATCTCGGCGGCAACAGTGGCGCCAACGTACTGGACGGCGGTGCGGGGAACGATGCGCTCAACGGTTATTCGGGTGCGGACACAATGCTGGGCGGAGCGGGAGACGACATCTACTTCGCGGACGATGCGGGCGACGCAGTGATCGAAAATGCGAGCGAAGGCAACGACATGGTGCAAAGCAGCGTGAGCTTCACCTTGGGTGCAAACGTGGAGACTCTGGTGTTGCTGGGCAGCGCGAACCTGACGGGTACGGGCAATACGCTGAACAACACGGTGCAGGGCAACAGTGGTGCCAATGTACTGGATGGCGGAGCGGGGAATGACTTGCTCGTCGGTCTGGCAGGTGCGGACACGATGCTGGGCGGCGCGGGTGACGACATCTACTACGTGGATGATATAGGTGACGTTGTGGCCGAAAATCTCAGTGAAGGTACTGACACAGTTCAATCCTTCCTCAGCACTTACACGCTGACAGACAACGTGGAGAACCTGGCCTTGAACTGGTGGTCTGCCAACGGAGCCGGCAATGCGCTAAACAACGTGCTGACGGGCAGTTACGGAAACAACATTCTGGATGGCAGGTCGGGGAACGACACGCTCGACGGCTCTTTGGGCGCGGACACGATGCTGGGCGGTGCGGGTGACGACACCTACTGTGTAGACGATGCGGGTGACGTGGTGACCGAAAATATCGGTGAAGGTGCTGATAAGGTTCAATCCTCCATCACTTACACCCTGACAGGCAACGTCGAGAACCTCATTCTGACCGGTGCGGCTGCCATCAACGGTACGGGCAACACTTTGGATAACGCAATCACAGGCAACATGGGCGCGAACATCCTGTCGGGCGGGACGGGTGCCGATACGCTGGCGGGTGGCGCGGGAACCGATACGCTCGATGGCGGCGCAGGAGATGACACCTATCAGGTTTTACTCGGCGATGGCGCGGACACTATCGCGGACAGCAGCGGCAACGACCGGATTGTTTTCGGCTCGGGCATCTTGGCCGCAAATGTGACAGCAAGC
>Ga0315281_10007667_pt1 | contig 15169 bp, 16 predicted proteins | sample YL17G07_0_MG_FD_204540 | JGI IMG/M metagenome (GOLD analysis project Ga0315281, IMG submission 204540) | Sediment microbial communities from Yellowstone Lake, YNP, Wyoming, USA - YL17G07_0 | ecosystem: Environmental > Aquatic > Freshwater > Lake > Sediment | place: USA: Wyoming | collected...
TAGCAGCGTCAGGGTCGCGCCCTACACTACCTCAACCGTGACCTACCTCAACACCCTAACTACCTCGACGACGCCTTGGGCTAACTGCACTTGGCGCCTCACACAGTATGGGCCAGTTCAGCACAGTTTAGCCAGCTCAGGGGAGAATATAGTCTTCACTTGGGCGGGGGCAACGGCGAACAGGGACTACATCGTGACGCTCAGAGTCTACAACACATTCTTCGGTAACGTGAGTAAAGTCTTCATGGCCTCTGGTGCCCCCTATGTTCCCGGCGCGCCGCTGGACTTGGTTGGGCTGGGGAACTGGGGCGGGGTTGCCAGTACAAGCATCATCGGGATATTCGGTATCCTCGTCGTCGCTGGGCTTGGAACAGGCTACAAGGCGGGCTCCGCAGCGGTTATGGTGGTGCTGGTGAGCGCCCTCATAGCCTACGAGGGATGGATAGCCATCAGCTACACGATCCTCGCTATTGGGCTCGCATTCGCCGTGATGATGGCGATCAACGAGGGGAGGGGATAACGAGTTGAAGATGGGTGTTAAGATATTCTTTTTCTGCCTCTGCCTGAACCTAGCCACCTACATCGTGAACAACGGCGGCTTCGCGCCTCTTCCCGGCATAGTGGCGACGAACATCAACGTAACCCAGACAATAGGCGCCTACAACACGACGAACTTCAGCGGAGCCCCCACCATCCAGACATTCTTCGACATAGGCCGCGGCATATACCTGCTCGCCGGGCTTGTAGTTACGGCCACAATAGGATTCCCAGTCCTCCTCTACGAGTTGGGGATTCCAAGCGTGATATATCTTCCCATAACGGTTCTCGAGCTCGCGGCGACGGCGTTCATGTTCGTCGAGATGTGGAGCGGGAGCACGCAGACAGATGAATACTAAAATGTTAGCCGTGAAGTGGCGTTTCGCCATCATCCTCCTATTCTCAATCATGTTCTCAGCGATGCTGGCAGCGAACAGACTAGCCGAAGCTATCCCACCAATCACTATTGGTCCCGGAGTCACCTTCACGGGCATCGCCGCCGGAAGCGTCACCACCGGCGCAGCATTCACGCCCACCTATGTCGCGATCGTCAGCCAATATGTCGAGTTCGATTACCTAACCACAAGTTTACCACACCTCTACTTTAGCCCCGTAGTCGGGAAAACTATAATCCTAACCTCAGCGATGGGAGTCACCGTTATCTACACTAGCCCCGCCAACACACTGCTCACAATCTACACGCTTGACTTCGGCGCCCCAACAGTCACCGGAGCAACAAGCCTGTACAACCCAGCAGGACACTACGTGGACATCACGAGCCTCGCAGGAGCCACCGTGACAGTAAAATACCTTCCCGCCCCAGCTCCAGGCTACTCTGATCCTAGCCTAGTGAATAGCACCACCATAAGCGGCTACCTAGCCGCTGGCGACTATATTGGGCTCGCCCTCAGCCCCTACGGGCTGCTCCTCGGCGACATGTTCGGCGGAATCCTGATGTTCGCCATAATGATGCCACTCTATAACCGGACACAGAGCCTAGACTACTGCCTAGTGGTGTGGACGATGCTCAGCGCCGCTCTCACCGTCGCGCTGCCCCTCAGCACCTTCAGGTTAAGCTACATATTCCTAATTCTAGGCGTCGCGGTATTGCTCTATAAACTGATGATCCCGAGGGGATGACATGGCACGGAAAAATGGGTTAAAGGACTGTGATGGGAGAATCAAGCTCCCCTGGAAGGAGAACCCACGGGAAGCCATGAGGCTCTACAAGCAGATAACCCGCAGCAAAGAACCCGAAATCACGATACAAAAACTTAAAAAGGATATGAAAATGTAAAGATTTTATACAAGCTTTTATATCCCCAAAATAGTTATCTTTAACTAGGAAAACAAAATGAAGCTACCATCTTGGCTTAAGAACCGAAGAGCCATGATCGGCGTAGAAGATATGGCAATCGTCATACTCGTCTTCGCCGTGACATCGATCATAGCCATCCTCGTATTCACCTCCATCTACACTGCGCTCCCAGCCCTACCAGCGGGAGGCGCAGCCAACACAACGGTAACCGCGTTCGCCACCAGCTTCTACAGCAGCATCCAGCTGTTAGGAGTGACTTTGATCGTTATGGCCGCAGTCAGCGTCATCGGCGTCATCATGTGGCTCAGAAATCGTGGAGGTTAACACAAACATGAAGCTCTCCACACTACGGAACCGCAGGGGTGCCACTAGCGTTGAGGACATGGCCACCATCATACTCGTCTTCGCCGTGACAGCCATCATAGCGGTTCTCACCTTCTGGTCGATCTATGCTTCCATGCCCAAGTTCGCCATCTTAAAGGGCTCAAGCGCCATCGTCAACAAGACAAACGCCACCATCGTCGGCTTCTCAACAAGCTTCTACAGTTCAGTACAGCTGCTAGGGGTTACGCTCATTGTCATGGCTGCGGTGTCCGTGATCGGCGTCATCATGTGGCTAAGAAATCGCTAAACCACCCATCCTCTTTTTTTAGTTAATTTATTATAAGAGTTCACCGATTCTTTATTCATGCCTGATAATAAGGAGAAGGCTCGCCGCATTCTCAGCGCCCTCAAGGGTAGAGCTTCTGAGGGTGCTTCCGCTGTTAGTAGGCGGGTTGAGTCCTGGGAGGCTGAGCGGAAGGAGGAGCGTGAGTGGCTTGAGTCTATTAAGAAGGATGAGGCGCGAAAGCAAAAGGCGTTGACGGCTAGGGCTCAGGTGAGGCAGAAGTTTCAGAGGGAGCGGAGGGGTCAGGGAATAGTTGAGAAGTCTCCTAGACGACGCCCGAGGCAGCGTACCACTGTCTATGTTAGGGAGGAGAGGCGTAGCGCGCCGAGGCGTGAGCCTGAGAGACGTGAAAGCGGTCCCTTTGGTAGCCTGAGCTTCTTCGGTGAGGAGCCCAGACGTCGCCGAAGAGATTAACGCTTAAAACCCTTCGATTCTAAGCTTTATCTATGGCAGCTACCCCTACTACGGATGCCTACGAGATTGCTAAGACGGTTGAGTCTCTTAACCGCTTAACCAGCGCTGATACGCTTAAAATCATTGAGGATACCCGCGCTATGGAGCTCGGCGTCGGAAGCCAGTTCATCGCCAGCGAGCCGCTCTTCAGCCCGCAGAATGGATTAACATACTTCAACAGTGATGAGGCGATATACGCGGAGAAGAGCCTCATTAGCGGCCTGTTCCTTATCCGTGAGGCGCTGATTGATCGACGTGACAGTGAGAGTTATCATCTCCTCCACGCGCTCGAGCACTTATCCAACCTTCAGCTCAACAATAGCCGTAAGGGTGCGCTGGTGACGCTTCTGCTGGAGCACGGGATACGCCTTAACACCCCGGCTCCGCAGGAGAGGAAGGGTATCCTCGGGAGGCTCAGAGGTTGATTCCCACAGTGGCGATGACCTACGGGGAGTTCGCGTTCTACTACATGATTCTTCCGTGGATGATCGCCCTAGTTGGTGCCTGTGCCTGTATCCTCGTGGTCGTCATCGGCGGATCCGAGCTCCGCACCATAATTTCAGGCAAGTTAAATGGGAAAGCTCAATTCGTGCTCGGCTGGGTTGATGGGGGTAAGACGGTTCTCAGGGCCTATGAGCCGCTGGAGCCCGGAATCATGGCGCGTAACAATGGGAAGGAGTTCATCTGCTACACGACGCCGCAGGCTGACGTGAAGTATCAGGCGAGGCTTGTCTCTATGGAGGATGCGCGGAAGGCTATGCCTAACATAGATGAGGCGACTCTGGTAGAAATGGTTAAAATAGAGAATGCTTCACGAACAGAAGCCGTTAATAAGAAAGATGGTGAGATGGAGGCGGTTAACGAGGCTGCGAAGACTAAGGCGTCATTCTGTGGGCGTCCTCTGTGGCTGGGGCATCTCAGCGTCGGCGCGGCTGTTCAGCCTGAGCTTGCGACGCTGTTGGAGAAGTCGAAGTATGGGCGTAAGTCTCTGGATAAGGCGGTTCAGCGGTTCCTCGATGTGGCGAACCCGGATACGATTAAGGAGTTCATGACTTACAACTTTAACTCAGGGATCCTTTACAGTATTCTTCGTCGGGGCATCGACTATGGGAAGTATGGGAAGCCTAAGAAGCCGTTCCCAATGATCGTTGTTATCGTGATATTGGTTGCGTTGGGGATGGTCGTCGTGGGAATGCTTATACTTTCAGGGAAGATAGATGTCTCAGGCTGGGTTAAGGGGCTGGGGCTGGGGATATGAATAACGCGGTGGGCGCGATTCTCGCCTTCGTCTGTGTAAGCGTGCTGGCGCTGGGATACTACTTGGTGATCCCTGCGACATATACCCGTATCGTGGCGAACGTGACGGATGCTACGCGGAACGCGACGCTGAACAGCACCGTGAGGTTCACTGACACGATCCAGAACGCGACGATAGCCTGGTTGCCCTGGGTGCTGGCCGGCATCGCTATCGTCGTCGTGATGGCGTGGATTGTGAGGGGAGTGAGGAGCTAGTTGCTTGGGATCGATGCGGTGCTTCTGCTCGTCACGGGGATGGCTTTCAGTCTGCTTCTCTACGGTGGCGAGTTTATTCCGTGGTGGCTGAGTGTCCTGGCGGGTTTCCTGAGTTTCCTGTTCCTGACGGTGCTTGGCTTGGATTGGTTGGGGAAGAGCGATATGCCGGAGGCGGGGATGCTCTACATTCTGTGGGGCGTGGTGAACCTGATGCTGGGCGTGGTGATCGTTGTGGGTGCTCTTCGTGGGCCGAAAAAGGTGCATGATACGCTTCAGATAGGGTAAAACTTTAAAACCTAGATAAATGATTAATATTTATGCTGAGTAACAGGTTCAAGACGACGAGTCTAATCACCTCAGTGGCGATAGTAGGCGTTCTAATAGGCGCACTCTTCGGAGGTCACCTCTTCACACTGATAACAGGCGAGTTCCCAGGACCTGGGCCGGGGGTCAATGTAGCTACGGGTACAAAGGTGGATACCTCTGTCTACATTACGACGCAGAATCCGAGTAACTATGGGGATTGGCTCACACAGGTCTGGTGGAGGATCAGCGGCCAGATGTGGCAGAACCCGGATGGTACTTGGACGATTTACTGGAGTCACCACGCGGGTATTGTGACGACGATTGGCAAGACTTTCATGCAGAACAAGCTTGGGAATAATGGTTTCGCCAATGCGACGAAGTACGTGGTTTATATTTCGCTGAGTGCTAGTGCTGGCGGGACGAATGCCAACCACAAGCAACTTCCTGCTGAAATAACCGCGAATAACCTTGGTAGAGCTATTGGCGCGTTCGCTTCAACTGGAGCGACGACGTGGACTATTACTAAGACGTTCACTGACACGGGCGCACCCACTTCGGACATACAAATGGCGGGGTACAACTGGGATACTTATGCCGCTTCTCCTTTGGGTAACCTCTTCGCTGAGGACACTTTCACCCCTACGACTCTACAAGTGAATGACCAACTGACGATAACTGGGACATTTACGGCATCAGGTTAGGTGGCTCGGTAGTGTGCAGAGGCGTCGCCGTTTCCCTGGTTTATTCGTAGTTGCGTTACTGTTAGTTAGCTGTCTGCCTGTGGGCTTCGCGGAGCCGTGGCACGAGGGGATTCCGCTTTACTCTGAAAGGGGATTAGATGGCGGGTCGCCTTCACCTGTTCTAATTGCTAGTAATGGGTCTCCTTCGATAGTTTTCTCTGAGACTGCTGATTATGTTAGGCTTAATTTTACGCTTTTCGTTGTTGACTTCTATAAAAATACTTTTGGTTATAATGTTATTCATTTTCAAAATGGAAGCGTTCTTGTTTATAATGAGAGGTTTTATCTCGAATATTCTCAAGGACAAAATTGGAAGCCGATAGGAACCGCATATTCTTTAAGCTATGTGAAGATTAATGATTACGCTTATAATGTGACTCGTTTTTACACGGATTATCTTGGGACAACTTTTAATGTAACCTATCTCATCCGATCCTTTTCTAGCATTAAAAATGAGATCAGGGTTCATGTAGCACAAAGCAACGTTTACCGTTTGCGATGGGAAGAAAACGGTATTACTTTCCCCAATTATTCTTTGGAAGGTAACGGGTTAAACTTCTGGGAGGAGGATAGTTATATTCGCTTTGATTGGTCTGATGTTTATGAGGCTTTTGGCGATATCACAAGTTGGGCAGTTGGATCGGTTGCACAAGGCAGAAAATTAGATATTATGTTTTCTTTAGGTTCATTAATGGCAGGTTCAAATCTAATTATTGACCCAATTATTGATGGTTTTAATTCAGCTACGCAGTTAACAAAATATATTGAGGCTCTACATCCTTCTTCAACTTCATCTAAATCCGCAGTAGGGCAAAGTTTCTCTCCTTCAGTGGATTGTAAATTGACATCTGTTAAATTTCGGCTAAGTAAATCCAACTCACCTACAGGCACAGCCTATGTTAAACTATATAGCCACTCTGGAACCTTTGGAACCAGTAGCGTTCCTAATACATTATTAGCCACATCTGATAGTTACAATGTCGCGTCATTACCAACGGCTGGCACTTGGATAGAATTTACGTTTTCAGGATCAGAGCAATATGAACTCGCAGCTGGCGAATATTATTGCCTAGACTTCGGAGAAGTGGCTTCAGGCACCTTAGACACAACTAATCGTATTAGATTTATTGTAAGTAGCACGGTTTATTTAGGAAATTGTTTTGTTTATGCTTCTTCATCATGGGCAGCGGATGCTACTTCTGATGCTCTTTTTTATGTTTATGGAACTATCTCTGGTGACTACCAACCTATTACCGACATAAGTAATGTAGATAGTAGCGCAGACATTGGAACCCATTCCCTATTTGACTACCAGAGAAGTAAAGATGCAAATTACGATACTTTAACCGAAGCGAACACCGTTACAACTTCGAGGGATATTTATTGTGGCTTCGAGAACTCGTGGACTAACGGTGGAGGCACTTGGACTCAATCGAACTGGGGCTTCGATGCCTCCACGAAACTGGTGGGCTCATACAGCGCAAATAAAGCTGCGTCCTCCTCCGCTGGGAACCTGGTCAGCCCCGCGTTAGACACCTCCGCTGCTACAGCGGTTCATATATCGTTCAGGTGGCAGGACGACGACTGCGACGCCGCGAGCGACATGTACCTACAGTTCTACGATAATTTAGGTAACTGGGATACGATTCTTGACCTCGGCGCGTTGGAGGATGATGTATGGCTTTACTACTCGCTAGATACTTTGGATTCCCAATACCTACACGATGACTTCCAGATACGGTTCCTTGGCGGTGCTTTAGCAAGCACAGAGAACTTCTGGGTGGACGAGGCTGTTATTACCAAGGTTACGAACCTTTTTACCGCCGATATGGAATCTTATCTTCCGACTGGTTGGAGTGAGAATCCTAATCCTAATGCGTGGGCGCAGGATAATAGCCAGAAATACGGTGGAACATACTCTGCTGGTTATGAGTATGCTGCGAGCATGGTCACGGGGAGCTTGGTTGCCGCTACAAAAGACCTGTCGGGTTATACCTATGCTTATGTAACGTTTTGGGTTTACGATGATGACTGTGACGCGAATGAGTTAACTTTGCAGTTTTATGATAATCTGGGTAATTGGAATACTATTATGGATTTGGCAACTGGAATTGGAAATGAGGATGTCTGGCATAACATTTATATTGAAATCACTGATACACAGTACCTTCACGCTAATTTCGCGTATCGTTTCACAGGCAACGCAATCGCCAGTGGTGAAAACTGTTACATAGATAATGCCCTACTCAGTGGCGTAGCTACCCTTGCAGCTAATTATAAACTGGATCTAGAGTTCCAGTTCACCAATGTAAACTCTACCCGCGCCAATGAGGAACTCTGCATATACACGGGAGCCTTCAGCGGCGAAGACCTGAAACTCAACTATTGGGACGGTGATTCATGGGAACTCCTAGATGCCGCTATGACGGCTTCAAGCTGGAACAACTACACAGTATCACTGACAAGCGCGACCTTCACGATCCAGATGATTGACACCACATTAACAAGCGACACGGTTCAGAGCACATGGCAGATAGATTGTACTTTGCTCCACACATGGGAAGGCGGTGCTAATACGCCTCCCGTGAATGATGCCTGTGATAGCACCGCCACATTCGACTACAACGTCCTCGGCTGGATCAACATGACAGTAACCGATGTAGACCTAGTAGCTAACCTCTACACCGTCCAGATAACGATAACAACCAGCGACAGCAAAACCAGCGTCTACCTCTGGACACAGAGCACAGGCGTATTCAGCGAGACCAGCGACCCAAACGGCATAAGCTCAGAGTCAGGCTCAGTCAGAGTCAACATAGACGCCGACACCGATAAGATAGCGTTCAAGATCAAGTTCACCCAGGTCCCCGCACTCGGCAACTGCAACGTGCAAGCCGTCACAACCGACGACGCAACCGCCTCAGACACGGACACCTACACAGCCGAGTTCAGACTCATACACGGCTACATGACAACCACGGTTACATCCACGATAGCAATCTCGTCCACGAGGCTGTGGAAAGCATCTAGGACATCCTCAGTAACAGGCACAATAGGCTTAACATCAGCCCGCGTCTGGATTGCACAGAGGACAAGCGAAATCACGGGAACGGTGAGCCTCTCCACAATTAGAGAGTGGATAGCAAAGAGAGCGAGCGCAATAAATCCCGCAGTCGCAATCTCCTCGGTACGCCAAGCCTTACACGAAGCCACGTCAGCCATCACCGCGACTGTGAGTTTGGCGACTTCGCGTTTCTGGGAGGCATATAGATCAAGCGCAGTCACGATAACTGTCGCGTTATCAGTCGCGTTTAACCGAGTATTCAATATCGCGTCCACGATCTCGATAACGGTCTCTGTAGTCACAGACAAGTTGTGGGAACAATTCAGGGCATCAACAGTCAACGTAGCGGTATCCGTGTCATCTAGCCCAATCTTCACAGCCCTACGTAGTTCAGCGGTAAGCATCACCGCATCCGTCTCCACCACGATTCAGCGCCTCGTGAACGCCGCAACATCAGTCACAGTCAACATAGGCTTAGCTTCAGCTGCCACCAACATATTCAGCAGACTAAGCGCCATCGCCCCACAGGTATCCCTATCCTCAGCCGCAAATGCTCTACACTTCATAGCCAGCCAAATTAATCCCCTAGTCCAGGTCTCCTCCATCAGCAACGCCATCCACTACATAGTTAACACAATCACGGCGACGGTAGGCGTCGCCTCATCCAACATTTACAATGCGGTGAGGTCAAGCGCAGTAACCATCACGACAAGCCTATCAACCACATACAACAGGTTCCTCCACCTCGAAACAGAAATCACGATCACGATAAGTTTAGTTTCCTCAAGAATTATGGATATATTCAGGTCAAGTTTAATCACCGTTACGGTTTCGCTGTCATCTTCACTTGGCAAAGTGACCAACATCGCCTCCACGATTACGATCATGGTCTCCGTAGCCACAGGCAGATTATGGAACCAAATTAGGTCATCAGCAATTAGCATAGTAGTAGGAATTACATCAGGAAGCTATCTAATGGCCCTACGCGACTCGACCATAAGCATCTCAGTAACGGCATCCACCCTAATCCAAAGGCTAGTGAATGCCGCCACGTCAATCACGGTCAACGTGGGATTAAGTTCATCTCGACTCCTAATAGCGATACGCGACTCAACAGCCACGATAACAGTAGAAATTCAAAACACCATCCAGCGCGCCATCAACGCCGCGACACAAGTCACCGTGACCGTGGGCCTCACCACCGCGAGAATGTGGCTGGCTATCAGAGACAGCGCCATCACAGCATCAATTACTATATCCTCCATACTCGGAAGAGTAATCAACGTAGCCTCCACACTCACGGTCTCAGTCTCGGTTGCCACCTCACAGCTCCTATCTGCTACCCGCGAATCCATAATCACGGTTACGACCTCTCTATCAACCCTCACCCAGCGACTACTCTCAGCCTCAACCTCAGTCACGGTGACTATAAGCCTAGCCTCGGCGCGGCTCTGGGAGGCCATCAGGTCAAGTGCAGTCTCGATAACGGTTAGCGTAAATACCCTCATATCCTCCCTCATCCAGAGGTTCACCGACATCAGCATCATCGTGGGGTTAACAACCAACAGCCTTTCACAGTTCTTCAGGTCAATCACAGTGAATCCAGCGGTGGCGGTCTCCACCCTCATAGGGAGGCTAATATCGGCAGCCACATCGGTCACGATAAACATCAGCGTAGCCACGTCAAACCTCTACCAAGCCATACGGAACACAGCCGCAACCATCAGCGTAGCCATCTCCACGGCGATAGCTACAGGCATACATACATTCAGCGTAGCCACCTCAGTCACAGTCAACATCGTGATAACGACGATTCGGGGATTCTACACGGAAAACCCCATATTGGCTCCTGGTGGAATACCTTTAATCGCAATAATCGTCTTCGGCTTAATGATATTCATCGCGTTGTCGCTAATGAAGAGAAGATGAAAAAGATGAAGAAGAAGCGTACCGTTGGCAGCCGCGCCCTAGAAGCCTACAGCGTCCGCACCCCAGAAAAAATACGCAGACACACCGACAAGGTGATTAGAACTGGGGCAAAACTGATTAGGAAAATTAACGGCCCAGGCACGAAGGCTAAGGGCGATGCTTGGGTCAATCGACGCTTAGGAAGATTCAAAATAAAGAAAAAATTAATTTAAAATATTTAACACCTCATTAATTCCCACAAAAATGTTTTAAACCAGCATGCTAAGATGTCTTAAATAATGGAGACACTAGTTAAGCCCAACCCCCGCTTAGGATACTTAACCCTGCTCGCAATAGTTTCCACAGCCTTCATCGGATTATATCCATTGATTGCCCCAGTTCTAGCCCAGGCTTCGACGAAGAGCATAGACGCCGGAAAACTGCTGCGAATCACCACCGCCACGCAGGGATACACGACCTTCGGCGGCACCGCCTACTTCTCCACTTACACCCGCCCAGCGTCGGGGCTCAACCTCTTCACCAATTTTAGAATAGGCGGAGGCCAGACGTGGAGTAGCCTAGGATTCGCGTCGGACACGGTGGCGACGACGATGACGATAACCAGCACGGGCCAATACGATCTGACTTACACGACCAACGGGGCGGGAACGCAGCGGGTCTACTGCCCCTTCTTGAAGGAACCAACCACCGTAACCGGGGCCACATATACCTGGAATCCATCAACGTCTGTAGCTACCCTTACCACGGCTGGAGCCGCAGCCGTGGCACTACACTGGACCAGCACTGTGACCACGAGCGGCGGAGTATACACGATGGCGCAGACACTCAGCCAACTCCTACCCATCATCGCGATACTTACCCTGTTCGGCGCATTCAAGTACCCCGATGAACGAGGCATGCTATTCGTAGTCTTCCTCATCATAGCCTTCGCAGCCATCGTAGCGGGGATGCTCGCCGGCTGGGGACTCTGAGAATAACTCAAAGTTCTTATATTCATATGGCAATCCTATAATTAAGATGTCTGAATCACCCAAGAGGGGCTACACGGCCAAGAATTTGGTGGTCGCCACGATCATCATTTTCTCGTTTTTAGGCGGGGGCTTCGCCAGCGGCTTCTACGCTGGGAAGGTCTCGACGACCACGCTGAACACGTGGGATGGGAACTGGTTCACGGCTCCCTACGTGAACGCCACCACCGGACTCTACTCTGAGGGCTCCGTGTACCTCGGCGCAACGGCGGATACGCGCCTCTATCGTAGCGGAGTTGACACGATAAGCCTCGGAGCAGGCGACAGCCTCATCGGGGCAACGTGGCTGAACAGCACCAACATCAAGTTCACCGGCAATCTATATTATGACAGCACAAACTACACCGCCTGGATCGAGAGCATCGCTGGGAATGCTACAACCCTTGAACTTGACCCGACACCAACCAGCGATCATAGCGGAAATGGCCTCTATGCCTCTATGACGGTGGGTGAAAGTGTAACTATTGGACAAGCCCTATACATGAAGGGTGATGGTAAGCTGTGGAAAAGTGATGCTAACTCAACTTCAACTATGCCCTGCGTAGCCATTGCCCTCGGTTCAATTAGTGCAGATGTAGCGGGGAACGTATTAAAAATTGGGTTCATACGAGATGACACTTGGAACTGGACTGTTGGTGGACTTGTTTTTGCTTCATGGACGACAGGAGGGTTAACCCAGACTAGACCAGATGGCACAGGTAGTCAAGTACAGATTGTGGGGTACGCTGTTTCTGCTGACGTAATATACTTTAACCCAAGCTATGTATTAGTAGAGGTGTCTTAAACATAAGAATAAAAAGGGTTTCCTTTTTTCTCTTAATTATTCTCGTACTGAGCTTAAACCCATATTGGATTTGGAGAATCCCGCAAGTCAAGTCTACTCCAGATATAATTCGTGTTCAGGGAAATGCAAGAGGTATTGTTTTCAGTGGAAGCTCAATTCCAGTCACTCTTAGCAGTACACCGATAAGCGGAAATGTGCTTGTCGCAACTATTGGTGTTCTGAACACAGCCGGGGCTACCTCCACAGTATCAAGCATCACCCAAACTGGAGTCACGTGGACTGAACAGGTTTCACATACTAGCGCCTATAGTCAAATGGAGAACAGTATCTGGTTTGGAGTAGTAGGGGATGGAGCTTCAACTAGCGTCACTGTGAATCTAAGCGGCTCAGCTATTTCAGGAGCGACCGCTAATATATGCGAATATTCTGGGATTCTCACCACGGGTTTTCTTGATAAGACATCGTACAACGATGGAAATGGAGGAACCGCAGACACGGGAACGACAGATACAACTACACAGAATGAGGAATTATGGATAGGAAATATTACAGGAATGTATGGTTATTCCCAGGGAACACCTACAAATGGTTTCACGCTCCTAGATGGATTTTACGAGCTCCCAATATCTCAGGGATATCTTGAGAAGATTGTTTCCTCAACGGGGGCAGCTAATGCCGGCGACTCTGGCATTGCGACTTATTGGGGAGGTTGCGTCGCAACCTTCAAGGCCGCCACGTATGGGAACTACACCCTCACTGTCCAAGCACCTTCAGGATCAGGTACGACCAACGTAACCACAGGAACCCACATCTATCCAAGCGGAACCGCTGTTAAGGTTCTCGCCTCACCAAGTGCGGGCTGGGGGCTTCATCACTGGGTTCTCGATACTGTTGTTTCAGGTTCATCTAACCCAAAAACAGTGATAATGACCACAAACCACACCCTTCAAGCCGTCTTCACTTACACGGCTTGGCAGGGAAAAGTCTCAGGAGTATCTTATGCTGACATAGCGAAGATAATGGGGGTGCCATATTCAAATATTGGATCCGTGGGTTGGCAGAATGCCCGTTACTCTGGGGCTTACATAAGCAATGCTATATGGATCATGAACGCGGAGTGGGGTGGCTTCCCAGATGATAAGAAGAATGCTCTTACAGATAACTTAGCTGACACCATAGAGTGCATAGCTGGTTCAGGAATAGAGTATGTCTTCGCGTTTGTGGGATATTGGAATCCTAGCACCAACAACATTGGCTACACGATGACGGACAGCGAAATGGCCACGATGATCAGTGCCTTTCACAACATCGGTGTGAAGGTTCTTGCCTGGGCTGAGGATAATACCGTCACCCCGATGGATATTCGGGCATCAAACAGAGAAAATATTTATGATTCAATAGAAGCCTGTATGGCTAAAGCCGATTGGGATGGATACCACGATGACATAGAGCTCTACACTGGCACACTACAAGAGTGGATTTGGTACAATAATAACTGCACCACAGTCCTCCACAATCTAGGTTTATTGATGACGGCGGCTGTACCCTATGATTGGGAGCAGAACATCAACCAGTACCTTGTCATGGATTATATAGTCTCCATGTTCTATGGTGGCACATCTACGCTTGAGAGTTCTCAGGCCGCGGCGTTCTGGCAAGAGGACTTTGGAGAATACGCTGGGCATAACACGCCACCTGCTTCACCTCTCATTATGGGTATAATGAACTACTATGGTAATACTTATCCTCTGGCATGGCAACTCGGAAAAGTGGGTGAGTTCCATGACTTATATGGGCACCCACAACTCGCAGGATTCTCCATTTGGCTTTACGAGTACATGGGTACTAGCTTCGATGATTGGAACCAATGGAGCTTCTGGATTGATCGGATAGGTGGAGCAACACCGACACTTTACGAGGTTGATGTAAGTACGTCTCCCTCAATACCTTCTATAGTGTCGTTCAATGGGACCACACATACAGTACCTTACACTTATTATACCTTTGGCGGACCAATTGTAATAGATACACAAGAAAACGTGAACGAGGAGACTCACAGCGTAGCGTTCGGCGACTCTGACCACAATGGAGGTTCATTAGGATACTCCTCCTATACCTATGCCAGCGGACCCTACAATCTCACCTCTCCGAAATCAATTAATTCAACGTATATTTACACTCCAGTAGCGGGAAATGTGAAGATCGCAATCTATAACGCTACCAATTATCATATTAGTGGTTGGGTTGGAACCGATTATCACCCATATAAACTATTAAATCAAAGCGCTGCAACAGCTTGCACAGCCAACTCATGGAACTTAGTTAGCATCCCAAGCACCTCACTACCCACAGGAATCTATTTCATAGCCATAAAAATAAACACAAACCTCATGGTCGGGAGAAGCGGAGTGGCCCCCGTACCAGTTGGAGGAGAAACCTATGGATACCACCAATATATCACCCAAGACTATAGCACAGCTTTCAGCACAACCTACCCTCAACCAGAAGGGCAGATGGGCAACGAAGCCGCCGCATACGCCCCAACCGCCGAAATCGTGTACACCCCATACACTTTCAGCGAATGGGAGGACAGTTCAACGAACCACATAAGAACAATAAACATAATCGGCGATATGAATGTGATAGCCTACTACGTACCCTAAACCCTTCACCACCGCCCCGACAGCCACACGCCGAAGAGATACGAGCAGAACGTCACCACAACCGACGCGAACAACACGAAAGCCACCCACGAAGCAAAACGATACTTATCATCCAAAACTACTCCTCCTCAAAGCACAGTGGACACTCCAGCCGCCCAGCGAAGCCAT